>Ga0206685_10000613_pt1 | contig 10706 bp, 22 predicted proteins | sample M220012015metaG_FD_161049 | JGI IMG/M metagenome (GOLD analysis project Ga0206685, IMG submission 161049) | Ammonia-oxidizing marine archaeal communities from Monterey Bay, California, United States - M2 200m 12015 | ecosystem: Environmental > Aquatic > Marine > Intertidal zone | place: USA...
CTGAGAACCAAGGAAGCAGTCAAGCAGGGGGAGGTGCTTCAGGGGTCAGGGAGGTCAATGAATCTGGCGATGGCAGCATCAGCAACGAGGTCGGGGTGGCCGACGCCGAACTCAACGCCGAGAGGCCCCGCCAGCGGGCGGGACAGCAACAATATGCAGACGGTCAGCAAGACGACAGGAACCCGGTTCGGGATGACCTTGGAAACGGCATCAGTAGTGCTACCCCTTGGGACGGAGCCGTCTGGCTCCAGTGCCTCGACAACAGGGAAAGGAGGATTGAACCCCGAATTCGTCCGTTGGCTGATGGGGTTCCCGGAAGGGTGGTCAAGCTACGCGCCTACGGCAACGCGATCATCCCGCAAGTCGGGGCGGAGTTCGTAACAGCATTCATGGAAATTGAGGAGGGGAGACTACAATGACCAAACCTATACTTCAGGTGACCCAGAAGTCTGATGAGTTTATGACCCTGTTAGAGCGCGTGGTAAAGAACAAGAATTGGAGCGTCAGGTACGACAAAAAACAACGTCGCTACATATACACCATTGAGGTTCCACTGGACCTATAAGAAGCTAGCGTTTCCACTGAGGAAGGAAAGGGGGATTATATGTTTCAGAATAAGGCAGAGGCAGAAGCAGAGGTGAAGCGTATGCTGGGCTGGGACAACATCCGAGTAGTTGAGGATGAGGGGATTGTGGGCATCGATGGAGAGTACATACCCAACGTGTACATCTTGGCAACAGACCCTATCTCCCATCGGACAGTGGTTTTTGATGGCTCCGATCCGTATGCGAGAGAGGTGTAGGGAGGGGCGAGAAGCTAGCGCTTCCATTGTGGGGTGTCGTCAGGGCTGAGATTGACGAGGAGCTGACCGATGTTCACCGTCCCACCACCATCGGGCGTACTCTTGGGGTAGACCCCACCCAATGAGAGAAGTTCTTTGGATGCGCTCACACTCTGGGCAATCATCGCAGGCTTGGTCGTTTCCCAGTCGATTGGCATCTGGGAGATTTCCGCCAAGCGTTCGACGCTTGAGATTCCTTTACTGAGCGCAAGCCTCTGGGTGTTAGAGGCACTGAACCCTGTCCCGGCGACGATGGTGTAGTAGGCGTCGTGGAAGGGCTCGTTGGAGTACATATAGTTCATCAGCGTGGTCTTGCGAATCCCAATCGTCTTGCAGATTTCTTTCTTATTGGCTCCCTGCGCTGCCAGGGTGAGGACACGCACCTGTGTTTTGGTGAACCTGGGCAAGGCGTCACTGAGGTCTTGCTCACTCATCTCGTGGTAGTGGGCAACCAGGAACCCCTTCGGGCGGACCGTCGATACCGGGCGTTCATCTGTCTGGGAAATCTCTGATGTATCCATGATGAGATCATACCACAGACGATGAAGTTTGTTTGAGACGCTCAACCAGGTACTCGGCGAGGTCCTCTGTCGCATCTGGTTCAAGGAACCCGAAGAGGTGCTTCTCCCGTGCCGGTCCTGACTCCCACTGGGCGATCCATTCACCGAGCTGCTTGGCTGTGAGCTTAGTCATCATCGTCCTCCTCGTCCGGCTGTCCCCCGGTGTTGTACCACATGACGCCGTAATGGATATGTCCCACCTGTTCCACCTCGACGGCGTAGAGTTTTGCGATCATTGTCCTGAGTGCCCTCTGCAACTGTGACTTGTGGTGGGAGAACCCGGGGATGATGAAGGGGTCAGGACCGGTGGAGTCCACTGCATCGACGATGAACCGCTTCCCCTTGGACATCGGTCTGACGCTACAACGGAACTCCAGTAGCATCGGCTCCTGTTCTCCCGGTCCCTCCCTGTACCAGGGGACGGTGATAACAGACTCGTGTACATTCATAACACTCCTATCCTTTCCCTGATGAAGCCCATCCACCGCCAAGGAACCTGATGGGCGGTGGGAAGAACACGCGATTGGATTCGCTTTCACATTCCGGGCAGGGTTTCGTCGGCTCACTGTCAAAGCTCTCACGCATCTCCCACTCGTACTTACACTTGCTGCACCGGTAGACATAAGTAGGCAACTTAGATTCCCCTTTCCTTAAATGGCTAGCCATTATGGATTAAGGCGTTAACCATCAAAGCAATATCTCTATTCATTGATTCCACCGTGGTATGGTCGGCAGCGGTTTCTCGAAATCCCTTGGCCTGATGGTGCTTTGTGATCGGCTTACCAGCTATGAATTTCTGCCATGCGAGATGAATCCACCGTGCGCCTTGATCTGATCTGAGGGCGGATTCCACCCCTCTAACGTGCCGTACTACAAACTGATTTATATGATCCCTTAATGCTTTCCTTGGGTCACCTACTTCCTGTATGTCCAAGTCATCAATGGCACCCTGCCAAAAACGCTTGTTTTGTTCGGGGTCAATCTGTTCGTAAAGCAGTGACATGACCCCGACTGCTGCTCCAGGGAAATGGGCCTTCTGTCCTCTCGTTGCCAGTGCAGCATGGGGGTAGAGTGCATTATTATGCTCATCGCCGAACCTGAGAAATAATTCGAGAGCCTCTGGCGGAGTTGGAGCCTCTCTAGTCTTCGGTCTGGATCTGTCATTCGCTAACTGCCACAAGAATGTCACCATGCTTGCTATTATGTTCGGACTTCGTGCGCCCAATAAGGCTAGGGCATCCTTAGCGGATCGTGGCTTGCTAATATCTATGTATTCAAAGTAGCTAGTTGGTAACCCGGATACCACCGGGGCACGTAGCGTTGTCCCCGTGTTCACCGCTGCAAGTAGGCGGTGCTGGCCGTCAAGAAGATTACCGTTTACGTCAAGCCTGATCGGGTCGCCGGTGTACTTCCACTGTTTGCTTGCGTGTGCCCGTTCCATCTTCCTGACATTGGCGTTATAGACATTCCTGTTGTTACGGTTGGATTCGAGCAACCGTTGCGCTGATTCCGGGTCGATATCATAGGTTCCGTGCTCAAGGACATAGGGTCTTCCGTTCTCATGGATTGCCACCGTATATGTATTAGATACTAACCTCATTATAGTCCCCTTTCTTTATTCCTTTATTTCGATTGTTAGAACTGTTCGGTCCTCGCCTTTTGTCCAGGTCACCGGCATCAGGGCGAATCGACTATCGTTCACCTCCAGGGCATTTGCCACCCCATCAAGGGCTGACTTCATCCCAGCCCAGAAATTATCCGCATCACGCCCTCTGAGAACGGGTCTGGAAACGGTTGGGGTTATCTGAACCACAGCCTGTGGGTCTATCGTCGTGCTTTGCCCCCTTTCTGTGCGCTGTAGATACTCTTTCGTAGCGAAATAGAAGTCCATCTCGCACTGTCTCCTAGCTGCGGTGTGCAGAATCAGCGCCCACTTGCTCCGGCGGGAGTTCTTTGCGGCGCTGTTGCCACTGAGGTTGACCGGGTTACCTCGGTCCACTGGCACAGCGTAGATGGTGTAAGGAACGTCGACGATAACCTGGCTCATCGTGCCACCCTCTGCCTGGAGTCGGCTTGATATTTCTCCCGTCCCGCCCGGATCGCTGCTTGCTCCGGCCCTCTCTCTTTTTTCGGTCCTTGTCCTAAAGGCATACCGAACTCACTATGAATTGAGTTCATTCCAATATTTCGTTCTCCACAGAGTTTGCATATACCTGCGGATGTTGGTCCCTTCGGTGCGTCGAACACCCAATGATGGGAACAGTCCGGGTTCTTCTTAAACCGATAGCAGTCTCGGCAGAGACTCTGGCTCCACCTAGATCGTGGGCCACCACACTTCTCGCACTCATGCTCACTCATGTCCCACCCCATAGTATTTATTCCGTCCGGCACTACGGGACTCCTCTTCAAGGAAGACGAACTTCCCCCTGGAGCCGGTAAGCACCTTGCTGACGTTCGGCAGGGCAATGCCTGTCTCTTCAGCTATCTCTGAGGGAGTTGCCTTTCCCCCGTGTGCCTCGATGGCATGAGCTATTCGGAAGACATTATCTGTGGACTGTGCCACCAAGCCTGGATCGTCTGCCTGAATCTCCCTGATGTTGACCAAGCCCTCCTGTTCTTCAGCGCCGAACTCAAGTGATAGTGCGTGTTTGAAGTTGCGCTTACTATCGTTAGCCTTCACCGTCTCCAGCAGAAGGTTCAGTGTATGTCCATACTCTGATCCCACGAGTCGTGTCTCGATGTCGCATCCTGCGGTGAAATGCACAGACCCGAAGATATGCTTATCGTCTCCCCTTGGAGTGTGGCCGACACCCAACCAGGTCAGGCCCAAGGCATTCATGGCATCAGTGAACTGGTTGGCAGTGGTGTCGTCTAGCAACGAGCCCAACCCTGTACGTGATATGGAGTCGAGGATGACCACCGAGTCGGGGTGTTTCCGTCCTTCTTGCTCGATATGCCAAAGGACACTCTTGAATGTCAGCCCTCGTGCATGGATGTATCCGATCCCACTAGGCCGATCCGATGGGAACCCAAGCGCCCTGCGGACAGCAAAGTCCCTCACAAGAAACGTATTGCGTGGGCGTTCAAGGTTTGCGTAGATAACGTGACGCTTCAATGCGTTGAATGGAGACGTTAGCCCATTGGACAGGCATACACCCATGATCAGGGACACCCATGATTTGCCTGTACCAGGTGGAGCGAACAGGATTGTCCCGGCCCCTTCCCTGAGAAACGGATAAAGAGGGAAAGCAATCGGGGGAGCGAACTCCGTCGCGGAGATGTAATCAACCTTGAGACTCTCCATGTCCCAGTTGATCACCGCCTGGCATAACAAGCCGATGTCATGAGTGATGGTCTTCTCGCTGTAGATGGATATGATAGCGTCGGACAGGTTCCGCACGATATCACGGACGAATCGACTACGCTGATCCCCCTTTTCCAGGTTGATGTTATCGAAGGCGGTATGCGCTCCGTTCACAAAAAACATGATGCGTCCGTGGATACCTGTACGCTCACGCCGTGCGTTATCTATTTTGATTTTTATCTGGTCGGTGGTGCCGAGCATACGTTCACCGTCAGCCCCATGCTCAGATGCCGAATAGTTGAAATTCGTTCCCACGGTGGTCATTGACTACTACCCCTTTCATGTAGGCTGATTCCACGGTACGCTGGATTTCTTCCCAAGTGATACCCTGCTGTTCATAGCCTTCTGTAAATCGTGCATACATAATCTTGAGTGCCTTCTCGAATGGCATCCCTGCTTCTCGTAGTTGCTGTGCTTCTATGTATGCTGCGTCATCCCGTTGACCTTCCGGCACGACATCCTGCCACGGCTTTGGATATCGCTTCCCGGTGAAGGAATCAACGGTGAGCTCTAGACGATCCGCAGAGGAGGAGGCTTTGAGGCAATCGACGACGAACTCCCATGCGTGTGCGATGCTAGAGAACGGCATGGGTTCCTGCGGATGATTGAGGAGCTTGTACCGTGGAGTTGGTGGCGCTGCAACCTGGGTTCCATTCGCTTTGAGTTCGACCGTGACCTCACGCCCATCGAACTTGACGATCTGCTTGGACGATGGACTGGGATAGCCAACCTCTTGGAAGTATACGTGGAGCCTGTTCCGGGCCGTCCTCACTAACCGTGGGCTCGTGTCGAGCCGGTCCCAACAGTACAGCATTATGGCCTGTGCCAGTGCCTCGTCATCCACATCAAGGACAGCGAGTGAGTTGCTCTTCTCCCCCAACACGATGCCAAGTCCTTCAGCCTGTTCCCAAGGGAGAGCCTCTACTGTTTTGAGGGAAGGCTCAAGGCTGGTCCATCCCTGAGAGATGGGTATCTTGGCAAAGCCGTTGGTGTCCTTGCGTAATGGGATGCAGAGCCACGAGCGTTCCTCGAACATCGTGGTCGCAGCTTGCCTCAAAGATGTAGGCATAGTTCCCTTTCTCCTTTTTAATTTGTTAGCCTGCCTAGGCGTCTTCATGTGTTACTAGGCGGGTAGGAGGTGCCATGAAACCCAACACCCTGATACCTTACTAGCATTCCGTATCAGTCCCACTAGGGCCTTCGGCAGGACATTATATAACCTGTTCCCCTAGATATTTAGCTACTATTTCTGTGGGCCACTCCTCATACGGAGCCCACTTAATGTACCTTCCGCACAAGGCGCATGATGTTCGTGCCTTGAATCTCCCTGATTGTTCTTGTTGCCAACTGAACTCCAGGTCTTGCAACCATGTTGGTGCTATCTGGTCGTCAGGGAAGCACTTCTTACAGTACATAATCCTTCCCATTGGTTTCTCCTAAAGTAATTTCGGCAGGACATTATCGCGAAACAGAATATACCTTAGATAATATGCGTTTGCTGCCGTAATTCAAAAATACCGTCAAGGTCTGGGTTTTCATCCATAATCTTTCTGGCATAGAACGCCGTATGGTTATTGTTGCACTTATACGCCCAAACCTCACCGTCTTGTTTCTTGATGGACATTTCCCACCGGACTCGCTCCCATAACATTTTCATTCCACAAATCGCATCGCCACCGCGCACACGTCTCCACTCTTGTGCACAGCGTACCAACAATTCGTAAACCTCTGGGTGCTTCCCATGCCAATTCCTGAAATCTTGCGCCAACTTTGAGGCCAAGGGATCGGGCTTAAATTCTAGCTGCACCATCCTAACCTCCTTCTATGGGCCAGGAGATTGGTGACGGTTTAAAAGAGGTGGTCATCTTCCTCGTCCTCTTTGGCCTCTTCCACCAGGGTTGGTTGCGTGGAGGCTTGGCTCGTTGCGGCCTTCACCTCCTTACTATTCTCTTTGCACCACCTGGTTTTACCAGCGTAGACTTCGGGGCCGTCAGGCCATAGACCATCCTCGTGTTTCCACTCACCGGCGGCTCCCTGATAGCCGTCTTTGAACTCAAAGAATGTACCCGGATGGAGTGGGCATTCGTTGCCAACCTTGGCAGCAGGAGCTTGCGCCTGTGCTGCCGCTTTAGCAGGGGCTGTGCGCTTGGGTTGCTGAATCATGTCAGCCTCACGAGGCATCTCTTCAGCAGGAGTGGGGGCGTACCCGGCTAGCACTACTACCCAAGACAGGCAGGACCGTAGTGCCTTCGAGATGGCACGGGTCTGGGCCATGCTCCGCTGTTGGTACGCAGGTCTGGAGTCCCAGGGGTTGTCGTCTTGTCTTCCTGCCTCGCACTCTGCTGCGGATCGCTCTACATTGGAGGCGTCGACAGCAACAGCACGAGCTTCCCAACCACCGCCTTCCAGTTCTCGTGTCCACTCTATCCGGGCGGTAATACCATAGCCTACCCCGATGGTCTGCCATGCCTCGACGGTGAGGTATTTACGGCCAGATATGGTTGCGTACAGGTTGCAGGATTCGACTACCTCTGCCAACACCTGTGCCTTTTCACCAGCCTCTTTTACTGTGTACCGGTACTCTTCTGACCCCATCGGTCTAGCAGGGGTAGCGAGTTCAGTGTGGTCTATCTGTACAAGTTCTTGTGTCATGGCTATCCTTTCTATTCACCTATTACTGGGGGCCACTCGGCTGTGAGTAGCGCAACAAGGTCCTTGGTTTCCGCTACTATGTCCTCGTTCGGAACGTGAATATCAATGCGCTCGCAAGTGGCATCGAACGTTATCACGTTCTTCACTGAGCGTGAAATATTCACCCTTTTTCTCCATCGTGGTGCTAACTCATCGGTCATGGTCGTTCCCTTTCCTGTGGGCGCACTCAAGCATCCCTTTAAGGTCTGCGTGTGCTATCCCACATCTGCATATGAATTGAAACCTGGTCACTACTTCTTGTGGTTCCAGAACAGCAATTTTCCCAAATCACGCCATTCTTTGACGCTTACTGACCCTGACGCAAGCATGGCTACGGTATGATCCAACGCTGCCTGCCGTTCTTCCGGGGTGTCTAGTGCCTGGGTCAACATCGTTGCCAACTGGATACCCGCCTTCGCCTGTGGGGGCAGGAACTTCATCAGTATCGAAATCATGATATGGCCCTCCTTTCTTTATGGTATAGTGGGAACTGGTAGTTCCCTTTCTGGAAATAGGGCTGTGTGGGTTTGGTCACCTACATCGCCCTATTTCTTTGGGGCCACCACCCCTCGTAGTGGCTTCCATATCCTGCTCCCTCAAGCAGGGACACTGGCTCTCCGGCGGTATTCTCTGCGCTTACAGGGCTCACCACAATAGAGTGATTTCTTCATGCCCTGGAACTCAGTGCCGCACACTACACACTGCTTGCTGTAGTCATTCCTTCGATACGATGCAAGCAATGCTCCAACATTGGAGCGTTTTTCCTCCTCCATTGATCCCCCCTCAAAGATCGTATTTAACCATGAGTCTTGTGGTATCAATCATCGTTGCCAGCCAATCGCCGTGATCCTGGTAGTCGTCGCACGGTATTGCCACCTGGGCGTGAAGACAGGCATCACACTGGGCTTGTCCGTACTCTGGGATATAGTGATGGTCAGAGAACGGATGGTTGCATAGCTCGTTGTCGCATAGCCGGTCTATGTATGGAGTGGTCACGGCCACACCTCGTAGTAGCCGAGGCCACCCCTAAAGAGTTCGCCAATCTCCTCCTCAGTGGAGAAGCACCGGAGTTCATACTGGTGCGGCTCTGTTTGCACCTTACAGATGACAGTACGCAACATCCCCATTGAGTCAAAGCCGTACTCTAATGGGGTGATGTACTTGTACCCCAGGCCAGAATACTTAGTGCCTCGTTCGGTCAGTCTGAGTAACATATACCCCCCTTTCACGCGGATTATAGCACATATCGGTAAAGGACACAAAAATACAGGGCCACAGGAAGTGGACTGTGACCCTGCATTGGGGGCTGGTAATGCCAGCTTCGTCTAGTGGTACGTTGGCGCACGGCTTCGGGTCATACGCCATACGGTAAACATAATAAACACCATGAACACTACTGCGCTGTACGCAGCAAGATGAGAGGTCAGCCCAACAGAGTCAATAATCCTGATGGTACTGTCGAGCCACTCAATACCTAACGACAGACGGTAGTTGGCCTCTGCTAATACGAGGCCAACTAGGTCTGTACAGGATTCCAACTTATCTCACAGTAACCGGGGTATCAACGATGGTGTCAGTCATTGTCTTGAACTTCATAGTCTCTCCAAATACTACGCTGGCGACATTGACTCCCGTGGAATTGCCCCAGCGAGTAGTGCCGTCAATCTGGAGCTTACCGACCTTCACATAGTCGATGTCCCATGAGCCAATGGAACACGAGGTGTTATGAACCTTGAGGGTTTTTACCGTCGCAGAACCGATTAGGTTGATGATGATTCGGTCAACGGTTCCCTCGCCCTCATAGCTTGATACGTTTCTAAGGCTTTCGACCACTTGGTCTGACACCGTTGAAGTCATGGTGGCCTCCATTGTGTGACCATCCATTTTTCCACCGAGATGGGCCTCGAAAACCTCGGCATTGTCAATCGTAAAAGTAGGTGCTGATGATGACCCTGTGACCGTGAACTCATCAATGTACAGCCAGCCTGTGCTATTCCCTGTGTTTCTCGCTATTTGGAAACAGGGTGTCGACAAGCCCACCTTCCCTAAAGACATTCCAGTGAAATCCAAAGTATCAATTCGGATTGCATCAGCCAGATTAATTTTTAGCGTCATTGACCTATCCGCCGGTGTCTCTGGTTCTGGATCTAATGGGGTTCCAAGCGTTCCAGACGGCATCCCTAGTGCATAGGCAGCACCAGCTTGAGGCCAGTTGGGGGTGCTGTCCGTCGTCTGTATAACCAGCAACAATGCCCCGGCGAATCCAATGCCTACTGCAACCATAGCAACACCAATACCCTTCATCCCACTGACATGGATTGAGAGCTTTGGCGTTGGGAGGTGCAATGCTGTGAGTATGTTAATCCCCGGAATCCTCGGGCGAATGACAGGGCTCATATGCAGTTCACGCCCACGCAGTAACGCACGGCGGTACTTCCACATGAGTTTCATAAGGCCCACCATCAGGAGCACCCAACCGAATACCATTATTCCAACGCCTATCATCTCTCCCATAGACGCGCTTACGCCAATAAGATTGCTAATCATGGCACCAAAATCCCTAACAATTACTTCAATCATCCTTTGCTCCTTTCGCCTTTGATTCGGACATTAAACGTTGTGCCAGCGTAGCCACAAAAGCCGTCACTGGGCCACTGAAAAGCCCCATTGCCACGAGAACAAGGTCAAGGTGTGGCGCGACCTCCGCTGGATTGCTTGTCGTTTTCCACACGATGATGACTCCCAAAATGGTGAAGCTCAAAATGAGCGGGAACACCATCAATATAGTCATGAATTCGGCACCGCTGAGGGTAGTAGCGGATTTGGCTCTCAATCGCTCCATCTCGGCTGTCGTCTCAATCAACCGCTCTTGGAGTTCTTTGACCTGATCCCCATCAGCCACTAGTATCCTCCATATGCTCTGCGCTCCCCACTTGGCAACGCCCCGGACTGACCCATTTCCTTGAGTGTATCCGCAAATCCATTGTGGTCTGCCATTATGGATCTCATTTCGTTGGTGATAACAGCTTGTGTTTTTACGGCTTCCTCAAGGTTCTCGCCCATCTCCTCTATCGTCTCCTCCAGAGCGACAACCGTCTCTTGTAACTCGGACACCGCACTGTCCTGTCCTGACATATACCAGATCACACCAAAGCCTTGTGCCAGTATGATGCCGATGACTGCTATGGGAAGTTTAATGTTTGCAAAGTCCATTATTCCTGCTCCAATACCTTCAAGCTAACGCCACCAA
>Ga0206685_10000616_pt1 | contig 10689 bp, 12 predicted proteins | sample M220012015metaG_FD_161049 | JGI IMG/M metagenome (GOLD analysis project Ga0206685, IMG submission 161049) | Ammonia-oxidizing marine archaeal communities from Monterey Bay, California, United States - M2 200m 12015 | ecosystem: Environmental > Aquatic > Marine > Intertidal zone | place: USA...
AATGTAAAGTTCCTGGCGTTTTTGATATGCCTTTAGTAATTGACACATTACTGCAAAAAAAAGACATTGATGCGGTTGTTACATTAGGTGCAATTATCAAGGGACAAACAAAACATGATGAAGTAATTGCAAGTGTAGTTGCGGCAAGAATTTCCAAATTATCAATAAAATATCAAAAACCAATTTCTCTTGGAATCTCTGGACCAGGAATGTCAGAAAGGCAGGCTTTTGCAAGAATTCGTCCAGTATCCGAAAGGGCAGTTGAGGCTGTTTCTAAGGCAGCAAAGGAATTGAGGCGGATTAAGTAAATGATTCAGATTACAATTATCAAGATTACGGGATATGGACCCTGGACCCTGACATTAGGAAGCGACAGGGAACATGAAATACAGATGCTTCAAGCTTCCCTATATCTCCAAATACAGAAATTATTTTCCCAAAAAAACGGTCTAGTTTTTTCAAATAGATCTGACGAATTTTTTGCAATAACTAATGGCATTACGCTAGAGGATCATGTAGAAATTCAAACTAAACTTGAATCGTCATTTGATCTAAAACTATCAATGTCAATAGGTTTTGGTGATTCACCGTTTGATGCAAATATACGTGCATACGACGGAAAAAAATCTGAAACAAAACTCAACGATAAGCACAACATCTACGGTTTCATAGATGGGGTAGACAAGTCAAAAGTTACAATCATGCATCTAGATGTTGATAACCTAACTTCAAAGCGAAAAACTGCATCACCATATGAAATTTCCTCATTAATGTTCAAACTTTATGCAAAGATGTCTGACTATTTCTTAACAAGAAAATCGCTTTCATTTTTTATGGGCGGTGATAATTTCATGGTTGTTGCAAATTCAAATTACAAGGAAAGCGTTGAAGAATTTATTGAGATAATTAAAAATGAATTTGGAATAGATCTAAATTGTGGTATAGGAACGGGAAAGACTGCAAGGGAAGCGGTAAAACTTGCAACAAAATCACTTGACACTATTAGAGAGATTCGTGATTCTGGAAAAAAGAAACCAGAAATTTATGAGATTGCATGATATTAAAAAATATCAGTGTACTTTATGGAAATAATTTAAAATTTATAGAAAAGACAAGTGTGCAAATCAACGGTAATACATTTCAAAAAATTTCTACAAAAATTAAACCAACTAAAAATAAAGTTGTAAACTGTAAAGGTCTACTGCTCATACCTGGATTGATCAACTCTCATACTCATATTGGTGATTCTGTTGCAAAAGATATTGCATTAAACAAGAATACTGATTCCAAAATTCATCCTGTGTTTGGAATTAAACAAAAAATTCTAAGAGAAACAGAACCAAAAAAATTGATTCTGTTTATGAGGAAATCAGCAAAATCTATGATGAAAAAAGGAATCACAACATTTGTTGATTTTCGAGAAAGTGGTTTGGATGGCGTTTTACTTGTACAGAAAGCATTGTCAGACATACCAATTCGTGCGGTGATATTAGGCAGAATAGAATTTTATCAGTCAATAAGTAATATCAAAAAAAATACTCCAATCCCAAAATCATATCTAAATCAACTAGAATCAGTGTTAAAAAATTGTGATGGATTAGGTATCAGTGGTTCAAACGAAAATAATGATTTTGTACTTAAACAGCTATCTAAAACAAAAAAAATCCGTGCAATTCACTGTGCAGAAACAAAACAAAGTTATTTGAAATCAAAGCAAATAACAAAAAAAACAGAACCAGAACGTTGCTTATTGTTAAAGCCGAATTTTCTTGTGCATATGACATATGCTTCAAAAAGAGATCTGAGGCTTGTATCTAAAAAAATAAGAGGCATAGTTGTTTGTCCTCGTGCAAATGCATCTTTAGCAGAAGGAATTCCGGATATAGTACAAATGATGAAGATGAATTGTAATGTTGCAATTGGAACTGATAATATAATGATCAATTCACCTGATATGTTTAGAGAAATGGATTTTTTATGGAAAGTAACCATGGGCATTCATCAAAAACGTATTGAACCAAAAAAAATTCTAAAAATGGCCACCGTTAATGCAGGAAAACTATTAGGTAGAAAAATTGGATGTGTCAAAGAAGGATACTTAGCAGATGGAGTTTTTATCAAAAAGAACAACTTGGATCTTGATCCATTACAAAATTCACATGCATCTATTGTTCATAGGGCAAACGAAAACTCGATCAAAGCAGTTATGATTGGAGGTAAGATAGTTCATGGAAAAATATAGACCACGTGTAATATTGAGTGCCGCAATAAGTTTGGACGGAAAGATAGCAACACGAACTGGAGATTCAAAACTTTCCTCACAAAGAGACAAAATTAGAGTTCATAAACTAAGAAGTAAATCTGACGCAATTCTTGTTGGAAAAAATACTGTTAAAATTGATGACCCACTTTTGACTGTCCGAGGTGTAAAAGGGAAAAATCCGGTTCGTGTTATTCTTGATTCCAGAGCAACGATCCGTAAAAGCTCTAAAATCTTAAGAACATGTTCAAAAATTCCAACAATTATTGCAGTATCAAAAATGGCAAAGAAAAATAACTTGGAAAAACTAAAAAAATTTCCAGTAGTGGTCAAAGTTTGTGGAAATAATAGAGTAAACATAAAAAAATTACTTAAATTTCTCAAAGAAAAAAAGATAAAAAATCTTTTGGTTGAGGGAGGCGGAATTACAAATTGGTCATTTATAAAAGAAAACCTAGTTGACGAGGCAATAATTACAATAACTCCTTACATTATAGGAGGAAATTCATCTTCAACATTAGTTGATGGTAACGGTTTTTCTATTATTACAAAATCATCAAAATTGAAGCTAAAAAATGTTACAAGAATGAAAAATGAGGTGGTATTACACTATGAGAGTTGAGATGACATATCTTTTTTTATTTCATCAATTTTCTTCGCAAATGCCTTTTTTGACTTCTCATTTTTCTTGAGATCCAAGATCTCACCACACGAAGGACATTTGAAAGACTCTTCAAGTGAATTTTCAAATGTCTGTCTTAGGCAGTCGTCATTTCCACAATGATAAAACTGCGATGAATTTTCATAATCTAATCTTTGCTGAAGTCTCTCAGCAATTTTCTTTTTCTGATTCTCAATAAAGTTTTCAACCTCATCTCTTCTAGAGCGCCAGCGGTAGACAAACCAACCTTTTCTTTCATCCTTCACTCTAACTCCCGTAATGAGTGCCTTGCCAAAAAGATCATAGAGAACTTTTCTAACCATGTTTATTCTCAAGCCAGTATAGCTTGCAATTTCCTCATCAGTTGCATCTTGCGCTTTTATCAGTGATCTAGCAACTTTAAGATATTCATCACCACCAATCATTTGTGAGATTTTTACAAATGGATTCTCGTATTTATCAATCAACAACGCCCACACTCATATTCTATTATTAATAGTTGTTTTATTCATCCTTACATTTTTTCCTTGTTTCTGAGGTATTATCACTCTTTCTGAATTTTCAAACTTTGATTCAAACTGATTTCCGCACTGAATTCGATCTAATAATACTCCAAGAGCGCTTACTTCTGAATGTGGTTGATTGCCTATTGCCACATTATAATCTGCCATCTCAAAAACGTCCTTTGGAACCTTCTCAGCCCCGACTACTATTAAGATTTTATCTTCATCTCGTAATTTATTTTCAACATCGTTAACGTTTAGACCATACATTGTAAGATGAACAATTTTTACAGATTCATTTTTCTTTTTCCTAATTATTTTTTTCCATTCTGTAATATTTTCAATTGCAAAATTTCCACCCCAGGTTTTATTAATCTTAGAAACTGTGTTATTGATTTCAGGGTTTATTTCATTCATGTAAATTCGTTTAGCACCAAATGATCTTGCAACTAGAGCGATATGTGTTGTAACTCTATCATCTCTCACAATTCGTTGACCAATTCTTAACACTTCAATTTCCATACGTTTTTACACCAACACTTTTATCATTTTGGAAAAATTTCTCAATTATTTTTTCAAGTTTATCCATGTTTTTTCCTGTAATAGCAGACACATCTATCCATTTTTTATTTTCCTTTAGCATTAGATAATCTATTCTATCTAAAACCTCATCATCAGCAAGCAATTCTGATTTGTTTAAAACGTAAATCATCTTGTCTGGCTCCACACCAATTTCAATTAAAGTTCTATAACAACTTTTAAATTTTTTTTGTAATTCGTATAAATTGTCACTAGCATCAATTATAACCAGTACAATGTCTGCATATAGCAGCTCTTCTAATGTTGAATTAAATGCCTCAATCATATATGCTGGGATCTTACTGATAAATCCAACAGTGTCTGAAATCAATGCAACTTCCTGATTTAACTTTACTCTTCTAACAGTAGTTGAGAGCGTGGTAAAAAGATTATCACTTTTTTCTCGTTGCTCTCCTGTTAGAAGATTGAATAACGTGGTTTTCCCTGCTGAGGTATATCCTGCCAGTGATATTATTTTAAAACCAAGACGCTTTCTGCCTTCTCTGTGAAGTTTACGTTGTTTACTCACCTTTACTAATTTTGATTTTATATTTACCATCCTTTTCTTAATTTCATTATAGTATACGTCAACCTCAAACGTTCCTAGACCCATAAATCCGGGTTGTTCACCACCTTTTGATAATCTGACTTTTTCTTTTGCTCTTGACATTTCATATCGAAGTTGTGCTAATTCTACCTGAAATTTTGATTCTGCACTGGCAGCTCTACTCTCAAATATTTTTAAAATCAAGGCCTCTCTGTCAAGTATTTCAATTTTGAGCTCTGAGGCTAGATTATAATTCTGACTTGGTTTTAACATTTCATCAAAGATTATAACATCTGGTTTTACAGTAGCAGTAATATCCTTAAGCTCTTGAATTTTTCCACCGCTTACGCCAAATTTTGGTTTACGTAAAAAATCCTGTTTGATAATGTGATCAACTTTGTAACCTGCCGAGTCACATAGAGCTAGCGCCTCTTTTATTATGTGATCTCGGTCATATGTTATTAAAACTGCTGAATTCATCACAGAACTTTATGCCTTTTATTTTTTGAGAACCTTCTCTATATTCATGTTTAAAACAATCTCGCCAATGTCACTTGCATATTCAGCAATTCTTTTTACGTTTTCAGAAATTCTTCTAATCCTAAAAACTTCTTCCTCGTTCTTGTTTATTTTAAGTCCATCAATTATTTTTTTTTCATATTTTTCTATATCATTTGCCCTTTTAATTGAATTTTCAGCCTCTTCATAGTTTTTTTTGAATAAGGCTAGGCACGCATCATCTATTACAGATATTGCAAAATCACTCATTTCTTGTATACTATCAAATAACTTACCTGTGATAGGTTTTTTATAATCCAAAACATCTTTTGATATTCTGACTGCATGATCTGCTAGTCTTTCAATGTTTTTTATAATAACCCTATAGCCAAGACAATCACGGGCATTTTGAAATCCCATTTCCTTTAACATATGATCATTTTCAATTGCGATCACAAGCTGTCTAGTAATATAAAATGCAAATCTGTCTACATCATCATCACTGTTGATAACTTCTTTTGCAAGTTCTACATTTCCTTCTTTTATTGCAATGAGAGCATCATCTTGCATTGATTTAGCTAACAACATCATCCTTTTGAAGGCACCATCAACTGAGAGCTCTACCAAATTTATTAGAACTTGAATAGTTATTCCATCTGAAGAATCAGCAATAATTTCAGAACCCATTAAAATTTTCTTTACAGCATCCCTAATTCCAACCCTTTGTGATGGTGTAATCCTTCCTGTCTTTGGTTTAATATTGATTATCTTAAAACGAAAAAAGTATAGTGATACAAGCTTTCGTACTACAGAAGACTTTTCCTCTTTCGGCTCAATTTCTATTGTAGCAACTTCAGACTCCTCTTTTTTTCTCGTATGATGAGGCATTATTTGCAAGCTTGTAGTTCCACTTCGTCCAACTGATACCTGATCGCCCTGTTTTAGACCAAGCTCATTGACCCATTGTTTTGGAAGAGAAATAATGTAAGTAGATTTACCTGTAAACTGTATTTTGCGAGTTTCCTCACCATCTGCCATAACTATATTCATACTATCTGTCTATATAGATTATTAGATTTCTATACAAAATTTAAACTAATATTTAGATATCAAGTACGTGTTTTTGATGGATCCTACTGTTAAGCTTGGGCATAATATTGACGCATTATTTGGGCAGGGAGTTTCAAAACATCTACCCAAGAATATTGAGATTTTCTTTTCAAAGAGAACCGGCAGAATTCGTGAGGTATATCATAAGCAGAAACTTCTCTGCACATTGAGAATTGATGGTGGACTGGCTATTTCACCATATTTTGCGCAAATTCTTATGAAAAGTAAAAAATTTAGAGAAAACTGTGTTGAGATAGATAAGGAGTCAAAGCCGTTTGTGGAAGATGGGAGATCTGTCTTTTGTGGTCATGTAGTTTGGTGCGGGAAAAATATTAGAATTCAGGGCGAAGTTCCAGTTCTATACAGAAATAAGGTAATTGCTGTAGGAAAGGCAATCTTGTCTTCTAAGATGATGAGTGGACAAACTATTGGAGTTGCCGTCAAAGTCAGAGATAGTTTAAAAAGTCAGCTGGAGTGACAGATCAGCATGATGCGTGGGGGCAACCGTCAGATGCGAAGAATGATGGATAAGATGGGTCTTGATATGGAGGAAATCCCAAATGTTCAAGAAGTAATCATTAAAACCGATAAAAAAGAGATCATTATTCCAAAACCATCTGTTACTGAGATGAAGTCAAAAGAAAATTCAATATTCCAAGTAATCGCAGAAAGCTTTGAGGAAAAAGAACTGGAAGTACCAATTTTTTCTGAAGATGATATAATGTTGGTATGTCAACAGGCTAATTGTACTGAAGAACAAGCTAAAGATGCCTTAGCTGAAAGTAAGGGTGACATTGCCCAAGCAATACTAAAACTAACTAGCAGTTAAAAATCATAATCAACGTGGAAAGCGAGGCAAGTTATCTGCAAAATACATTTCACGGCGTGAGGGCCATAGGCGTTTCATATTACCACTGTCAAGAATTGGCTAAAATACAAATTTTTATTGTAATTTCTAAGAAAATTTCTGAAAAACACCTTTATTTATGAGGTTTTTAACCATTTTTTTGAAATTACTTACCAAGTTAATATAAATCAATGAAATTCTTTCAAATAATTTAAATAAAAATGTAATTTTTTACGGATATATGCTTAAATAATTAAACATTCTATAATATGTGTAGTAAAAATGACATGTAAAGGAATTTGCACAAGATACAAGGCACAAAAACCTGTAGGAACTGGAAGATATGCTTCTGGTCAACGAAGGTGCCAGATTTGTGAGATTTTCATTAAATGGGAAGGTTTGTGGTGTCCATGCTGTGGATACAGACTTCGAACCAAACCACGAAACTTGAAATACAAAGCAAAACTGCGCGCACGTGTTCAGGAAGACGCTGAAAAATCGATAGCAATAAAGGCTTAAAATCATTCGTAAGCCTATTGGCAACAGAATCGCGTTATACAAAGACGGTTATTGATGTTGGTAGTCGAAATTTTACGATTCAAGTATTACGGTTTGATAACGGTAGTTTTGTTTCTATAACTGAACATCAAGTCAAGATTGGTGGATTATTGGCATCGATCGGAACGGATTCTATACCAGTTAGTAATACGATCATTCCAGCAAAATCTGAATCTCTTTTTTTGAAATTAATATCTGAACGAATATCCTCGAGCATAAAGGGCATCAATATCATCTCTACCTTTATTCCACAGGAACTAGATAGCAAAACTGCTAATGCTCTAATGTCTAAGATAAAGGAGATTGTTGAAAAATGATAGTTGATATGAGAAGCTTCCTACAGCAAATCAAAAAGACCAATGACTTATTCACAGTGAAGAAGAAAGTTTCCACAAAATATGAAATTGCGGCAGTAACTGAAAAGCTTGACGGGTCAAAGGCTGCATTATTTGAAAATGTCCAAGGAAGCAAATTCAAGCTGGTTTCAAACTTGGTGGGAAGCAGAGATAGATTTGCTCAAGCAATAGGCTCCAAAAAATCTGAGATTAATCAAAAAATTGTGAAGGCAATTTCTTCAGCAAAAAAACCAAAAATTTCTACAACTGCAAAGTTTTTTGAAAACAGCTCCAATGATATTTCCATTCTTCCAATAGTAACTCACTTTCAGAATGAATCAGGCCCTTTTATCACGTCATCTATACTTTACACAAAAAATCTGGAAACAAAATCTCAAAACTCTTCCTTTCATAGATTAATGCCAATTGGAAAAAACCAATTCTCAATTAGAATGGTAGAAGGCAGAGATCTTCATAGGTCATTTATGTTTGCAAAGAAACATGGAGAGGACTTGCCAATTGCAATTACTGTTGGTGTTCATCCCGCCATTTCAATTGCTAGTGCATTTCAAGCAGAATGGGGTAAAAATGAACTTGATATAGCAAATTCACTATTAAACAACAAACTCACCTTGACAAAATGTCCAATCACTCGAATGTTGGTACCATCAACCACAGAAATTGTTATGGAAGGAAAAATTTTGCAAGATAAAACTTACAAAGAATGGATGGTTGAAATGCTTAGAACATATGATATGCCAAGATCTGCACCGGTAATTGAAATTGAAAAACTGTATTTCAGAAATAATGCGATTTACCATGATATACTTTCTGGTTACAGCGAGGCAAGATTGCTGATGGGAATACCCATAGAATCTAAACTCAATGGAAAATTGAAAAAAATCTTTCCACAGATAAAACAGGTGATTCTGACAAGCGGTGGAGCCAATTGGCTTCATGCTGTTGTTCAAATCTCAAAAACTAAATCAACCAATGTTAAAAAAATCATTAATGAGACATTCGCAAATCATAGATCATTGAAGATGGTAACTGTAGTAGATGACGATATTGATCCTACTGATGCCGTAGCTGTAGAATTTGCAATGGCTACCAGGTTTCAAGCTGACAAGGATCTGGTGATAATCAAAAATGTTAGGGGTTCCAGCCTTGATCCTTCAAGCGACCAAAAAAAATTACGGACAGCAAAAATGGGAATAGACGCTACAATACCTGCCTCAAAGAGACCAGATGGCTTCAGGTTAGGCAAGATTCCAAAAGCTAAAACAAATCTGAAGGACTATCTGAAAAAATGAAATCTGCTTATTTTATAGTAATTGTCTTAGTATCAGGATTTACTGCAGGTATAATACATGGGGCAGTAAATTTAGTAATTGTAGAACCATACCTTGATCAGGCAATTAGTATTGAAAATCAAAATCTCTTTGCAACTGGACTAGCTGAAGATACGCCACAATTCTGGGCCGAGTACTCTTCATATCGTGACTGGCAAAAAAGTGGCCAAATATTGGCTGGTGGAATTCTTGGAATGTCAATCGGAGCATTATTTGGTATCGTTTTTGCATATTCAAGAAACGCCTTACCAAAGGGGCATACAGTAAAGAAAACATTTGTGCTTGCGGCAATTATGTGGTTCACCATTTTTCTGATCCCTTTTTTGAAATATCCCGCAAATCCCCCGACAGTTGGAGAGGCAGAGACGGTTGTACTCAGATCAATACTTTATCTTATATTTATCGCAATTTCGGGTTTTTCAGCCGTTGGATTTTTTATGCTATACAAAAAACTTGAAAATAAAAAATATCTTGCATTTGTTGGTTATGCAGTTTTTATCACGACTGTATTTTTCATAATGCCACCAAGTCCTGACGAAGTTACTGCTCCGATGGATTTGGTTAACAATTTCAGAACAATGTCAGTGGTAGCTGTTTCAACGTTTTGGATTGCTGACGCTATTATACTTGGATTGTTGTGGCAAAAATATAAGACAAAATTACAAGGATCATAGCATTTCTTCGTTCACTTATTCTACATTCTTAGAATAAGAAATTAGAATGGTTGGATCGTTTAAATAACTTAGCTAGTCCTAAGAAAATACTTTGAGTGCAAAATCAAAAATCGTGACTAGAAAAACCATTTTGCTTTTTACACTAGTTGCTGTAGTTGCTACTTTCCCATTAGCAGCTTCAGCACAAAGTGATGCTGTTCCATCTTGGATTAAAAATACAGCAGGCTGGTGGGCAGATGATCAGATTTCCGAGACAGAATTTGTCAACTCGATGGAATATCTAATCGATTCTGGAATTATTCAGCTATCATCACAACAAAACTTTGATGTTACTGAACTCACGATTGGTTTTATACCATCTGAAAAAGCAGATGAACTAACACCAAAAGCTGAATCTCTTGCAAGATTTTTGGAATCTGAATTTAATGGAAAAGTGGATTTCAAAATTGTTGTACCAACAAATTATGAAATAATCATTGAGGGGCTAAAATTTGGACATATTGATGCTGCATTCATGGATACAGGACCTGGCTGGATTGCTCATGATAGAGCAAATGCTGAGGTCGTGATGGCTGAAGTAAAGAAAGGCAAAGTGGGTTACTATGCAACTGTTTGGCAGCGAGCTGATTCAAACTATTCATCAATTGATGAAGCAATTGGGAACAAGGTAGCCTTTACTAGCATTACTGGTTCGTCAGGATTCGTTAGACCTGTTGGTACGCTAGTTGACCGTGGTTTAATCACAGTGGAAGGAGACGACATTGT
>Ga0206685_10000621_pt1 | contig 10662 bp, 18 predicted proteins | sample M220012015metaG_FD_161049 | JGI IMG/M metagenome (GOLD analysis project Ga0206685, IMG submission 161049) | Ammonia-oxidizing marine archaeal communities from Monterey Bay, California, United States - M2 200m 12015 | ecosystem: Environmental > Aquatic > Marine > Intertidal zone | place: USA...
TAATGACACACTTTCAATATTAGAAAAATGTAATAAGAAATTTAAAATATTTTGATTATCTGTGAGCATCAAAGCCAAATGGACCAGCAGGTGAACCAACAATTACAGCAATTGCAATAACTATGGCAAATACAATGCCAACACCAATTAATCTTTTATTCATAATATACGCAAAATGTGCCTTAGATAAAAAGTAACTGCATGTTTAAACAAGATTATTAATTCAAAAATAAAATGTAAATATGAATGAAGTTACAGTTTTTGTTGCAATAATTGCTGGATTAGGATCGTTTTTTGCACCATGTATTCTTCCAATAGTTCCAGCATTTTTAGCATATATTTCAGGAACTACAATCTCTAGTTTATCTAAATCAGAAGACGAGTCAAAAGTTTTAATCAATAAATCTAATGTAATGTTAAATACAGTATTTTTTGTTTTAGGATTTTCAATAGTTTTTTCTATATTAGGAGTTACAATAAATTCAGTTTTTACCTCTTCAGCAATGGATATCATTTCAAATTTTACTCAAATTGGAGGAATAATTATTATTGGATTTGGTGTCTACATGTTGCTAAGTACTAAAATTAAGAAACTAAATTTTGAAAAGAAAATTTTTCCTAGAAGTTCAGGCGTAAGTTTTCCATTGTCGTTTATCTTTGGTCTAGCATTTGCAGGTGGATGGACCCCATGTGTTGGACCAATTTTAGGTACAATATTGACACTTGCAGCAACAACACCTAGTATAGCATTCAATCTTCTTCTTGCATATTCATTAGGATTAGGCATACCATTTCTTATAATGGGAGGTTTGATTACACAGTCAACAAAATTTGTTGCACGAATAAGCAAATATCTAAAATATACCACAGTGATATTAGGCTCATTTATTATCATTTTGGGTATTCTTGTTTTCACAAATCAATTATCAACGATGGCAAGTTTTCCATTTCTAAATAATATATTAATGCTGGAATAAAATATGAAACCCGAAATTAAAACTGCAATAATTCTAAGTATAATAATTATAGTTGGAGTTTCGTCATTGTATATATTTTATACAGAAATTGATTTAAAAAAAAATACAACTAATGAAATGAAAGTTGAGGACAAAAAACAACTAAAAAAATCACCAGAACTACATGGAATAAAAGGATACATAAATACATCAGAATATGAATTCAAAAATTTGATTAGTGATAACGTTGTACTGTATGATTTTTGGACATATAGCTGTATAAATTGTATTAGAACACTTCCATACATTACAGCATGGGATGAAAAGTATCGTGAGCGAGGATTGGTAATTATTGGAATACATACGCCAGAATTTGAATTTGAAAAAAATAAAGAAAATGTCATTGAAGCAGTAAAAAAATTTAGTATAAATTATCCAGTTGTATTAGACAATGATAAAGAAATTTGGAATGAATTTGAGAATAATTACTGGCCTAGAAAATACATTGCTGATCATGAAGGATATATTAGATTTGATCATATTGGTGAAGGTGCGTATAAAGAAACAGAAAAAGTTATTCAGGAATTGTTACAAGAACGTTTACAAAAAAATGGTCAACAAATTAGTAATACAGATGTAGTTGATATTGATGAGTATATGCATTCGTCTTTAAGAACACCTGAATTGTATTTTGGTTATAAATTTGCTAATGGCAGAGATCAGTTAGGAAATAGTGAAGGCTTTCAAAATAATGAAATAATTAACTATCAACTCCCAGGGGAACTTAGAAAACATTATTTCTATTTAGATGGTAAATGGAAAAATAATCAAGATGGTATGAAACTTGTTTCAAATACAGGAAAAATTGTTTTGGAATATCATGCAAAACAAGTTAACATAGTTGCAGATGGTAATGCCGAACTGGAAATTTTAATTGATGGTAATCAAGTTTCAGAAAAAATTGCGGGATCAGACATAGAACTAGGTAAAATTAGAATAGCAGAACCAAGATTATACAACATTATAGAAACTCCAAATGGGCAAACACATACGATTACAATTAATGTAAATAATTCAGATTTTGAGATTTTTACATTCACATTTGGTTAAAAAATGATTGTTTATGAATAGAATTAGAAATACCATAACAAAAATTGTCCAATTAGATCATTTTTTTTTAGTTTGAATAAGAAAAACCAATTTCAAAAGTAAACACTGATGATATCATTATCTGATAAATGGAATATACTAAAAAATGGTGATGCATTATCACAGAAATTCATGGGTAGAGTAAAACCTGAAGCGCCACTAAAAAATAGAATAGATACAGCCCAAAAAAAATTACAACTACAAATTTCTAGGTTAGGAGAAATTGATACTAAATTAAAAAATAAACACGATGCTATATTTGAAAAGATTGTAAATGCAAAAAAATCTAATAATGAAACATATGCAAAAGTCTATGCAAATGAATTAGCTGAACTTAGAAAAATGAAAAATATGGTTGGAAATGCAAAATTATCTATGGAACAGGTTCAACTTAGATTAAATACAGTTTCAGAACTTGGCGATGTTGTAGTTACATTAAGCCCATGTATGTCATTGATAAAGGGTCTCAGTACGTCATTAGGTGATATGATGCCAAGTGCTGCAGCATCAATGCAAGATCTTTCAAACATGTTAGGTGACATAGTTACAGGATCATCAATTACACATGATGACTCAATTGGAATTACAGAAACCCAAAACTCAGATGCCTTATCTATACTTGAAGAAGCGCAATCTATTGTTGAAGGTAATATAAGAAATAATATGCCAGAACCACCAGTAACAAATACAACTATAGATTCAATTCTTGCAGAAAAAGAAAAAACTATTTAGGATTTTTTTTACTGATTTCAATTAATTTTTTCTTTATACGTGATATTGTAGGATAACTGTAACCACGACGCCTATAATTTGTAATCATCATTTTCCAATTTTTTAGTCTCCATACTGCTTGTTCAGATGTTACAGAATGAATTTCTTTTTGAACTATGCTTTTTCTACCTACTTTTAATACTCCAGCATCTTTTGCAACCCATCTATTTTTTGCAAATTTTAGACCGATCAGAATTTCTTTAATTGGAATTTGATTAAAATAGGTTCTAATTTCTTTAATTTCTGATTCAGAAAACTGTCCGCTAATAGAAAATGAATTTAGTTTATTCATAAAAAACACTAGTAATTGTGAAATAATAAAATCATGCTAAATTTGATTCAACAATTCACATTGTGAATTAGCATCCAATAAAGCTAAAAAATGAATGATTGCAGGCTGTATTATAAACACCAAAACCAAATATTATAATCGCGAATATGGCAAGAGGTATAATTACAGCTTTTTCTTTGTAACCCAATAACAAAACTAATAGCAAAATGTTAAATTAACCATTCGAATCATTTTTGATTACAATGATGCCATCACAGCAAGGATATGACCGGGCAATAACAGTTTTTTCTCCAGATGGACGATTATATCAAGTAGAATATGCTATTGAGACTGTAAAAAGAGGTGCATTAGCAGTTGGTATCAAAACAAAGCAAGGGGTGATTATTGCAGTTGAAGAAAAACCACGAAGATTGCAGATCTCAACAACCCCTCAAAAAATATTCCAAGTGGATCATCATATTGGTGCAGCAGCTGCAGGATATATTCCAGATGCACGTGCACAAGTAGATAATGCTAGATTCTTTTCACAAAGTAACAAACTTGTCTATGATGAAGCAGTGGAAGTACAAACAGTTGCAAAACATTTAGCAGATCAATGCCAACAATATACACAATATGCAGGAGCTAGACCACTAGGTGTATCGTTAATAATTGGTGGTGTAGATAGTTCTGGCACATCATTATACTTAACTGACCCAAGTGGTGCATATGTCTTATATGATGCTGTTGCAATTGGTGCTAATTCAGATATAGCAACAGAATTTCTTGAGAAAAATTATTCTGATGATTTAACACTTGACGATGCAAAATTATTAGCAGTTGCAGTCATTAATCTTGTTAGTGATGTAAAAGAAGGTTCAGATCATATTAAAATGTCACAAATAAATTCAGAAACTAAAATATTTGAATTCATTGAAGATGCAGAAATAAAAAAACTAATAGAAAATTCAAAGTCAAAATATCCATCAGATAACAAATAATCCTATAATTTAAAATATAATTTAAAATGAAATTATCTATCGCAATACCTGATTCATCATTAAAAGATGAAAAAAAACATGAAAACAAGACAAGAAAAATTTTTCAAATTGCACGAGCCGCAGGGATATTTCAAATAAATAATATAATAATTTACAAAGATGGAAGGGAGTTTGAAAATGATTCAAAACTGTTATCTACAATTTTACGATATTTAGAAACACCACAACATTTTAGAAAACGATTGTACCCTAAATCAGGTTTACTACAATTTGTGGGTGCATTATCTCCATTAAAAATACCAAATCAAATTCTAACATCAGATCCTAGAAAAATCAAAAAAAATGATACACGAGAAGGAGTTGTTATTGCCTCTAATGGAAAAAAATTTTTAGACATAGGAACTGATCATTCTATACCGTATCATGGAAAAAAAGAAATAGGAAAAAGAATTATTGTAAAAATTAAGGATGGATTTCCAAATTTTTCAGTATATGAAGTAGAAAAAAATCAATTACCAAATTTTTGGAGTTATAATGTTAAACATGGAGGTAATCTATTTTCACTTCTTACTGAATGGAGAGGTCCAAAAATACTCACAAGTAGAAAATCAAAAAAAATCAATGATGAGTCTATGAAAAAAATCCTTACTTCGAAAGAAGAGATTTTGATAGTTTTTGGTACCACTGATAAAGGAATACATGAAATGTTAAACAAAAAGATCAGTACTATTCAGAATTTTAAAACGTGGAACTTCTTTCCAGATCAAGGAACAGAAACAGTAAGACTAGAAGAGGCAATTTTAGGATGTCTTGCAATTTTAAATTCCAAGAACTATTCCGAATAAATTAAATTTAAAAAAAAATACAAGAAATATATGAAGAATCAAAAAAATTTTCTAATTTTGGCTATTTTGTTAGGATTAGCTGGGATTGTAATAGGTTCTGCAACAATTTTTTCAATGATTACAAAGTTTCCCATCCAATAAGCAATTTTTACAGAAATCAGCCTGATTTTTTGGAAAAATCTGTTAATTTATTAAACGGTTAACGACTTTTTTCGATTATCGATGGGACATAGAAAACATAGTCAACCTAGAAGAGGAAGTATGGCATATTCACCTAGAGGACGTGCCAAAAGTATGGAAGCACGTATTCGTGGTTGGCCTGATATTAAATCAGATGAGCCGAGATTACTAGCACATGCAGGTTTCAAAGCAGGATGTATTCAAATTGTAAGCATTGATGATCATGAACATACACCTAATCATGGAAAACAACTAGTAACAATTGGAACTGTGATTGTAACACCACCATTTGTTGTAATTGGAATTAGAGGTTATAGTAAAGATGTGAATGGATTACATGCTTCATTTGATGTATATGCAAAAGATACACCAAAAAATGTGGAAAAAGCGTTTAAAATAAAAGTAAATGATGAAGGTATTGAAAATGCAGAAAAGTCACTTAGAAAAATTAAACAAATTTTTGCAATAGTAACAATTACGCCAAGATTAGTAGGGTTAGAACAGAAAAAACCATATGTATTTGAAATTGCAGTTAAAGGTGGAGATATACAAAAACAGTTTACATTTGTGAAGGAACTATTAGGTAAAGAAATTAAAATTGATCAAGTGTTTGAGAGTGGTTCAATAGTAGATGCCGCAGCTATAACAAAAGGAAAAGGTTGGCAAGGTGTTATCTATAGATGGGGTGTAAAAAGAAAACAGCATAAATCAAGAAAGACTGTTAGAGAGGTTGGTTCGTTGGGTCCTATATCACCGCAAAGTGTAATGTACACTGTTCCAAGAGCAGGACAAACTGGTTTTCATCAGAGAATTGAATATGATAAACGCATAATGATAATGAGTAACACAGAAAAAAATGAGTTTAAAATTAATCCAGATGGAGGTTACAAGCATTTTGGTAACGTGAGTGGGGATTTTATTGTTGTAAAGGGCTCAGTTCCAGGTACATACAGAAGACTGATAAAATTAAGACATCAAATTCGTAATGAACCAAAAAAAATTATCAAACCAAATATTCTAGAGGTAGTATTACCATAATGAAAACAATAACACTATCATTGGATGGGAAAAAAGAAGGGGAAATAGAATTACCGCCTATTTTTGAAACTGATATTAGAAGAGACATAATTCACAAAGCGTATATTAATTTAGAATCACATGGATTTCAAAAACACTCAACACATCCTACTGCCGGACAAGACGTCGTTGCAGATTCAAATGATCCACCAACTGGAAGAGGTATATCAAGAATTGCTAGAATGAAAGGTGGAGGTGGTGGTAGACAAGGTCAAGCTGGTGAAGTTGCTTCTATTAGAGGTGGAAGACAGGCTCATCCACCAAAAGCAGAAAAGGTAATTTTCAAAAAAATTAACAAAAAAGAAAACAAACTTGCATTATGTTCTGCAATTGCTGCAACTAAGTCAAAAGAACTTATTATACAAAGAGGACATAAAATTGAAAAGATTGATTCATTTCCATTAGTTGTAACTGATGATATAGAATCAATAACACAAACTAGTAAAATGATGAAAATTCTAGAAGACCTAAATCTAATTCAAGATGTTGAGAGATTAAAAAATAGAAAAAGGCGTTCAGGTAAAGTGGTACTTCGTGGAAGACCAACAAAAACAGGTAAAAGTGTATTATTTGTTTTATCAAATTCAGAAATTACAAAAAAAGCATGTAATTCAATACCTGGTGTTGATGTATGCTCAGTAAATGGTCTGAGCGTTTTAGATTTGGCTCCTGGTTCAAATTTAATTAGATTAACAGTTTATTCTAAAAAAGCAATTGAAGAAATTTCAAAGATAAAATCTAGACATTTAGAACTAATGGTGACTTTAAGTTGAATATAGAAGAAGCAAATAAGATTGTAATTAGGCCATATATTACAGAAAAAACATTCGCATTAGTAGAAAATGAACAAAAAATAGTATTTTTAGTCAATAGAGAATCAACTAAACCAAGAATTATTGAGGCAGTAAAAATACTGTATAATGAAAATGCTATTCAAATTGAAACTGCTAGAACAGTATATGGAAAAAAAGCATTTGTAAAATTTGAATCGGTAGATAAAGCAAGAGATCTAGCCACGAAAATAGGAATGCTATAAATTGGTTCTAAAAAACAAAAAAACAGTGATGGAGAAATAAATTGGTAAAGAAATTTGATTTTAAAGGAATGGCTTTAGAAGACTTGCAAAAAGTTCCTAATGAGAAATTATTTGAGTTACTTAATTCAAGACAGCGTCGTTCATTAAAGCGTGGGTTGTCAGATAATAAAAAGAAAATTATTGCAGAGATAAAATTACTGAAAGAAGGAACTAGTAAAAATGTAATTAAAACACATCAAAGAGATATTATAATTTTACCATATATGGTCGGAGTGACACTAAGCGTATTTTCAGGAAAAGAATTTACGCCAATTACTCTTACCACAGAAATGATTGGACATTACTTAGGAGAGTATGTAATCACCAATAAGCGAGTTAGTCATGGTGCACCAGGTGTAGGTTCATCAAGATCAAGTTTGTATGTACCACTAAAGTGATTAAAATGGGAAGATACGACTACGCATTTCAAAATTATGATTCAACAAAACATGTTAGAGCTTCATTAAGAGAGAAAAAAATTTCACATAAGCATACAAGAGAAATTTGTGTCGCACTAAAAGGACTAACCATTGAAAAAGCAAGAGACTATCTTCAGAGTGTAGTAGAAAAGAAAAGATGTATTCCTTTTGGCAGATTCAAAAATCAAGTTGGTCATAGAAGTGATCCTGGAGTCATGTCAGGAAGATATCCAGAAAAAGCAGCAACTGAAGTTCTAAAATTATTAGATAATTTAGAATCTAATGCAGAATACAAAGGAATGGATTTAGATAGATTAAAAATTATTAATGCGACTAGCCACAAAGGTGTATCAATAAAACGATTTATTCCAAGAGCACAAGGTCGTGCAACACCAAAAAATGATACAATGACACACATGGAAGTTGTGGCACAGGAGGTATAATTTTGTCATCTGCAAAAAATGTAATAAAAGATAACTATAATGCAATGTTGATAAATGATTTTCTTCGTGAAAAAATAAAAGATGCAGGATTTTCTAATGTAGAAATCTCAAAAAACCCAACTGGTACTAGAGTTACATTACATGTTACACGCCCTGGAATAGTTATAGGAAGAAAAGGAACTGGAATAAAAGAATTAACAGAAATTTTAGAAAAAGAATTTAATCTAAAAAATCCACAGATTGCAGTAGAAGAAATTCTAAAGCCAGAACTGTCACCTAACGTAATGTGTAATAGAATGGCGTCACATCTTGAACGTGGTACTGCGTTTAGAAGAGCAACCATGTGGACAATGCAACAAATAATGGATAATGGTGCAATGGGAACACAGATTACAATTTCAGGAAAATTAAGAGGTGATAGATCTGCATTTGAAAAACACAGTGCCGGTATATTGCCAAGAGCTGGTCACCATGCAGATGTAATTGTATCAGAAGATATTGTTCATGTTGAAACAGCAATGGGATTAATCGGGGTAAGGATTAGAATTGCAAAAAAAGAAAAACTTATTCCAGAATTTGAACTAAAAGGAAAGAGTAAAGAAATTATTGCAGAAGAAGAACAGAAAAAAGCGGAATCTGAGAAAGCAAAAGCAGAATCTGAGAAAGCAAAAACAGAGTCAGAACAAAATAAACTAGATGCAGAAAAAATGAAAGAAATGCCTGATACTATGGAAGAGCGAGAAGAGGAATTAAAATAATGACACATCTTAAAATGAAATCTGTAAGAGAACTTAATGAGCATGATTTGAAAGATAGAGTTATTCAATTGAGAACCGATTTAACAAAACTTGAAGTAGAAAATGCTAAAGGAACGTTAAGAAAAGAATCTGGTAAAATTAAACCATTAAAAAGAGACATTGCACGACTTTTAACAAGATTAAATGAGATGAAGAAAAAATGAATCAGACAAATATACCACTAAATGAGATTATAGGGTTAGAAACCACAATTTTTGATTCAAAAAACAAACAATTAATCGGTTTATATGGAAAGATAATTTTTGAAACTAAGAACATGATAGAAATGGAGACAAGTAATGAAAAAAGAAAGATCCCAAAAGCAATATGTAGTTTTATGTTTGAAAATGATGGTAAAAAAATTAGAGTTGAAGGAAATAAATTAATTAAAAGATCACATGAAAGATTGGAGTGTTATTCATGACACGAAATATAGGAATTAAAGTTCCAGCACCTACCAGTGATGCAGATGAAAATGATGAAAAAAATCCATTTAATGGTACATTATCTGTACGTGGAAAACTATTCCAAGGTAAAGTAGTAAAAGCAAAAGCAAAAGATACAGTGGTTTTAGAAAAAGAATCTCCTACATATTATAGTAAATTCAAAAGATATGCAAGAAGTAAAAATTCAATTCATGCACACGTACCAACAAATATTGAAGTGAAAGAAGGTGACATAGTAATTGCAGCTGAGTGTAGACCATTATCAAAATCAGTATCTTTTGTAGTAGTGGAGGTTAAAAAATAATGGGAGGTGCTCGTTCTAAAGCATCAAAAGGAGTGGTAGATTTTAGACCATACGTTACTAGATCAATTCCAGTTGGAGCACAAATTGTATGTGCAGATAATACTGGTGCAAAAATTATAGAAATTATCAATGTACATAAATACAAAACAAGAGTATCTAGATTACCAGCAGCTGCAGTTGGAGATTTTTGTAATGTTGTAGTAAAAAAAGGACCAGCCGAATTACGAAAACAAGTCTATGGTGCAGTAATTATTAGACAAAAATATGCTATTAATCGTCTAAATGGAGTTCGTGTTCAATTTGAAGATAATGCAGGAGTTTTAATCACACCTGAAGGTGAAGTTAAAGGAACTGACATAAAAGGGCCAGTAGCAGCTGAGGCAACAGAAAAATGGCCAAGAGTTGCAAACTTGGCATCAATGGTGGTATAATATGAACGCTAGAAAAATGAGAAATCTTCAAATTTACTATGCAACACATCAAACTGCTAGTGCACAACTTTCAAGCGAGCTTTCACATGATCTAAGAAAGAAATATGGTAAAAGAAGTATAAGAGTAATTGAAGGTGATACAGTAAAAGTAATTCGTGGTGAATTTAGCGGTGTAGATGGTAAAGTAACCAAAGTTTCATTAATCAAAAATGGAATAAACATAGAAGGTGTGAAAAAAGACCGAGTAAAAGGCGATAAATTTGACGTCTATATCCACACTACAAACATTGTAATCACTGGAATTAATACAGATGATAAATGGCGCATGAATAGACTGGAAGGCAAAAAGCCAAGAAGTGCAAGAATTCAATCAAAAACAAACAAAATAGAAAAGAAAAATGATATTGATGAAAATAAAACAAAAAAAGACACTACTAAGAAACAAAAAGTAAATAAAACTAAAACAGAAAAGGAGGCAAACTAATTGGTCAAAATTG
>Ga0206685_10000622_pt1 | contig 10659 bp, 4 predicted proteins | sample M220012015metaG_FD_161049 | JGI IMG/M metagenome (GOLD analysis project Ga0206685, IMG submission 161049) | Ammonia-oxidizing marine archaeal communities from Monterey Bay, California, United States - M2 200m 12015 | ecosystem: Environmental > Aquatic > Marine > Intertidal zone | place: USA...
CGAGGTTGTCACTGAGGATGTCGGCCTGAATGTAGTGGTCATGGACATCGCGCTGCTTGGCGAGGTCGATGGCTTCGGCGTGGGCGTCGAGCCCGGTGGTCTGTACACCCGGCCGGAATTGGCTCAGGTGCGAGCGGGTACCGCAGCCAATGTCGAGCGCGGTCTTAACTTCACCATTATCAATGAGTTGCGCGGTATAATCGGCGGCGGAACGAGGGCGCAACAGTTGTCGGAGCGGGTTCGGCATACGCTTGGCCAAGAGGATCAGATGTACAACTCAACTTCGCCCATTTTGTCGAGCAGCAGCTTGATGTCGGCGGCGGACTCGAGTTGTCGGGTGTTGTTGGAAGTGTATTCGGTGCCGAGCGACTGTTCGGCGCGGTGGTCCGGCACGTGGTACTCGGGGTGGATGGCGTAAAAGAGTTCCTCCTCGGAGATGCGCTGCATCTCGTACTCGTTGACGAGCGTCTCGTGCAGTTTCTCGCCGAGGCGAATGCCGATGACGTCTATCGGATGATCGGTGCCCTTGGGGCTGAACTTCTGGCAGACGGCCTCGGCGAGTTTTTCGATAGTGCTGGCCGGCGCCTTGCGGACAAAAATCTCGCCACCGGTGGCGTGTTGCATCGCGTGCAGCACAAGGCCGACCGACTGGTCGAGCGTCATGAGGAAGCGCGTCATCTCCGGTACGGTGAGGGTGATCGGCTCGTCGTTTTCGATCTGCCGCTTGAACAGCGGGATGACCGAGCCGCGGCTACCCATCACGTTGCCGTAGCGTACGCAGCAGAACTTAGTATCGCCGCCGTTCTGGTTTTGGCTACAGACGAGTTTCTCCATCATTGCCTTGCTGGTGCCCATGGCGTTGAGCGGCTTGACGGCTTTGTCGGTGCTGAGGGCGACGAACGTCTTCACGCCGGCAGCCTTGGAGGCGCGGCAGACGTTTTGCGAGCCGACGACATTGGTCTTGTAGGCCTCGTACGGGTATTTTTCGCACGACGGCACATGCTTGAGAGCGGCGGCATGGAACACGAGATCAACACCAGTCATGGCTTCCTCGAGGCAGGCTTCCTCACGCACATCGCCGACGATATACTGGAACTGCGGGAACGCCTGCTGCATCTCCCACTGTTTCTTTTCGTCGCGGCTGAAGATGCGAATTTCAGCGGGGGATTGCTTGAGCAGATGCGTGGCGACGCGGTTTCCGAAGGAACCGGTGCCGCCAGTAATCAGGATTGTGGAGCCGGAAACATTCATGCCAAGGCCGCGGCAAGTCTAGGCCCGACCCCTGTCGTTGGCAATGGACAAGGCTTGTGCTGCCGGGCGACGGGGACTAGCCTACCCCTTATGAAAGCCATTGCCGCCGAATTCATGGTGGGTCTGGGCCTTTTGGTAGCTTCGGCCGTGTTGATCACCGAGGCCAAAGCGGCCGGGCCTCAAGCATCCGACGCCGTCCCGTTGGCCAAGCGCGAATCGGTACAGCTCGAGTTCGAGACTGAGCATGGCTTGGCCTATCAGGTTTTTTCCAAAACGAACGACGCCGATTGGCAGCCGATTGGCCAGGTGATCGAAGGCGACGGCAAATTGGCAGCCGTTTCTTACCCTGGCGACTCCGATGGCGTCGAGTTTCGCGTGGAGACATACGAGAGGGCCGAGGCACCGGTGCCGCCCAAGGGCATCGATTACAAGCTGACCGGCATCTACCGGCTGCGTGGCGAGTACAAGGTCTGTGTGGCCAAGGTGGATCGCACCACTGAGCCGGTGCGCACCGCCCACTTCACGCTCACCCAGGGGGATACCGGCGGGTCGCTCCGGTTACTCGCCGTTGATGCCGCCGCCGGCCGGGCGCAGATCGAGGCTGGCGGCGTGCCCATGACGCTGAGTTTTCATGGCAATACATTTCAAACCACAACGGCCAAGCCGCAATCGCAACCGCAATCGACGTCAGGCAGGCCGACAATCATCACCGCACCACCGAAGGGCGGCGTGTTCATGACCGAGCGCGAGCCGTACTACAAGGAAGCGCAGAAAAAGAAACAGTACACCAACCGCTATTCGCTCCTCGAGAACTCGACGGTCAAGGCCATCAACCGCAGCATCCGCAACCGGCCGCAAAGCATCTTCACCCCTAGCTATCGGCAGCCGTATTACTACTACCAACCGAGTTCGCGGTATACGAAGTTGCGCATCCGCCGCCGGTAGGGCTTTGTGAACAGATTCTCAAGGCCTGTTAAGGTCTAGAGTTTTTTTGTGCTTCGCTCGCCCAGGGCAGCCAGCAGCTTTTGGTGGATATTGCCGAAACCACCATTGCTGAGTACGCATAGGATGTCCCCGGGTTCGGCTTTGGCGGTGACGTGGGTGACGATTTCGTCTGCGCTCGGGAGGTAGTCGGCTTCGGTGCCGGCGGTACGGATATCTTCCATCAGTCTTGCCGGGTCGAGCCGTTCGTCTTCGGGTACTTGCTCGAGTCGGGCGATTTCGGCGACGACGACGCGCTTGGCCAAACGCAGTGCCTCGGCGAGTTCGACCTGAAAATGGTTGCGGCGTGTGGTGTTGCTTCGTGGCTCGAAGATGGCCCAGACGCGGCGGCCGGGGTATCGCTGGCCAAGTGCCTTGAGCGTCTCGCGGATGGCGGTGGGGTGGTGTGCGAAGTCGTCGATCACGGTCACGCCACCGGTTTCACCGCGAATCTCCATTCGCCGCTGGATGCCCTTGAAGGTGTCGAATCCGGATTGGACCTGCTCGTCGCTAAGCCCGGTGTAGCGCGCGAGCAACAGTGCGGCGAGGGCGTTACGGACGTTGAGCTCACCGATCATAGGGATGCGAAATGTCGTGTCACCGAGTCGGAACTCGGAACCGCTTTCGCTGAAAGCCAAGCCGCTGGCCAGGTCGTCGGAATTATCGCCCAAGCCGAAGCGACGCACCGGACAGTGGTCGATGCCGAGGAGTGGCACGAGGTTGGCGTCGTCGGCGTTAGCGAGCAATAGGCCGTTGCGCGGGACGATGTTGATGAGATGCCGGAACGAGGTTTGGATTTCGGCCAGGCTGCCGAAGATGTCGGCGTGGTCGAACTCCAGGTTGTTGATCACCACGGCCTCGGGCAGATAGTGGACGAACTTGCTGCGCTTGTCGAAAAACGCGGTGTCGTATTCGTCGCCCTCAATCACGAACCAGTCGCTGTTGGTGAAACGCGCGCCCTGGCCAAGGTTGTTTGGGATGCCGCCGATGAGGAAGCTGGGGTTGAGGCCGTTATGCTCGAGCAGCCAGGCGAGCAGTGAAGCGGCGGTCGTTTTTCCGTGCGTGCCGGAGACGACGAGCGAGCGTTTACCTCGGAGGAACCGATGTCTGAGTAGTTCCGGCAATGAGCAGTAGGCGAGATTGTGTTCGAGTGCGTATTCAGCCTCGGGGTTGCCTCGGGAGATGGCGTTGCCGATGACGACTAGGTTCGGCTTGTGCGCGAGGTTGGCTTCGTCGAACGGCCTGGCCTCTATGCCGCGTTCCTCGAGGAAGTTGGACATTGGCGGGTAGATGCCCTGGTCGGAGCCGCTAACTGTGATGCCGCGCTCCTTCAACGCCGCCGCGACGGAGGCCATGGCGGTGCCGCAAATGCCGACGAAATGGATGGAGCGTGCGTTTTCGATGGTTGGCCTTAATTTATTTCCCGCGGAAACGCATATTGACTACCTCAGCGATTCGGCGAAGCCAAGTTTCAAAGCTTAATGCTCGTTTGGCCAAATGCTAGTTGTGATTGAGTTTGGTCCAAGTCAGGCCGTCGAGGTTTTTGGTTTTTGCCGGGATGATCAGGCTCGCAATCCAACCGGACAGGAAACATGTAACCGTTCCCACGGCTCCGATGGTCAGAGTGTGGGCGTCGGTGTGAAATTTCACATAATATAGAACGGCCGCCGCTACGATGACCCCGGTCCAAGCGTGAACGCTTGCCGTGCGATTGGTGAATATGGCCAAGGTAAACAAGCCGCCCAGCGTACCCAGAATCAAGCCGACGTAGCCCATCAGAGTGTCCCAAAGGTTTTTGCTGTCCTGTGATGCAATGTAGATTGCCGAAACGGTGCCGAGGACACCGAGGATCAACGTGATGCGCTTGGCCAATTTTAGCAGCGATTCACTATCCCGGTCTTTCGAAAGAAAATCTGTTGTGAATGCCGTGGCAATGGAATGCATACTTGAGTCGAGACTGGACATTGCGGCGGCAAACACCCCGGCGATTACCAGCCCCGCTAGGCCGGCTGGCATTTGGTGCAGAATGAAGTGGGGAAAGATTTGGTCGATTTTTGAAATCGGTTCCAGATTTGCTGGTTGTTGTTGGAAATAGACGAACAATGCCGTGCCGACCCCGAAAAAGAGAACCGACAACGGAACGCTCAGGGCGCTGTTGGTCCAAATGGCCTTGGCGGCTTCCTTTTCGGTAGGGGTGGTGAGATAGCGTTGCACCACGGCTTGATCCGTACCGTAGCTGAGAATTTGGGCGAAGATGCCACCGAGGATAATCACCCAGATTGTGTCGATGCCGCTTACAAAACTCAAGTCGGTGTTCACCATCTCAAACTTACCCTGCCGGGAGGCCGTTTCAATAATGGCTGAAAATCCTCCGTCCACTTCCCCTACGATAACAAAAAACGCAACCAATGCGCCGCCCACTAGGACGATTGTTTGAATGACATCCGTCCAAATAACGGCCTCGATGCCTCCTAGCACTGTATAGATTGTGCTCAAAACGCCCATGGCAATAATGCAGTATATAACATCCCAACCGGTAACCGAAGACAGCGCGAGCGCGGGAAGCAATATAACTATGCCCATGCGCGCGAGTTGGAAGATGGCGAAGCTGGCGCTGCCCAGTTTTCGCAAACCCGTGCTGAACCGCATCTCCAAATATTCATAGATGCTTGTGATACCCAGGCGTCGATAAAACGGGAGGAAACAATATATAATAACCGGCGCCATTACCGGGATGGTCATGTTAAATATAAACCAGGTCCAATTCGTGGCGTACGCCTTGGCGGGTATGGAAAGATAAGTGATGGCGCTCAGCATGGTCGAAAAAATACTTAAGCCAGCCGCCCACCAAACGACGCGTTTGCCGGCTACAAAAAAATCCTCGGCGGAATTATTTTTCCGCGAAAAATAGACACCGATCCCGACGAGGACCCCCATGTAGGCGACCAGTACAATCCAGTTTATGGTGCCAAATCTTTTGTTTTGCTTGGCCAGATCTATTTTCCAGATGTTCTTGGTCCTAATGCCGGGACTGCTTTCACCGGTGGGAATAATAATCGAATTCCCCCACTGCACGGCAGTGGTTGTGACGTGGCTTCCGATGGGTACACGCTCCGTCGCTCCCGGTGCCGTGGCACTGCGTGAGCTCTCCTCGAAGTCTGCGAATTTTTGCCATTGGTCGGTGACTGTGTTGTAGAGAAGAATGTTGCGGCTGAATCCATCGTGGGCATCCTGTATTTTTTGTTTTTCAGCATTCAGCGCGGCTGCGACCTGCTGGTTGCCTGCGGCCTTGGCGGCTGTGATTTGAGCGGACAAACTTTCCAGTGTGATAAAGCGTTTTCCATTAGCCCCGCCAAACAGCAGTAGACTGTTTGTTCCGATAGAGGCGGCGGTTCCTGCCATGACGCAACGAGGCTGAGCATCTCCTTTGGTTTGAATGTTGTTTAATTTTTTCCATTTACCTGACTTGGGGTTGTACTTGTGAGCGTCACTTAGCATGTGCCAGCGGCCTTGGGCGTCCTTCATGCGGCCGCTGAAGATGTAGAGGCAATCAGTGCTACCGTCACTTTGAGCACTGGCAAGGAGATGCGTGCGCGCTGGGCCGTTCCACGGTGGTAGTTTGATCCACTCGAAGTCGTCCGTGTCGCGCTTGGCCAAGTCGAGTGAGTAAAAATTCTGGGTCGCGCCTTCACCGCTGTCGCCGCCAGTGATGTAAATCGTTTTGCCGATCAACGCCCCGGCGGCAGCCGTCGTGGCCTTGGGCAGCGGCGGGTAATTTTCGTTGGCAACAACCTGTCCGTCCACAAAGCCAAGCGCGAACACTTTGGCCGATCGATAGGTGACGCCGTCCTCCCGCCACTCGCCGCCGATGCACAGTACGCCGTCGGTGGTCGAGATTGAGACACCGTAGCCAAGCACCTGCGGGAGTTTGGCTTTGGCCTGGGCGATCGAGTAATCGAGGCCGTCCTTTGTGACGACGTGAATCGTATCGTAATAGACTTTGGCCGAGGTGTCGCCGTCGGCAGTCGGACGCCACGGCACGCCTTTGGGGAAGTTGGCACCACCAGCGATGATCAGTGCATCGTTGTGTATCCCGGCAAATGGTCCAGCCACGCCGAGACCGCCGGGTAGATTAGGCAGTGGTTTCCACTCGAGTTTTTCGTCAGCGGCCAACAGGGAGGTTGCACTAAAGGTCAGCAGAGCGGTGATTCGGAGAAACATGGTTGTGGGGATCCTTTTTCTCAAACGGCGGGGAATCATGTTGTCGCCGCTTGACCAAGGCGAGGCCAAACCAAGAGCTTGCCTAGGTGTTTTTTTGGCGGAAAAACAATTGTAAAACAGGTAAAAATATGGTTTGTTTTTGCCTACCGTTAAATGGGTGGGCGATGATATGCGCCCACACAGCTGAATAACTGCGGGGAAAACATGATGATACGGAGCTTTTTGCACAGAATCATGGCGGCGTTGCTCCTGGGGGTGGCGAGTGTCAACGCCGAGGAGGTTAAGCCAAAGAAGGTCAGTTTTTACAACGACATCCGTCCTATTCTCCAGGGCCAATGTCATGGTTGTCATCAACCCGCCAAGCCCAAGGGCGAGTACGTGATGACGACTTTCGAGCAGTTGCTCAAGGGTGGGGAGAGTGAGGAAAAGGCGCTCGTGCCGGGCAAGCCGGACGAGAGTCACCTGATCACGCTTATTACCCCGATCGACGGCGAGGCGGAGATGCCGCAAAAGGGCGACCCGCTTCCCGCGGAGCAAATCGCGATGATCACCCGCTGGGTTGTTGAGGGCGCGACCGATGACACGCCGGCGAGTGCCAAGCAACGCTACGACAAGGACAACCCGCCGGTGTACAGTTTGCCGCCGGTCATCTCGTCGATCGACTATTCGCCGGATGGCACATTGATCGCCGTTGCCGGATATCACGAGGTACTGCTGCACCACGCTGACGGTTCCGGCTTGGCTGGCCGCCTGATTGGACTGTCGGAGCGCGTGCAGAAGGTGAAGTTTTCCAATGACGGCAAAAAGTTGGCCGTGGCAGGGGGGCTGCCAGCTCGATCGGGGGAGATTCAAATCTGGAACGTCGGGAGCAAGCAGTTGTCGATGTCGATCCCGGTTGGGTATGACACTGTTTATGGTGTAAGCTGGTCACCTGACAACAAAAAGGTGTCCGTTGGTCTGCCTGACTCGACCGTGCGTGCTTTCGAGGTGAAGAGCGGCAAGCAGGTTCTCTTCAAGGACAGCCACGATGATTGGGTGCTCGACACGGTTTGGAACAACAAGGGCGATCACCTCATCTCGGTTGGTCGCGACATGGCGGTGAAGTTGACCGAGGTGGCGACGCAGCGATTCGTTGACAACATCACCTCGATTACGCCGGGCGCGCTCAAGGGCGGTATTCATGCTATTACGGTTCACCCAAAAAAAGAGGAAGTGCTGGTGGGTGGCTCGGACGGGGTGCCGCAGATTTTCAGGCTGACGCGTGTGACCAAGCGTGTGATCGGCGACAACTCGAACCTGGTGCGCAAGTTTCCGGCGATGCCGGGGCGTGTTTTCGGTCTCGATTTTGCGCCGGACGGCAAAAGGATCATTGCCGGCAGCAGCTACAATGGCACCGGGTCGGTTCACCTTTATTACTCTGACTATGACAGCAGCGTGAACGACGCGCTAAAAAAAGCGTTCGAACGTCCATTGGATGGAAACTCCAAAAAGCTTTCAGCTGAGTATCACACCAAGGAGGTGAAGTTACTTGCCAAGGTCTCGTTGGGTACGTCGGTTTTTACGACAGCGTTCAGTCCAGACAGCGAGACGGTGGCGGTTGGCGGTGCCGACGGGGTAATTCGCTTGTATGACAGCCAATCGCTCGGTTTAAAGCGCGCCTTCCTGTCCGTCCCGATGGCAAAAGAAAAACTGCCGGAAGTCATCGCGTTGGCGGTTGAACCGCAGGAGATCCAGCTCAATGGCAAGTTCGACTACGCTCAAATGCTACTGACAGCGGTGAAGGCAAACGGTGAGAGCTACGACGCCTCACGTGACTTCTCCTTCAAGGTCGATTCCGATGTGATCAAGGTAAGCAAGACTGGCATGGTGGAACCGGTGAAGGATGGCGAGGCCAAGCTTCAAATTATTCACAGAAACCAGAAGAGCTCGCTGACGGTTCGTGTGGCTGGCGTGGCTGGCGACTTCAAGCCGGACTATGTGCGCGATGTGATGCCAGTACTCTCGAAACTCGGTTGTAACGCCGGCACCTGTCACGGCTCCAAGGACGGCAAGAACGGCTTCAAGCTATCGCTACGCGGGTACGATCCAATTTACGACATGCGTGCTTTTACCGATGATCTGGCTAGTCGGCGTGTGAACATTGCCGCCCCGGACAACAGCCTGATTCTTCTAAAGTGCTCTGCCGCTGTGCCGCATGAAGGCGGCCAGTTGACGAAGATGGGTGAGAATTACTATGAGATTCTAAAGGCATGGATTTCCGATGGCGCCAAGCTTGACACCGGTTCGGCGCGAGTCGCCAGCATTGAGTTGTTTCCAAGGAACTCGGTCGTGCAAAAAACCGGTGACAAACAACAGATGCGCGTCATTGCCACCTACGCCAACGGTGACAAACGAGATGTCACCGCCGAGTCGTTTATCGAGACCGGCAACTCCGACATCGCCACGACCGACAAGACCGGCTTGGTGACCACCGCGCGCCGCGGTGAAGCGCCGATGCTGGCCCGATACGAGGGTGCTTACGCCTCAACCATCGTGACTGTTATGGGGGATCGTTCCGGGTTCGAGTGGAAGGATATCCCGGCCAATAATAAGGTTGATGAATTTGTCGCTGCGAAGCTGAAGCGAACCAAGACACTCTCGTCCGGACTGGCCTCGGACGAGGAGTTTCTCCGCAGGGTGTACCTTGATCTGATAGGGTTGCCGCCCAGCTTAGAGGAGATGGACAAATTTATTGCGGACAAGCGCGACTCCAAGGACAAGCGCGACGAATTAATCGACCAATTGGTGGGCAGCGGTGAATATATTGACCACTGGACTAATAAGTGGGCAGATCTGCTTCAGGTCAACCGCAAGTTCCTTGGCACCGAGGGCGCTGCGCAGTTCCGCAAATGGATTCGCACCGAGGTCGCCAACAATACGCCTTATGATGAGTTTGCCCGCAAAGTGGTTACAGCCTCCGGTTCCAACAAGGAAAACCCGGCCGCCTCCTACTTCAAGATTTTGCGTGAACCGACCGAAATCATGGAAAATACGACGCACTTGTTTTTGGCCACACGTTTTAATTGCAACAAATGCCACGACCATCCGTTCGAGCGCTGGACACAGGATCAGTACTATGAGACCACCGCCTACTTTGCCCGGGTTAGCTTGAAGAAGGATGACAAATCAGGTGACAAGCGCATCGGAGGTACGGCGGTCGAGGGTGCAAAGCCGTTGTACGAAATTATTTACGATCGTAATGAAGGTGAGGCGAAGCATGACCGTACCGGTGCCGTGACCGCTCCCGCCTTTCCTTTTGAGACGGTTCATAAAGCTCCCGAGAAGGGCAACCGCCGGCAAAACTTTGCCGCGTGGTTGACGGCTCCCGACAACGAGTACTTCGCCAAGAGCTACGTGAACCGTCTTTGGGGCTACATGACGGGTACCGGAATTATTGAGCCGATTGATGATATCCGTGCTGGTAACCCGCCAACGAATCCCGAGCTACTGGACTGGTTAACGGGGCAATTTATTGACAGCGGTTTCGATGTGCGGCATTTGGTGAAAATCATCACCAAGTCGCGCACCTACCAGTTAAGTGTAGAGGTAAACAAGTGGAACGAGGATGACACTATCAATTATTCTCACGCCAAGGCGCGTCGCCTGCCTGCCGAAGTGTTGCTTGACTCCATTTATCGCGTGACCGGTACGCCGATCAAGTTCCCCGGCGTGCCAGAGGGCACCCGTGCCGCACAGTTCCCAGACGTTGGTGTGAAATTAGCAGATGGCTTCCTCGGCAATCTCGGTCGTCCAGCTCGCGAGAGCGCCTGCGAGTGCGAGCGTTCAAGTGACCTGCAACTAGGCCCGATCATGTCACTAGTCAGCGGTCCAACGGTGGACGATGCGATTATTTCCAGTGACAACGCCATCGCCAAGCTCGTTGCTTCAGAGGCTGACAATGAGAAAATGATCGACGAGTTGTTCCTGCGCGTGATCAATCGACATGCCACCCCAGGTGAAGTCGAGGCAGCCAAGCGGACGATCACAGACGTCAAGGCCGAGCATAAAGTTGCACTCGATCAATTGGCCAAGTTTGAGAAGAAAATTGAGCCGCGCGAAGTGCAGCGTGCCAAGGCACGTCAGGAGTCCATTGACTTGGCAAAGACCAAGCTTGAGGCTTACGAGATGGAGATAGCCCCGCGCGAGGCTGATGCGGACCGCAAGCAA
>Ga0206685_10000623_pt1 | contig 10656 bp, 9 predicted proteins | sample M220012015metaG_FD_161049 | JGI IMG/M metagenome (GOLD analysis project Ga0206685, IMG submission 161049) | Ammonia-oxidizing marine archaeal communities from Monterey Bay, California, United States - M2 200m 12015 | ecosystem: Environmental > Aquatic > Marine > Intertidal zone | place: USA...
TAAATGCTTTTGGCTGAAGTTTCTTTTGGGGACACTGTGCGCGGCAAGGGCCAAGGAACTTCTAAGAAACAAGCTGAGCAGGCTGCCGCGACTCAAGCCTGGCGAGAACTTGAGTCCTCCGAAAAACACGACCCCTCGCCGCCCACAATTACCCAAGGAAAGCCTGAACATGCTGGAACTGCCTGAGCTCGAGACCGCTCGTCGTGATCTAGACAGAGAAATCGGCGGACTGAAGATCAAACAGATAGAGGTAATCGGCCCGAAGCGCGTGATTCCCGGCCAGCCCAATAAGACATCTCTTAGCAAGGCCTTAGCAGGGTTGAAAATCTCCAGCGTGAAACGCGTAGGTATGTCACTCTGCCTTGATGTCGGGAATGGACGACTCCTCACAGTTGACCTTGGTTCCGGCGGGTCCTTACGCCGAGCGAGCAACAAAGACGAGGTGGATGGAAGTACGCAGTTGGTCATTGGATTTACCCAAAAAGGTCAACTTCGGCTGCTTGATAGTGACAAAGAACTGACTGTCACCTTGGTTGACAATGATGCAACAGATGACTCATTCCCTGAACCAGCAGAACGCGGCTTCGACCCAATCGAAGAGCCCATCTCGTGGACGGATTTTGGCCGCCGACTTCTAATGCATGACACCAAGTTGAGAAAACTACTAATGGATTCGTCATTCATTATTGGACTGGGTCCCGTGTACGCCGACGAAATTCTCCACGCAGCGTTGTTACGACACGACAGAATTGCTAGTCGATTGATAACACAGGAGATACGAAGGCTTTATCGGGCAATCGTTGAAACTGTTCACAACGCCGTAAAGCATCGTGGCGTCAGCATCGGCGGAGTCTGTGACATCTTTGGCCAACCTGGCGGATATGACGAATATCTTGAGGTCTTTGGCAGAGCTGGTGAACGTAGCCGAAATGGGCGAGGCAACGTTCTGACTGCCCGAGCAGGTGGGTCTACTCACTATTACTGCGAGTACCAGGTCTAGCCGCCACCTTTTCGCGCAAGCGAAATACCCCTTGGGGTCAACCAACTGGGGCCAGCCAGAGGGCATTATGTCGGAGTGTCACCGCTACCAGCGGTGACCTCATCGTTCGCCAGGTAGGTCCTCAATAGTGTTTCTCAAGTCGCTCACAATGAAGGGTTTCAAATCTTTTGCTGACACGACGGTGCTTGAATTTGAGCCAGGAGTAACCGTTGTCGTAGGTCCCAACGGCAGTGGTAAGTCCAACGTTGTTGATGCTGTCGCGTGGGTGTTAGGTGCTCAAGGACCAACCACCGTGAGATCAGGAAAAATGGAAGACGTGGTGTTTGCTGGCACCTCAGATCTGCCGGCGCTTGGCCGGGCAGAAGTGAGCCTGGTCATTGACAACTCGTTGGGCTCGCTGCCTATCGACTTCAGCGAAATCACGGTTACTCGGACTCTTTATAGAGCAGGCGATTCCGAGTATTCGATGAACGGGGTGCCGTGTCGGTTGCTCGATATCCAGGATCTTCTAAGTGACACCGGAATTGGCCGTCAACAACACGTGATTGTGGCGCAGGGGCAAATAGACCAAGTTCTCAACGCGCGCCCAGAAGACCGTCGGATGATTATCGAAGAGGCAGCTGGGGTACTCAAGTTTCGTCGACGGAAGGAACGAGCCGAACGGCGGCTCGCATCCACTGAAGCCAATATGACCCGATTGCAGGACCTTCAAAGAGAGGTGCGTCGCCAGTTGCGTCCTCTGGAGAAACAGGCCGATTCAGCTAAACGCCATGGAGCTGTAGCCGAAGAGCTGCGAACCCTCCGGTTATATCTCACGGGGAAAAAGGTGAAAGCGCTTGAGGCAGCCCAATCTTCTTCAAAAGAGCAGAGCCGAGACTTAGACGCAGAGCAGGTCCGCTTGCGTGGCGAACTTGCCGGTCTCGACATAGAGATAGGCGCCTCGGAAGCCCAACTGGCAGAAGGTGGCGATCAAGGCGTGGATCTACTTCCTCGTGTGGAGTCGCTACGCGAGCGCTGCCGAGGCCTGATTGCACTGGTTGACGAGCGCTCAAGGACAACTGAGCAAAATCGTGGACTACTCGTGGCCAAAGACGTGGCTCTGACGCTTAAAGAAGAACTTTCGCGACTTGCGGCCGAATTAGAATCTTTTAATACTCGAGACGACGTGATCGGGCGTCAGCTAGAGGAGCTTGCTCTGGTTGAGGCCGAACTCGACATGGAGGCCCAGTCGCTGGATGATGAAGCGCCGTTAGTGGGACTTGATGCCGCGAAAAGAGCGGCCGAAGTCCGAGGGGAATTAGGTCCGTTGAGGACCGGCGTAGAACGGGTTGTGGCGGAACACGACGGTTCAGCGACGCGTGTCAGCCAAGCAACTAGCCAGATTCAGGATGCCGATAGACGCCTCGATGAGCTTCAGTCTCGCCTCAGTTCGGCATCGGGCGCAGAAGGTGACCGAGTCCAACTAGTCGACAAGGCGCAAGGTGAAGTCGATAAAGCGGTTGCTGTGATTGATGCTCTGACCGAAGAGCAGCAATTGGCGCTGAAGGAAGAAGGAACCTGGCGAGCTCGGGCGGACGCCCTTGAGTTGGCAATCGAAGATGCCCGAGCGCGTTCAGGATTGCAGAAGATACAGGAAATAGAGGGAGTGTTAGGGGTTCTTGGAGAACTCATTGAGGTGGAGTCAGGCTGGGAACCCGCTGTGGAGGCTGCCATCGGGGGAGCCCTCACATCTGTCGTCGTCGAAGATATTCAAACTGCTCGTATTGCGCTGCAGCGACTTCAAGAGTCTGATTCGGCCGGGTCAATTTTTGCATTGAAAGCCACGAACTCTTCGCCCGGTCCGCCAAACATTGGTCAACCCCTCCGTGACCACGTAAGCACGCCACATGCTGCAATCGATTCTCTGCTCGACACACTTTTGAAAGACGCCGTGTGCGTGACCGGTGGCTGGTCAGAAGCTATCGATTTAGCGGTTGAGCAACCGGGCTTGACCGTGGTGACTGCCACCGGCGATTGCTGTGGCCCCAACGGATGGAACGTAGGTTCGGGCGCGAATGCCGCCACGGCGACCGCGCTGGAAGCTGCGAAGGCTGGAGTCAGGGAATCCACCGCGCGGCGTGAAGCGGCGGAGGCAGCGCGAACATCTGCTGAGTCGACGCATCAAGAGGCTCGACACCGTCTAGAAACTGCCCTGGTTGAGCTTGAGGCAAATGATGACTTACTGACTCGCTCTTCAGATGCAATCGAACGGATTCAACGTGAGAGGCGCGACCTGACCTCAGATCGGGGAGTGTTAGAGGCGCGCACTGCTGAGCTTGGCCAAGTGGTGGACCGTGACCGTCCAAGGCTCGTCGATCTAGAGGCTCGGCTTGTCGAACTCGAGGTGGCAGAAAATCTTGAACGGTCGGCGGCCACGGACGCTCACATCAAGCGCCGTGATTTGGGCGATCGGGTTCGGGCTGCTGCTACTAAACGTGCGGAGTTGGAAGCTAGCGCCAGCGTCGTTGGCGAACAGAAAACTCGAGTCGAAGCCCGTCACGCAGAGATATCGGCTCAGCTAAAAGCAAATGACGAGGAACGCGAGGGAAGTTCCGACCGGCTGAATCGAGTCGGTCGAGTCCTCGCGGCCTTGGTACAGCTCCGGGAACTGTTGCACGCACGATTGGACTCCCTGGAACAAGAAGTCGGGCGATTACGGGAACGTCGTACCCAAATTTCTGTAGAAGTTCGATTGGTGGCGGATCGGTTGGAAATTCTGAGGGGCGAGCGCATGGCGATAGAGGAACGGTCGGCCGACATTCGAGAGTTAGTGGCCGCAGGTCATATCGCAGAAACTGAGAGACGATTCAAACTCGACAGCTTGCGCGAAATGTTGAGTAACGAACTTTCGGCGGGCTTAGATGAAGCGATGGCCGTGCCTGAGCCTCAACTCGGCGAAGCCGATACGCCCGCGTCGCGAGTGCGTGAACTTGAGAGCGACTTACGTCGGATGGGTCCTATTAATCCCCTTGCCGTGCGGGAATACGAATCCCTTAAGGAACGACACGACTTTGTGGCGGAACAGTTGCAAGATGTTCGCAACGGTCGCCGCGAGCTGAACAAAGTCATTACGGCAGTCGATGCCGAAATTGTGGAAGTTTTCTCGTCAGCGTTTACTGACGTAGCCGAAAACTTTGAACAAATATTTTCGACCCTATTTCCTGGGGGAGAAGGTCGACTAAAGCTCACGGATCCTAATGAGTTGCTCGAAGCAGGAATCGAGATGGAAGCAAAACCTTCGGGCAAGAACGTACGAAAGCTGTCGCTGCTCTCGGGTGGTGAAAGAGCTTTGACCGCTTTAGCGTTTCTGTTTGCGATTTTTCGAAGCCGGCCGTCTCCGTTTTATGTGATGGACGAAGTTGAGGCAGCCCTTGACGACATCAATTTGCATCGGTTCCTCGAGCTTGTCTCGGAGTTTCGCCGGGAGGCGCAGTTGGTCATCGTGACCCACCAAAAACGCACTATGGAAGTGGCAGACGTCCTATATGGGGTCTCTATGGCACCAGCAGGCTCTTCTCGGGTGTTGAGCGAGAAGGTGGCGTCCTAGGTCAGTTACCCTTCAGTGGCCTCCTTGCTCTGTAAGATCCCCGCGACGTGAACTCGACCCTTCTGCTCTTTGTCATCTTCGTAGTTGTCATGTTTACCTTGGCACTTCTGCCTTGGGCGCATCGAAGGTGGACCACGAAGCGCGAGATAAGCGAAGATGATCAGGCAGAAATACCTCTGCCGGTAACCCAAGAACTCTCTCGCGAAGACGGTGGGTTTAGCGAATCCCGGGCGGAAGAAGCCGACCATGGCGTGTCGCTTCCGCCCACCGCTGCATCTATGCGGGAGAAGCTCACCAAAGCTCGGGGATTGATTTCTGAGCGACTTGCTGGGATACGCAGTGGGTCTATCGACCTTTCAACGTGGGAAAAACTTGAAGAGTTGTTGATTCTGGCGGACGTTGGTGTCGACGCGACGATGGATACTGTGGACCGGTTACGCGCGACTTTGAGCGCTTCAGAAGTTACTGACGGACCTCAACTTCTTGAAGCGCTCAAAGACCAAATGAAGAGCGATCTTGCAGTGGACCGACAGTTGGTGCATACCGCGGAGAACGGCAAAATTCCGGTGTGGCTTTTCGTTGGGGTCAATGGGGTCGGCAAGACCACCTCAATCGGAAAAACAGGACGGCGTTTAGGAGATCAAGGTCTTAGCGTCTTGATGGTGGCTGGGGATACTTTCCGAGCTGCGGCAGCCGAGCAATTGGCCACATGGGCTGAACGCTGTGGAGCAGACTTCGTACGCGGAAGTGAAGGAGCGGACCCGAGTTCGGTCATATATGACGCTGTGCAGGCCGCAGCATCACGCGACGTGGACGTCGTGCTCGCTGATACAGCAGGACGTCTGCACAACAAAGTCAACCTCATGGAAGAACTGGCGAAAGTTCGTCGAGTAGCCGACCGCGAGCCCGGCCAAGTGGCAGAGGTTCTTTTGGTTATTGACGCGACTACGGGACAAAACGGTCTTTCACAAGCACGGGAGTTTGCCAACAGCGTCGCCGTTACAGGGGTAGTCCTTACCAAGCTTGACGGCTCGGCGAAGGGCGGAATTGTTTTTGCGATCGAACGAGAGCTCGGTTTGCCAGTCAAGCTTGTAGGACTTGGCGAGAGCGAAAGAGATCTCGTTGACTTTGATCCCAGTTCATTTGTGGAGGCGCTGTTTGGCGATGAATAGCGAACTGCTGAAGCGTCAACAACCGATGCAGGTAGCCTGACCAACACTATGTTCGAATCTCTCTCGGACCGGTTCGACGGAATTCTTGGCCGCCTACGAGGCAAGGGTCGTTTGAGTGAGAGCGACGTTGCTGAAGCAATGCGCGAAATTCGGCTGGCACTTCTTGAGGCCGACGTTCACTTCAATGTCGTAAAGCGGTTTGTTGACCGCACGCACGCACGATGTTTGGAAGCTGAGATCACCGAGAGTTTGACTCCCGGGCAACAAGTGGTAAAGGTCGTAAACGAGGAACTTACGGTCATTTTGGGTGGACAATCGCTCCAGCTGACGTACGCCCAAAAGTCTCCAACGGTTGTTCTCATGGCTGGTCTACAGGGTTCAGGTAAAACGACTTCGTCAGCGAAACTGGCGCGATGGTTTAAGTCACAGGGCAGGAACCCCCTACTTGTTGGTGCTGACCTTCAGCGCCCTGCAGCGGTAGAGCAGTTACAAACCTTGGCGGGGCAAATCGAAGTACCAGTCTTCAGCGCGCCATCTGACCCTGTAGAGACGACTCGGGCAGGGCTTGCCGAGGCCCGAGCCACTGGACGCGATGTGCTCATCGTTGATACGGCAGGTCGCTTGACCATCGATCGAGATTTAATGGACGAAATTGCTGCCATTTCGGATGCGGTCGACCCCAATTACACGTTCTTAGTCGTCGATGCCATGACAGGCCAAGACGCGGTGAACACCGCTGAAGCGTTTCACGCAACTCTTGAACTCGATGGAATAATTCTCACCAAACTAGATGGAGACGCCCGCGGCGGGGCTGCTCTTTCCGTTAAAGAAGTGGTGGGGAGGCCTATCGCCTTCGCTTCAACCGGTGAGAAGCTTGATGACTTCGACTTATTCCACCCTGAGCGGATGGCAGAACGCATTCTCGGAATGGGGGATGTCCTCACCCTCATCGAAAAGGCCGAAGAAGTATTTGAACATGAGGAAGCCGAGGCAGCCGCCCAAAGGCTCCTCGAAGGAACTTTCACCCTTGACGATTTTGTTGATCAGCTTCGCCAAGTCCGTCGGATGGGTGATTTCTCCAACATCGTGTCGATGATGCCTGGCGTATCCAAGGAGATCAAAGACGCAGATATCGATGAACGCGAAATTGACAGGGTCGAAGCCATCGTTCTTTCGATGACTTCCGAAGAGAGAATTAAGCCTGAAATCATTGATGGCTCGCGGCGAGTGCGAATTGCCACCGGAAGTGGAACGACGCCGGCGCAAGTGGGCCATCTTTTGAAGCAGTTCAAAGAAATGCGCAAGATGATGAAGGGTATGGCTGGTCTGGGTACTAAGGCCAAAGCGCGGAAAGTAAAGGGCAAAAACCCCAAGAAAGGTAAGAAGGGCCCGGGGAGATCCGGAGGCAGTCGAGTTCAACCCAAGGAAACCCAACAGGTACCGAAACTCGATATAGGCGGTCTCGATCTGACCCTACCGGGCCGTTGACAACGGCCTTGTGCTCGTTAGCTCTGCAGCCAGGTAGGCTTTCTCACTGGCTTTAATGACGCCGTCCCTTGTCACTCCACCGACCTCAGGGCCGGCACCGCCGAGTGGCGAAAACTTTACAAGACGACCCCGGAGAGACCCGAAGAACTATGGCCGTACGACTGCGCCTGATGCGCATGGGCAAGAAGAAGCAACCCACCTATCGTGTTGTCGCCGCCGACAGCCGCTCCCCGCGAAACGGACGTTTCATCGAGATTGTTGGTACCTACCAGCCTCGACTTGACCCGTCCGTCGTCAAGATTGATAACGACCGTGCCGTTCATTGGCTTCAACAGGGCGCCCAGCCCAGCGAGGCAGTTGAAAAGCTCCTCAAGATCTCAGGTGCTTGGGCTGACTTTAAGGGCGAAGAATTTGTGCCTTCTGTTCCACCGGCACCTAAAGAAAAACCCGCATTACAACAACCGGAGCCAAGTTCAAGCGATGTGCAGAACGACACCTCTGCGGACGAAACCGGGGAGTCGACTGCCGAAGCCAATGTGGACGAGGCTGAAGCCAATGTGGACGAGGCTGAAGCCAATGTGGACGAGGCTGAAGCCAATGAGGTCGCAGCAACCGAGGAACCTTCAGAAGATGAGGTCGAGCAAGAGGTCAACGTTGATGATGAGGAGCAGACATGAGCGATGAAGAAGGAACTACCGCGGAAGAGGTGCTTCTCTACCTCATCGCTCAGCTAGTAGAACACCCTGATCAGGTAGAGCTCGAAATTGAAGAGACCGACACCAAGATTAGTTTGATGGCAAAAGTGAGCTCGGAAGATATCGGACGCGTTATTGGAAAGCGTGGTCGAGTGGCAAACTCGATTCGCACATTGGTGCGTGCGGCAGCGGTCAAGGACGGCGTCGATGTTGAGGTCGACTTCAGCGACTGAGTTTGAAAAAAGTTCTCGGGCTGGGGCGTAGCAATGTCCGATGTTGGCGACTTGCTTGAAATTGGGACTATTGGCCGTGCCCACGGCACAAAGGGAGAGGTCGTCGTCAGGCTTATCACCGATCGCGTCGAGCGGCTTGAATCCGGAAGCAAGTTGAGTGCCGACGAGCGTGAACTTGTAGTCGAGACATCTAGACCGCACCAAGATCGGTGGCTAGTTCGCTTCGACGGAATAAAAACTCGTGACCAGGCCGAAAAGCTCCGCGGTTGGGTCTTGCGTGCGCCCGCACTAAACGTTAGTGATGCGTTATGGGTCCACGAATTGATTAGCTCGACTGTCCGAGAGGTCGACGGCACCGAACGCGGGATCGTCGAAGCAGTGGTCGCAAACCCCGCCTCTGATCTGCTGGAACTCGACAGCGGCGACCTGGTCCCCCTCACCTTTGTTGTTGATTTCGTTGACGGCGTCATCCTTGTTGATGTGCCCGACGGCCTGTTCGATCTGAGGTCATAAAATGCGCATCGACGTTTTCACTATTTTTCCCGAAGCAGTGGACAACATGGCCCAACTCAGTGTCTTGGGTCGAGCCCGCGGTGCCGGACTCATCGACGTGCGTGTTCACGATCTTCGAATGGCAAGTACTGACCCTCACCGGACCGTTGATGACAAGCCATTTGGAGGAGGTGCAGGGATGATATTGAAACCTGAGCCGGCCTTTGCAGCAGTTGAGGCAGTCGAACCTCCGCGCCCGCTTTTTCTTCTCGACCCGGGTGGCCCTCAGTTCGATCAGCAAAAGGCGAACGAACTTGCCGCCATGGACGGTTTCTCACTCATGTGCGGACGCTACGAAGGTGTCGATGATCGTATCCGGACCAACCTTGTTGACTATGAACTCTCCGTAGGTGACGCGGTACTTGCCGGGGGAGAGTTTGCTGCCATGGTGGTGATCGAAGCCGTAACTCGACTTGTTCCTGGCGTTCTTGGTAATGAGGTCTCCGTGACGGATGAAACCTTCGCTGATGGTTTACTTGAATATCCGCAGTGGACCCGACCGGCTATGTTTCGCGAGTTCGAAGTACCCGAGACTCTCCGAAGCGGTGACCACGCGTTGATTCACCGATGGCGCCGAGCTATGGCAATCGCGCGAACAGCCGAACGTCGACCCGATCTGCTTGAACGTCGTGGTGTTTCGCGAGAAGAATCGCTCCTTCTCAATGAGTTCAATATAAGCGTGGATCCTCGCTTCGTTTCGGAGTAACAGGCCGGTAACATAACAATTCGTTCTAACTGCGACGCCCGTAGCCCTTTCTGAGGGCCAGTCGCTGCCCCAAATAGTCGCCGTTCCCAATCCGGAACCCACCCCAGGAGCAAGTGCACCATGCACAGCACCGATGTTGTCGATCAAGCCCAACTGAGAAGTGATCACCCGCAGTTCGGCCCTGGTGACACAGTCAAAGTCCACGTTCGAGTTGTTGAAGGAAATCGCGAGAGGACACAGATCTTTGAGGGGTACGTCATAGCTCGACGAGGCTCAGGGATCAGAGAATCATTCACTGTTCGGAAAATGAGCTTTGGCGTCGGAGTGGAACGTACGTTTCCGTTACATGCGCCTACTCTCGCGAAAATAGAGCGCATGGCAGTTGGCGATGTGCGGCGGTCGAAGCTCTATTACCTACGCGACCGCATTGGTAAATCTGCTCGAGTGAAAGAAAAGCGTTACTAGGCCAACACTTTTCACTGATAACTAACCACGAGGTCCCCTTCGATGCCTTGCGCGCCAGCAGCCGTAATGCCAGTGGCGTCGAAGATCGGGCGCGTCTAAAGGAACAGCAACCATGTGGCCAAGTCCTGGTGGAAGATCACGGTTGCACCCTGGGCAAACGTAGGTCTTCAACGCCTGATAAGGCTGAACCCGCCTTATCTCGAATCCCTCCTCGGGTTCCAGATCAAACAAATCAGTTCCTATCCGAAAAGTCCCCAGACGACCAGTGTCGTGGCGGCCAAAACGCCCGCAACCACGAATAAGTAATCGGCCGTCGTTGCTTTGTGCTTCCGATACGGGTTGTAACCCATGCTCGCAGTATGCACCGATAGAAGGCTCTTGCCCTTAATGCCTATAACTCAGGACTTGGATTCACTCGCCCTGATCGTCGGCGGCAAGCTGATGTAAAGGCGATGGGCGGGCCACAGAGTGGGCTGAAGGTCACTTGTATCGGTACCTTTCATAGATGTGAATCTGGACGCGTGGCGCGTGAAAGAGTTCCTTCAGTTTTTGACTGCAGCCTCTCCGGCAACGATCGACGCCTACAACAGCGACCTGAAGGGGTTCATTGAATGGAGCGAAGAACATGGTCATTCCGATCCGTTTGCTATCGGTCGGATCGAGATCAGAGGTTGGCTCGCAAACGAGAGCATCAAGAAGCCTGCGGCAGCTCCAGCAACGATCGCTCGAAAGCTGTCCGCGCTGCGGCGTTATTTCGGA
>Ga0206685_10000634_pt1 | contig 10604 bp, 6 predicted proteins | sample M220012015metaG_FD_161049 | JGI IMG/M metagenome (GOLD analysis project Ga0206685, IMG submission 161049) | Ammonia-oxidizing marine archaeal communities from Monterey Bay, California, United States - M2 200m 12015 | ecosystem: Environmental > Aquatic > Marine > Intertidal zone | place: USA...
GAAAGTGGAGTCGGAATCTGTCATATGTCACTCACCTGTCCTATTACGCATCCCAGCGGTGGAACCGGAGATGGAGGGGGTGCCAAACAGCTCGCCCAACGTGGGGCCGATCAACACTCTCCACTATACATAGGTGGGGGGTGGGAATCCAGTGGGGCTATTCTGCGGCACCCAAACCTGTAATACCCTTCGCTGTGGTGAGAGCACTCCCGCCGCCCATCATGGGGGCCAGGCGTGCTTCTCGGAGGCGACGTAACCGGGTTGCTTCGTCCACATCCAACCCGAACTCTGCTTCGGCTATGCCTGTGGCACTCATGCCTTCGCTGCCGAGTAGGTCTTCGGTTAGACCGGCTCGTTGACCGAGGCGTGCCTGGATTTCGCGTCGTTGGATGTTTTCACGTTGCAACGCTTCCGCAGTCTTAACTTCGAGCCCTTCACCAATCGCCTGCGTGGCAGCCACGGAAAGTCCCGCTGCTTCATACATGCGGCGTTCCTCAAAAATGTTTTTTGCTGCACCAGGGTCAAGATAGTAAGCGGTAATGTCGCCCTCGGTAAGACCATAGTTGTCTTGAAGTTCGGTGATGATGTCTTGGTTGGCGGTTTCACGCGCTGATTCTGCCAGAGCCACTCGTTGCTGTAGTTCTTGTCCCGATACGTCACCAGCGATCAAGGTTGTGAAATCTTCGGGTGCGTCATGGAACGTGGGGGGCAGGTTCGCTGCTCGCATGATGGACCGGTACTGGCTTTCTAAATCCAGGTACTCGGCTTCGGTGATAGCAGGGAGTCCCAGTGTCCGGCGTGAAACCATTCCTGGGAATCGGGCTTTGTATTCTTCGGTGGTGCGTATCCGCATCGCTAACGCTGTGGGGGATTCCCCGCGGACAAGTTCTGCGTTCAGTAGGTCGGTTAATGAAGATGGCAACCCAAATTCTTCCATCATGCCTGCCAAAATTTCTCTTGCTGATTGCAGGTCTGCTGCGGCTGCGGCTGCGGTGGCTTGTTGTTGGGAGATTGTCCATTGCTTGAAAGCGTCAGTAGATGCGCCATCATCGTCGGCACCAGTAACGGTACCCCCTGCGGCTTTACCGAACGCCGGGTTCGGCCCCCATTGGTTCGTATAGGAATCAACGACATATAGTTTCTGACCATATTGATCCGTGTCCTGAACCCATCCTTCCGGCAATGTGTCTTCCGACGGGGCGTCAGGCAACCCATAGACATCCGAATCAAGACCCGTTGAGACATCAAAAGTTTCCCCCAAAGTGGATTGACCTTCAACGTCCCACCCGCCGCTCCGTTCCAAAATCTCTGCCTGAGAAGGAGGTTCTTCACCAAAATAATTGGCATTCGCACGATCCGTCGTATACCACGACCCCAAAGGATTCGCTGGACTGGGGGGGATAACTTTGTAAAACTGTTTAGCCATTAGCCTATTCCCCCGAACATTCTCGCTATCTGAGAAGCCGCATCATACGCAGAATCCCTAGCATTATCCGTATACTGCCACTCCGGGGTAGCACGCAACGTGCGCCCAAACTCCGCACGAGTCATCGGTCGAGCACCTTCAGTATCCCACTCCGTGCCCGTAAGTTGATTGTATAAACCTCGGTCGCCCCCCAAGAAATCTACGTTACGTTCCAACAAATTTTCTGCTTCTTTCTTGTACGAAGCAAAATACATTTTCGGGGTGTACCCCTGATCTATCAAAGAAGCCAACGCAGGGTTCGCCGCTTTAGCTTCCGCCCGTATCCCTGCCTCTATTTCCTCAATAGTTGTTTGACCTAAATACACTCGTTTAGCTGCATCATCCAAATCTGCGTCGGTCCAGGTGTCCATGTATTGCGCTGCTTCATCACGGATGTCGTTGCGGGTTGCCTCGAAACGTCCTTCGTCGCTAGCGAACAAGGCATCTTCGTATGTGGATGTGAACTGTTCACGAATCTCGTAAGTGTCAAAGCCCATGCTTTGAGCTTCGTAAGCAAGTTTCCAGAGGTCTTCTTCGTCAAGGTTCAAACCGAGCCGTTCAGCTTCCCGCCTGATGCTGTCCATCTTGTCGTCAAGGAGGGCACGCTGGTTAGCGTTGGACTCAGCGAAGGTTTGGAAACCCTCACCACCCTCCCCGTACCATAGGGATTGCCATTTTCTGTGTTCGGGTTCAGTGTTGTTGTACCACTGGGTTTGGAGAAACAGTCCTTTAATCTCGTTTTGGTTGGTCAAACCGTTCTCGTTGATGTACGCCATCACGTTGTCGATTTGAACCATGTTCCCTGAACCCGGTGGAATTTCGCGTTCTGCTGACAGTTCACCGTCGGGAAGTTGGAGAAGGAATCCTGCTAAAGAGAAGTTGTCAATAATGTATTGGCGAGTATCCTCATCCAAACCTTCCGGGTCGGGGTCGCCATCATCGTCGCCATCATCGTCGCCTCTGGCTTCTCCCCCAACACCAAACTCAGCAGCAGCAAAATCTTCCGCTAATGCTCGTTCTTGTTCTATCGCTGCTTCTTCTAAATCTGCCGCTTGTTGCGCTTCAATAGCAGCAGATTCCATTTCGGGGGCCGCTTGAGCTTCTTCACGAAGTTCTTCTCTCAGCCCAAACTCTCGTTCTCGTTCACTCGCTGTTAGCTCGGTACCCGGCGAAAGAGTCGCTGGGTCAACATCCAATTCCCCCGGTGCCGGAGGACGATACCCAGGGATGGTTTCACCAATTCGTTGAGCGAAAAGTCTTACAGCAGGAGCAGCATCGGCACCAACATCCTCAAACCTAACTTGAGCTTCTTCTCGTTCTCTTGGCGACAGAATTTCAAGAAAGTCAGTAGGGCGACCTGAAGAAATCAACTCAATATCTTTACGAAGTTGATCTGATGTAATTTCTACATCTCTTACATCTCGTAACTCGTTGGCTCTTTCTTCTTGATGAGTTACTTCAGATTCAATAATTTCAACAGAGTCTTTAAGGTGTTCCACCTGTTTGTTGATGTCAAAGTTGCTTACCCCCCTGGGCCGCTTTGTGAACTCAGGGTCTAACCCCAAGCGTTCGGCCTCACCCGCAATCCACTTCTGCCATCCCGCATCATCTAACTGGTCATCCTCGCGTTTACTAATACGAGAACGCTTCGCTCTAATCGCGGTACCAAGTTTCTCTGCACCTATCAAAAACTGTTCAGCGACTCCAACAAAATCTTCAGCTTTTTCTAAAGCCGTAAATTCTCCCTTCCCCATTCTGGTGAGAGAATTTTCTACTATCCGATACGCGTCGTAATCGGAGGTAGTGATGGTCGCTTTGGGGGCATCTACTTTTTCTAACTCCTTTAACGCATCTACCCGTTCCAAATACTTTTCGTTCAGAAACTTCGCTAAGTCAGTTCTAAGAGCGGCTTTGCCTGCTATAGATCTGTCAGAAGAAGAAGGATCAGCATTGCCCGCTAAACGCCCAGCTAAATCAGCTCTAACCAGCGCCTCCAAAAACCTTCTATGGTCTTCTTTGGTAAAGCCAGCGCCTTCTTTAAGGGCGACGCCTAAGTAGTTACTTGGCATTATGCAAGTCCTATCGCTGAACGCACAAGATTAGAACTTTCAGACATCGACATCGCAGCCATCCTCATCGGATCAACCACCCCAGCCTGCCCCTGCAAAATGCCTGTCACATCAACCTGCTCAACAACCCCGCCTTGCTGGACTGCTTCACCGGCTTCAACTTGCGCTGCCCGAACCAACCCGAAAGCCACTCGGCGTTCCTCGTCGCTTGGTTTACGGCCAAGAACTTTTGACCAGGTTGCATCAACCAGTCGATCCACCGCTGAAGCTGGCATCACACGGGTAACCGGGTCTTTCTCTTTCTGCAAATAGTCGTCTTTAGCTATCTCTAGGTCTTCAAGAGTGAAATCAGCGAAACGGCCCTCCAACGTGGGGGCACCTTCCATGCCTGCTGCGGCACCAGTCTCGAAAGCTACGGCAGCGGCACGAGCAGCCCTCTCTAGTGCCAGACCAGTGTTGATGGGGTCTTCTATTTCTGAGATGTCGTCAATGGTGCCGTAATACCCTTCGGAGAAAAGCCCTTGTTGAAGTGTCAACAGTTCTGTTTCGTCTAAACCTAAAACGTATTGGCGGAGATCTTCTTCAGTGAACTTTGCGCCTGGGATTTCTTCACGCATCATCCCACCGCCAAGAGCGGGACGTACTTGACCTACCTCAGCAGCCTCTTGTCCAAGGACAAGTGTGCTGTTAGCGATAGGAGCGAAGTTGCTTGTCATGCCCACCGCAGCGAAAAGTGCGGCAATGTCTGGGGCAGTTCCCGCCGTTGGTGATGTTGTGTCGTCGCCAGCCATACTTATCTACTCACCCAAGTCTTTTTGTCAATTTCGTCGTTCTCAAAATAGCGGTCAAATGTTGCTGCGAAATCAGGGCGATTACGCAAAGTCACCCTTATAGCATCCCACAGTTGCTTCAGGTCTGCGTTGCCGCGGTACCTTAAAGAATAAGCGTCTGTTTCCCCGATACTATTACCTCGACGTTCCAACTCTTTCTCTATGGATTCCCTAGCCTCAAAATATTCGTAAAGGATAGGAATTTCGGGGCGATACTCGAAATCATCAGATTTGATAAGGGCACGGAAACCGTCCATGACGCGGGCTTGTTTGAGTTGGTCGTAGCTTTCGTTGTAAGTATCCCACCAAGCAGGATATTCGGAAGCCAACTGCACCTTTACCCGGTCAAGAACCATTTGGAGATCATTGTTGGCTTTAGCGCCAAGACTTGCTGAACCGCCTCCTTCGGAGCGACGTTCAAGTTCCTCATACACTAAATCTCTGGCGTGTTGCCATTGATACCAGCCCCGGCTTTCTTGGGGGCGTCGCATGATTTCTTCAGGGGTGGCTCGTTCCCTGCGTCCTTCAGCGATCTCAGTTTTGTATACCGCATAGTTGAACTCGAACTGGACATCTTCGGGACCAACTTTGCCGACAATGAAATCCCCGATGTCGGGGTGGGCATCAGCAAACTCTTTGTGTTGCCGATATTTAGCGTCGCCTTCTAGGGTGGCTGAAGCCACGCCCCGCACCATTGTCCGACGGGCGGTGATTGCCCACAGGTCAGGATGGTTGGCAAGCAACCAAGTGGTCGCTTCCTCAAACCCTTTTTCGCTACTTACCTCACGGTAATCCTCAATCACTTTGTGGTAAGGCGACTGGACTTGGAAAGCGAACGGAATACCTAAACCGGCTATCGCCCGAATCTTTAAGATGTCCGAAGTTCGACGTTCGGCTTCAGCAACGAAGTCATTAATCATTTCTTGATCTTCGATAACGATTCCGTTTTCTTCGTACTGAACTGCGAGGTCTACTGATACTTGGGCAAGCATTCGTTGACGTTCCGCAGTATTAAAATAGCCTCCAGTGAGCCGTCGAACGAATGTGGGTTCGACTTGTTGGGCGATACGATCCAAAACACTTGTGCCTTCGGACGCACCGTAAGGAAGCATCCAATCCAAAGATTCTTGAAGTGACGGATTTTTTATGACAGCTTCACTTGCACCGACTGTGACTATTGGGCCGAACCCTGGTAACCCGGCAGAGATCATTGAGATCGAGTCGGGGGAAAGTTTGAGGGAAGTGAAACCCAAAGCCCCAAGTTTGCCGAATGCTTTAACGCCAGCAACTTCAGCGCTGAGTAAGCCTTCTGGCATACGGATCACGAAATTGGAGTTGCCGTCTTCGTCTTCGCCTTTGATGGCTTGGAAATATCGGATGCCTCTAGCAACGAATACGGGGTTCTGTGCGGCGAGCCCGGACCAGCGGGTGATGACTTCTTGCCATGCGCTGTAGAACGGCATAATGTGGCCGACCATTTCTCCGAAGCGGGTGCGTTCGGAAAGGTCGTAGAGAAGGTTGCGGGTTTCTGCGAGTCCTTTGCGTCGGGCAGCGTTTTCGATGCTTCGCAAATCTCCTGCTGTTATCCGATAGGCACCGTCGTCTAAACGGTGTGCTTGGAGAAGACGGGCGACTTCGTTGCGATAAACCCCTGAGAACACGGTGCTGCGCGACAGGTTGTCTACGGTCATGGTGCCCAAGGACTGCATCCAACTGTCAATGGTTCTGTTCACGGTGGCGATCATGGTTGCAGATTCGCTCATGTCGTCAATCACTGTTGACCCGTGGATATCCCCAAAGTTTCTGTAACTCTCCCGAATTTTAGTGACAGTCCGTAACTCTTTTCCTTCACCGTCGAGCTTTCTCAAAACAGGAACAACGTCATCGTTCCAACTCACACTTTTACCTTGGGCAAGGCGTCTGCGAAGTGGAGCGAACTCTTGTATGGGGGGGAGAATGGAATCAATCTCGTGGCGAGTAGCTTTCACCCAAGTTTCTATGTTGTCGTGCTTGAAGTGGCGTGGCATTGCGTCCCGCAACCGAGAAGCAGCCGGACTTTGAAGCCACCTAATTATTTCAGCGTCAGTTCTGCCTTCCCAAAACATTTGACTGAACCGTTGAAACTCGCTGGCAGGCACATTGGGGTTATCAATGTGGGGTCTGAATTGCCTATTAACCGTGTTGTTCCAAGCATTGTTGAAATCGGTGGCGCTAGCATCATCAGCGGAGTATCTCCTGTAAGACACCCGCCCTGCTTTGCTTTGAGTGGCAACACTTTCGTATGAAGCCTGCGTTGACTTCTGAGCAGACAACGCTTTTCTGTGGAGTCCCACCATCAGCTCGTCGTTACCGAACTCGTTACCGAACCGGTAGCCCCCCATGAAATACCCGGCGACACGGGCCTCGTTCATCAATTCCCCAACCCGATCAAAGTTGGCAAGACCAGGGCTTTTCTCTGCTGCTGTTTGCGCTCTCGTCAACGCACGCCGCGACTGTCGCCCCTCCTTACCTAAAAGACGGGAAGGAACTTTGAGAACAGCGCCCTCTACCTGCGCCAACAAAGTGCGGCCCTGCGTTTCCAACAGTTCCGCCTGACCTTTCAATGTCCGAGCAGCCTTTTCCCCTTCATCCAAAGTCATTTTCCCAGATCTGACTTGGGCTTTAATGCCGTCCATTTCTTTAGCTAACCGGCTTTGGGCAGCCTTACGAAGATCCCAAGCGAAGGTGGTAGCAATCTCCCGTCGAGCCAACGCCGACATTGTTCGTCGGGCATATAAGCCATACAACCCGGCTCCCGCTATACCCGCTGGCCCCAACGTGGCAGCACCTAAAGCTGTGAGGAACCCTGTGCGGCGAAGAATGCGTTGCCTCCCGTAAGTGTCGGAAATGGTTTGACGGGTCAGATCTAACAGTTCATCGACCCCGAACTCGGCCTCAAACTTGATAAACAACTCACCAAGATCGCTAGTGGTGTCATCCAACTTGGTTCGCATGACTTTGATAACGTCAGGCATTACAGCGTCTTTGCCGCTTTTCTTGAACCAAGCGGTACGAAGATCACCCATCCCGTCCATTACCCCTCTCATTGTGTGCATCGCACCGAGAGCAGCAGCGGAACGGGCAAGTTCGTCAGAGAGAACACGAATAGGCCATGCGGGACGCAGCAGCACAGATTTCTTCCATGCCATCATTAGTTCGTCTATCCCTTTTTGTCCCTGGCTTAACGCTTTCATATAGCCGGGACGTTCAAGGACGTTGGCGATCAAGTCGTAGCGGGGAACGAGTGACGATTGGCGTAGTTGTTGAGGGGTAAAGTTTTCGATGAATCGCCGGTTGATGTTGAATGTTTCATCAGCCATATCGAACTGGAGTCGCCGGTTGCCGAACACGCGGGCGCTTTCAGCGGCACCCCGAAGGGTTCCTTCTGCGTCTTTCAAAGCTCCGTTCATGCGACGCAACCCTTGTTCCAAAGCGCCTTTAGCGTCTTTGCTTCCCTTGATAGCGTCAGGAAGATCATCCCAAAACAGTTTCAAGACACCTTTATTCAAATCGTTGATTGTGTTCTGGAACAGGGCTTGACGTTGGACAGTGGAACCCCGAGTCCATTGCCCCAACAATTCGTCACCGTCTATCCCCACTTCATCGAAAAGGTTTTTGCCGTTTCGTTTCACTCGTCCAGCGTCACGCACCATGCGTTCAAACTGGTTGAATGACTGATCTACGTCATCCCAGTTGATGAGCTGCTGCGGAGTTTTCTCACGGAAAACATTTATGACACGAACACCCCCAGGCCCCAATAGTGGAATTTTTTTCACATAGGACACCGCGCCGTAACCGAGTTCTTGGACTACCCCGACACGAGGAGCTTCAGTGAGAGCGCCTAACACCATACGGTTTTGGGTGCCGGTTTCTCGAACAATCCCCCCAAGCATTTCATCCATCACACCGGACACAAGAGTCGGTTTGTTGTTGATGGCATCAAAGATTGCGTCTACGGCGTCAACGTCACCTGCTTCGTCAGCGAACCTAGCTAAATGCTGAAAACGATGCTGCCTCATGGTGAACGCAACGTCGAATAGACCTTTAGTTTCGTCAGACATCGTTAATTTGTTTCGCAACAAATCAACTGCCTGATCTTCAAGGATTTGCAACCGCTTAGCTAAAATAGATTCGGCTGCTCTCCCGTACCCCACTGGGGCACCGAGCCGAAGGTTGGCTATCTGGCCTTGTGTTTCAGCGAGTTTACGAAGGGTGCCTCCTTCTTGGAGTAGCCCTGCCCATTCATCGGCAGCGTTCAAAATTTGGGTGTAAGCACCAGCATCGCCCATTGCTAAACGAATAAACATTTGGCGGGTAGCGACAGTCGGAGCAGCCGCCAGCCCGTAAGCGATCTCTGGGGTGATTCCTTTTCCTTCAAACCGGCGGAAGATTTCTCCGGCTAGCTCATCAACAAGAGTTAAATCTGCGTCAGTGGGGAGTCCTTTATGGAACCCTTCACTGAATTCTTGGGGACGTTCGGTGAGATTTTGTAGGCGTTTCCCTTCGTCTATGTCGTCAGCAAGTTGTCTTCCCCGTGCCGCTACATCATCAACTATTACTTGCAAACGAGTTATTTCTTCAGGGGTGAGCGCGACACCTGCTTCGTCAACACCTTTTCGTAATGTCGCCCCAGCGTCTTTTGCGTCTTTGAGTGTGGCTTCCGCTATTTCCCAAGCGGTGCGAGCCGTGTCATCTAATTTGGTGGTGGCTTCAGCAGCTTTTGCTACCCGTTCTCCTCGCACAGCCTGCGAGATTTTATCCAACTCTTTGTTCCATCGGAGAAACCCGGCACTCTTAACAAACTTTTCTGGGTTCGCCATCAACCGCCCATTGCGGGCATGCTTCACACCAGCCCACGCTGGGGTACCCACTTGGTAAAGGGGATCGAGCACAATGTTAAACAGCGCGTCAGTGGTCCCCGATACGAGGGTGTGCATTGAAGTGTTTTCCCACTTCTCAACTTCTTTAGGATCAAGAATGTTCTCTGTGCCGATAGCCAAAGAAACCGCTTGACCGAGGGAACGGGTTTCAGAAATTTCCCACGCTTTCGCCCAAACATCCGTATCGAACCAGCCCCCGAACCCTTCCCCTTCGCTCCCAGAAGTTAAAGATGCAACCGTCATCAACGTCCCCAAAGGGTCATCGACAACGGTTTCGTAAGCGACTTTCACTCCGTCTAAGGTGGGGCCGATTACGTTGCGAGCGGGTTGACGAACAAACTCAGGTAAAGCACCGATAAGAGTGCCGCCGACACCTTCAGGTCCGATAGCGGATTGGAGGGCACCGCCTTCACCCAAAATGTTGTCGTTGAATGATCCCCAAATGGTGTCAGCTATACCTTCCCCTTCGATGTCGTCTGCGCCGAGAGCTTCTTGGGCTATGTCTACAGCAAAGTTCACTGACTTGTAGCCAGTGTTGAATGCTCCTTTACCTATCTTCGCGAAGAAGCCCCACACCATTATTGCTCCTGGGTTGGGACCATCGCTTGCATGGCTCGAACGATGCGTCGAGTCGAAGGAGAAGCGTAAGGCGAAGATGCGAGAGGTAAGAGTGACGGCAAAATGCGTGCCACGTTTTCACTGGTTTGAGGGGGCGTAGATCTGGGAACGGGGGATGATGGAGCCATCACTGATTGTTGCGGGTATTGGGTGGGGCGAGTCATGTCGCCTTCCCCACCAGGGATTATTGGGGCAGGAGGGGGAGCACCCATGCCTTCCGCCATTGGGACAGCCGACAGGGCTTCTTCTTGTTCTTTTGCTTTACCGTAAGCCTGGCCTCGGAAACCGCTTTCAGGCATGATTATGAACCTTCCAACTCTTTGGGTAGCCACACACAGCGCATTCGCCTTTAGAAAATGTGGCGGCCTTAAACTTCGTGGCTTTGGTGCCTTTACCTTTACGGGGCATTACAGCGCCCCAAGCAGTTCACCTAAACCGCCGCCACCACCGGGAGGGGCGGGCATCGCTTTCGCTTCGGCCCCCATTCCAGGCATCGCTAAACCGGGTTGCGCTTCGGGTGCGGCAGCGTCAACTGTGCTGGCTTGACGTTCCTGCGCTTCTTTCTGCACTTTCTCCACAGCTTCAGCCAATTCGAGTTGGTTCGTAGAAACGAGTTCCATGATGCGAGCCAAATCGGCTGGCGGAATGACACCTTCGGATGCTTGCTGCTGAATAGATGCCAGCAATGCCTGTTCTAGCTGTT
>Ga0206685_10000637_pt1 | contig 10578 bp, 10 predicted proteins | sample M220012015metaG_FD_161049 | JGI IMG/M metagenome (GOLD analysis project Ga0206685, IMG submission 161049) | Ammonia-oxidizing marine archaeal communities from Monterey Bay, California, United States - M2 200m 12015 | ecosystem: Environmental > Aquatic > Marine > Intertidal zone | place: USA...
TCGCGTGGGTAGATCCACAGCAAGGTAGTCAGTCACATATTTTTTGGCCTGTGCTGGGCCTTCCATTTGAGCGACCATCGTCTACCTATCGAACGGAGTAAAGACTAAAGCCTTTACTTTCTTATATCCTTCAGCAAAAGCATTTCCATATACAACATTATCTACCATCTTCTGACCCAAACTCTCTGCAAACCTTGTAGGAATAAACACAATTTCGCGTTGCGGCATATGACGAGTTCCAGTCTGATGGAAGTGTGCATATTCTATATTAGTACCAAACGCTGCGCTTTTATGACCGATGTGATTCGGACCCCCACGCAATGTGATGAGATCCCGGTATAGGTCTCCTGTTCTAATCATCGTTGGAACTGCGCCATGGTGAGCGATCTTCCAAGCCTGATATTCCGTATCTAGGGCATTCCAAGGTTTCCCAGATGCTTCGCCCAGAGTGGCAAAGTTGCTTGCGTTCCATCGAATCATTTCACGCCGTGCCCAACGATATTGCGCTGCAAAACTTTCGCCGCGCTTCATGGCCATCAAAAAATGGCGAATAAGTCTCCTGCCCCCAAAGACCCTCGTTTTAACTCTAACACTGGACATGTCAGGCAATCCTGACGCGACGCCACCGTTTAACAGAGTTCATTTCATCCTCAGTAAAGCCAGTAGCAAGAGGAGCAACATTTCTAGTTGTCAGGTCTTTCATCCCCACAACATCGTCATGCATGTTCTGCACTTCCCTAGAAGCGGCCCTCAATAGTATCAATTTCAACGCGGACGTATTATCTTCGCTGGCATCCAATCCAGCCGTATAATTGATAACAATTATATCGTTATCTTGAACTGTAAACATATCAACGCCATATCTTCGTACCACATAATCGGTACCAACCGTTTGAGTCGTGGCAGAGGAATCACTCTGGCCCTGTACGGTTAGACTGGCCACAGAAACAACAGGTGACCTGCGTGTATACAAGACAAACGGTGGCTTCGTTACATCCGCAACAGCCGTACCGGTCCTGTCGAGATTGTAATCGTAGAAGAAACTATATTGAGACGAACCAGAATAGTTGGCTGGAGCAACATGCGACTCCGAAAAGGAAGCAGCCGTAACCGGCCTTCCAATGTAATGCTCTAGATCCGCTTCCAAACCGTCCAAGATGAACTGTGCCGCATCAGATTGAGTATTGGATAACGTAATATCCATATACTTTTTTAGGTCTGAAATGGTAACTAATGCCATAGTTACCCCTTAGCGGCTACGACGCCGACCCCGTAAACGTTCGCGAATACGCGCAGCCGACCGAGACGCCCCGCGAGCGAAACGATCTACAACTCTTGGACGACGACGACGACGACGACGACTTTCTTCGTCGTCTGAAGAATCAGGAACTGGCATGTGGCAAACTCCTATCAGCGGTTAGTGGCAAGTGTAGCGCATTGCTTTGAGGTTCTGGGACTAGTAAGATCCATTTCGATGACTACTTCACACTCGGCCAGAAACCGATTGATCTTATTCTATCGCTCCAAAGGACACAGCCTTTCAGAATTGGCAAAACAATTCGACTTATCCAAATCCAGAATTTCCCAAATAGTGAATAAGGAAGTAACTAAACATGAATAGCGATAATGAATTCAACAAGATTATACAAAAAATGTCACAAGACCAAGAAGTGTATCATAAAAAGAATTCAAACATCTCCAAACTTCTAGTGGCTCTAGGTGGCGTTGCTGTCATCAGTTTCTTCGGCGGAACCATACTCATGCTCATCGACATGACCATCAACAATGCTTATCCCAATCTTCACGCCACCAAACCCGGCATCAGTTTCATGGATTCCGCCAGACTCTTTTTCCTGCTCGTCATCTTCTTCACAATTTTCCAAGCAATCAAAGCAACACAAAAAAAATCGTAGACCGAGGTTGCCAAAACAATTTCACCTCGTTACCATTCTCCCTCAACGGTAACTACCTACTAACTCAGGAGAAGAAAAACCGTGGATACTATCAACGAGGAACAGGCAATCCTACAGAGCATCCTGTCCGCCACCAAAAACACGGAGGATGCCGACGCAAAGGCCGAACTTCGCAAGATTCGGCAGCGGCGCAAGATGACAGCGGCCTACAAGGCTCACAAGGCTTTGGAGGCTTTGCATGCCGAGCAGTACAATCGACTGTACTCGCAGGCATACGAGGCTTTGGGTGCAGACGAACGGTACACCGAAACCGTCTAACCCACAAAATCAAACAGGTTGTGGTGACAAAACATAGTCCCCACTGTGTCCCCACCACAACCTAACGAGTGAAACAGGGGGGCTTCGGCCCCCCTTTTTCGCGTCCCACCAGAACTCTCGCTCTTGGTGTAGAGTCTGTAAATGGTCGGCAGAAACAACGAATCCTTCATCCCCGGAGTGGAGTTTGCTCCCTTGGAAGCAGGTCCCTGTATCGTGTGCGGCCACCCCACTGGAAACTGCACTCCAGAAGATCATACGATTGTTTTTGAAACCCTAGAAGAAGAAGACACGATACTCATCGAAGAAGATGTTATCGAACGACGCTGGCTTTCAAGTAATCATCTAGCAAAGGTACTAGTGGTACCAGCAGGGAAACGAATCAGCAGGTCAGAGGCGGAAAAATTGGGGCTGATTTAACCCTTTTAGTATTAACAACAAGTGTCATACTGTGAGTCCTTCCAAGTAAACCTCACAATACGCCAGAGGTAGATATAGATATGCCATTATCACAAGAATTTCTAGCACCCTACTCTTCAAAAACTCCCCCATGGGGTTTTGATGGACTCGGTTACATCGTTTACAAACGAACCTACGCTCGCATCGTAGATGAGGACAGCGGGCAAACGGAAGAGTGGTGGCAAACCTGTCAACGGGTTGTTGACGGCGCTGACGCAATCGGAGCCGAACTCACCAAAGACGAATCCGAACGTTTGTTCGATTACATGTTCAACCTCAAGGGCCTACCCGGTGGACGGATGCTCTGGCAATTGGGAACCCCCAACAATTTCCGGCTTGGTGGCGACAGTTTGTGTAATTGCTGGTTCGTAGATATCAAAAAGCCCGAAGATTTTGCATGGATGTTTGAACGCCTCATGCTGGGCGGCGGCGTTGGTTTCTCCATTCTCCACCCACAACGTCTCGGAGTCGTTCGACAGGGCGTTGTTACAAATCACAACGTCCCAGACGCCGACTACATCACACCCGATAAGCGGGAAGGTTGGTCGGAATGCCTTCTGCGAGCGATGAAAACTTATCTTGGTAGCAAAGATGATCCAACAGAACTGTCTTACTCCACGGAAATGATCAGACCAGCAGGCGCCCCAATCAAAACTTTTGGAGGCACTGCATCAGGACCGGGCATTCTGGTAGAAGGCATCACAAAAATCTGCGCTCTCCTAGATAAAGCGGTAGGCCGTCACCTCAAATCAACCGAAGTCTTAGACATCGGTAACATCATTGGGTCTGTAGTCGTTGCTGGAAACGTCCGTCGCAGCGCAGAAATCGCTCTCGGAGACCCATACGACACCGACTATCTCAACGCCAAGCGGTGGGATCTGGGAGACATCCCACCACACAGAGCCATGTCCAACAACAGTGTTGTCACAGCCAACACGAATGCTCTACCAAATGCTTTCTGGGATGGATACCACGGCAACGGCGAACCCTACGGTCTGTTCAATTTGGAAGCGGCACGGAAACTTGGACGTAGCCATGAAATCCTCCCAGATGAAACAATCGAAGGAACTAACCCCTGCGCCGAAATCGGTTTGGCTAATCGTGAGTCCTGCAATCTCGCAGACATTTTTCTGCCGAATGTTGAATCGCAAGATGAACTTATAGATATTTCAAAACTTTTGTACAAAATCCAAAAAGCAGTCGCAGCACTTCCTTATCTGGACCGCGAATCAGATGAAATAACAAGCAAGAACATGCGCCTTGGCCTTGGGGTTTCCGGCATCGCACAAGCAGCAGAAAAACTGGATTGGTTGTCGTCAACTTACGAAATGTTACGCGACTACGACCGATACTGGTCCACCTATAAAGAATGGCCCACATCTGTTCGACTAACAACGGTCAAACCAAGTGGAACCCTCAGCCTCCTTGCTGGAGTAACCCCCGGCGTCCACCCCGGATACAGTCGCTATCACATTCGCAGAGTTCGAATGGCAGCCGGAGACCCACTCCTTACATACTGCGAACAACGTGGTTACCATATTGAATGGGTCACTAACGACAAACGAACCAAAGTCGTTGAATTTCCCTGCCAATTTCCTGCGACAACAGTCTTTGCTGAAGACATGACCGCCGTTGAACAATTAGAACTCCAATGCAGGCTCCAACGAGATTGGGCAGACAACGCTGTTTCGGTAACGGTCTATATCAAGCCCGAAGAACTTAACGACGTAAAACAATTCCTTAAAAAGAATTGGCATGCCATGAAATCGGTTTCTTTCCTTCTCCACAGCGAACATGGATTTGACCAAGCACCTCTAGAAGCAATTTCATTAAACACCTACCAAGAGATGCTCAATAACGTCAACAATGAAAAAATCTCAATCGGTGTTGGAGCCAGTGAATTGATAGACGACGATTGTGCAACCGGAGCCTGCCCCATCCGATAACATGGGATTCATGGGCGAACCAAGCACTCTTTCTCTAGATCAGGTCATTCTCGCTTTAGAAGCAGCCATAGATAAGGGCGCTTGGACCGAAATAGAAAACATCTGCGGACACTGCTATTACGTCGGTAGAGTTTATGAGGCCAACCCTGACATCACTGGCCCACTTCCCGAATATGCAACCGCGTCCTGTAAAGAATGCCTCGTTCATCGCTCTCTATGGAATACATATCTAGTGCAACACCCCTAGTTGCAACATTCACGGATTCTGGCATCCGTGTAACATTCGCCAAAGACTAGAACGAGAAAGCCCCCCGGATTTCTCCGGGGGGCTTCTCTATACGGTCAGGTCACTGACCTACTCGCTACCTAAGGCTTAGGAAGGAGCAGCGTCGAAGGTGACTTTAACGAACGACTCAGGCCGCTTCACCGCAAGGGCGAGGCGCTGCTCGGCCAACACCACAATGGCGTTACGCACGAAGAAGTCGCTGTGCTGTTCACTGACTCGGATCGTGGCCTCTTCCCGATCGTACAACTGGGCACCCTGACCGAACGAGCCGATCAGCGCAGTACCAGAAGCGATAGCAGGAGTGTCCACGACGGGGATCCGCCAAATACGAGCCTCTGCACCCTGAACGATGGAGACAGCCATGAGATACTGGCCATTGGAATCCTTGACCAACTCAATGTCTTCCCAGTCGTTCGGGTTCAAAATCACACCCGTCGGCTCGTAGTAGGCGAGGAACGACAGCGTTGCCGCACGCCGAATCGCATCAGCCTTGGTGTCCTTAACTGGAAGCGTCGCACCTGCGGACCATGCGTATGTCTGAATACCAGAGGTGTTCAGAATACCCGTGAGGTCTTCGCTAGTGCCAGCGCCAGAAAGGATCTGGTAGTCCTCATGCAGCCGAAGGCCGTAGAGGAGTTCGTTGTCGATGATCGACCGCAACTGCGGCTCATCGGCAAGAACGTTGCGGTGGGCAGCCTCCCAGTGAGCGATGGTCCGCACTGGAGCCTGAACACCAGTGAATGCCATCGTCGTCTGCGGCTTCGCGCCGAAAGCAGACGAAACACGCTCAGGAACCGTGCTGGCAGCGTTCGTAAAACCGCTCATGCGGAAATACTCAATCACTGCTGCATTGGTCCGACGAGTCGGGAAAAGATCCCGAACTCGGGTCCGGCGATGCTGCTGCGTGATAATAGGATCACGCTGAATGGTGCCAAACGCCGCAGGCGTTCCGCTGGGCAGAGCCGAATAAACATCCTTGACGTTGTAATCGCCTTCGTAAAGGTTCTTAACATTGTAAGGACTGTCCATCGTGCCAGAACCACGATTCATCATTGACTTGAACTCGTCAGACTCAATGAATGCTTCGCCAAGGCTCTTCACGCCAGTAGGAACAACGACAGAAGCCAGTGTCCCCGCCTGATCAGCGCTTGCAGCCGCAGCAAGAGATTCGACTGGAGCCTCTGAACCCCAATCCGAAACCCGCTGCATGTCTTCCATGGAATCAATCAGAGACTTAATCTCCTTGATTTCACCCATGTTGGTGTCAAAAGCGGCCTTACGCTCCGAGTCGATGATGATTGCACCATCCTCGGTGCGGAAGGAATCCGCAATATCGTTGTTGGCTGTCATCTTCTCGCGCAAAGCGCCCTGAAGTTCTGTCAGCCGACTCTCGTCAAATGCCATAGTCGTAACTCCTGTTCGACATAGTTGATGGTTTTGATGTCAGTCGGCTTAGGTAAGCACCATTACCGATTTGAACAGAAGTAATCTTAGATTACGAAAATGTATTTTCGCTGCAACTGCTATAGTAGTAGTCTAGGAAACTTTCCAGTGCTCTGGAATCAATTCAGTTGCACCAAGCGCCCGTGCGCGCTTCTTTATATGCCGTTTAACCGCAGGTTTACTCTTTGCTCTACCAAACGCTTGTATAGCATTCTTCAAATCGCCAACATCACGAATGGGATACGAACCATCCGGCATCGCCATTCCCCTGCCTGCGTACTCCGCACGGCGTTCGTCTGTATAGTCACGCTTTCCTGAAACTAAACCACCACCCGGCAAAGCCTCTACGCCGCGAACACCTCTATTAATCAATGGCTCCCAATTGTTGTTGCGAGTGCGCGGAAGGTCGATAATCCGTTTCCTTCGCTTCATGTTTGGAGTTTCAATAACCAATCGTCTAACATTAGGTGAATTCCTAGCAGCGACATACTGTTCGTGGTCATCGCAGGGCATCCACTTGCCGACCCCCATCTGGTGCGCTCCCGCGCAGCCAATGGCAGCAGCAGCGGCCTCGGCCTCGGCCCGAGTGCCGAAAAAGTTCTTCTTATCGGAAGCGTGAGGAGCCTTTTCCTTACATTCCTCACAGCATGCAGACTTTTTGCCCTGCTCCGCCTGCCATTCCCGGTAGGCGGCACTGCCCTTTTTGATCAATAGATCCAAGGCTTCATCCGATTCGCATAAACCCCAACCGCCTTCTTTTTTATGTGCGCCGGTACAGCCCAACATCTTGGCAACTTTTAATGCCTGTTTCCTTGTTGGAAGAACTTGGTCTTTAACGGGATCTTTTGCCATAATTGTAGTCTACCCTACCTATTCGCTGCCTATCACAAGCCCATGAACTCGGCGACTAGTGGACTACCCCACGGTACGGGGTCTTCATCTTTTTTTGCTGGTGCCCTCGTTGGTAGACCCAGCGTCGCTTCTCTAATAAGTTCTTGCAGACTCCCCAAACCTCCATCCTCTCTCAACTTCGCCTTCTCCTTTTCCGGCAAAGCAAACCACTTAGCGATTAGATCAGTCATGGTTGCTCTCAACTCCGACTGCTGCTTGCGAGTCATACTGGTTACATCCAAAAGTTCGTTAATAGCAGCGGTCATGTTCTTGATTGTCCTGTTGTCAACAACATCGCCTGCTTCATTTGTCGTCACTAGTTCCCGTCTCACCGTCCTAGCGTCCGCATCCGCAGCCCTAATCTCTGCCGACGTAGGTTCTCCAGCCCGCTTCCTTTCCTCCAACAATTCCCTAGAGAGTATTCGATCCAGATCAGACCCAGACCTTGCCTCGCCCCTCTTGCGTTCTCTAAGAGGTTCTTCCAGTTCACTGATGTACTTCTTCATATCTGCTGCTGTCACAATGTGATCGCCGCCCCGCACCCCACCCGCCCGGGGGGCACGACCGCCACTTCTTTGACTTTTCTCCAGCGTCGTCGGATCCACGCCACTGTCATACGACAACATCAGGACGGCAGCCTCATTCCGCTGCTTAAGCCATGGATCCAAACCTTTTTGGATTCCGATTGCATGCCAGTTGCGGTCCTTGAACTCAAGCACGAAGCCGCTCTCAACGTCGCCCGCTGGAACCCACAACCCTCGTTTTCCATCAGGACCATCCTCAAGATCCTCATCCTTCACCGTGACTTGAAAACCGTTGCTTTTAATACCGTGTTCGGATGCACGCTTACCGTCCGGCATTATGGTATTTTCATCAATTAGAGTTACGCCGTCCCTACTCTTTATCTCATCGATAAGACGCAGTCTTGCGGGGTTCGGGACTTTATCGCCGTCTTCATTTGTCACCGTAGAACCCGGAACTTTTGTGGGCAAATCCGGCGCTTCAAGATCAAAACCCAACAGCGACAGACCCCTCTCTGCCGTTCTCGAACTTTTCACTTCCCTCTTCAAGGTCGCATATATCTTAGAAGGCCGAGGCTCCAAACCCTCGTCAACTTCCCTACCCAGATGTGTCTCTTCCAACGGATGACCCGGACCAACAACCTGCATGTTCGTTGGAGCAAAACCACCACTGACCATTACCTTCAACTGCTCGTCACTTTCCTTATCCAACTCTGCTTTCCTAGCAGCCCTCTTCTCTCGCTCGGCCTTTCGACGCTCCTCAGCCTCTGCGATAAGTCTCACCTTTTCATTTAGTTCATCTAGTCGCGCCTGCTGGGTCGGGTCAAGTTCTATACCCTCAGCAGTTAACTTCTTCAACTCTGCCTGTTCTTTTTTCGACAATACTAAGACCGGGTCTACTTCTACTTCTTCTTCTATTCCTAGCGACTCTTTGAGGACCGCAATACGCTCTCCAGATTCAGGCAACCCTTCCTCTTCCAATCTCTCCAATTCTTCCAGTTGCTCCTCCTCCGACATGGTGTCAACTTCTCGTCCAAACTCCCCTTCGCCGATGGCCTCACCCGACTGATCAACTTCAGACTCATCATCCGGTTTGGGAGCCGTTGCTTCAACAAGAGGTGCGCCCTCCTCATCGTCCTCATCGTCATCCTCCTCATCCGTCGGCAACGGCCTTTCTGGCAGGCCCATAAAAGCAGCCGCCTCACCTTCTAGCCGATTCTCGTCGTCGTCGTCGTCGTCGGTCAGATCATCAGACGACACCAACATTTCGTCATAAGCCTCCTGATGGTTTTTCATCTTGTCGTATTTCTCAGTTGCCTTCCCTCGCGCTATATCGTTCTTCTCCTGCTCCTTTCCCCGAGCCGCTCTACGCTCCGCCAGATCCTTATCCGCTTTTTTCAGTTCCTCTTCCAGAACTGAAATACGCTCCTCCTCTGCCTCAGTAGGCTCTTCCTTCTTTTTCAATTCATCCAATTCTGCGCTTATCCGATCCTGAACATCCGTCGGCAACGGCCTTGCAAGTTCTACACGATCACGCTCAAGTTCATCTATATCAGCCTGAACATCATCCAAACTCTTCATCAACTCATCATGCTCTTTAGGACTCATATCCAAGCCCTTTAGCCACTTTTTTAAACTTTCCTGTTCCTTTTTAATCGCTTCAGCAGTAACCAGATCGTCCAGATCGCGGCTCGCGTCCGCCAACTGACGTTCCAGCCGAGCGATCATTTCATCTTCTGATTCCTCTTCACTGCCCGGCCTTATCGGCGCCTGATCAGGCTTGTTCTCACCCGCCCGCTCCTTACGCCGTTTATTCAAAGCGTCAAGTTGTTCCTTTAACTCCGCTACTTCTTTTCTTCTTGCTTCTATTTTAGTTTTCGATTCCTTGGGCTTTTTCTCCTGCGAAGTCCTCTTTTTCCCAGTCGTGCGACCCTGTCGAGTAGCGGCAGAACCCTTCGGCTTTTCTGTCGGAAGTTTCGTTACCTTTTTAGGTAGACTTGCACGGTGTTCTTCATCACTTATAAATGAGAAACTCTCCTGAGACGCATCCTCTGGCCATTCAGAAGTTTCATCTAAATCATCGAAGAATTCCCATCCACCCTTTTTCTCATATTTTTCCCTCACATATTTCGTGCCCACCGGGCCATGGGGTTGCCGCATGGAGGGCTCCGGCTTGTACACGCCTTCCCCTTCTTCTCGCAGTAGCACATAAGTCGTGTTCTTACTCCCGCGCTCGCGCCGCTGCCCCAACAACTGGCCTTCTTCATTCCTTGCGTGAATGCGCCATTCGCCTTCCGTTTCTCCAGCCTCTATGATTCTGATCCGCTGCTTGCCAGTTGAAGCGGGCGGCGTAGGCGTTTCGACCTTTGGAACGTCAGGCTCCGGTACAACCTCCTCAGGAACATCGGTGTCCGACACATCCTCACGCTTAGGAGAAGTCCGAGGAACAGCCGAAGCCCACTCTGTATCATCGAAAAAAGTCCAACCTGCTTCTTCACCGGCTGCACGATCGTCAGCGTCCAACTTTTCTCGGTCAAATCGCGGATCGTAATACTCACCATCTTGATCGGGCTTTGGCTTAACCCTGTAAAACCCCGCCTTGCCCTCTCCTCCACGCTTCTCTACTAAAACATGTCCTTTTGCATTCTGACCTATGACGCGATATTCAAAACCTTCTTGACCTAAGTTGTCCCAACTCTCAATCCTTACCTTAGGAACATCTGGATCAGGCACCTCAGTGGGTATCGCATCCTTAGGCTTGGGCTTAGGCTTGGGCTTAGGCTTGGGCTTAGGCTTGGAAGGTT
>Ga0206685_10000639_pt1 | contig 10550 bp, 8 predicted proteins | sample M220012015metaG_FD_161049 | JGI IMG/M metagenome (GOLD analysis project Ga0206685, IMG submission 161049) | Ammonia-oxidizing marine archaeal communities from Monterey Bay, California, United States - M2 200m 12015 | ecosystem: Environmental > Aquatic > Marine > Intertidal zone | place: USA...
GTCATCGAAGTACTTCGATCCGAAGGCAACACCTGACAACCCAAGATGGATGATGGTAGACATTGAGGCTGTGTCGGAACTAGAACCAATCACGTTACCTGAACTCAGGACAAATCCATCACTAGAAGACATGCCTCTTCTACGACGAGGGCAGAGGCTGTCAGTACAACCCGTTTCGGAAATGCATTTCAAAGTAGTTTGCCTGATGGGGGGCCTATCGGAAATACCCGAATAGGTGGGCGCGTCCTCGGTGGACGCTCGTCACCAGAGGTGCAGGTTCACCGATCTCCTCCACCCCGCAATCCCAAGGCATCCAGAGTCCCCGGTCGGGCTGCTCGCTTCCGCGCCTGACCTGGTTCCCGGGCTTAGATGGGCCTCGCTTCCCTCCGGAAGCGGTTTCCGTCAACCTGGATCTCTTGGGGGCGAGGTATCGACGTTAACCGGTGGAACACCAATGGCTCGTCTGCGCCGCCCTCGGACTTCGGGTCTCCATTACCAACGATTTGAGAAAAATAGAGCACGTCAACTCCCCCCCTAGCCCGACTGTGGCTAGATATCGTCCCATATCAACGAATCCCCAAGTGGGCTAATCTCTTCTGAGACTATTCCGAGTACTTAGACGGGCATCCTGTTTGTATCTCATGGGCCTCGAGTAGCCATCCGTTGGAGTTACTTACTAGGTTACCTTTGACAGCAATCGTGTGACCTTCTTCAAATCCATCTGGAACTATCACTCCCGAGTAATCGACTTGAAGCGAATGAGTCTGACCAATCAACTCGAAGGAAGTCGACGAAGTGTCGACTGAACCTATTGCCACCTGTCCCCTCAGATGGATATCGCCCTCATGAGAATCAGGAGCTGACATTACCTCATCTATGGAATACTGAGTTTGGGGTTCTATACTAAGGAACATCATTGCAATCAAAGCTACCAAACAGGCGCCGACGATGAACAACCGGGATATCCTGGTACCTGCCATGACATTAGGTCAGGTAGATGATAGATGAGGGTTTTCTATGCCATCTCAGGTGATGTCTAGGCCAACTGCTTCCTCGATACTGAGGAAACCATTCTCCTTCACCCTCTTTCTGAGTCCCTTTACGATACAGCTTACAACAGAGGGTCCGTTGAAGACCAAGGCAGAATATAATTGCAGTAGGGAAGCACCCGAGGAGACAGCCTGCCAAGCAGTGTCCACAGAATCAATCCCGCCCACCCCTACAATCGGAACAGTCGATTGGGTTTCCTCATAGAGCAAACGTATGACCTCGTTCGAACGTTTCTGTAGGGGTCGTCCAGAGAGCCCTCCACTCTCAGCGAACACACCGCGAGAGGTAGCGTTCCTAGGCACGGGCCGGTGCAGTGTTGTGTTGGTGGCTACGAAACCATCGATGCCTTTTCGCAATGCCATTTGAGCAGATGCGATAACCTCGTCGTCACTATTGTCGGGAGAGAGTTTTAGCAGCAGAGGTTTTCCTCCTCCTTTCCTGTCTGACATCATCTTGCATTCCGTGAGTATAGAAGCCAGATGATCTACCTCCTGTAGTTCTCTCAGACCCGGAGTATTCGGAGAGGAGAGGTTGAGGACAAACATATCTGCGTGGTTCCACAACATCTCCATAGTACTGGAGTAATCAGAGGGAGCACTCTCGTTGGGCGTCTTCCTAGAACGGCCGATGTTCGCAGCCACGGGAACCTTTGGCCACATTCCAGCGGACCTTCTGCGCATCAATCGGTCACTCACTGCAGCAGCGCCGGGGTTGTTGAATCCCATTCTATTGATTAGGGCCCCCTCAGAATGGGCTCTGAACATCCTAGGCTTTGGATTTCCTTCCTGTGGGAATCTGGTGATACCGCCATACTCAATCCAAGAAAAACCCAGAGCTGGCCATGCACTGAGTGCCTCCGCCCCCTTATCGAATCCCGCAGCCAGCCCAAGGGGGTGATGGAACAATCTGCCGAAAACATGTATGGGGAGTTCGGGGGCATGATAGATTGTGCTGAGGGCTCTTTGACCGGCTCGGCTCTGGCCAAACGTGGTTAGGCCCCTCATTGCTAGGCTATGCGCTTTCTCCGAGTCTGTAAATCTGAGAAGGGGCCTCGCGAATAGTGAATATGGCAGCCCCATCAACAGAACGCGCAGAACGGTATCCTTCAAGCGTTGCGTTACATCGCCAGCCTGTGCGCTCAACAATCGAGGCTGCAGCAATCAGCGAACTGGCTCGCAGGACACTTCGGTCAGAGGGAATGATAGTCCATCATCGAAACCCAGCTTCCCTAGGTATAGATGTCCTATCAGTAAAAATCAGCGATCTATCACCTGGGATGCTGCTCGGTGTGGCCAGCGAGACATCTGACTCCGAAGGAATAACAATCGAGATGCTGAATTCTCCAGGAGGGGTTATCGCTGCGGATGAGCCTGTAGATTTCAGAGTCGTTTGGATACCAGGCAATTGCTCTTCGATATGGAATCGCTTCACGGACACGGTCCTCAGATTAGCCGAAGCCGGCTATCCTGGATGCGTCGGATGCGCAGGACCGGCGGCTGAAGTGCCTTGGGACGAAGAAGCATCTAGACAACGACTGAGGTAGGTGGCTTCGCGCGCCCCCTCGCCCGCGCGCGCGTTGGACAGTACTCAGACTACTCATGTTTATACGGAGTTCATCGGGGCACACGGGAACGAGGCCGGTCTAGTCTTCGACGACATAGCTGGCTATGGGTGGTACTTTGCGACTAATGATTCTCGAATCCGGTGCGAAGGCACGAACGGTAAACAAGTATCTCGGTAAAGGATGGATTGTAGAAGCCTGTAACGGGCACGTCCAGGATCTTCCATCCGGCAAGGGTAAGGGTCGATCAAAGGCCATGTGGGCATCCAATAACGGTAACCTTCCAGAACCCCCTTGGGATTGGACCGAAGGTGCAGAGAAAGTAATCAACAAGATTCTGGACAAGGCTACGCAGAAGGGTGTAGAAGAAGTCTACATAGCAACCGATCCGGACAGAGAGGGCGAATTCATCGCATGGAGATTGAGTGTTCTGTTTTCTGACTTCCCTGTGGTCAAGCGGGTCACGTTCAATGAGATCACAAAGACTGCAGTGAACGAAGCAATTCAGGAATCGGGGGAAATCAATGTGGATTTGGTCGATGCGGCCAAAGTTCGCCGATTCATGGACCGATTGGTAGGATACCGGTGCTCGCGATTCAGCAAATCATGGAGGCTGGCCTCAATGGGCAGAGTTCAAACTCCGACATTGGGCTTCATCGTAGAAAGGGAGCTTGGGAGAGAGGCCCATATTCCAATTGAGTACCATAGCGTCCACGTTGATTCTGACGGAGTTCGTTTCAACGTCCGATTCCATGAGAAGGATGATGAGAATGCGTGGACCGATGATTCAGGGAAGCATCGAGCCGACAGGACTGCCGATTCTATATTGGCTGGGGCTGCTTTCGATGCTCTCGAGAATGCCACAGCCATCAGTATTGTCTCAGTGAAAGAAGGTAAGACAAATCGCAACCCTCAACCGCCATTCACAACTGATACGCTTCTGCAAGCCGCGAGCTCCGCACTCGGGTGGTCTGTAGCGAAAACCAGTAGAATGGCATCCGCTCTATACCAATCGGGCCACATTACATACATCAGGACAGATTCAACCCGAACCAATTCAGGGGCTCGCGAAAAAGTGAAGGAGTATATCAAGAAAGAATTTGGAGATGACCATTTGGGCTCTGGTGTGTTAGGTCGCGATGCGAAGAAAGGGTCTTCCAACGTACAGGATGCTCACGAAGCCATCAGGCCAACCCGCCCTGAGATGATTGATGTCGATGCGGGTGCGGACGAGCGTCGTCTGTACGGTTTGATTTGGGCAAGATTCGCCGCCAGTCAAATGTCGCCCTCGATTAGAGAGAGGAGGGATATGCGGGCTACTGTGGATGGGTTGGAGGAGCCGTTGACAGGCTCAGCCTCTTGGAGAATTCATGCAGGATGGGAGACAGTGTACACGAAGTATCACGGCGATGTAAGGACAAGCCCCCCAGAATACGCACTAGAAGAAGGAGGTGAGTGGAACATCTCGAAGTCCAAAGAGAATCCTCTGATGGTGACAGATGAGACCAAACCACCGAAGAGATTCTCCGAGAGTTCAATTGTCCGAGCAATGAAGAAAGCGGAAATAGGGCGTCCGTCGACGTACGTCAGTACAGTTTCAAAACTCTCTGCTAGAGGCTATATCAAAGTCGAAGGAAGTTCGCTAATCCCTACTAAAGAGGGGCGCATGATGTGGTTAGATGTAGTACCATTCTACAACGAACAAGAAGAGTCTGAGGGGCTATTTACACCTCTTTTCACATCGAAAATGGAAGACAGCCTAGATGGAGTCGGGCACGGTAGAATCAATGGGCCAGAATTCTGGAGTGGTTTCGTAGAAGAGTTTAGATCAATGCACAACAGGGCGTTGGATAAGAAACGAGAGTTTCCCACGCCCAAGCAGATGGCACTCTTGGAGAGTCGGATACCACATCTAAACGATAAGAGGAGGAATGAGTTGCTATTAGGCAAGTCCCTCAGTGAGTTGACCGGGGACGACGCGCGCAGTATCATCGAGCAATTATATGATTCTGAGGGAGATAATGGGCATCTGCCCCCCAGCGAGAAGCAGACTAATCTAATTGTGAAGTTGTCCGATCAGGCCGGGCTGGAGCTAGATGCTACTCTAAAGAAAGCCGGTGTTGCGGATCTATCAGAACTGACAGGGGGCAGAGAAGGCACCGCCAGTGAGCTAATATCTCAGATGATAGAAATGAGTAAGAATTTGCCCGCAACACCGCCTCAGGTTGATTTAGTGAACAAGCTATCAGAGCAATACGAAGTACCTCTGAGTGAGCTACTAGCTATAGCCGGCTTGAAGGATATCAGTGAAATGAGTAAGTCTGATGCTAGCATTATCATCAATGAAATGAAAAAGCGTTCGCGCCGGAGAAGAAGCTGACGGGGTTGAGGTTTTGCGCCACACCTTTGTGGCAGCACTCAATAACAAATGCCTGCAAGGGAGGGGCGTGGATTTCATCGAGTACGATGTCGTAGTCGTCGGAGCAGGTCCAGTGGGAGGGTTCCTAGCACAAAGGATGTCTGAGGGAGGAGCAAGCGTACTGCTCCTAGAAGAGCATGCTCAGATAGGTAGGCCGTTTCAATGCGCTGGGCTCGTGAATCCTGAAGCCATGAGTCTGACAGGACTACAGAACACAGTATTGACTCCAATCTGGGGGGCTAGGATTCACAGTCCATCTGGAATTCCCGTCGTAATCGGTAACGAACAGGACATACGAACATGGTCAGTCTGCCGCAAACTGTTCGACGAAGGTGTCGTAAGGGGAGCTCTGCAGTCCGGTGCCGAAATCTGGCTCTCCAGTAAGCCATTATCTGCAAATGCTTACGAAGACCATGTGCTGCTTTCAGTATCCACTCCAAAAGGGAATCAAACAGTCAGATGTAGGTTACTTTGCGGAGCCGATGGAGCTCACTCTTGGGTCCGTAGACGGTTCAAAATGGGGCGCCCAAAGGAGCTCATGATTGGTTTCCAAGTAGAGGTCACTGGGTACAAAGGAGAAGCTGGTAGATTGGATATGTACACCGGATCGGAATTCTCCCCAGGTTTCTTCGCTTGGGCTATCCCATCGGGAGAAACAACGAGGATTGGTACATGGAGTAAGCCCGAATTGATGAGAGAAGAGTCCTGCGAACAGTTGCTTGGCAGGTTGATGTCGGAGCCACTATGGAGCGAACGTTTCTCGGAATGCCGAGAGATTGGAAGATTCTGCGGACCTATACCCAGTGGACTAGTGAAACGACCGATGATAGGAAGAGTAGTACTATTCGGAGATGCAGCAGGGCTATGTAAACCCACTACGGGAGGTGGGATTGGACCTGGTTTCAGACAGGTGGAGGTGCTGACTCCGAATCTTTTGGAGTGTTTGAACAGAGATGATTTCTCTGATACTGCAGTGAAGGAAGTGATTAGTCTATTGAGCCCTCTCAGAAGAGAACAGAACAGAGCAAGGGCCCTACGAGAAGCTTTTCTGACTGAGATGACTGACGAGGAGCTAGATAGCGTGTTCACCGTCTGGTCTCGTCCGGAAGTAACTGAACTGATTAATCAGATTGGAGATATTGAGCATCCGATACCCCTAGGTATCCAGATGCTGAAGGAGGTCCCCGAATTCAGATCCATAGCCAAGAGAGCTGCAAAGGCTGTATTGTGGGGTTGATTCGTGTATAGGTCATTGCAGAGAATTAGATATCCACCGTTCGAGCATTCCCACATGGACCCTCGAGCAGTACCCTTGATAGAAGTCGTCTTGGAATCTGAGAATCAGCCTCCTCCTTCCTTCAGAATAGGGCCGGATGACGACTGGATGGTCGAATGGAGGGGGTGCAAGTCTGACGACCATGAAATGCCCGTGATAACCTGCGAAGTGTCCCACGAACCCTTTCCGTTCCTGATGAGGACAAGGAATGGATGGTACATCGAACCTGATCCTTTACACAAAATGGCACGCCGACTGATACGGCCGACTGTCATGCTACTGATTCTCGCTCTTCTCGCTCACTCCATGGAACCTGGGCTAGTCAGTCTGGGTCTGATATCAGAGTCATTTGCAGGCTCATATCGCATCGGTCCACTAGACTACCCGAAGCTTTTGTTCGTTGCATTCCCCATATTCATGATTCCAATCGTCTTCAGAATGATTGCGAATCTACGTGACATTGGGCGCCAGAACGCCTACATCGCTTCGCCAATCGAATCTCCTAGAATGACCTTGGCCATCAACGGTTCAGAGGTCCGAGCTAGCATGATGGCCATGCCAGTTGACATGATGGCTATACGAGGTAGGCTGCAAGTAGGAATCGCAGTTCCTGAGAGAAGCAAGGTACTAGAGGCATTGCAGCGTTCAGAAGGAGAGCAACCGTCCCCTGGGATGTCAACGAGACTACCCGAGAGGAGGATTACAAGTGGAGAAGAACTCGGAACAGGGGTCGGAGAGGCTACTCCCATGCCTGTTGCACATCCCCGGGTTCTCTTGCTTGAACCTATGAGGGTGCATGATCCCGGTGATTGGGTCGACCTAAGTGGAGGGGGCAACGAGGTTTTGTTCAAGGGACCTGCGAATCAATGGCCTGGTTCGGTTTACTCCGCTCTAATCGCTGTCCACTGGGAGATTGTAATAGAAGCGATTAGAGATGATGGGACTAAAATGAAGTGGGTCAGCCAAGTAATCATACCACCAAGAGCTGGTCTTGAATACGTCCCGAAGCTACCAGTTAGGAGCGGTAGAACTGAATCAACCTAGGCTGTCTGGCTGTATTGGTACCGGGCTTGCCAAGTTTTCACGAATAAACTCAGTTTCTAGCAGTACGTAATCTGAGTCCCTCTTCCTAGGACGAAAACCGGCTCGGAGTATCATTCTCTGCAATTCCCTCTCAGTGGTCTCAGTCTTCGTCGTGCCAGAAGCTGAAACCACATTCTCCTCCATCATTGTGGAACCAGCGTCATCGGCACCAGCCAGTAGGGCCATCTGCGCCACATCGAGACCCATTGTGGGCCACGACGCCTGAATGTGCCCTATGTTGTCGAAGAATAGTCTCGAGACAGCGATGTGTTTGAGGTATTCAGTGGGACCTGCTCCCAGAACTATCCTATTGTGACCTCTGTTCCTCGAACCTAAGGAATTGTTTTCCAGCATGACAGGCCACGATACAAAAGATGTGAATCCCGTTTTACCGGTTGACACAGCGTCGTCCTGCATACTTCTCACTCTGTCCATGTGGAGTACTCGGTGAAAATTACTCTCACCGAAACCGAAGACATTTGTGGCGGAAGTCGTCAGACCCAGTTCTTGTGCTTCATGCATAACTCTAAGCCAATTATCCGCAGATCCTTTCTTCGGTGAGATATCCAGTCGTATATCGTCAACCAACATTTCAGCACCACCGCCTGGGAGTCCATGCATCCCTGCCTCCTTCAGATGCAGCAGCACCTGCTTGGTCGGGATTCCGCAGACATCCGAGATACCTTCGATTTCGATGGGAGAGAAGCAATCCAGTGCTATGGATGGGTGCCTCAAACTCAGTTCGCGAATCAGTTCTGTGTACCACTCCAAGGGGAGTTCAGGATGCACACCACCCTGCATCAGGACTCGCGAACCTCCTATGTCTTCCAATTCGGAAAGTCTATCGCTGATTTCGTCCGTAGACTGTGTGTAAGTCTCAGGGTGTCCAGGAGGCCTGTAGAAAGAACAAAACTGGCAGTTGATGGTGCACACATTAGTGTAATTCACATTCCTATCTATGAGGTATGTCACCTCATTTCCAGGAACCTGGGACCTCCTGCGCAACATCGCCGCGTGCATCAGTTCATTGATATCGGCCGAATCATACAGGACCACGGCATCATCGACACTCAGTCTCGGCGGATCCACGGATCCCTGAGATTGCAGAATAGTTCTCCAGTCAGACAGAATATCACCCGTTATTGCCCACGAGTGTTTCTATTTCATCGATTGTTTTAGGACAGTTCGAGGTTAGTACTACTGGACCGTTGTCTGTAATCAGCACATTGTCCTCGATACGGACGCCTATTCCCGCATAACGGTCTGGAATTTCGACATCTGTCCTCCAACTTCCGAAGTATAGACCTGGCTCAACAGTCACAACCATTCCAGGTTGCAATATTGGCCCCTCGTCTTTATCGCCTTGTCTACCACCTCCGACATCGTGAACGTCGAGACCGAGGAAATGTCCTGTTCCATGCATGAAGAAATTTCTGTAGGGACCATTGAACTCCATATCATCTCCAATAGCTTCCTCAACACTACAATCTAGAATTCCCAAATCAATCAACCCTTGAGCTAGTACCGCTGAAGTAGCTCTGTGCATTGAAAGCCAAACTGAACCGGCTTGGCATGCCTCAATACCAGCCAACTGTGCTTTCAGCACAAGTTCGTAAATCTCTCTTTGCTGGTCGTTGAATTTCCCACTGACTGGCCATGTCCGAGTGATGTCGGAAGCATACCCGAAAACCTCGCACCCCGCATCCACTAAAACCAGTTCTCCATCAGAAATTTCATTGTCATTGGAATTGTAATGCAAGATGGTCGCATTCTCGCCGCCGCCTACGATTGACTGGTAGCTCCAACGGCTCTTGCAGGCAGTGAAGTGTGCCTCTATAACCGACTGAATCTGCCACTCACCAATTCCCGGGAATGTAGCTCGCATAGCGGCGATATGTGATGCGGAAGCGATATCTGCTGACTCCTGCATTAACCGGATCTCTTCCTTAGACTTCAACACCCGCAACTCATCTAGTATTGGGGTGGGGTCGGCTAACTCTGCCCCATCTGCTCTACTAATCAACTCGTCCAACTCGGTGTTGAGTCCCGAGATACAATAGACAGAGGTGCAGGCATCGAGATGTGGGGTGACGGAGTCGGCTATGTCATCCAGTGAATGGGCCTGATCGACTGGCCATCCAGATACTGTACCTTCGACCCCTACCCTTCTACCCTCCCATATCTCCGCCTTCGTATCACGCGGCTGGACGAATAGTGTGGTAACCCATTCGGCTCCCTCCCTGTGGGCCATTAGCACTGCTTCAGGGTCGCTCCAGCCGCAAAGGTACAGGATGTAAGAATTAGCGCGGAATGGGAAAGCCGTGTCATTTGAGCGGTACGCCACTGGATTGGTGGGCATCAGCACCAGAGAGTCCTCTGGCAGCTGTCCTAGGAATACAGACTGCCTAGAGAGGTATTCGGAATCAGATAGAGCAGTTTCACTCATGCGCTCACCGCAGATTGTCGTCTAGAGGGGTGTTATTATGCATGTGGGTATTGAAATTGATTCTATTCATCGGACTTCCACTTCGGTATAGAGGAAGAATCGTCAGAGGAACGATACCTCAGCAGAATCGCAGATAGCATGAAAAGAGCTGAAATTACCAGCACTATCAGTGAATACGGCAGTGGTTCGCTGGCCTCGGGATGAACTAAGAGGATAGAGATGCTGCCGTAATCGTCGTCATCGTCAATCACATCTAGAGTCAGAATGACTTCATCACCAGCACCTGAAGGCCATGATAAGGTCCTGATGCAGCCCTCGTAAACTGGCTGGTGGTCAATCTTCCATACGCACCTCAACCCGGCTTGGTCGTTCTCAGAGTCCTCGGAGAGCGAGGCGTCTAGCATCCATTCAGAGCCAGGGCTCAGTTTGATTCTGGTGCCATCTTCGATTGGTAAATTATCCAGTGAAGCTTTGGCCTTAGGAACAACATTCTGAATTGTGAATATCTTCACCATGGTGCTCGAAATTCCCCCTAAATCAGTGACAGTCAAAGTCAAACTGTAATCGCCTGAACTTCCAGTGGGTATCATCAAAGTCCCCCTGTCTTGGCCCATCACAATCTCTAGAGGAGTCTGCCCTGAGTGCGACGGCTTTCGGAGAACCCACATGTAGTGTAGTCCCCCCCTCCCCCATACTGGGTCATCAGTTGCGCTGG
>Ga0206685_10000654_pt1 | contig 10418 bp, 6 predicted proteins | sample M220012015metaG_FD_161049 | JGI IMG/M metagenome (GOLD analysis project Ga0206685, IMG submission 161049) | Ammonia-oxidizing marine archaeal communities from Monterey Bay, California, United States - M2 200m 12015 | ecosystem: Environmental > Aquatic > Marine > Intertidal zone | place: USA...
GTTGTTCACTATCTTCTGCTATCGCTGTTACTTCATTTTGCTTCAGAAAGTTATTCATTGCGGTAAGTTCCGCAGGAGATAAAGGCATACTAAGGTCTTCATCCTCCTGCTCGGCTAACTGAGTATCCAATCTTTTATTGTAATAATTAGTTAGCTTACCGTGCAGTTTACCTAGATCATCCATAGTTCCTGCACTGTTAGACACAGATCACCTCCTTATTTATAAGCCTTCTTCTTAAGGCCCTGTTCAAGTACGTCTACAGAATCGTTAAGTGTATCTACGTCTTCTGTGATGTACTCGTTAATAGCTTCTTGTTTACTAATGAATGCTGCTATCTGCTTCTCATTAACATCATCAGATTCCATACGGTCAATAATACGTACAATAGCACCTTTAATAGGCTCTTGCGTTAGGGCTACGTATTCCTGAATACCTACAAGAAAACCTAAGATACCTGCAATTAAGCCAAGTATAATAGGTGGTGTCCATGTAGGTTGTTTGTTCAAGAACAACTGTTCTAGTCTATCTTGTCCTGCTGATACTTCAGACATAGATGCCCCAAGAGCACCTACTTGTGCCTTTAATCCCGCTACATCTTGTCTAGTTTGGTGGCCCTCTGCTTCCACCCTAGCTAATCGGTCTAAGTCCTCGCTGCGCTGCATGTCCACCCTCTAGTGTAATACTAATTCGCCGTAGGACGCGCCCCATTAGGGAAGTCCGACTGTTGTGGGTAGTCACGTAAGGCCATACGATACGCTCTGTAAGCCGTAGCATCTAGTCCTGCATCTTCTAGCTTGTATATGTCAATATCAGTCTTAGCTAACTCAGCATCACGCCATGAGCGCTCTGTGTTTACTAGGTCTGCTAGTGCGTCTGCTGCCTCTCTAGCACTACCTGCGTAATACTCTATCGTAGCATTTCCGTCAGCTACTTCACGTAGCATAGCAGAGTAGTGGCGGTTAGCTGTATCAGCAGGGATGGACATACCTTCAAAGGAAAAGCTGCCGTTCTTTTGTTCTATGTAAGTTTGTATAATTAATTCTCTCATAAGGATTCCTTAAAGTTCTGCGTCTGCTGAAAAGCCAAGTACAGATGTTGAGTTGCCGCCCGCGGTAGCCACACCATCAAATCTTACACCATAAATATGTGCCGTAGTATTTAGGGAGGCCCAAAAACCATTGTCAGTAATGTTAGATAAAGTAGGGTCAGTTCTCATGGCTGTTGGGAACTGGTAGTTAGCTGCCCGACTCGTTGATGTTGAATTCCACACAGTTGCGAGCACGTTAATGTTACTTGTCCCGGAATTGAACTTGAAGAAGTACCGCTGACACTTCAGCAACACATCGCCGTAAGGCTCAACCTCGAAGGGCGTAGATACGCTGCCATGTTCTAACTTAACGTTAGCCAAATCAAAGAAAAATGCACCGTTACCCGCAGAGCTAAGTTCTATAAAGTTTATTTCTAAGTGTGAGTTAGCCTGTATATCCTTTCCTACACTAGATTCAGTGGTGAACGTATGCTCAAACTTCTGCCAAGATGTACCAAGCACTATGTCTACATCTAGCGCTGTGTTGTTAGAAGAAGTAGAGCCATCCCCGTATACAGATTTAGCCTGTACCCGAGTAGTTATGGCCTTGTCTGCTTTAGCGTAATAACTAAGCGTAAATGTTTGACTGCCAAACTTAACTACATCTTCTATACGCTGACGTACCATAGTTGAATTACCTGTTAACCCTGTGGTGCAGTTATACTCAAAGTAGTAACTAGGAAAAGAAGGTACGTCAGTCTGCCCAAGAGTAAATGGTTGTCTTGATATAGTGCCACTGTCACTAGCGTCTGTATCCATATCACATAGCCAACGATCAGCAGTATATACTGCATCTAGATCAGGCGTAGTAAAGCTAGTCCCACGTTGCCACACTTGGAAGTCACCATTAATAAGTATATTAGCATTAGCTTGTGTAACTTCGTTTACTTCGGCTTTACTGTATACGTCTAAGTTAGTTCTACAAACCGCAGTATCATCTAGATCACTGAAGTTATTACTGATACGTACAGCGTCTACTAAATCTTCAGGACTAACAATGGCGCTTTGTAAGTCGCCAATAGTAGCTAGCGATCCGGGATCATTAGGATCACCACCGCCTACGTTAGTAAGAGAGTTACCACGCATATCAATATCTACGTTAACTTCTGTAAGGCCATAACCGTCTAGAAACTCATGCGAGATATTGTATAACTGGTCTACCATTGTATCTAAGTTACGTTCATCGAGGATTTCACCATCAGCAAAGTCTACTGCTTTGTTAGTTTTATCCATGATACGTCTGATTGTAACGACTTCACCTACAGCAGGTACAGTACCTTGTACGTCTATAAGTCCATCATTAATCCATGTGAATGCTCGCTCTGTAGTTTCATCACCAACGAATACATGCACGTTATCACGTGAGTACAGTCCGTTAGTAAAGGATACTGCGAACTGAGTAGTAACACCATCACCTATAGGCGAGTTTACTGAAAAAGCCATGTTAGCCTCCATAGAGGGGCGCATGGCCCCTATTGTTAATCCTCACGTGGCGCTATTGCTTCCATGAGTTCTTTAAAGAAAATAGTTGTAGATAACGGTAAAGCTGCTGCACCACCACGTACATCACTGGCAGTTAGATCATCACTCATAGCTTTAAAGGGTATTGCTACACCTTTAGCTAGTTTGTTAATCTGTCCTGCTACAGGTACTTGATCGACTATGTTGAAGTCTCTTGGTGGCCCACCTGTCTTACCTAATGCTTGGAAGTTAGTAAGGTCATTACCAACACCTAACTGAGACAGCACTGTGAGCAAATCAGGAGCTATACTAGCCATAGCCATATAGTTAATGCTCTGCTTTATTAGTGCCTCTTGATCACGTTCAGGTGTACCCGGTAATGCTGCCTTAGCGCTCTGTACTGCATAAGATACTGCGAAGCCATAGAGTACTGTAGTAACAAACTCTTGGTCACGGTGATGCAGGTTACGTAGTAGCTGCTTCTCAAACGCTACGATAGGGAAGTGTCGGAACTGAGTAAGCATAGAGCCTATACTCTTGTGCATCCAGTTAGATGTTTCCCCTGCAAGCTGTCGCTGTACTACTTGAGCTACATGACGATTAATAGCAATAGCAAAGCTTTCTGCTACATCATCAGGCCATTTAGTTAAGTTAAGGTTAGTGAGTGTACCAGTACCATTGAACTCTCCGTACTTGTTAATAAGATTAGTTACCTTATCTAACTCTTTAGGGTCTAGTCCAATATCTTCCATACGTGCTAGAGACTTATCACGTAGCTTAGGGTTCTTAGCTAACTTAGCAAACTTATTAATCATTGTCTTAGCAGCAATCCTATGCTCCATGTGTCGCACATTATTCATACCAGACAAGTAACCTAAAGCCTGACTACCTTTACCTAGCACCTTATCTATCTGTTTACGTGCTGCTCCTGTATGAGTAGTACTGAACTTATCATCAATAATAACATCAGGTCTATACATAAGGTGGTCGTAATCGAAGTCACCTATAATAGGTCTAAGTTCATCGAGTACATCACGTTTAGCCTTACGTCCTACCTTAGTAACGTTACTGAATACGCTAGCTACTTCAGGTAACTCTTTAAGTGCTGAGCGTAGCCCTACACGCCCTATAACAGTCCCTAGCTCTGCAAGCTGTGCTGCCCCTACCATACCAAGAGAGGCCAGTGTAGCGCTCTGCTGTAAGCGTCTGAGGTCGGGGTTAATACCGCCTGCTAGTGGACTTGCTGTAAAGTAAGACTTTATATCGTCAATGTGTTGTGCAAGCTTAGCACCTTCACCACTTGTGACGTTAGCGTTGTCTTTAAGTATAGCGTTCTTATGTGCTTCCCATATACCCTCATTAGTATAGCCTTTACGGGCTAATGCAGAGCGTCCCGCTACGTCACGTGCGTACGTACTGACAAGCTCATTAAGGTTATTATCTACTAAATCAAGCAAACGTACGCCATTAACTTCCTCTGTTAAGTCCATATCTGTACGTTTCTTAGTAAAGCTAGGATTAGTTGCTCGCTTATTTTTACTACGGCTTCTAATAATAGCGTTTTCTGTTTTTGCTTCGTCTAGATTTTTAACTATGTTGTTTATTTGCTTTTCTGTAAGTCCTAACTGCTCTAATGCAGACTTAAGCTGCGCTCTATTTTCTTTGCCTAATAGTTTTTCTACATTAGTAACTACACCTGCTTCGTTATTTAATGCACGTGTTACTACAGCAGATGCCATAACTTCGGCTGAGTCTTTATCCAAACCAACTGACATGTACCCTTGAGTTATAGCTAATTTAGACTTAGTTTTTCCTGCGGCATGAATAGCTTTACCTGACCACTTACGAGGTACATAGCCACTTTTAGGTTCTATGTTCTGCATAGCTTCCCATCCAGAACTTTTGCCCATCCTAGCAGCATGTGCAGTCATATCGTCAATAGCATCAGCAGCCTTTGTAACGGCGGGGTGTACATTCTCAGTAACCTTACCTACATTACGCGCTTCAAGCTCTAGCCGCACCTCTTTAAAGAAAGCCTCACGGTCTGTAGTTTGGTACTTCAGAGAGTTAGGACTCTTCTTCATAGACTTAGCCCACACATCGAACTGCTCATTCAAAGGAATCATACCTTTAGATAATAGCTGTTTCTCGTATATGTCTTTAATAATCGCACCTGACTTAGTACGTCCTACTACACCAACACCACCTTCTAATAGATCATAAGCCATCTTCTTAGCTACAGCAGAGCTGTTGTTAATTAGCCGTGTGTAGTCTGATGCCGTAATCTTAGAAGCTTTAGCAATAGCGTTAGTAATACTATTCTTTAGCTTTTCTTTGATGCCTTTTTTAGCTATGTAATCTGTAGCACTATCTATGATTTCATCTTCATTTAAGGTAGTAGGTACAAGCTGTTCTTCTATATTAGGGTTACGCATAGCACCTGCTGAATCGTCCATGCCTGTACGTGCTACTGTATCAGCATCCTTAATCATTACATCATCTAGGTCTGCTCGGAACTTCTGTAATATATCACTAGACTCTTTATGCCACTGTTCTGTATTACCTGCAACACGTTCTACATAAGTAATCTCTCGTATAGGTTCAAAATCAAACTGAGAGTTAAGATCATCTAACCTTGCAGCAGTAACGCTATCTAAGGATGCTTCTTGGTTTATATCAAGGAACTCTCTTGCAATAGATTGCTTTACTTTCATAGATGCAGTATTAATATCAATACTATCTACACGGTCTGCTAGCGCGTTTACTTTTGTGTGTGTTTCTATATCAATAGGGCCATCTGCACGAGTAATAGGGACATTACGGCTTACAGTAATATCTTCGGGAATCGCAGGCCCAAATACATTAGATGAAGGTACAGGCTTAACTGTAGGAGCTTCTACAGTGTCTTCCGTAGCTTTAGCTAGTGGTTCCACTACATCGTCTACTATTTTAGCAGGGCCGGATAAAGCTGCGCCAAAAACACCACCAAAAACTGCGCCAAAGGAAGCTGCGTACAGTACGTCTTCTGCGTCCTTAGTGACGTTATCAGAAGCTAGTATAGCCTCAGTACCACCTACTACTGCTGCGCCTACAGCACCGCTTTTAATAGCTGACGCTGCTCTAGCACCTTTAGTAATCACTACACCGGGCAGTAAGTTCTCAGGTGATAGTAGCCCTGCTACAGCCATAGCTGCCATACCGTAGCCACCTGCGTCTGCTAACGCTTGTTGGTTAGCCATATCTTTTAAAGCACGTTTACGTATGTCTTGTGCTTCTAATAATGAGTTAGCTCGTGCTATATCAGCATGGAACTCATTCGGAATATCTTTAGTTAATTCTTCTTCGTGATCGTACCAACTGTAGTTCTCGTCTGTAGGAAATTCCGTACGAGTCATAGAGTCGTATGCGTTCACTAATAAATTCTCCTGCTCAAAAGCAGGTTTAAGCGAGTCTATAAAACCCGGAGCTTCTGGCTCTTGTTCTGGTACAGCAGAGTACCTAGTAAAGCCTAAAGGTTGAGGTGCAGGAGAAGCACTTAGGTCGTTTAGTAATTCAGTGTTATCGGACATAAGTGTCCTCCTTAGTTAGTTAAATACGTTTCATAATAGATATAAGTTTATTAGCGTACTCGGAGTCTGTAGCATACCCTGCCTCCTGTAGAGCCTTAGCTTGCTCTTGGGGAGTACTTGCTGATAGTGCATCCGTGTACCTAGGGTTACGTTGTAAGAAGTCTACGTAAGAACGTACAGATCCCGCATAGCCTGTATGTACTTCAAAGCTATCTTGCATCTTAACCATCTTACCGTCAATCTCTTCGTGTGTAGTAAACGTTTGACCTTTACCTTTTATACCGAAGAAATTATCACCTGCTACACTTCCCCCGTAACCAGTCTCCAATGCTGCTTGTGCAATTGCAACTTCAGGAAATATACCTGTACCTGCTACAATATCAGTAGTAGCTGCACGTACAGAAGAAATGAACTCTGTCGGCCCTGTTGTATCTGGTACTACCTCTTTATACCGTAATGCTTGGTAAGTAGACATGTCACCATTGTCCAGTGCTTGTTGTTGTTCATCACTAAGTACACCATGCTCGCCTTCTAGGGCAGCACGTGCAGTCTCCGTAGGGATTATCTGATCATCGTGAGTAATGTTGAATCTAGACTTAAATTCCTCATATGCAGCCGTAGCTTCTGCATTACCTTTTACACTCTCTGCCATGTAAGCTGCATCACGTTCTGCTTTAGCTGTTGCTTCGGCTTCTGCTGCATTACGTCCTGCTGTAGTATTAGCCACGCGCTTACTTAGTACCCATCTGTTTAACCAGTTAGTACTAGCTGCATCTGCTTGCTGTTTAGTAAGCCCTAAATTATCTTGGGCGTTCTTAACAAGTGCAGTACGATCCCTAGCCTCTTTAACTGCATCTAATGTAGCTGTTCTAGTTGCTAAGTCTTGATCTTTTTTCGCTAGTTCTACTGCTTTATACGGCCCTTGTCTGTACATAGTACCCATCTCAGCAAGGGTGAACTTACCAGTACCAGTAACCATCCCTGTATCAGGGTCACGATTACCTAGTACTAAGCTACCACCTTTATCTTCACCTACAGGATTACCTAATACAACTATATCACCTTGCCAATCAGGATTAGCTGTACGTACTTGCTGCACAGCAAAGTCATACGCATCGTTTACGTACTCTTTAGGTACACCTAAACGATCAGACATAGATTTACCTGCGGTATATACCATGCTGTTTCCTATTTGCTCATGCGCAGCTTTGTACTGGTTAACAGCCATTTCAGCAATTGCTTCTGGTTCTGCACCCGGATTAGCATCGTGCAATATACGGGCTATAGCATTTACGGAGTTAGTTATTTCATTCTTATTTACAACTTCATCTGTACCAAGTGCAGATACACCAAAGTACTCTGCAACATTTCCTACAGTGTCCGTAAAGCCACGCACGCTAAAGAACGAATCCCCCATATACGACTGAACAGCATCTTTTAGTTCTTCTGTTACGTCCTTACGGTCTTCAGGTTGCACTAACTTAGCATTCTTACGCTGTTCATCGGCAAGTACAATAGCCTCTTCTAAAGTCTTAACGCTAGTTTCTGATAAAGTCTTAATAGATAATATCATGGCTTTAGTTTCATCATCTTTGATGTGATCAAGAGCCATCTTAGCATCTTTAGTATATAAAGAGTTGAACTCCCCTAAAGACTTTAAAAACGAATCGTTTACGTTACCTTCAGGAGATACTGGTGATTTAAGACCTGCACCTAGTTTTACCTTAAGCTGATCGTACACAATACCATTCTTTACTATTAAGTCTTCTACTCTAGCCTGCTTTTGTGCAGGAGATAAAGTATCATCATTTAAAGTCTCTTCAAACGCAGTCTGCATAGCTGCTTGTCTTTGTGCAGGTTTAGCAGATACAGCAGCTACTTCCCCTCTACGTACAGCATCAGTTAGTACATTACTTCCTGCCCGCTTGTTGAGGTCTCGTTCAGCATTTATACGCTTGTTAGCAAACCATTCATCAGAATGCCTATCACCGAACTGCTCTCTAAAGGTATTAGCTGCTACGTTAATAGACTCTAAACTATCTGCATTAGATAAATCTAGGTCTAGTTGTACTAACGCATTCTCGTGCTTAATACTTTGTCGAGTCTTTAATGATTTATTAAACTTAGCTTCAGAAGAACGTATAGCTTGCTCCTGTTTAGCATTGAATGGTATCTTGTTATCTCTAGCCCATTGTAGTGCTTGAGGCGAGCCTAGATCAAAACCCATGATAGCTAAGTCTTTGTATAGTTCTGGCTGTAGCTCAGCAGGCATACGTTGTACGGTAGCTAGAGCGTCATTTAAGCCTTGAGACTGTGCTGCACCTGTAGCTATATCACCGTTCTCAGTAGCTTCAGCCATAAGCTCTAGGTGCGTCCTAACATCTTGTATATGCTGTGTAGTACTGTCAGCTAAACGCTTCTTAGTAAATGCTGCTGTCTGGTACTCTGATAGCTGATCAATTACAGGAAGTAATGTCTGCACTTTAAGCATGTCTGTATCACGATCACCTGTAAGCATAGCATCAAACTGATCACGTAAGCCTGCTGTGTACTTAGTAGGTTCTAGCATGTTATCGCCTGCATCTACTGTAGCTTTCTGTGCTGCAAACCACGCTTGTGATTCTAGCTTAACGTCCATAGCCTGAAACCCTTTACGGGTAGGTGGTGCTGCTGTACGAGACAACTTATCGCCTACTGCTCTAGCAGCCTGTCCCATAAGGTAGTCACTAGCAGCTTTCTTTTCCATATCCTTTAGTGCTAGATCAGTACCGAACTTAAGTACTGTATCTAGTATCTCGTTAGATGCTTTGTATTCACCTACTATCTGTGATCTATCAGGGGCAAACGTATCTACTTGTTGGATCATTTGCGCCTGTTCTCTATTCTGAGCACGCGCTGCGTTAGCATCCTGCGTAGGCTGTCTTGTAGTTGCCATTGGCCCCTCCTGAAAATTGTTATGTTCTGGTACTAATATATCACACTGCGCTATTAATAGTATTACAACTATATAACTAACGAGGCCCCGTAATTCCATAGCTTGCCCTACTTAAGTTTGATGTAGTTGTAGCAGCAGTAGAGTAACCTTCATCGCTAAACCAATTAGAAACAGTTTCATCATCCCATGACTTTCCATAAGTAGCTCCTGCATAACTTGTTGCTGTACCAAGCAGCGCTGCAAACGGGCTAGGTTTCTGTGGTGGTAGGAACAAACTGTTATTAGTACGTGCGCGTACTTCAGATTCAATCTGCTCACGCGATAGCTCTAGGCTTTCTAATGTATCGGATAGTCCTGCTGACGCATTGTACTCAGCCTTAGCTGCGTTACGTTCGATGTTTAGTATAGAATCAGATACAGATAGTCCTGCTGTACCACTAGCTGCTGCTGCTACAATACTCTCTGATCTAGCAAGCATAGCATTAGCATCTATATTAGCTAAGGATGCTGTATGCGCTTCGTGTGCTTTGTTTACATTCCTATCCACAGTCTCGTGCTTACGATTACCTGCACGCCTTGCTTCTAAGTTGTTCTCTTGTTGTTGCTTTATCTTGTATTCTTGTTCCCGTAAAGCAAAATCATACTGTTGCTTACTTTGCATGTAGCCAGAGATACCCTGCGCTAACATTAACCCGCCAAGTACAAAAGACATAAGGCACCTCCTTAATGTTAATAAAGGCTATAGGGAAGCTAAGCTCCCCCACGCCCTCCTGTTCGCGTAGTACGTGTACCACGTTTATAGAATTGTCCAGTCCACTCTATGTCAGACACAGTGAAAGGATAAGGTGAATCAGAGTAAACCTGAATACGTGACTTATCATTTGCTGCTCTAACTGCTACAGGGAATTGTCCATCTGTCAGTGAGAACTCACCTATAGTAGCTGACTCTTGCCCTAGTACTCTACCGGGATTCCTCTCTGTGTAAGAGTAGTCTGCTGTAACGTCTACGTTGAAGTCACCTGAAGTAGTGTAGTTAATAAGTATGTCACCTATAGTTAAGTCAGAAGTACCGATAGGTCTATCTGAATCGTCACGCATGTACGGTCTAGTAGGTGTTACCGATGAACGGAACTTAATACCTACAAGTACAGAGCCACCCTGCATATCACGACTAAGCGTAGCTACACCTGCTGTAAGGTCTGTTATCCTAGCAAGCATACCGGGATTAGGGCAACCTTCCCCTTGCACTACATGCAATAGAGAAGCATCATCAGGCAGAATATCTAAACCTGAGAGTGTAGTATTAACGCCAGTATGCCATGTAGTATGATCCATACATAAGTCAGATGCTATGATAGTATCAGT
>Ga0206685_10000659_pt1 | contig 10352 bp, 14 predicted proteins | sample M220012015metaG_FD_161049 | JGI IMG/M metagenome (GOLD analysis project Ga0206685, IMG submission 161049) | Ammonia-oxidizing marine archaeal communities from Monterey Bay, California, United States - M2 200m 12015 | ecosystem: Environmental > Aquatic > Marine > Intertidal zone | place: USA...
AAGCATCTGTAACAACACCTTCTAACCAGCTATAGCCAGCGAATAAGCCAGTTGAGCCAATGGCTAATAGTAGTAGGTATCGTTTAATCTTCTTCATCATCGTATTGTGGTGCTGTGTATAATTTCAATCATCCTATCCAGCTTGGTATCAATCCTAGCAAACATCTCTTTGTTGTCTGTCTGCATATCAATAATCTGCATTTGCATATTGTTCTGGTTAGCTTGTAGAACAGCAATGTCTTTACCAATCTCTGTTATATAAATCAATGCTCCAAAGATTAGAGCTGCTGTTGTCACTAGGTGACTGACACTTACTGACCTACTTAGATGCCATTTCTCGTGATTCATTCTTCATCCTCTATTAAGTCCCAAGTTTGTTCTGTTTCGTTCCAGTTGTAAGGATTATTTGTATCTGGTCTGCTGACAGGAGCTTCCCACAAACAAGTGGTTTCGTTTAACACCCAAGACGGGAATGGTTTCGGCTGAATATAAGCATCTCTAGTTGGGTCGTAAGACGAGCCAATCTCCCCATTGTTTTTTCTACTTTCATTGTTATAAAGAAGCCAATAAGTGTGACTTGTAAGTTCTTTTAAAAACAATGCACCGTCAGACTCATTAGAAAAGGATTCATCTAAAACTGTTATATCAACAACCAAGTTGTCTGTGTCTAGTTTTGAGTAATTAATCATAATTTATTGGTATAAGTATCTAATAATGACAACACCTTTTCCTCCGCTACCTACTGCAGAACCCCAAGAGTAATTTCCTGCGCCACCTGCTCCTAAGTAAGCTGTGCCGCTGCTTCCAGTTCCACCAGCTTTACCGCCACCAGAGCCACCAGAGCCGTAACCATCTTCCTTACCACCGCCAGAGCCACCAGCGAAATAACCACTACTGTCTCCAAACTGTGAAAAGTTTGCAATGTATTTACCGTTGCCGCCGTTACCACCCGCACCAGCTGTGTTGCTCCATTGGTAACCGTTACCACCTGCTTGACCTGCGCCACCCCCGCCGCCGCCGTAGCCGCCGCCGTTGTAACCCTGTCCAGACACTGAACCACCGCCACCTGCGCCGCCGCCTCCACCGCCTCCAGAACCACCAGAGTTACCTGAATCACCGTACTCATTACCACCACCACCACCCGTAGTAGATATAGACCCAAATGTTGATGAACCACCGTTGTTACCACCAACGCCACCAGAACCACCAGAGCCAACAGTGACGCTATAACCTGTTGCAGTTGCTGTTACTGTGCTATTTAGTAAACCACCGCCTCCTCCGCCACCGCCAATATTGCTTGAGCCACCGCCACCACCTGCGATTACTAAATACTCCAGAGTTGCTACAGTACCAACATTTGTTACAGTAAATGTTCCACCAGTGGTAAATCTATGGTATTTATAATTACCAACTGTAGTTATTGTTCCACCTGTTGCGGTAGTAAAAGAAACACCCGCCCAAACTTCAGTACCGTTTAAATGAACAGCGTCTACCGAAGTACCGTTAAACTGAACGTCTGTTATGTTTTGTGTTGTTCCGTTAAAATGTAAATCAGCCATTTTATTATGTAGTTACAATATAAAGGATTCCACCTGAAACGTGCATCTTAGCACCGCCTCTGGCTGTTTGTGTAGCACCGTCTAAATTAAAAGTAGTACCTGATAATGTTAAACCTGTTCCACCACTGTAGGTGGTGTTAGTATCTGTAACAGTACAGTTAAACTGAGTACCGGATAGTGACATACCTGTACCAGCACTATATGTTGTATTTGTATCTGTATAGTTACCTGCGTGTATATTAGTAGCGCCTCGGTCAGTAGTCCAATCAAGATGTTCATTAGCTACAAAGCCAGTAAGTCCATCGTGTGTGAGTGCTGCGTTTGCTGTTGCTGCTGTTGCTTCTGCTGCTGCTTGAGCTGCGTCTGCTTTAGTAGTAGCATCTGCACTGGCTGTACTAATTGCCGCTGCTTCTGCTGCGTCTGCTTTAGTAGTAGCGTCTGAAGCTGCTGTTGTGATTGCGTCAGCCTCAGCCGTGTCTGCGTAACCTGTTGTAGCATAAGCACTGTGTGAGTGATTACCTATATCATAAGCTGCTTTAACTGCTGTACTAGAAGCACTTGTTGTAGAACTAGTAGTGCTTGTTGAGTCACTGATACTTCTATTAGTAGTCTCTGTCCTTACATCGTTCAGTACCTCTGCTGATACTCTTAACTCTACACCGTTTCCACTAGAGTGAGCAGCTGTAGCCGCGTCAACCGTAAAGGTAGTACCAGATACTGACGTAACCTTAAGAACTTCTGAATCAATAGACACATAGAAATAATCTGAACCAGAAATTGAAGGAAAGCCAGTGTTACTAGCTACAGCAATAGTTGTATCACTTATTGATACAGCCGATGTTAAAGTAGTTGCTGCGTTATTTGTAAATTTAACTGCCATAAGGCTCTCCTTCTATTTAGATTAAGATACTGTGATAGTCCAAGTGATTGTCATCACATCACTAGCGCCTTTTGTTACCGTTCCAAACACTGTTCGTGCTAACATTGTACCACCAGAAGTAGTGTTGTTGAAGATACCGGCTTCTGTTACTGAAACATCACCACCAGAACCGACAGCTACAAAAGTAGTCTCGTACTTAATTGTGTTAGTTCCACTAATATCTGGGAATCCAGAATCAAAAGCAGTACGTACAGCCTCTGTGCCTAAAGCAGTATCACCTGCGGCAGCAGCAGTGCTTCCTGTGCCAATTGCCATAGCAGACATGACACCATCAGTAGTACCGTGTAGTCTAGCTGTTACGTGTTCCTTACCTGCTGATACAACTAGGTTAGGAATCTTACGAACTGTATCACCATTAATAGCAATCTCAAGCGAGCCAGTCATTTTTAAGTTTTCTTTAATCATTTTATTTCTCCAGTTAATTAAAGGTTAGTTTATTAAACGGCTCTCCGCCTAATTTACGATTTGCAAACGTGCCTGAAATGACAACATCTGCGCTTTCCGCATGGTCTACAGTAACCCCATCCGACTTACTAATAGCAATTGTCTTACTATCAATAGATTCTGCAATACCTACTCCATCAGAGAAGGTTTTAAATATAGTCTTACCTAAAGTCTCAGCTACTGTAACGTCTTCTGAAAATCCTTTACCAACACTGATAGTTTGTATATCAGTAGCAAAAGAAATAACGTTACCTTTATTAAGGATAGCTTCTTTATCTAATATCTCAAGAGTTTCATCTAAAGCAAAACCATCTACTAACACTTTAGTTAAGTGATTTGAATAAACCTCTGTCAAACCAAGAGAGTCTTGTGTCGCTGTTAGTTCAAATAAGAAATCTAACTGCTCAGTGAAAGTAACACCGTCTGCTGTAGTGTCGTTAATAACACTATTGAAATTAGTGGTTAGTATATCACTAACACCTAGAGAGTCCGGTGTTGCTTCCATAGTTAATGAAAGGGATACATCTTCTAAGATAGACACTAAATCTGCTTTGTCTAAAGAAGACGCGAAGTTTAATGTCTCTGTAAAACCTAGACTATCAGCATAAGATTCGGAAAGAGAACCGGGAGCTGTGATAGAGATTAACTCACTCAGTACAATTGTCTCTTCAAAGTTTAGAAGAATCGCCCAAGTTTCCCTTCTATTAAGATAAGCAGCAATAGCTTTAGCCTTCTTCCAATGATGAGGCTGTGCTGGTCTCTTAGGTTTAACTAAGGAACGTATCTTACCTCGTCTGTCAATTCGTGTCTTCTTAGCCACTACAGAAGCTTCCTAAACTGTTGAAGACCCGCTATTCTACGGGCGTTAATTCCTTTTAGTTCTTCCTTAAACTCTTCTACTAAAGGACTATAGACAACCAAGTGTTCATCTAGTGCCTTTCTACGTAGAGGTTTAGATGTAACGTCTTCTGGTTTCTTACTACGAACCACCTTACGTTCATCTGTATGGGTCTTAAACAAACCACCCATCTTATCTTGAAGTTCTTTGGTTAGAATCTCTTCACCCTTCTCGTGTGTCTTAGATTGTAGTTGTTCACCTGTATGTTCTTTAGGTGAATCTTCCATTTCCATTTCAGACGCTGGTTGTGTGTCATCAGACGGAATCATCGAGTCTAACATTTCCATTAGCTCGTCTATTTCACCGTCTTCTTCTACCTGTTCATCAGGAAACTGTAGTGTGTTTTCTTGTACATACATAGCAATCTCTTCTGGAGAGGCTGCTGGGTTAATGTTTCTGTATGTCTTCTCAAGAATAGAGTTATACAACGTACGTATCTTTTCTTTGAACGTGTCTAACTCTAACGTGCTTGATGAGTCTTCCCAAATACTATGCATTAGCCCTTCCCTAGTCTGTGGTTTTCTCTTTTTCTCCAGCGGGAGGCATCAGATGCGAAAGAGCTGTAGTCTTTTCCGTATTGAAACGATGCTTCAAAAGTGGGTTTATACATACCAACACCACCGCACTGAGTACAAGGACGCTCCTTCTTCCTATCCGAAACAGAACACATATCAGTGAACTCGTGACCCTTCTCAGTACATTCATATTTGTATATCGGCATCCCTTACCCTCTATTATAACATATAACGGGGTTTAAAGCAACCCCTAAATTAACTAAATAAAACCCCACTTACCTAAGCAAATGGGGCTGTGGTTTAGCTAACTTTAACTAGCTGCTACCTTGAAAGGTACACCAGCGTTGTCACGTAACTCACCAACACCGTAAATAGTGTCAGCAGTGTACAAATCACCAAGATATTCTTGTTTGTACTGAGTTTGTGAACGAACACCAACTTGCTCAACTAGAGCAATAGCGTCCCTGTGTAGTAACATACCTACACGGTTAGCACTTGAGTCAGTCGTAGGGCAATTAGACGATACGAATACGTCTACACCATAGATTTGACCAATCTTACCAGTCTTGATAGCGTCACCAGAACCAATGAACTGTTGTTCAGTGAATCTAGAGATACCTAGAAGGTCGCTCGCAGCTACTGGTGGAATCACCAAAGCACGACCGTCCATCGGAACGTCTTCGTTATCAAGTGTAAGAATCATTGCACGGATACCCGCGTCAGTGATGTCAGCAGCAGTACCTGAAGACCAAGCAGCGCCTGAACCTTGTAGGAACGAACCGCCGTTCAGAGCTTGACCAGCTGTGAATAGGTCAGTATCTACTTGCTTCGCTAGTGCAAAACCAGCGTCATCAGTGTAGAACTTACGTAGTGAGCTAAGAGACTGTACTTCTGTAATATCTTCAATCATCACTGAGTATTCATAGTGCTTGTCGATTGAGATATTAGCTTCAGTAGCTGTACCGCCATTGAGAACTACCTGAGTAGCATCTGCTTTAGCATTTGCAGCACCTCGGATAGGTTTAGGAATGTGAACTGAATCACCTTTCTTACCTTTGTGGTTTAAACGTGTTACTAAATTAGCAACAACTAAGTTTGACTTGTACGCAGCAATTGTTTCATCAGACCATAGTTCTGGGATGAAAGTTGCAGCAGTAGTAGTCGTTTGGTGGTTAGTACCTAACGCCATTTTATACTCCTTGTATAATCATATTATGTTATTTAACCCTTCCTTCACTGTAGGCTTGGACAATTTCATCAGCCAAGTCTGCATATCTAGATGGGTCTGTTTGTTTTAAGCGGATTAAATCTGCTCTACGGTAAATTTTCTTACCTGCCGTACTTTCTACGGAAGACCTAGACTCTGTTTTCCCTGCTTTGAGACCCGCCTGTCGTTTCTTCTCTTTGTCTGCGTTGACCTCTTTAGTCTTGGAAATCATTTGTCGTTCTTTCCATGTACTAATGAGTTCGTCTGCAGCGTCAAAGTCGTAACTATCAGCTTGTCTAAACAGTTCTTTTCTGAACCTAGATTCATTTACCCAATCCTGAAAACCGCCGTCTTGTACGATGTTCAAATAATCAGGGTGTGTTGTTTCAAGACTCTTCTGAGTAGCTGTCCTTGTTGAAGACAGTTGTTGCTCTTTCATCTCCCGAAGTTGTGGATGGTTCTCTAATATCTTCGAGACTGCAGCCTCTGGGTTATCAAAGAAGTCAACCGGTTCATTCTCCGCGGTCGTTTGTTGCTTATCAGCTACCTGTTGTCTGAGGAAGTCATCCGACAATTTACGAAGCTCGCCAATTTCTTGTCCCTTACGACCTAGTTCTTTCTCAAGGTTTTCGTAAGCACCGACAATATCTTCAACGCTCTTGCCTTGGAACTTTGTAGGAAGTTCGTACTCAGTAACTTCAGACTCTCCGTCAGCTGTTTCAACAATGTCTTCATTGCTAGCTTCAAAAGCTCCTTTATGTTCCTCAGTGTTTCCTTCATTTTCAGTTCCTATTGTTTCTGTTACTTCTTGCTCTGACTCATCTACTGGGTCAACGATGTTACTTACCATAGTGCCTCCGTCTTTTACGATTATGGAGTTATAAAATGTTGGGGCTAGTTATCTAGATTATCCAACGCTATCTTGCTACTGTCTTCAAGGTTGATGAACATGTTTAACATACTCACCTGTCCTTTCCGGAATAACAAGTCTTTCTCAGTCTCAATGTCGTATATCTTTTCTAAAGACTCCGACATAGCTACCAGTTCTTCTCTGAAGACAATCCACGAACCTTGTTGGCACAGTGTTATTCTGTCTTCTAATATTTCTTTATCAGTCATTCTTATCGTTAACTACCTTTAAAGCCTCTGCTCCACCTATAGTTGATGTCTTAGACTGTGCAGTTGCTAGGTTAAGGATGGTTTCTGACTTAAGGTGTTCTACTTCTGGGATGTTTCGTTGTGTTTCAGAGATTGTGTTCTCTACGTCAGCTTGCATTTGTGCGTTCTCTAGCTGTACCTTCTGCATTTGCAGCTGTGACATCATCTGTTCAGCTTCACTTGGTGGCTGATTCATCTCTTGTAACGCAGCAAGTAACTCAGCCTTGTTATGTAACGATGAGTTATCAAACACCGCAGACAATAAGACACCAAATGCCTTAGAACCTTGTGGAATCATAGACAACATCTGTATCATCTGTGCTTGTTCCAACTCTTTAGCCATAATACCAAGAGAACTGTACGGAATAAACTTATAGTCCGTAGCTGGGTATCTTAATGGGTCGAATTGTATCTTGTGCCACACCGCTTGGTTAATAAACGGTATAAGGAAGTTAGATTGGAAGTTCATCAACGTACGTTTCTGTCGTTTAATAGACGCAGCTTGCATCATAGACATACCACTAGCTGTTGAGTTACGTGGGTTGGCGTTTGAGGACGTTTGAGAGTCCATAGCACCTGTACCCATCTGAATCATACGCTCTAGTTCCGCAGCTTCAGTGAATGTGGAGTTGTTTGTCTGTCCAAAGTTCAAAGGCATCAGTACAGAACGTGGGTCACCGTTAGTAAGGATGGTTTTACCCGGCTTAACCTCGAACTTAACACCTCTAGGTAGACGTGTAGCGTCAAGACCCATCATTGGGTGTGTAGTTAGGGCTAATGAGTCGATTCTAGCACGTAGTTCCGCGTCTAAAGCCTTCTGAGGATTGTATCCCTTCTCCGCCACGCCTCTGCCCCAGAACTTATTCGGAACGGTGTCGTGTTGGTAAGACACAAACGGTCTATCTTGCATCATGAACGGGTTTCTGAACGCTCTTAGTAGTACAGAGTCGTTGGCAATCGTTACAACTGCCTCAACTAGCTTGTCTGACTCGTAATCGAAGTCATCGTTAGCGTTACCTTTGCCGTCAAGTAGACGTTCTGGTACAAGACCCCAATATTCAATAATCTTGACCTTATCGTCTTCAGACACCATGCCTGAATTCTCATCGTCAAACCCGAAATCTTGCCTTTCGTAGCTACCTAAGACCTTATCTTCGTAGACACCTTCTTCAATACCTTGAATAATCTGGTATCTAGGCTTAGTAACTACATGTGCGCAGCCTAAAGCTTCCTTAACGGTAGTAGCTGAGGGGTCTATAACGAACTCTTTAGGAGATACTGCTTCTAGACGTACATCTACGACTGTTGTTTCCTGTACCGTACGCTCAGTAGTAAGTGTTCCTTCTACAGGTACTTCAACAGGTCTAATTTCTGTCTTCTCTTCAGTAATAATCTTACCAATACCAGTACCGTAGATAGCACCGTTAAGAAGAATCTCGTTTACAGCGTCCTTTACACCTGACTTTTCAAGGTCTTCGTGTAGTAGGTTACGAATGTACAGAGACTCGTTAGGGTTTGTGTCTAAGAAGTCATCACTGAGGTCAAACCAACGGCTACGACCAAACGTAGCTTCTTCTAACTCTGCAACAGTAGCTTCAATTGCTTGTTGGAGAGCAGGGGCAACCAGACGAGACTTCTCTGAATCTCTACTTTTGTCTGAAGCAGACCAGATACCGCGCCATAGTCTATAATATTCATCCCACTTATCTTTGTAGTTAGAGTTTCTATGTTGTTCCCATTGCTCGACACGTCCCATAATCCATGAGGTTAGTGCTTTTTGTTTATCTGTGTTCTCTTTTGCCATATTCTATTAATATCCCGCTACTAAGTCTAATGGTTGCCAATCTTCTACTTCTATTGAAGACATATAGTCTGCTACAGAAACTTGGTCTATGTACGCTAACGCATCAATTAAATCGTCATGTGTTTGCTTGTTAGGAAAGTCTAGAAGCTGACCAATGAAATCCTTATGCCAGACACTAGAACCGTTACTATTTAACTTAACTCTTCCGTGTTCCATACGACCTTGAAGAGACCACGTAATTCTATCTGTCTTCTTCTTACCGCCGTGTGTTACGTCCGTAATATTCAACCACCTACCTTGTCTTCTTTGTTCGTCTTCTAGGTATGGGTGTATAGCGTTTCGTAGCGCACCTCTTTCAATTCCTATTACAACTGCGTCATAATCGTGAGCAGCGTTGAATATCTCTGCAGCTGTTCTCTTAATGTCCCACCTGCCGTGTCGTATGTCTCTTACGTACCAGACATCTCCCACTACAGTGACAATCGCAATAGCTGTTTCGTCTAGGTTAGACCCTTTAGCTCCTCGTTGTCCGTTAGCTACCGCTTCAAAACCAGCTGGGTCAACCGCAATAACTGTAGAACCCTGTCGTAATGTATCTCTGTGTTCTTCTTCTTTATAGTACCTAAGCCAATCTTCTTTAAATATACCACCACTGAAGGAGGCAAAAGACGCTTCAAACTCTTGTTTAAAGGCAAAGGTAGACATTGTATTCCTAGCTTCGTTTATCTCTTCTTCGTCCAGTAGTGGATTATCTGTAGAGTTAAACTGGAACGTAGCCCATCCTTCTGTATTCTCTGCTGACATAAAGAGGTCATAGAAGTGATTCTTTCCCTCTGGTGTACCAATAAATAAAGCACCACCTTTTACATCAGCAAGTGTAGGTCTTAATATCTGCTCCCAGACTACCGGCTTCATAGAAGCATATTCGTCTAGAACCACATACTCAAGTCCCACGCCCCTCAGAGTATCAGGTCGGTCACTTCCCTTGAGGTATATCTTACGACCGTTTATTAATGTTAATACTGCTGTGTTCTCGTGAGCAGAAGCTATAACACCTTCTCCTAGCTCTTTTAACATAGACCACATAATGTCTTTAGATTGTTGGAAGGTAGGACCAACATAGAAGACATCTTTACTCTTAGACTGTAGGGCTTTAATTAACAAGACCCAAGCAGCTAGTCGTGACTTACCAAACCTTCGACCCGCAGCTACAACCTTAAATCTAGACTCATCTTGGAATATCTCTAACTGGGCATCGTGTAGTTGAACATCAATCTCCACCTACTTATCGTCCTCGTCAAGAGCCAAGTTAACAATAGTCTCGTCAATGGATTCCGGGCTTATAATGACCGCTTCGTCGTACTCAAGTGGTTCTTTATGTTCCGCAACCTTCTTCTCTATCTGACCAACGTTAATGGTTATACCCATATCAGACGTATCGTGCTTAACAGATACAGCCTTGGTCATTGGTACAATCCTGTCCATACACATCTTAAGACAAGTCTTGTCACCTTTCATAGCCTCATCAATTACCTTCTGGACTATCTCTGGACCACGTTCACTTAATAACTCTCGTGATAACTTAGTCCATTTATTGACACTTCCCTTTGGTCTTCCGTTAGGGTTCAACGGTTTCATGCCCTTATATAGTAAGGGACTTCCTTTATGTTTAGAACTGATAGGGACTCCTGAGTTGTCGAAGATAAATCTTCTGTTGAGTTTGACCCGGTTATGTTATTGGTTACACCCCTATTATACCATAAGATTATTCTGAAGTCAACCCTCTTTACAGAATAAAGTTCATTTCCTATAATAGTCCTAGTTTAA
>Ga0206685_10000660_pt1 | contig 10349 bp, 4 predicted proteins | sample M220012015metaG_FD_161049 | JGI IMG/M metagenome (GOLD analysis project Ga0206685, IMG submission 161049) | Ammonia-oxidizing marine archaeal communities from Monterey Bay, California, United States - M2 200m 12015 | ecosystem: Environmental > Aquatic > Marine > Intertidal zone | place: USA...
AGGATTTGAAGGATGCCGATGGCGACCACGCGGACTGGATCGAGCTTCACAACGCCGGCGACGCCACGATCGACCTGGCTGGCTGGGCGCTGACCGACGATGCCAAGGACTTGGCCAAGTGGATGTTTCCCGCCGTGAAGATCGAGGCAGGCGGTTTTTTGCTGGTGTTTGCCTCCGGCAAAAACCGGGCCAAGCCGGACGGGGAACTGCATGCCAGTTTCAAACTCGGCGCGGGCGGTGAGTACCTTGGCCTCGTGCAACCGGACGGGCAGACGGTGGCGCATCATTTTGTCATGAAGTATCCCAAGCAGCGCGATGACGTCTCCTACGGCATGCCGGCTGGCTGGAAGCCGAGTTCCGACTTGTCGACCTCGCTGATCGCCGGGCAGGTTTATTTTCTCCGCCCAACGCCGGGTGCGCCCAACGGTGAAACCTTGGCCGGCAAGGTGGCCAAGCTTGCCTTCAACCAGCCCCACGGTTTTTACGAGGAGCCGTTCGAGTTGAGCATTACATCCCAAACGCCGGGCGCCCAGATTCGTTACACGACTGACGGCTCGGTGCCAGCCGAGGGCAGCGGCCAGGTGCTGAACGGCGCGTTGACGGTTGGCAAAACCACGGTGATTCGTGCGGCAGCGTTTAAGCCGGGATACAAGCCGACGAAAGTTGTGACGCAGACATACCTATTCCTAAAGGATGTTGTCCGGCAGTCGCCCGAGGGTCTGCCGCCGCCGGGGTTCCACTATGAGTGGGGGGCCAACCGGGTGGACTATGGGATGGATCAACGTGTGGTCAACGACGAGCGATATCGAGACAAGATTTTCAAGGGGCTGCGAGTGATCCCAAGCTATTCGCTGGTGATGGATCTGGAGGATCTGTTCGGGGAGGATGGTATTTATGCTAATGCCAAGGAGGACGGGCGCGACTGGGAACGAACCTGCTCGCTTGAGTTGATACAAGGTGACAAGCAGGAGGGTTTTCAGGTGAACTGCGGTATCCGTATACGTGGCGGGTTTAGCCGCATGACCAGCAATGCTAAGCATGCCTTCCGCTTTTTCTTCAGGGGCGAGTATGGTCCTGCAAAATTGAAGTATCCCGTGTTTGGCAAGACGGCCGCGAGCGAGTTCGATAATCTCGACTTACGTACGTTCAGCAACTACTCGTGGAGCTTGAGCAACGATCCGCGTTGTACATTCATGCGAGACCAGTTCAACCGCGATCTGCAGTTGGCCATGGGGCAGTCCACAGCCCGTGGCTATTTCTGCCATCTCTACATCAATGGCCAGTACTGGGGCCTTTTCAACACCTGTGAGCGTCCGGAGGCCTCGTTTGGCGGATCGTATTTTAAAGGCAAGCCGGACGATTTCGACGTGATCAAGATCGGGCGCGGCCGGGGCAAGGGGCAGGGGAACACCCAGTACGGTCTGTTCGCCACGGACGGCAATCTCGATGCGTGGGAGCAGTTATGGAGGGTCTGCAAGGCCGGCGTGGAGACTCCCGCCGCTTACCAGAAAATTCTGGGCAACCATCCGGACGGCACCCGCAATCCGGATTTCGCCGTGCTGCTCGATGCTGAAAACCTCATCGATTACATGCTCGTTATTTTTTACGGAGGCAACCTCGACGCACCGATCACCTCCTTCGGGTCGAATCGTTCGGCGAACAACTGGTACGGCATCCGGAATCGGAACGGCGGGGAAGGCTTTCGCTATTACGTGTGGGACGCCGAGCACACGTTTCTGAAAATTGACGAGGATCGCACCGGCCCGTATCCCGCTGGCGACGAGTACGCGCGCAGCAACCCGCAATGGATCTGGCAGCAGTGCCTGCACAACGCGGAGTTCCGCATGCTGGTGGCCGATCGTGTTCACAAACATTTCAATTATGGAGGTGTGTTGACACCCGAATCCGTGGCTAGCCTGTTGAACAAGCGAGTCGCAAAATTGCACTTGGCTGTCATAGGGGAGTCTGCCCGGTGGGGCAATCCCCATAGCAGCAATTGGGCGCCTCCTTCCCGCGCGGGCTCGGGCAACAGGCCCCGCACACTGGACGACGACTGGCAGCCAGAGGTAGATCGATGGTTTAACGAGTACATCCCGGAGAGGTCGCGGGTCGTCGTTGATCAACTCTGGAAGCACGGGTTGATTCCCGATCTCGAGTCCGCCCGCCTGGTCAAGCGGGGTGGGGTAATTGAGCAGGGCTTCGAACTAGAAATGTCCGCTGCACAGGGTGAGGTGTACTACACGCTCGATGGCTCGGACCCTCGCCTGATCGGTGGAAAAATCTCACCTGTGGCGGAAAAATACAGCCGCCCCGTGCGCCTCGACAAGACCCGTGTTGTCAAGGTACGCGTGTTGTTTGGAGACGAATGGAGCGCCATCGACGAATTGCCTTTCGAGGTTAAGGGAAAACAAGTCACCAAGAATTTGAAGAAATGAAACCTACCGGATCAACTCTTGCCGTCATCGGCCTGCTGTCGCTGGCCGCCGTGTCCTTGGCAAAGGCGGACGAACCGTCAGCCGTATACCAGGGCCTGTTGGCCAAGTACGACGTCAACAAGGACGGGCGGCTCGATGCCGCCGAGCGCGAAGTCATCCGCACAGACAGACTCAAGCCTAATCCTAGAGGGCGCTCGGAGAGACGCAGGTTTCGTTATCCCGATCCGATTGTTGCTCGATTTGACAAGGACGGGGACGATGAACTGAATGAGGAGGAATTTGACGCTGCCCGAAATTGGGTGGACAAGCGTTTCAAAGAAATTAATACCGAGTACGATGTCAACAAGGATGGCCGCTTGGGCACCGACGAGCGTGCCGCGCTTTCCAAGCAGGTCGAGGCTGGAAAGTTCAAGGATATGGGTTCGTTGATGGGGTATTTGACTCGTTCAGGCAGGAGTCGCGGCGATCGTAATCGGGATATGCGGCGTGACGAAGAAGGGTTATCACGCAGGGGTGTTCTGCGCAAAAGCGACAAGGATGGCGACGGCCGGTTGAGTGAGGAGGAATTGGCTGTCGCGAGAGCGACATTGGAGAAAGTAGAAGCCGAGCGCTTGCGTGAGGAGCGGACCGGCATCCGGCGCTTCCCCAGGGAGAGCCAATAACTCGCCGGTTCCTGCGCCTCTTTCAGGGCGTTAGCAGTTCGACATCGCCGGAGTGAATCCACCCTTTTAGGCCGAGGAGGCTTTCGACTTCGAGGAAGTCCCCCTTGCGATCGTGCACGAGCAGTTCTACGCCGTCGGTGGCCTTGAATGACTCTGGCGATTCCTCCAGCGGACCGTTGCGGACCGTCGCCTTTGCCACGCTGACGAACGCATGGCTGTCGGAGAAGTAGTCCGATGCGGCCATGGCCAACAGGAGCGCGGTAGCCACAACGCCCGTTGCGGGGAGCCGAATCCAAAGCGGTTTTCCCACGAACGCTTCCGGCTTCAGTTGTCTCACTGCCAGTAGGAGCAAAAACAGGGTGATTATCATCGAGGCGAGGGCAGTCCACTCGCCAAGCGAGAGCATGCGCATCCAGCGTTGGCGCAAACTTAGCGGCGGCGGCTGGGTGTTGGCCTGCTCGCGGGCGAAACGAAGGTTGGCCCGGGTCTCGGGGTTGCGCGGATCGAGCCGCAGCGATCGTTGGTAGGCGGCCATCGCTTGGCCAAGTTGGCCGGCCTTGAAGTGTGCGTTGCCCAGGTTGAACAGGAGGTTGGCGGAAACCCCGTTCGTGGTGGCGGCTTGGTACAGGGCAGCGGCCTCCGGGAATCGGCCGGTTTCGTACAGGCGGTTGGCCTCCTCGAACTGCGCCTCACTGGCCGGGCTCGAGCCGGCAAAGAGCAGGACTGCGGCGAGCAGGCCAAGCGCTTGACCAAGCCGGGTTCGGGGTTGGCATGGGCGATGGCGAGGGTTCATTTTAAGGCGTGAAACAACTCCTTGAGTAGGACGAGATTGGCTTTCATTTCCCCTGTGGTCTGCGAGCCGGCATAGCTGGCCTGGTCACTCGCGGTGAACAATTTCCGTATGTCGCCCCGGATATCCTCGCTGAGCCGTTTGTGTGCGGCGGGGCTGTGGACGATATCGCCGGTGATGCCCTCGGCTGGGATGTCGAGTTGCAACCCAATTTGTTCGCGAAGCAAATCGGCCAACTCAGCGTGAAATCCGCCGACCTCGCCGCCATTGGCCAGGGCATCGAGCTTGGCCAGGCCGGCGCGGGTGCGTTCGGTCACCTGCAGTTTGCGGCGCAACCTTGGGTTGTTGGCCAGCGCGTTGGTTTTTCGCCGCCAAGCCAGCGCGCCAAGCCAGAGCAGCAGGGGGACGGACTGTAGCATCCAGAAGCCGGGTCGGGTGATGAGCGGCGTCGCTTGGGCAAGCGAGCCGAGGTGGTGCTTGATGGTCAGGATATCGGTTTGCGGGGGCGCGTCCGGCTCCACGGTTTCCTGCGTCCTGCTGCTGTCGACGAGCGGGGCGAGCGGTTTGTCACCCGGTTTGACCTTCAAAGGAAACGGCCCTTTAGCCAATACGCGGTACTGGTTCGTGACCGGATCAAAAAAGGAGAACTCGATGCGCGGCACCTCGGCGATTTTGTCGTTCTCAGGGATCACGACTTGTTCGAATACCCTCGAGCCCAGCAGGCCGAGGGGATTGTCTTTTTTTGTGGTGACAGATGGTTCGTAGCTCTTGAAGCCGGGCCAGTTGAGCTTGGGCAGGTTGAGCGACTCTATGGCTCCCTGGCCGGAGATCCGGACATTCACCGTAACGGGATCGCCAACCGTCACCTCAAGCGGCGACAAGTTTGCCTGCATCGTGTACCGGCCAACCGCGCCGTTAAAGCTGGCCGGCTTGGTCGCGTTGGGCAGCGGCTTGACTGTGATTGGCTGCGCCTTGGCCTCTAGGTTAACAGGTTTCTGTTGGTAGCGGTTGAAGAAACCCTCAAACGGATCGTTGAACGGGCTACGCCGGTTTTGTTTTTGGCGGACGCGCAACACCATGCTTTGTTTCACCGGGCCAAGCTGGAGTTCACCCGCCTTGACCGGCACGGCGGCGGTGCGAAAAGTCAGCACCTGATAGATTTGGTTGCCCTTCTGCATCCGTGACTGCGTGTGCTTGGGGAAAGCGGCGACATTGAAGCCGTCGGCAATCAGTTCCGGCATCTGCACATTGACACCGTCGATGTAATGCAGCTGAATCTCGATCGGGATGACCTCGCCGACGTAGGCAGTCGTCTTGGCGGGCAGCAGGCGGACGTAGGCATATTGCGACAGAGCGTTGCTGCCATTGGGTTGTTCCCCGGCGGGCAACACACGGAGCGTAAGCGGCTTGGGCTTGAGCAGGCCGGACTTGTGCCGAACCTGAATCGGGGACAGCGTGTAGTTGCCGGGCTTGAGCGGCGTGACCAGGATGTTGAACGTGTAGGAAGAGGTTCGCCCGCCGTTGGCCAGTTGAAACTGCCGGGAGGTTCCGGCGTTGGCAAAGCGCAGGCCTGGAATTGAAGGCAGTATCGGCTGGGACGCGGGGGAAAAGTTAGTGCAGGTGACGGACAGGGTGACGCTCTCGCCGATCGACGTGGCAGCGCGGTCGAGGCTGGCACTGACCTCCTGGCCAAGTGCATTCGACACAAACAGCAATGCAAAGTTGAAAGCAAGGATCCTGCTCATCTCACCAATTCTTGGTTATTCGCCGGCTGCGTGCCTTGCTTTTTTGGGCGGGTCGATAAATAAGCGAGCGTTCCTGTTGCTTGAGATTGTCGAGCAGTTGGCGCACCTGCTCCGGGGTCATTTTGCCGTCCGGCTGTGCCTGAGCGGCGTCGGGTTGTTTCTGGCCCTGGCTTGGCTGGGGCTGTTCCTTTTTGTCCTCCCCGCCCGAGGCGTTCTGCTTTTGTTGTTCCTCATTTTTCTCCTGCTGATCCTGTCCGGATTGCTGTTGCTGCTGCTCCTTTTTCTCGTCGTCGCCTCGTTGTTGTTCCTGCTGTTGCCGGTCTTTCTGCTGTTGTTCCTGCTCCTGTTTTTTTTGGTCGGCTGATTTTTGCTGCTGCTGGTCTTGTTGTTGCTCGTTTTTGTCTTGGTTCTCCTTGTCCTGATTTTCGTCGTTCTGTTGCTGCTGCTGCTGTTTCAGTTGCTCGAGTCGCGCTTTGACAATATCAGTGTTAAACTGGGCGTCCTTATCGTTGGGGGTGTTCTCCAGTTGCTGGCTGAGTTCGAAAGCGCCCTCGTATTTTTTTAGGGCATCGATCCACTGCTTGGCCTTGTCATCCGGATTCTCGGTGTTTTCGCCCAGCCGAAACATCGCATTGCCGAGATTGTAAAAGGCCCGCTGCTGGAGCGGGAGCGGAGCTTCGGGTGAGGCGAGGGTCGAGTTGAAATGATTCCGGGCTTTTTCGAAATCGCCGGCACGGTACGCGGCGGCCCCGGCGTTGTATTGCAGGCGGGCGTCTTCTGGGCTTTCCTCCAGTAGCTTCTCGTAGAGAAGCAACGCTCTCCCGAATTCATTCTGGTCCATCGCCCGCCGAGCGTCGGCCGGTGTGGCCAAGGCAGCCGGGGCAAGCAACAGCAGCCCAACTGTAGCTAGGACGGCCCCGGTTGAGACGATGTTTTTTTGCGATTGTCGGCGACCCTCCCGGAGCAGCATCTCGCTAAGCAGCAGCAAGATGGCCAGGCCAAGGGGCCACTGGTAACGCTCAATGTAGCGTTTGGTCATCTGGTTCTCAATCCGGTTGGGTGTTAATCCAGCCAGGCGAGACTCGTAGAGCCGCTCCATCGTGTTCGCCCCCTTCAGCGGCAGGTAGAGCGCCCCGGTGCCGGTGGAGAGTTCGCGCAGGAGTGTTTCGTTCAGGCGCGACTTGACGACGTTGCCACTCCCGTCCTTGAGAAACTCGAGGCGCCCGGTCTGCGGGTTGGGCAACTGGATGAGTTCCCCCTTGGGCGAGCCAAGGCCGATAGTGAAAATCTTCATGCCGATGTCGTTTGCTTTTTGGACGGCGTCTGTGACGCCGTCCTCGTGGTCCTCGCCGTCGGTCATCAGCACGAGGACCTTGTGGTTGTCCTCCTCTTTCTCAAACGTTCTCAACGCCTCGGCGACTGCCTCGCTGATGGCGGTCCCGCCCTGGGGGATGATGTCGGTGCTGAGTGAGTTGACATTCTGAACGAACGCATTGCGGTCGATGGTCAATGGGCATTGGAGAAACGCGGTGCCGGAGAAGGCAATCAGGCCAAGCCGGTCGCGCTTGGCCAAGCGCATCAGGTCCAGCACGGCCAGCTTGGCCCGCTCGAGCCGGTTCGGGGTCTGGTCAGTGGCGAGCATGCTGCGCGAGGTATCCACGGCGACGAGGATATCGAGGCTGCGCGTTTCGGTTTCCTGCAGTTCATAACCGCCCTTGGGCCGGGCCAGGACAATAAATAGGAGTAGCACCACGCCAAGAAGCAGTGCCAGCTTGGCCTTACGCCGTGCCGCGGATAGCCTAAGCGTGAGTTGTTCTACGAGGTTGGTGTGGATGAATCTTGTCACCCGCTCGCGCCGCCGCCGCCACGCCCAGCCAAGGAAGAGGACAAGCAGCGGCACGACCAGCGCCGTCAGCCACAAAATCTGGGAATGTTCAAAATGCACAAAGCTCGGTTCCGAAAACGCGCGGGAACCATACTCGCGCAGCCGAGCCTCGGCCACGCGAAAATTTGCGCCCCTACTGGGCACTTTCGATGGCAACTGACCGTTGAATTGGCGAATCCGTTCAATTCAAGCCGTCCTTTGTCTTGCAGTCGGGGGCTGGGATGGTTTTTCTTCCTGCCGCCGCTTTCAGTGGCCGAACGATGAAGACCAGCCCGGAGATCAGACAATCCTTTCTCGATTTTTTTCAGGAGAAGCAGCACACCATCGTGCCATCTGCCAGTCTGATGCCGGACGCGCCCAATCTGCTGTTCACCAACGCCGGTATGAACCAGTTCGTGCCGATCTTCCTCGGCGAGCAAACCTGCCCCTATACTCCAGGCCGTGCTGCTGACACCCAGAAATGCATCCGCGCCGGCGGGAAGCATAATGACCTCGAGGACGTGGGCTTGGACACGTACCACCACACGTTCTTCGAGATGCTCGGCAATTGGTCGTTTGGTGATTACTTTAAAAAGGAGGCCGTCGAGTGGGCTTGGGAACTACTCACTGGGGTGTGGAGTTTCCCGAAGGAGCGCCTATTCGCCACCGTGTACAAGCCGGGTGAAGGCGATCCAGGCGAGTTTGACCAGGAGGCGTATGACTGCTGGGCGGCGATCTTCACTGCAGCTGGACTCGATCCCGCCGTGCATATCATCAATGGCGACAAGAACGACAATTTCTGGATGATGGGTGACACCGGCCCGTGCGGCCCGTGTAGCGAGTTGCACATCGACCTCACGCCCGGGGGCGACACGCAAGGCAGCCTTGTCAACGCCGACAACGGGCAGTGCATCGAGATTTGGAACCTGGTTTTCATCCAGTACAACGCCAATCCGGACGGCACCTTTGTGCCGCTTGCCGCCAGGCACGTGGACACCGGCATGGGCTTTGAGCGTGTCGCCGCGCTCATCCAGTCTACCAACGGCTTTTCCGACTTCAGCAAGCCGGTCTCCAATTACGACACCGATGTCTTTAGTCCCATCTTTGCCGCGCTCGAAAAACTGAGCGGCAAAAAGTACGCCGCCACACTGCCCGGTCCTGAGCAGACTGAGCAGGAAAAAACCGACATTGCCTTCCGTGTCATCGGCGACCACATCCGCACGCTTAGTTTCTCGATCGCCGATGGCATCCGACCGGGGAACACCGATCGCAACTACGTCCTGCGCCGCATCCTGCGTCGCGCCGTGCGTTACGGCCGCACGCTCGGGTTTCGTAAGCCGTTTTTTTATAAGCTTGTTGATGTGCTGGTGGACTCGATGGGCGTTGTTTTCCCGGAGTTGAAGAAGCGCCGCGAGATTATCCAGCAAACCATCCGAACCGAGGAGGAGTCTTTCAACAAGACACTCGACAGGGGCATCGACCTCTTCCACGAAGAAGCCGGGAAAATGGGAGATAAAAAAGAGCTAACCGGCGAATTTGCCTTCAAGCTTTATGACACCTACGGTTTTCCCCTAGATCTTACGGAGTTGATGGCACGTGAGGCCGGTCTGACAGTCGATAATGTCGGTTTCGACACGCTGATGGAGGAACAGCGCAATCGGGCAAGGGCTGCGCAGAAAAAGGAGATCATTAGCGTTTTGACCCTGTCTTCCGATGCGAGCACGGAGTTTGTTGGTTTTGAACAACTCAGCGCTACCGCCACCGTGACGGAGATCGTTGAGGAAAAGAAACGAACCGGCATTGTGCTCGATCGCTCACCGTTTTATGCAGAGATGGGCGGCCAGGTCGGCGACACAGGTACGCTCTCGATTGGCGACAAAACGTGGGCCGTTACCGACACTCAAAAGGCTGGCGACGCTTTCCTGCATTTCATCAAGGGCGATTCCACGCTGGAGTCGGGCAGCCAGGTCGAGGTGATGGTGGACGCCCTCCGCCGTGCCGCTGTCCAGCGCCACCACACGGTCACGCATCTTTTTCACTGGGCGCTACATGAGGTCACCAGCCAGGATGCCTCACAAAAAGGTTCCTACGTTGGCCCGGAGAAGTTGACGTTTGATTTCAACAGCCCGGCGCTGACGCCGCAACAGGTAGCTGACATTGAGCAACTGGTTAATGAGCGCATCGTCGACAACGCTGTCGTGAGCGTGACCGGGATGCCCTACAGCGAGGTAGCCGGGAATGACGGTATCCTGCAGTTTTTTGGTGACAAGTACGGCGACACGGTACGCGTGGTGCAGATCGGCGGCGAGGCCAACGCGCTCAACGGTTACTCCATGGAGTTGTGCGGCGGCACCCACGCACGCGCCACGGGCGAGATTGGCCTGTTTCGCATTAGCGCCGAGTCGGCGATCGCCGCCGGTGTGCGACGTGTGGAGGCCGTGGCCGGCCTCGTGGCGGCTGGGCAGGCCCGTGAGGATGCTGGTCGCATTGCTGCCCTGGCCGAAACGCTCAATTCGCCGGTTCGCGAGATTGAAAAGAAGATTGAGGCGTCGCTTGGTCAGGTCAAAAAACTAGAGAAACAACTGAAGGCCCTCCGGCAAAGCCAGGCGGCCGGCATGGCCCGGGAGCTCATGGCCCGGGCCGAGACGATTGGCGGTGTGCAGGTCGTCACGGCCAATCTTGGCCAAGTGGACGGGGATTACGCCCAAGCCGTGGTCGATGCATTAAGAGGTGAGTTCGAGGGTGTCATCGTGCTGGGCGCGTCTGCTGACGGGCGAGTGGTGCTCCTGGCCAATGTTGCCGACTCGCTGACAGATCGCATTGAGGCCGGGAAGATCATCCAGGTGATTGCCC
>Ga0206685_10000663_pt1 | contig 10275 bp, 5 predicted proteins | sample M220012015metaG_FD_161049 | JGI IMG/M metagenome (GOLD analysis project Ga0206685, IMG submission 161049) | Ammonia-oxidizing marine archaeal communities from Monterey Bay, California, United States - M2 200m 12015 | ecosystem: Environmental > Aquatic > Marine > Intertidal zone | place: USA...
ACTGAGTACAGATTTTACTTCTTCAAATAATGATACCGTATTTGAGTTTCAACCAGCAATATTGTCGAATACAAGTTTACAGTTAACACAAAATAAAAATCTTTATGCTAAGATAACACAGACAGCAAAAAATAAAGGTGGTATGAATTTGGTAAGTGAGTTTTCTCCTTCAAATTATGCTAATACTGTTCAATATTCACCCAACACTTTTACATCAACAACCGCTTCTGTTTTTACACCAGACGGACAAGAAATAGAATTGGGACTAGGAACTTCATTATCTATGCCAAATCAAACTTCAGCAATATCAAAAACAACTTCTATTATTATTCATTTTAATGAAGTTCCGCAATTCCCCCCAGTTGCGGTCTTGAATGAACACATAGAGTTATCAACTTATTCGAATTTTTCATCAGGAGTGGTTGTCGGCTCAAATCCAAGCGAGAAAATAATCGGCATATATGGAACACAAGTACACATTCAGTTAGGTGTGGCTTTGACTGCGAGTACTCAATATTATTTGCGATTCCTTGCCTGGCCAAGCCACACCTACAAAGTACTGAATGAGGGAGGTGTAGGTATATATCCTCCTGCTATTTATTTTAATTCATTTACAACAACAGCATAAAAATATTCTAGAAAGAGACAACATGGCTTTAAAACAAAGTGATTTAAAAAGAGATATAGAAGCCGCATTTAAATTTGGAGCGGTTTCAGAAGGAGGATTTCCAGAAATTGCGGAAATGTTAGCTACAGCAATACATGTTTATGTAAAAACTGCAGAGATTAAAATACCCATAACCACCGATGTGTTGGGTGCTACTGGTCCGTGTGCAGTTGGGGCTCCTGCTGTAATTGATGGGGTGATTGGCGTAGCTAAGGGAACTGGAATAGTCCAAGCAGGACCAGGTGCGGCTCTGCTCTGATATAGTGTAAATAGAACTAAATAAACATATGGCTACAAATCAGAGAGAAGAAGATTATTTAAGTTTTGATCAAGATCAGCAAGGCGAAACAGGTTTACACTTGTCGAATGAAGATGCAATTAAATATTTGACTTTGTTGACGCCTAGGGATTTAAATATGCAGTTTAGTATCAGTCCTAATACAGGAGATATTGCTCTAAAAACAGGATCTAATGCAGTAAAAGAAGCTATAAAAAATTTGATTATGACTAAAAAACTTGAAAGACCATTTCAACCTGGAGTGGGTTCAAGTATAAGGGAATTATTATTTGAACCAAATGATATAATTACTGAGGCATTAATTGAAGAGGAACTTAGAACTGTAGTTGAAAATTTTGAACCAAGAGCAAATATATTGAATATAATTGTTGAGAGTGAAAGAGGGGGTGTGGGTTATCGTGTTAAAATAATTTTTTCTGTGATAGGTACAGGAGATCCGATAACATTTGAAACATTTTTAGAAGCAACAAGAGGAGAATAAAAAATGACAGAAGCTACTAAATTACGAGTTTCGGAATTGGACTTTGATCAAATAAAAACTAATTTTAAAAGTTTTCTTAAAGAACAAGATGTTTTTAGAGATTATAATTTAGAGGGCTCTAATATTTCCATAATTTTAGATATTTTAGCATATAATACTCATTATAATGCTTTTTATTTGAATATGGTTGCAAATGAAATGTTTATTGATTCTGCAACTACTAGAAATGCTATGATATCTTTGTCTAAATTATTGGGATATGTTCCAAAATCAAGAACCGCCGCAAAAGCAAATGTAAATATAGCAATAACTCCTAATGATGCTCCTGCAAATATTACTATAGCAAAAAATACAAAATTTAGTTCTTCTATAAATGGAGTAAATTATACATTTGTTTCTGATCAATCATATTCAACAACTGCAAATTCTGATAATGCAACTGTTACTGTTCAAAATGTTTCATTGATTGAAGGAGATCCTTTAACTTTTAAATATACTGCTAACACGCAAGATTCTTCACAAAAATTTTCTGTTCCTAATAAGGGGGTTGATCATTCAACAATTACAGTTTCTATTAAAGAAAATTCTTTTACTACAGAATTATCACCTTATACTCAAGCAACAGATTTGCTTGATATTAGCTCAACATCAAATGTGTTTTTTATAGAAGAAGGTTCAGATTTTCTTACAGAAATAAAATTTGGAGATGGTGTTTTAGGAAGAAAATTAAAAACTGGTAATATTGTTATTATTGATTATAATGTTTGTTCTGGTGTTTTAGGAAATGGTGCAAATAATTTTACAGTTGCAACAACTGTTGGAGGATATTCAACTGCTACGCTTGCAACTAATAGTAAAGCAGAAGGCGGTTCAGACGAAGAATCTATTAATTCTATAAGATTTAATGCTCCCAAACATTATAATACACAAAATCGAGCAGTAACAAAAGATGATTACAAAAGAATAGTTTTAAGAGATTATCCGTTAGCAGAATCAATAGTTGTATATGGTGGAGAAGAAGCAGATCCTCCACAATATGGAAAAGTTTTTATAGGTATAAAACCCAAATCAGGACTTTATTTAACAGATTCGGTAAAAACAAATATTAAAGATAATATTCTTAAAAAATATAATGTTGCATCTATAACACCTGAGTTTGTTGATCTTGATTACATTTATGTTTTGTTGACATCAACTGTTAATTTTGATTCCCGGAAAACAACAAAAACTTCACAAATATTAAGAAGTAGTCTTATAAATTCTATTAATACATACGTTCTTGAAGACCTTTATAAATTTGAGCAAACATTTAGATTATCAAAATTACAAACAAGAATTGATGATGCTGATAATTCTATTTTGGGCAATGAGAGTAATATTAGATTGAAAAAAATATTTATACCAACATTGAATACAAAATTAACTTATGATCTAAGATTTAACAATGCGATTTATCATCCTCATACTGGTCATGCTCCAGCACTATCTTCTACTGCATTTTCTATAAATGATGAAAAAGATGTTTTAAGAGAAGATTGTAAAATAAAAGATATGAATAGTATGTTAAAAGTTTATAGAACAGATAATGAAGGGATAGAACATATAGTTAGAGAAAATATTGGTACTATTGATTATATAACTGGAAAAGTAGTAATAAATTCTTTTGATCCTGCTTCATATGCTGGTGCTGAAATTAGTATAACAATTATACCTGTTTTGAGTGATGTTTTATCTTTGAGAGAACAATTGATTACAATTCAAGAAAGTGATATTAATTTAAAAATGAATGATACTTCATTAGTTACAAAACAAGATCAAGTTACAACAAGCGAAACTACAACCTCTCAAACAACAGCAGTAAATTACTAAAATGTCAGAATATACTTGGTTAAAAGATACTGAAAATATAAAATTAGTAGAAAAGATATCAAATGTAGTTGAGAATCAATTACCAGAATTTGTTAGAGATGAAGGAACAAATTTTATTGAATTTTTAAAATTCTACTATAGGTGGATGGAATCACATGAATTAACTATTTCAAATGTGATTCAAGATGAATATCATAGTATCTTAGAAAATGAGCAGGGGGCTTTTGTTTTAGAAACTGGATCTGATCTTTTATTAGAAAGTGATAGAACAAATAAAAGTGCTTATGAAAAAGATGAAATTATAACAGGAGTGTCTTCGGGTGCGACTGGTGTTGTTGATAGAAACACAAATACAGCATCAAGCAAAATTTATGTAACTGAAGTAACAAAAACAGATTTCGAAGAAGATGAAATAATAAAAGGTACAAATAATCGCACACTTGGTAGTGTAATTAGTTTTCAAAAAAATCCTCTTTTTGGATCAAGATCATTATTAAAATCAAGAGATATTAATAGTACTACATCATCTATGTTGGATCATTTTACTAAAGAATTTTTAGTAAATATTCCAACGAGTTTAAGTGCAGATAAGGCGCTTTTAATAAAACACATATCTGATATTTACAGATCAAAAGGAACAAGTACTTCATATAGTTTTTTATTTAAATCATTATATGATATACAAAATCTTAATTTTTATACCCCAAAAGTAGATTTACTTAAACCTTCTTCGGGCAAGTGGCAACAAGATCAATCTATCAGAATTATTACTTCAGATTCTATAACATCATTTGAAAGTCATTCTATTACAGGAAAACAATCAGGTGCAACTGGAATTGTAAATCGTGTTGAACAATTTGCGGCTGGAGTTTTTGATATAACAGAATTATTTTTAACAACCATTGTAGGAACATTTATTGTAGGAGAAACAATTACTTCAAATGAGGTTGATGGAATATCTGGTAGTGGTGTATCACAGGGATTGGTGTCTGAAGTTATCATTTCTCAGGCTGGTTCGGACTATAAAATAGATGATAAACTTACATTTTCTGGAGGAGGAGGTGTTGAAGCAAAAGCAAAAGTAACGGGTATTGGATCTGGTGCATTAACTAATTTTACTGTATTTGATGGTGGAGATGGTTACATTGAAGATAAAGAATTAACAGTAAATAATTTTGCTACATTAGGATCCGGATTTACTGGAAAAATTAAAGATGTAATTGATACCTTTACATTTACAAAAAATGAAGATATAATAGGAAATTTTTCTTCAGTTATATTCAATGATACCACATATGAACTGAGTGGAGATGTGTCAGCAAATAGCGAAAACAGATTAATTGATGCATTGGGATTTTCTAAGCTAGATGCTGGACATATTTCTACTATAGAAACTACTGGAACTGGCTCTGGTTATGAAGCTATTCCTAAAATAACAATTACAGAACCAACAACTGAAGAATTTGCAGAAGCATCTGTTCAAATTTTAAATTTAAATGCAGATCCTGATGAACTTGCTACAACGAATGCAATATCAGACTTTTTTGATCCAGGAGAAAAAGTTACTTCAAATAGTGGAAATAAAATAGGAACATTTTTTGGTACAGTAGCTACAACTGATACTTATGAAGATCCTACTAGAGTGAGAGTGAAGACTATAAAATATTTAGATCAAATCGTAACCGAAAAAATTCCAGTCGCACAAAGAAATGATCTACTTGTAAATAATTCTTCTTATTTATCAACTACAAAACCATCAATTTATCATATACAATTTGTTTCTGGTGGTATTGGTTCCGTTAATACGATAAAATATAGACGAGGAATTGATTCAAGAGAACTTTTTAATAGTACAGATAATCTTGCAAAAGCAGATTGGTTTCCTACTTCTGGTGGTGTAATTGTTACTGGTGGTTATCAAACAGCAAGTTTTGGTATTTCATCACTTACTAGCGCCAGTACAATTGCGACAGCAGTAACATATGGAAAACATGGTTTAGAAGAGGGACAAATAGTTACTATAGTAGGAGCAAATCAAACTGAATATAATGGAGAGGTAACAGTTACGATAGTAAGTGATACCTCTTTTTCTTATTCATTCGCTGGTTCTGCTACATCTCCTGCTACTTATACACTAATCAACGATGCAGACATATTGGATCCTGCCCTAGACAGTCTAACATATAATGAAAATATATCTGTAAAATTTACATTACCTTTTGGACATACTACTTCTCCTATTGATGAATATGCTTTTTCTACTATCGATTTTGTTTCAGAGGAAATCATTACTGGTGCTAATTCGGGCGCTTCTGCAACTGTAAATACAGGTGTTGCTTTTTCTGCTGGAGGTGCTTTAGGAAATAATGCATTTGTAGGTGTTTCTGCGGAGGATGCTGGTTCTGGTTCTATTAAATCTATCGAAATTCAAGATCCAGGAGTTGGATTTACATCTGCTCCTGTGATATCATTACCTGGTCTTGGAGCAGAGAATGCAATTTTAACTGCAAAAATTGGTGCGCTGAGATCAGAGACAGGATTATATCTTGATGAAAATGGGCAATTAAGTTCTAATAAAAAACTTATTGATAGCAATTATTATCAAGATTATTCTTATTCTTTAATCGCAAATAGACAACTTAATGATTATCAAGAAATTGTTTTTAAATTGTTGCATCCTATAGGAACAAAACTTTTTGGGGAATTTACACCTGATCCTGCTGAATTGAATATGGGATTTGATAATAAAATAACATTTGAAAATGGAGATTTTGCATTAAAAGAAGATGGTGATGATCTTTTGATGGAGGACCAGACAGATCCAAAACATAACGTAATATTTAATAATAATCAAGATTTAGGAACGGGAACTATTACTTTAACAGGTAATTCTGATGCAATACTTGGAGAAACTACTAAAACATTAGGTTCAACTACATTTACTGGATCTGGATTAGATGATATCACATTTGGTGGAGCATATAATGGATCTAGTGCTTTATCTTATCGAGTAAAAATTGATGCGGCCGCCGCTACTGATACATTTACTTGGTCTGATGATGGTGGATCTACTTGGGATGCAACTGGTGTTGCTATGGGAACAGGAGTACAAGAATTAAATAATGGTATAACCGTTATATTTGCCGCAACAACTGGTCATACATTAAATGATTATTGGGATATGCCTACAACTATAACAACAACAGATTTTTCAGCAACATATGTTGAAGGAGGACATGTTGTTGTTGACAATGAACAATCTTTTGAAGTTTCTTATGGAGAGTTAAGATTAGAAAATTATTTAGCAGGTGCAATAGATACATCATCATCAAATGTTATTTCTATTATAGGTTTTGGCAATACGTATCCTAAGACTTCAACCGTTCCCGATATTTTTAGTGCTAGTGCTAATTTTGTTGCAAATAGTATAATTACACAAATAAATACTGCGACAAATGAAAAAGTAACTGGTATAATTCTTAGACACGAATTAGATGATTCAAATAATAATATATTAATTTTGCATTCATGTAATGGACAGTTTGATACTTCAAGTAATGCAAATTCCACAGTTGGAAATAATTCATTAATTGATATAACAACGTATAATTTAATTTTAGAAGGTGGTTCTGCTGATTTAACTGGTGACTTTGTATCAGAAGAAAATGGAACATCAATTTTTGCATTGGAAGATAGTGTATATCGAAATAATAAAGCAGTTACAACTGCAACATTTCAATATGTAAAATCAAATGTAATATTTGGTGTTGCAACAGATTTTCAGGCAGATTTTAGAATAAATGATAGACTCAAAGTTCTGTCAACTCGGGAAGATACAAAAGTTATTGAAATAATAAATTCAACATGTTTAATAGGAAATACCGCAATAAGTACGGATCTTTCTTTTGATATAATTTTAGAGGAAGCGACACCGGGTTTTCCAGGAACTTTTATTACGGAAAATAGTGATACCATTATTTTAAATAATACAATACCCACTTCAGCTAAGTTTGATAACGAAGATATACAGTTTTATAATTTGCTAGAATCAACAGTAAGAGGAACAACTAATGTTAATGGTGTATTGACAGGAAATACTAATTTAGTAGGAACAAGTTCTTTCTTTGGTGAAGATTTATTAGTAAATGATATTATTACATTATCTTCTAATACATCTCTTAAAGCAAAAATTTTATCAATAACTGATCAAACTTTAAATTTAAATATAGCATTGGGTAATGGAATAAGTGGACAAACTATAACTTTACATTCATTTAGAAATTTTGATTTAGAAAGAAGCGCATCTACTATATCTTTATCAAATCCTTATGATGCTTCAAATAATTTTATGAATTTGACAGTTAATTCAAGTACTACAGGATTGTTGCTTCTTGAAGACGGAATAGGTACTGCTAATTCGGCGTATCTTGGAAACACATCAACTGAAGGTAGTTTAAAATTTGAAATATTATCAACATTTAATAATCAAATACCAAAATTTATACAAACATAAAAATTTTTTATTAACATAAATAAAGATATGGCTAGATTAGTAACAACAAAATTTAAAGTACATAACGCAGAGCAATTTATTGAATCGCTTGGTGAAACTTCAGCAACAAATTTGTATTTGTTTATTGGAAAAGTTCAAGAATGGGAGGATGAAGATGTTCCTCCTGCTCCCAATGAAGCTGTAGCAAATACTTTATATAGTTATTGGGATCAAATAATTGCCGCAAAAAAAGTTACTTCTGCAGATGTTAAACATATTATTACAAGATATAATTGGGAATCGAATACTGCATATACTGCTTATAATCATATAAATCCATACCAGTTATCGAATAATTTTTATGTTGCTACAGAAGAATTAAATGTATATAAATGTTTACAAAATAATTTGTCAAATGGAACTTCAACAATTAAGCCAACTGGTACGGGTTCAGCAGTTATTGAAGTTGCTGACGGATATAAATGGAAATATATGTATACAGTTACATCTCAAGATACTTTGAAATTCGTAACATCTGAATATCTTCCTGTACAACAAAGTGTAGATACTAGACAAGTTGCTGTTGAAGATGCTACCATTGATGGACAAATAGATATCGTTAATAAGACATCAAATGGTGATTTTAAAGTTGAATTTACAGCCGCACCGAAAAATGCTTCTGGTGATGCTCAAGATTTTATTGCAGATGAAACTTTAGTTGGTCAAACATCGAATCAATATGGTACTCTTGTTAGTTTTACTTCTGCGGCAAATAATTTAACTTATGGTGTTAGTGCGGGAAATACAAAATTTGTAAATGGTGAAGTTGTTTTAGGAGAAACATCTAATGCAAGAGCAACAATTTCTACTATACCACTATCAACATATGAATTTGATACTGGACTTTTTGCAAGTGTGACTAATTCTACTGTAATGCAATTATCGACAAGTGCAAATAGCACTACAGATGGGCTATATGTAAATTCAACTATTTTTGTGGTAAATAATGCAGGACAGGGAGAACAGACTACAATTACACAATATGATTCGTTACTCCAAAGAATAACGGTAAGTCCTGCTTTTACAATTACACCGAATACTGTTTCTGGTTATGAAGTAGCTCCATCAATTACAATAAATGGAGATGGATCTACTTTTAAAGGAAGAGCAAGAGGAAATTCAACTTATGGTATAACAGAGATAGTCGTTACACAACAAGGATCAAACTATACTGTAGCAGATCCATCTATTTTTGCTAATTCTTCTCATGGATCAGGAGCAAATTCTACAGTTATTATAGGACCCATAGGAGGACATGGTAAAAATGCGATTGAAGAATTGGGTGGAAATAGAGTTATGATTGATTCTCGTGTTTCCGGAAATGAATCAGGAAGATTTACAGTATCTAATGATTTTAGACAAGTGGGTTTATTGAGAGATCCCTTACAATCTGCAAATACTCTTGCGTTTTTTACAGATTCGTTATCTGATCAATCTACAACTTTAAAAGTTGGAAGTGTTGGTGGATCTTTTCAGCCAGATGAAAAAGTTTATTCGGGAACATCTTTAGCAAATAGTACTGCCAATGGTGTTGTTGTTGATTTTCTAAATAATAATACACTAAGAATAAATGAAGTAAAGGGTACTTTTCAAGATAGTACTGTTGTGACTGGTGCAAATACAAGTTCAACCGGAACAATCTCTGCAAACGGTATTACTCAACCAGGAATGAAACCATATAGTGGTGATGTACTTTATATTGAAAATAGAGCAAAAATTACTAGATTGCAGAATCAAGTAGAAGATTTTAAGATTGTATTGGAGTTTTAACAAATGCCTAAATTAACACAAGATTTTAACATATCACCTTATTATGATGATTTTGATGAAGCAAATAAATTTTATAAGGTTTTATATCGTCCTGGATATTCGGTTCAGGCGAGAGAATTAAATCAAATACAATCTATTCTTCAAAATCAATTAGAAAGAACAGGAGACACTCTTTATCAAGATGGTTCTAAAGTTTTAGGAGCAGAATTAGTTTTAAATAATAAAATTAATTCCTTACAATTAAAACCAACCTATTCTAATATCGCAATTACTTCAACAAATTTTAATAGTAGAATTATTCAAGGTCAAACATCTGGTGCAAAAGCAGAGGTTATAACAAGTAAACTTTTTTCGACAACAAATTTAGATATTTTGATGATAAATTATGTTGATGATACTAAATTTTTAGATGATGAAACAATTAATACGATTGATTCAGGAACAACATATTTTGCGACTGTAGCAGGAGCAGATGATGGATTGACTGGATCAACTACATCTACATCTTTGGCTTCTGGTATTGGTTCTATAGTTAGTGTTAATGAGGGACTGTTCTATGTTGGTGGTTATTTTATACATGTTTCCCCACAAAATCTTGTTTTAGATACTGAAAATAATAATCCCTCTACAAGAATAGG
>Ga0206685_10000665_pt1 | contig 10273 bp, 13 predicted proteins | sample M220012015metaG_FD_161049 | JGI IMG/M metagenome (GOLD analysis project Ga0206685, IMG submission 161049) | Ammonia-oxidizing marine archaeal communities from Monterey Bay, California, United States - M2 200m 12015 | ecosystem: Environmental > Aquatic > Marine > Intertidal zone | place: USA...
ATGTTCTTTCCGTGGTCTGCTACAGAAGATCGGGATGAGTCGTGGTACCAGTCGAAGAAAGAGTCGATGTTGCCTTGGCAGTTGGCTCAGGAGTACCCGACGACTCCGGAAGAAGCGTTCATAAAGTCCGGTAACCCGGTATTTGATCTGGATGTGTTGGAAGACATGAAGCGGCACCAAGAGGAAGGGCAGAGCGGCTACCTTTGGCAGCCTTATGCCGGATCTGTGGAGTTCAGGACTGATGCTAACAGTTTGGCGTGAACCCGTTGCGAGGCAGGCGTACTGTATTGGGGTGGACACTGCCGAGGGGTTGCTGCACGGCGACTATTCTTGCATTCAGGTTCTGAATGTGAGGGAGGGGGAACAGGTCGCTGTTTGGCACGGGCACATCCCGCCAGATACGCTGGCCAATGAGGTACACAACCTTGCGCTGTGGTACAACAATGCGTTGACTTGCGTGGAATCAAACAACCATGGTCTGACGACTATTGTTCAGTTGCGACATCTGGGGCATCCGAACCTGTTTCGGAAGCGGACGCTGAATACGTCCATTACGAGGGTTTCTCAGGAGTTTGGGTGGAAGACGACGCGCACGTCGAAGCCGTTGCTGATTGACGATTTGGGGATGGCGCTCCGTTCTGGCGAGTTGACGATACACGACCGCTACACCATCGCAGAGTTGCGAACTTATGTTCGTAACGAGCGGGGAACCATGAGTGGTTCCCCGCATGATGACCGTGTGATGGCGTTGGCGTTGGCGAATGAGATGCGCCAGTACGCGTTTATGCCCGAGTTTGCACCGAAGGTGGACGATTACTGGACGGTCGATTGGTTTGCCCGCATGGTCAAACCGGAGGAATCTCCCGACCATATTATTGGGTCCCAATCCATGCGTGGGACAGTCTGATACGTCCTTTTAGGACACTTTATGAAACCTAGGAGGTTTCTGATGGCAAGGCCCAACTTCGTTTCTCATACAAACGGAACACAGACCATTGATGGTTCCGCTGGTAGGAACAACGTGATGGAACGCGGCGATTCTGTAGTAGCCAACCCGATTTGGGAACCGGCACAGCCGAACTCGCCGAAGCAGCGGTTCAGCGACCCGAAGTATGCCAACCAGACTGGTGGCTACGGAGAGGTTAGCGTCCGGGAGACACCATTCAATCAGCATGGCACGGCAGGTAAGGTTGAGCCTTCCAAGCCGCAGCCCGACCTCGCGGGTCACAACGCTGCACCCCATACTAAGCGCCCGTAACGGTGGCGGTCCTCCCACGGGAGGCGTCCTTTACGGAGTTCTGCGAGTATGTGGTGGGGCTGCGTGGGTCGCTGCCTCGCGTTGAACTGGATGAACTATGGGAACGCCGTCAGAAACTACTTGGCGTCAAGTTCGCAACTGGGCGGGGTTTCCGATCCCAGTTGCCTCCCGAAGAACAGCATCTGAGCCGGGAAGAGCGCGGCCAGAAGGCGGCGATGGAAGCGAAGGCGGCGGGTCGAAACATTGAACGGTTGCCGGATAAGGCGATGTTCTAGTGGCAAGAAAAACTAAGACGGAGAAGTTCGAGGTCGCTCAACGTCGGCTGCGTGCTTCTGCCCGCTGGCGTGACGAAATGGGCTATGACAGCCTTTGGCGCCGCATGAACGACTTGTATCGTGGGAAGCATTGGCCGCGCACCACGGCGAGCCGTGAAGACATGATTGCCGTGAATCTGGCTTTCAGCACGGTGAACGTGATAGCCCCGTCGGTGTCGGTCAACCACCCCAAGGTGGTGGTTTCTCCGACGAAGCCGGAAGATCAGGATCGGGCGGCGTTCGTTGAGGCTGTGGTCAACTATCTGTGGCGTCACCACGACTTCAAGAAGCCTTTCCGTCGCGCTGTCAAGGATTTCTTGATCTTCGGCCATGGTTGGATAAAGGTCGGGTGGAAGTTTCTGGAACAGGAACGGATGCTTGGCGATGCCGAGCGGGAGAGCCTGTTCGGGGAGGCTGTCGTTGAGACTGACATGTTCGCTGAGGAACGCCCCGACCTAGCGGCGGGGCTTCCAACGGATGAGCAGATCGAAGCAAGTATTCCGCAGACGGCAATGACGGTCGTTGAGGATCAGCCCTTCGTGGAGAGGATCAGTCCGTTTGATTTGTATGTGGATCCTGAGGCGACTTGTATTGAGGATGCCAAGTGGATTGCACAGCGGATCACACGACGGCTGGAGGATGCCAAGAGCGATAAGCGGTACAAGGCTGCGGCCCGGAAGGCGTTGACTGCTGATTCTACGGTGTTTCCGATGTATGACACTGCTGAGCGGCAGGAGCGGGAAGAGTATCTGCGGGAAGAGGACCGTGTTGTAATCTTCGAGTTCTACGACGTGTCGGAGAACACGATGAGCGTGTTCTCTATGACGGGTGATGACTTTCTGGTTGATCCGATCCCGATGCCGTATGCGTATGGGCAGCCCTTTGTGATGCTGCGAAACTATGACATTCCGGACTATTTCTACCCGATGGGCGATTTGGAGTCCATTGAGTCGTTGCAGTTGGAACTAGACAAGACTCGTTCTCAGATGATGAACGCGCGGAAGCGTTACGCCCGCAAGTATCTGTACCATGAGAGGTCGTTTGGACCGGAGGGCCGTGAGGCGCTGGAGTCCGATCAGGATGGCCGACTCGTTCCTGTGGTGGATGAGAACAAGTCGTTGAACGAGGTTGTTGTGCCGATGCCGCAGACCCCGCTGTCTCCGGAGGTGTACAACATGTCGGAGATCGTGGAGAACGACATCAACACGGTGTCGGGTGTGTCGGAGTATTCGCGCGGCCAGATGCCGGAGATTCGTCGCACAGCGACGGAAGCCAGCATTATCGCCGATGCGGGCAATGCTAGGGCTGCTGACAAGTTGGCGATCATTGAGATCGGCATTTCGCACATTGCGCGTCGGGTCCTGCAACTGATCCAACAGTTCATGACTGGTGAGCAGATGGCGAGGGTATCGGCCCGGTCTGGTGAGGATCTCTTTGTTCGGTACACGCGTGATGACATCACGGGGGAGTACGACTTTAGTGTGGAGGGTGGGTCCACGCAGCCGATAAACGACACGATCCGCAAGCAGCAGGCCGTGTCCTTGATGAACGCTGTTGCGCCTTTGATCGGTGTGGTCATCGACCCCGCCGCGTTGGCGCGTTATGTGTTGCAACAGGGCTTCGATGTGAAGGATCCTGACAAGTTCATAATGCAGCAACCGCAGCAGGCCCCGACGCCAGAAGGTGCCCCACCGGGTGCCCCGCAGGGCGGCATGGGTATTCCTGAACCGGGTGGACCTCCGGGCTTGGGCGCTTTCGCGCCCACTGGTGGGGTTCCTCCGGAACTGGTGGCGCAACTCCAAGGCCAGATGGGTATGGAACTGCCATCGTTGTAATGGGACAGTTGTCCCGTGTAAATAGGAGCAACCCGCGAGGACTCCAAGGAAGGAAGACATGGACGAGGATGTGACGGAATCCGCTTTGGCGGACAATCCGGATTCTTCGGTGGAGGTTCAACAGGAACCTGACGGCGATGCGTACACCGTGAAGGTGGACGGGTCGGAGGAACAGGTCAGTCTGGAAGAACTTCGGGATGGGTACCAGCGACAGTCGGATTACACCCGTAAGACGCAGGAGTTGGCATCTGAACGTAAACGGTTAGAGCAAGCAGAAGCGATTGTGTCTTCTTTGGAGTCAGATCCTGAGGGGACACTATTGGCGCTGGGAGACGCTTTCGGTGTGAATCCGGTAACTCCACAACAGGTGTCATCGCCACGGTCGGATACGTCCGACGAGTGGGCGACTGACACGTGGGAAGAGACGCCGGATCCTACGTCGAATCGTATAGCCCAGTTGGAAGCGCGTCTGGCGGCTCAGGATCGTTTGCATAGACGGCAAGAAGTGGAGAAGCAAGTCGAAGACTTGCAGACAGAGTACGGAACCTTTGATCCTTCGGATCTTTTCCAACATGCGCTGCGACACAAGATCGGTAACTTAGAGGCGGCGTTGACGCACATGCGTTACGGCGACGTTGCTGATCGGGCGGCAAAGTTGGAGAAGGAACAGGAGCGAACAGAGGCTAAGCGCGGCGCCGCATTGGTGGAACCTTCGGGTTCCAAGCAAGCCGGGTCCGCGCGTAGTACGGCGCCTGCAAAGGCTTCATCTATCCGGGAGGCGTTTGAGAACGCCAAGCGGGAACTTGCTTCGTGACAAAAGAGAGGTGACAGATTATGGCGGGTAACGCCGATTTTGACGAGATTCTGTCTACCACCCTAAAGAACTACGTCCCGAAACTCACTGATAACATTTTCTCGGCTAGGCCTTTGTTCTATGCCCTGACGAATGGTCAGACGATTCGGCGTATCTCGGGTGGTGCGAATATCGTAGTCCCAATCATTTATGGGACAAACTCAACTGCTGGTTCATACAGTGGTACGGACACTATTGACATTACGGCTCAGACAGGCATTTCGGCTGCTGAGTATTCGTGGGGTCAGTACGCTGCCACCGTTACCATCAGCGGTATTGAGGAAGCCAAGAATAACGGTGAGGCACAGATCATTGATCTGCTGGAAGGCAAGATTTTCCAGACGCAGGAGTCCGTTATCGAAAACATGAACACCATGTTCTGGGCTGATGGCGCAGGCAATGGTGGCAAGGATTGGGAGGGCATTCAGAGCCTTGTTTCTGGAAGCACTGTGGGTGGTATCAACCCCGGCGCTGCTGGCAACTCGTTCTGGGGACCAACCCAGACCAACCTTGGCGGCGTGCTTACGCAGGCTGGCATGGCTTCCATGTACAACACCATTTCGGTTGGTAACGACCAGCCGACAATCATCATGGGTCGTAGGCAGAGTTACGAAGCCTATGAGGCATTGCTGGTTGACCAGATCCGTTACACGGATACCGACATGGCTGATGGCGGGTTCCAGAACCTGCTGTTCAAGGGTGCACCCATCACGTTTGATGATTCGTGCCCTGCCAACGAAATGTACTTCCTCAACACGAAGTACCTCCAGTTGGTAGCCCATAGTGATGTCTGGTTCAAGCCGACGCCGTTCGTGCGTCCAACGAATCAGGATGCTGTGTTCTCACAGTTGCTTTGCTATGGCCAGTTGACCGTCAGCAACCGCGCCCGTCAGGGACGTTTGCACGGCATCACCAACGGCTAGTCGGCTGCTGCTACGGGAGGTATCATGGCACGGGGTTTCGCATACGCATACAAACAGGGTCAGCGCCCCGCAGGTGAACCTGCGGGAAACTATAAGACGCTCAACCCTGCAAGCCCCCCCATTGGGCAGGGCAGGCGTGTGCAACGCGTGAACCCCACCCCCACCCATGAACCTCCTGTAGCGGCGCCTTCTTCAATCTGTGTTGCTACCACTAAGAGCGGGAACCCCTGCAAGGGGCGCCCGGTTGGTGACACAGACTCCTGCGTTTTCCACACAACGTAAGGCCGTTTCGTGCAACTTAGCGCAATGCGTGACCACGTTCGTGACGTGGTGCAAATAACGACCAACGACATCTCTGACTCCACGATGAACACGTTCATCCGTGAGGGTTACGACATCATCGTGTATTCTGAGAAGCGGTGGCCGTTCTACGAAGTTGCACTGTCATTCAATACCGTTGTCGACCAGTCAGATTACACGCTGGCGCAGGTGGGGACCAACCTAAGTTTCGTCCACGACGGGGTGACGTTCTCTGGTGCTGTCGCACCGACGAACGTCGGGTTGCGTGAGATAGCGGCGATGAAAACTAACAACCACGTGATGGAGTTCATTGGGTACGACGCGGCTGACATCATGTACCCGCTGGACTCGAACTCCACGGGCAGACCATGGTATTGGTCGTCGTGGAATGCGGGGGTGTCCGCTTCGTCTGCTGTGACCAATCAAACGGTTCGCATGTATCCAACGCCCAGCGAGGTGCAGACGGTAACCATTCGTGGTTACCGTAACCCGGTGGAGTTCGGCGGCAACACCGCCGTGTACCGTACAGCGATTGCTGATGCGAACACACCGGATTTGCCGGTGCCGTTCGACAACGTGCTGACATTGTATGTGTTGTACCGGTCGTATCAGCAGCAGGAAGACGCTGCGATGGGGCAGCAGTATTACTCACAGTTCATTCAGGAGTTGGACAACTTGCGGGCACGCTTTGAGGATTCTCCGGCCCCGCAGCCGCTACTGTTGAACAGCGTCAGGGCGTCACGGTGGTGGTCACAGTCGTTCCTGCCGGGCCGGTTGCGTTATCGGTGGGAACTTTAGATGTCGTTGCGGGCGGATACGAAGGTAGCCAAGGGTGGGGATGCCTACCGGTACGATGAGAAGTCGGATTTCAGGGGTGGCCTGAATCTGCGTGCCGACCAGTTCAACATTGGGGAGAATGAGTCTCCGGCCATGTTGAACGTGGAGGTGGATCCGCGTGGCGGGGTGCGGCGCCGTAACGGCGTAACGAAGGTGAATGCTACGGCACTGGCCGACGAGATCATTTCTTTGTTTACCCACTATGAGAGCGGGCAGAATCAGATTCTTGCCAGCGTCAACCCGTCAACGGCTCCCTCCACTACGGAGATGTATTGGAACGAGAACGCTTCCGGTGACTTTGCGGGTCCAATGGCCCAGACCACCGGGACGTTGGCCTTTTCAGGGAGTCAGCCCGCTACGGGCGTGACGTTCAACGGTTACACGTATATTGTAAACGGCAGCATGTTGGCGTCCCCTCACAATCTGGGAGCGGCCCTTAGATGGCACGGGCGGAATGAGTTGCCAACGTATTACCCGGTGTATCTTACCCCCGACTTGGACGGGTCAGCCGGACACTTCCCGTGCGCCCGCTACGCAACAGCATGGGCAGAGTTCGTATGGGTCGCCTACACGCTGGAGTCAGGCACCACACACAAGAACCGTGTCAGGTTCTCAGCAGTAAACGACGCAGAGAACTGGACAGCCACCGACTACATCGACATCGACATCGGTGAAGACGGCGACCACATAACGGCCATTATCCCCGACGCCGACCGGCTGCTCGTATTCAAGCAGAACAGCATCTACGCCATCTACGGGTTCAGCAGGGACTCGTTTGAGGTTCGCAACATCACCCGCACCGCCGGATGCCGGGAGGGAACGCAGCCTGTAGCAGCAACAGCAGGAGTGTTCTTCTGGTACGCAGAAGACGGCATCTACATCGTGACATACGATGAAGTGGCGTGGGTGTTCGAGCGGATCAGACCGGCCATGACCTACGACGTGGGGCAACCAGCGTTGACGCTGGGTACCCCACCGTCCATGATGTGGTCCGATGAACGCTTGTGGGTGTCGGTTGACTACGCGTCAGACGACGGCCTGTCCGAGTCGAATCAGAATAATCGGCGCAACACGTTTGTATGGGACCCATCTCTGGGGCCAACCGGGTCATGGACCCGACACGACATCAACGCGCGGTCGCTGTTGGCGTACCGCCCATCCGGGGACACCCACGTGGGAATCGCTGCCACGTCGGCCATTACTGGCGTCGCCACGTTTACCCGGATTTCCAAGGTGGACGACCAGACGGCAGATGTGGACACCTACGATGCCTCTTACAACGAGATCAACTCCTACTATCAGACAGGCTGGTTTATTGGCAACCGGCCAACATTCCCGAAGCGTTGGGGGAAAACTCGAACAGTTCTGCTGGCCGACAATGACACCCGCGTTCATACCTACGTTTACAAAGACTATGACCTGAGCGGATACTGGGAGGGGTACTACAAGGATATTGTCGGGATCGGGTCACCAGCGACGTGGGATACGGATCCCACGAGTGGCGCGGGATACGGGGTGTGGGACACGTCGGAATGGCAGGCGCAAGGCACTCAGGACCGGTATTTGTTCGCTAGATGGCCAACAGTTGGGACAGCGCAGGCTATTAGTTTGAGGTTTCAGGTTCTCCCCTCCGTGTCCAAGCGGGGCAAGTGGGGAGTAACTTCGATTATTGGCATGTATAGGACTCGGAGGTTGCGGTAGATGGGCGCTTTGGCGAAGACGTATGCGTTTACGGCTGGGACGCCTATTGTCGCCGCGCAGGTCAACGAGAACTTTGATGACGTTGTAGATTGGGCCACAGGAACCCCCACGCTGTCTACGTCAGGATCGGCTACCACGGTTGGTGGTACCCTGTCTGTGACGGAACTGGCGACGTTTGCCGATGACGTGTATCTGAGCGGTTCTAATCAGAGGCTCATCTATGAGGGTTCGTCGGCTGACGCTTATGAAACCTTTATCGCTGCGGTCAATGCCACGGCGGACAGGACGATCACGTTCCCGGATGCCACCGGTACGGTGGCGTTGACTTCCGATATCACGTCTGGGGTTACGGCGGTGACGGGCACGGCACCAGTCGTGTCATCGGGCGGTACAACGCCTGCCATTTCGGTCACCACTAATGATGCTCAACTCATTCTGAACAACACAGTTTTCAACTAAGGAAAGTAGAACATGGCAACATACTCCAAAGTCCTGCTCTCGGGCAGCACCAACGGAAAGAACATCAAAGTCGCCTCAACCACTGGTGGTTCTGGCACGGCAATCCACACCGCCGTGTCTGGGACTTCGGATCTGGACGAGGTGTGGCTGTACGCAAACAACAGCAGCGGCAGCGATGTCCTGCTGACCATCGAATGGGGTGAGACAACCGACCCTGATGGCAGAAGCAGCATGACCATCGAAGGCGTCAGCGGCAAGTACCTCGTGATTCCGGGGTTGCTGTTGCAGAACGGCCTTGCGATCACGGCCTACGCCGGTACCACCAACGTCATCATGGTCAACGGGTACGTAAACCGGATTACTGCCTAGCAAATGTTCCGTCAGGACCGCACCAACCCGTCTACCGCCATATCCAACTGGCGGGGGCGGCATGACACCCTAAAGGGGTGGGTGTCTACGGCTGTCTCTACTTGGTTGAATGGCGGCCTGTTCGGTGGGGGTTTCGTCTACTCCACGACGGGTTCACCAACGCTCACCGAATACTCCGGCTATTTCTCTCTCAAGTTCACCGGTTCGGGATCGTTCACCATCGACGCCAACCCTGATGAGTTGTCCTGTGATGTGTTGATGATTGCTGGCGGGGGCGGCTCACCAGCCATCTCAGGTGGCGCGAACGGGGAGGCACCCGCTGGCGGTGGTGCCGGTGGCGTACAACTGATTACTGGATTCACCACGAGTACGGGAGCGTTCTACATCGGTATTGGTGCAGGGGGATCTGGTGACACCCCCGGAAGCGCCACCGACTTCACAGGGCAGTCCAACAGCGGTGGAGGTGGAGCCAACAACGTGGCTAGCAGCGGTCAGCACGGCCTTTCAAAAGGCGGCTCTGGAGGTGGTGGATGCGGATACCGATACGGCGCCTATGGCGGCGGCTATGGCCGGAACGGCGACGTAGGTGACAGTTACGGCTACCACGGTTCTGGTGGGTCCAACGGGTATTACGGCAATTACGCCGCCAGTGGTGGTGGCGGCGGTGCTACAGCGGACGCCATCGCCGCAGAGGGTGGCTACTCCACATACTTGAGAGGCGGTTCTGGCGGCGCCGGATTGACCAATACCTATTTTGATGGGACATCCATCGAATACGCGGGCGGTGGCGGCGGCTCATCTTGGAACCCCGGCGGAACATCCGCCACAGAGCAGCAGGGCGTGGGTCGTGGTGGCGGTGGCAACGGCAGTAGGTGGACGGCACAAACAGAAGGCACAGCCGGGACAGCGAATACGGGCGGTGGCTCTGGTAGTCAAATCTCCACAACGCTGGCCGGAGGCTCCGGCGTAGTCATCATTCGGGTACCGGTGCCGTAGGGATGACTGGCTGATGGCACATTTCGCAGAGATTGACGAAAACAACGTCGTTATCAGAGTGTTGGTTGTTAACGACGATAACGAATACCGAGGGCAGGAGTTCCTAGCCGATGACCTTAGGTTCGGCGGGACTTGGATTCAGACCTCGTACAACACCTTGAACGGTGTTCATGTGGACTCCGTACATCGGCAGCCCGATGGGGGAACACCGCTGCGGGAGAACTACGCAAGTATCGGTTGTGTCTACGACCCGGTTGGTGACAGATTTTCTCCATCGCGTCCTTTCGACTCATGGGTGCTAGGCGATGACTTTGAGTGGGAGGCACCTACTCCCATGCCTGATGACGGCAAGTCCTACTACTGGGACGAGGACACGACCTCATGGGTTGAAGTAACAGAGTGAACGAACCGACCGACATCCGACAGGT
>Ga0206685_10000666_pt1 | contig 10271 bp, 8 predicted proteins | sample M220012015metaG_FD_161049 | JGI IMG/M metagenome (GOLD analysis project Ga0206685, IMG submission 161049) | Ammonia-oxidizing marine archaeal communities from Monterey Bay, California, United States - M2 200m 12015 | ecosystem: Environmental > Aquatic > Marine > Intertidal zone | place: USA...
AGATTGCTGCGAGTATGACGCCGGGAATGATGTCGAGAATCCAATGAATGCCTAGATACTGGATTGAAAAGAAGTAGATTACCAGATTTAGTTGGATGAAGAGATCGAATTCCCGGTGCCGCCATTCTCGGATGCTGATTCCCAAATCCCTCACATGGAGTCGATTTAGAATTAGAAGTCCAACAGGCAGCCCGAAGTGCAAACTAGGGACTCCGTTATCCATTGGATCGTTATTTGTGGCGAACTCGATGAACCAGTTATCGTGGTATAGAAGCGCATCCATTCCAGGGATGTAAGAGGATGTCACCTCGATGTTGAAGAACAGGTAGAGAGGGACTGCAAGCAGATAGATTACCAGATAATTGAGGGCTGCTTTGTCAGCCATGATGTGATCTCGAACTAGGATGAAGTAGATTGGACTGAACCAAATAATGAACAGATACACGAACAGGTAGTGGAACGACAGGACATCGGTCAGCAGGTCGTTTCGGAAGGCCTCCTGGGCCCACAGCGTGAATTCTCCCTCGAGTCCGTGCACCCAATGAGTGTAGCCGCCGACCCTTGCCTTCATCGGCTCGTTGTGCTGGTCGATGACGAATTTGTAGAGGTACATCACAACGTAGAGGGAGATGTGCCAGTGGTATCCCTTGGCCCTAATCTCAGCTGGGAGTTCAGAGAGCGCTAGGCGCTTGTCGGGCTCGTCACGGGTCAGAAGGTTGCGCAGTGGGATGGTTGAGAGCAGTATAACCGCCATCATCGTACCATAGGGACCGATTGGCCACCACATGAGCCCCTCCGCGATGTGTAGTCCTGATGAACGTTGCACTGCGCGAGCGCGCAATCACTCCTCAGATTCGTCCGAGGTCAGCAACGAGACCTCCCGGACAGCGGTCTCGACGATGCTGATTAGCCCCAGCACCATCGCCCATTCGAAGAGCGCGGCTATCGACATCTCGGTGATTGATAGGTCAGTGCATATCTGAACCATGTCAACATAAGTCTCGAATTCAAGCAGAGCAACTGAGATTCCTGTGTATTGCACTACGCTCAGCGCCATCAGACCCAAGCACAGACCTGTGAATGCGGTCCTATCCCGGCGAGGCTTGTACACTTCATGGAAGCGCGCGTCGAGGGCTGCCATGTCACTGGCCATAACGGTGGAGAGAAACGCCCAGATGACCGAGCCTGCGAAAATCACGCGCGCCTGTAGCAGATGCAGTGCGAGCTGCTCGTCCCAAGGTGTGTAGGCTATCCAGACAATGAACAGACCGGAGAGCATCCCGAAGATGGCGGAGAAGGTGTTGAGTGACCTCAGCCTAGCTCCGGTGGGATTGGCCGATATCCAGTCGGACCTGAGGCGGAACATCTGCCATGCCAACAGCGCCAGCAATAGACCTGAGACTGTGAAGCCGAATGTGAATGGTGCTCCAGAGACTGGGTGGGTGTCAGTGTCAGAGATGAAGGGCATGAAGTGGTCGCAGCCTTCCGAGACCCATAGAGCGTAGCACACCGCGAGCGTTGCCAATTGGGCCATTACACAGGCTCGAATGGTCTTACGAACTGTATCGGCTTGAAGCAACCACTGCATACCACTGCGACGAGGTCGTTCGCTTCAATGGACTCCCTAACGATGAAGTCGTATGGCCCTCATGACGAGTCATGGACGGGCACCTGCTGTGGCTCTCCGAGTGCGAGAAGTTGGACTACAAACCAGAGGCGAGGCTGTACGCCGAGGGCACTAGGACCTCACAAGACGCCGCCAATCAACTTGGCTGCGACGTCGCTCATATTGCCAAATCAATTGTCTTCGCCGGCGAGGGCGGTGCTGTGGTCGTCATCACCTCAGGATCTAATCGCGTCGACCGTAAGCGTAAGCTGAAACGGGCGCTTGGGTACAAGCCCAGTATGGCCACGCCTGAGTATGTCCTCGAAGCAACAGGGTACCAAATTGGTGGAGTGCCTCCCTTCGGCCACCCTAAGCCGGTCACAGTGATGATGGACGAGGACCTGATGCAGTACGAACTAGTGTGGGGCGCGGGTGGAACCGCCCAAACCGTGTTTCCCATCACACCTAGAAACCTCCTTTCCCTGTCAGGCGCGACAGTAGCAGACGTGAAGCAGTGATGAGATGGCAATAGAGTCACTGATTCGTGCTGCTGCGGGCCTACGTGACGATGTCAATCCGATTGGTCGGAGGCTTGTATCTGAGGGCAGAGTCGATGTCTGCTACAATCCTCTGGACTATGCATGGGATGCACACGAGGCGTACCTTAGACAAATGGGCAACAATGGTGCGCGGACCGTCATCCTCGGGATGAATCCTGGACCTCACGGAATGGGGCAGATGGGGATTCCATTTGCTGCGACCTCGATGGTTCGCGACCTTCTAGGCATCACTGACATTCCAGTGAATCAGCCCGAAGTGGCTGATCCGAGGCGTCCCGTCGTTGGCCTTGAGTATCCTCGCGAGGAGGTCTCGGGCACCCGTCTGTGGGGCCTATTGTCTGAGCACTATGGCAATGCTGAGGCCATAGCCAGCAATGTCTTCCTCGTCAACCACTGTCCGCTGATGTTATTCTCCGGCTCACGTGCTACCAACATCACTCCTGACAAGATTGCGGGGGCCACTGCACAGGCCCTACTAGAGCGCTGCGACGAGCATCTACGCGAGGTCGTTGCATTACTCGACGCCGAGAGAGTGGTTGGGGTCGGCAAGTTCGCCGAGGCGCGGGCTAGGGTTGCTCTTGAGGGTCATTCGATAGAGATTCTAGGCTGTTGGCACCCTTCTCCTGCTTCACCATTGGCCAATCGTAACGGCGGCGCGGACTGGCGTGCCAATGTCAGAGCAGTGCTGCCCTGAGCGTCTGAAAGATAGTCCCACTGAGGCTAGACAACAATTAAGTCGGCAGATGGTGTGTCCAACTCCATGTCAGAAATGTACGCCCCTGATTACCTAATTTCAAACGCCCAGAAATACCCCAACGAAGCTGCGATGTCTTGGATAGAAGACGAAGAGTGGGTCACCATGACCTGGTCACAGTATCTGGACTATACCATGAGCATTGCCAAGGCGATGATTGCAATGGGCTTCGAAGCCGGGGACCACAGTGCGATATTTTCCTACAACCGCGCCGAGTGGTATGCTTCCTCCCATGCGGCAATGTGCTGTGGCGGTGCCAACGCCGGTGTATACCACACCTCATCCTCTGAGGAGGCGGAGCACGTCATAGACAACAGCGATGCAAGACTTGTCTTCTTGGGCGGGAACCCGATGGATGGCGGGGTGACTGAGAAGAAGTGCTCGTACCGGCTGTCCAGGATACTGCCTAATCTCGACAAAGTCGAGAAGGTGGTAGTCATGGATGGAATAGACATGCCCGACGACCATCGTGTGGTATCTTGGTCCGACTTCATCGCATCCGGGTCCGACGTGGCCGACAGTGCGGTACACGAGAGAATCTCGGCGATAAGCGGGGATGACATTGCCTGTCTGGTCTACACTTCCGGGACATCAGGGCCCGCCAAGGGAGTGATGACTACCCACAGCAACTTCGCCTTCGAGATAACAGCGGTATCAAAGTTGCAATCGTACAACCAAGGAGACGGGTACGTATCATGGATGCCCCTTCCTCACACGTTCGGGGCATGCCTAGACCTCGGGGGATGGCCGTTCTTCGCCTTCCACATGAGAGTGGTCGACAGCCCTCTGCACTCGGTAGACTACGCCCAGATGTGCAATCCGGCGCTGTTCGCATCCGTGCCCCGCGTGTATGAAAAATTAGCAAGTAATTTGAACGCTAGACTCGGGGGCAAAATCAAGCTCCTGGGAGTGCCGGTACTAGGGGGGATAATCAAGGGGAAGGCCAGGCAGGCCATCGGTTTCGGTAATGTTCAGTTTGCCATAACCGGGGCTGCTCCGATATCAGACTCCATAATGGAACTGTTCCACAAGCTCGAAATTCCGCTATATTCCGGGTTCGGATTGACAGAGACCACGGCGGGCCACAGTCTCGAGCACCACTCGGCACATCGCCTAGGCTCCGTGGGCAAGGAGTTGGAAGGCACTGAGACCAAGATAGCCGACAACGGGGAGATTTGGATAAAGGGCCCTCACGTCATGAAGGGCTACTACAATGATCCCGAGGCGACGGCCGAGGTGATGGAGGGTGACTGGTTCAAGACCGGTGACGTCGGCAGGCTGGACGAGGATGGATTCCTCTACATCACTGGCAGAATCAAGGAGATCTACGTCAGCAGCGGCGGGAAGAACATCCCCCCGTTGCTGGTCGAGGAGACGATGAAGACGATTCCCCTAATTTCGCAGTGCATGCTGATAGGGGACGGGCGCAAGTACTGCTCCGCTCTGATGACCCTCGACGTAGGGGCGATACTGCGAGACAAGTTCGGTCTCGACGGGGCCACGGAAGTACCCAAGGACCCTGCCAAGCAACTCGCCAAGCTAAGTGAGCTCGGCCACGACCTGTCGGAGTTCACGGGCAGTGCGGAGATTCACGCCGAGATCGACGCCGAAGTGCAGCGCCTGAATCAGAAGTTCTCGAATCCCGAGCAGATCAAGAAGTTCACAATCCTGCCACGCGACCTTGACATCGACAAGGGCGAGATGACCGCCACACTGAAGCTGCGCAGAAAGCCAATCCGCGAGAATTGGGCGGATGTCATCGAGTCGATGTACGCTGACGCATAGACGGTGGTTCGATGACCCCCGAGGCCTGGGTGGCTCTTGCCACTGTGTTCGTTCTAGGTGCGATGAGCCCCGGCCCGAGCCTCGCGGTGGTACTGCGCAACACCATGGTTGGAGGTCGCCGACAGGGGGTTTTATGCGGCATTGGACATGGAATCGGCTTCGGCATCTACGCCTTCCTCGCTGCTGCCGGAATCGCCACTGCGCTGACGCACCACGAATCCTCCGAGGTGATTCTGAAGTGGGGTGGAATCGTTCTGCTGCTGTGGCTTGGTTACAAATTCTTGAAGTCGTCCATGGGGATCCCTTACGAGTCATCAAATGATGGTGGCCACGGTCCTTCGGACCGTGCTGGGTTCGCTCAGGGCTTCGCAATCGCTATCGCGAATCCCAAGATTTTAGCATGGTTCATGGCCCTCTATGCTCCCTTCATCGAGGCAGATTTCAGCACTGAGACTTTGTTGGGAATGGGGCTTCTAGGAATGATAATCGATGGGACTTGGTATGTCACCGTAGCAACCGTCCTGACTAGGGGCGACGGTGTCTCGAAGCTGCGTGCCCAGGCGCGTAGGATAGATGCGGCGATGGGAGTTCTGATGTTCGTGTTCGCTGGTTTAATCTATAACGGGATTCTGTGATTAGCGAATCACGAAAGGTAAGTGGAACAGTATCTCAAGCACAATGGAGAGGGCATTGACCTCCCTGTGAGCGTCGTCGCCGTTCTCAGGGGGTGAAATCCTCTGTAGTTCTCCAGCATCAAACCAGAATGAGGAGCAGGTTGGACATCCGTCGAGTTCAATTGGATCCATCTCTGTGCCATTGAGTCGAGTGAACACGATTTCGCGCACGCGCATGTGTGAGTCACATAGAGGGCAGTCGAGATCGACCTCGGTTCCTTCATTCTCAAAGGAGATGTGCATCTGATTCAGTTTATCCTGTGAGATTGTTGACATTGCGGCATCCGCATTCAGTAGCATGCCCGAGCACTTGTCGCAGTGGTGAATCCCGTGACGCGAGAAGGTCGAACGATCCGAATCATCGGGAGAGACCAGTGCAGAGCCGTCCCTAGGGCATGAGTAACTCATCGAATCTACGGGAGGAGTATGGGGTCTTCAACCCTGACCCGGACAGAAGTAGAATTGGGAATTCTTGCTTCCTTCAAATAGCCCGCGATTACATTGTCTTGGGCATGGCGAGCTGTTGCGACTTCTGTGGGGCCACAATTAGTGGCCAGACGAGTAAGTGCTCGGGCTGCTCGGTGCTAATCAGGCCATTCTTTGGACTCCTCGATAGCCAACTGCCAACACCAGAGGGGAGGGCGCGTATGAACACCACTCTGAGCCCTCACAGAGGACTGAGTCAAGAGCAGCGACTTGCGGGCTTGATTGGGTCCTCGCGCGTCTCAACGAATCTCCCCCAACCGTTCAAGACACGCCGGGGGCCAGCTCCAGGTTGGAGCAATGAATCATGCGAGATGTGGACAGATCTGCTACATGCGATAAATGCTCAAGGCAAGCCCTACCCCTGCTTGTTGCCTCTTCCCGGCGGGAGCATCATCATGATCGAAGACGATGGGGCTCAGTCTATTGATGGAATCGAACTGAGTCGTCAACTGCCGCTGCGTGACATCGCGGTGTGGCTGTCGAACTCCAACCGCAGAGCGACTGTCTCTGACTGGAAGTTATTCCTCATCGCACTGTCATGCGTGACACGCGAGTTGCCGCCTATGCATGAAGAGGAGTGGGGGCCTTGGATGGGCAGAGAGGGCTGGGCCGGCTTTGATGCTCCTAATCTACTCATGTCAGAACCTCTTCGTGAGGGTTCGACTCATCCCTACTTCGAGTGGACTGGTGTTCAATGCGATGAAAGTCCCGATGAGGGAACTTCGGTAGGTTTCATCGCTCGATTGAATCAGAACGTAATGCTTGAGGCCGGAGGTCGTCCTTCGGAGGCCTGGCTTGAGATACTAGATGATAACGAGAAGATTGCTGAGCTATACAACTCGATGGTTGCTCCGAGACTAGTGGTCATGGACCATGAGTTGCACTTCCTAGTCCTTCGCAATGGTAAGCCCTGCACCATCCCTCTCACCATAGATCCAAAACTCTGGAGAGTTCTTGTCAGTTGGGCCTTGGAGCCGCCCGGCTCGCCTGGCGCCGAGAAGTTACGATACCTCTTCTGGTGCTGGAGCAGTGAGTATGAGGACTGGAGGCCTTCGGCTCGTCAATTGCGCTCGACCAAGATGCTTCGGGGCACCATAGAGAGCTTTGGCGAGCATTCGAGTCTTGAGTCTGTCCGCTATACTAGGAATTCCAGTGGCATCCCAGTCCAAGGAAGATCCGGGCTGAGTTACCTAGTAATCCCTAGTTGGGCCCATAACAAGTTCGTTGTCGAAGCCGTGCCTCACTGGGAGAGTCTAGCAATGGCCAGAACCATTGGCATACAGATATGCATCGACGTCAGGGGTCCACATGATGTCCCGGCCGGCGATTTCGCAGTATCCTACCTACTCCATCTCAGAGATGATCTGGGTTCGCGCAAGATGATACATACTCTTGGTTCACTTCTCCACACTGCGGAATCGACCCCTCATAGCAAGGATGACGATTCGATGTTCGCCTGGTGGGAGGAGGTCGGCGAGAACTTCTCCAACCTCGCTGAGATGGAACCAGAAGACTGGGGCGACGAGGCGCTCGCTACGCAACTAGAAGAGGATCTCTTCGAGGAGATTGTAGAAGATGAGCCTGCCCCATTCGCCGACATAGGGTTCCCACCCGAGGGTTCGGGTGATTACCAAGCTCTGCAAGATATGTTCGAGCAACTCAGGAGAGATGTTCAGCTATTACAGGAGGAATCAGATTAATGGCAGAATGCAGAGGCTGTGGGATATCCTGTAGAAGAAACTGGTGTAACCTCTGCAAGATCGTAGTTCCTCATATCACTGGACAAGATGCTAGTATGATTGAGAGTAAGGAATCTGTCGAGGAGGTCAGACATGAACTCGGACATCCCGAAAACAAGCCCAATCTAATCTGGAGTGCCATACGCCGGATGGACTCGCCAGAGGCGGACTGGGTCACTAGGAATCAGCCGTACGCTGTCATTGACAGAATCACTGGCCCCCCTCCACCGTGGGAAATTGATGAAGAAGACATGCGACTGATGGCCTCAGGATCCGTCAATGAAGCCGACACAGGCCGGCTGAGGAGGTTGCAGAGAGGCGGCATACTGCCTGATGGCAGCCACCTCTGCTGGGCCGATGACAGGTTCACTCTAGACGGCATCACGGTCGAAGTCGCATACCGTGGACTCAGCAAGCTGTTGAAGCGAAAGCGGGGGCTCGAGGATGTTGATTGGAAGAAACTCCTGCTGTCAGTCAGCCTGGCCAATAAGAGACTTCGAGATCCCAGTGACTACCGCAACCGCAACGGCGGCAGAGAGACCACGATACATCCTGTGGCGCTGCTGCGGGGAAAAGGAAGTTCTTGGATGAGGACCCTAGGGTTTGGTTACTTGGGCATGGGACGAAGAAGACCCACAGACATCTGGGGCGGCCCCAGGCCATCGGATTACAACCCGACATGGTATGAGGGAGCATCTTGGATGGATGACTGGAATGAAAATGTAATGATGAACCTCGAGAGGGATATCTCCGACATGGTAGTACCGACAGCCCTGTTCGTCAAGAAAGGTAGGCTACAGCTTCGTGTCAAGAGGCCTGGCGGCTGGAGGCGTCTCGAGGTCGAGAGTCATCCTGAAGTCTGGGCAAAGGTCGTGACTTGGGCGCTTTATCCTCCCGACAGCAAACACCAGAAGAGATTGCGTTGCGTGCAACAAAGTCTGTTTACGGACACCGAGATCGAGATGATATCGAGGCCGGACCGCAATGGTATCCAGATGCTCAGAGGAGTAATCGCAGATAACGATAATGTCAACTTGGAGAACTCACCCGGTGGCTTCCGCGTCAGAGGCAGTTCTGGCGCCATGTACCGGGTCGTACCAGGCGTGGGTGGGCACAACACAAGGTTTGTCGTCCGTGGCATCGGTCACCACTCGCCAGCAGAAGGTGGTGGGAACGAGATGCCACCTTGGATGCGCAGAGACAGACCACCGATATGTGTCGTAGAGACTCCCCAGTTACGCAGGCTGGTCATCGGCGACGCCCTGAGCTCGGTGATTCTGGCCCTCCTAGATGACCTGAAGTCCCAACAGCACATCGACACTCTACGGAGTTACATACGCGAAGTCAGACCGCAGCAGGCTGTCGACCCTCAGGTAGCAGAATACCGTCAAGCCGAGAACCTGAGGTTCCGTCTTAGGAACAACCTCGCCGAGTACAGGACTCGTAGGTACACCGTACTGTTTCCCCGCCTGTGGAGCGTTCTGCTCAGACTTCCTTTGGGAGAACGAGTGATATTCACAGCAATCAGGGGAGGCCGTCCAAATCTTACGTTCGACGACTGTAACTGCGAGTTTGACACACGTGACATGTTGGAGCGCAGGGTGATGTACCGCATGCTCGAAGCAGCCGGATGGCAACGCGACCGGCACGAAGAGCGGGTGCGAGGCTACCAGAGGATCTACATTCGTACGGGCACAGGCCCGCAGAACTTGGCCAATCTAGTGGAAGACTTCTCCGAGATGCTCGAGCCAGTGCTGACTGTCAACGAGCGTGTCAGGCTGGTGGCAAATCCAGCTTGGTCCTTCTTTGAACGGCGAAACCCAGGCACAGGTGCGCTGCTACCCGGCACCAACGAGCGTCTCAATTAGGCTTCCTCTCCAACATCGTCGGCCCTACGCTGTGACCCTATGCGGTCAACGAAGGTATCTAGATTGTAGAATCCTGTCACAGCATGGAGCTCTCTGATGACCTCTCTAGGCAGTCCCAACTGCCTCATCGCCTCGAAGAAGGCTCTGCCTGCCGCCGCCCCTGGAGGTGAGTCGGTTGTCGGAACGGGATTGTCGGTGTGCAATTGCACATCTCCCTCACTAACAGGCTCACCCATCTGTCTGGCAATCTCCTGAGCTGCCTCGTATACAGCGAAAGCAGTAGTTCTGTCCTCCATTGCGGCTAGGTGGTCGCGGTAGGCGGTAAGATACAGAACGATGTCTTGCCTCCTAGCAATGACAACGTCCTCATCAGCGTTGCTCAGCCAGGGGAGTTCGCTTCTAACGAGTACCGATAGCATCTTCTTGACCTTCAAAAGGTCGTTCTTAGCTAGGCGCCACTCGGCAATCAGCGAGTGAACTCTGTTCTCTTGTCGGTGCTTCAACAGAATGAGTAGTGAAGCGGCTGCATATATCCGCTGTCTGTACTGTCTGTCATCATCCTTCGAGGTCCCTGGCATGCCCCTCAGGGAGTGTCGCTTCCTGCCCAGGGTTTCCTTGGCGTTGGCAACCTCGATGATTAGTGTAGCAGCACGGATTGAAACTAATCCGACCTCTGAATCACTCAACTCTTGAACAATCCCATCGATGAAGTCGGGGCTGGAGTGAGTGGTTCGTCGTTGCAGGCGGTCTAGCCTTCTATAGAACGGATCTCTCGTCGGTCCAATAGCGCCTCCGAGCT
>Ga0206685_10000670_pt1 | contig 10251 bp, 8 predicted proteins | sample M220012015metaG_FD_161049 | JGI IMG/M metagenome (GOLD analysis project Ga0206685, IMG submission 161049) | Ammonia-oxidizing marine archaeal communities from Monterey Bay, California, United States - M2 200m 12015 | ecosystem: Environmental > Aquatic > Marine > Intertidal zone | place: USA...
CACTCATCTTCTTCTTGCCGCGAGCCTTCTCTGCTTTCTCCGCGTAACCCTTCTCGACACCGTCTGGAGGGGGGTTTTCCTTTTTCTTCTCGGCTGGTGGTGTTGCATTCATTTTTTCATCTCTCCTTTTTTTTTAATTGCTCTTACCCCACCGTCTGATTGCCTGCATTAGCTTTCGCAGTTCTTGGGGGGAATAGGTCTTACTCTTACTGTATGCCAGTTCGACGAGCCGCGGGTCGCCGATCATCGATTGAATATCTGATGGCGGCTTTGACGCCATCTGATCCCTAGTGAGATCGTGATGAACCCTAATCTTGGTGAATAGAGCTTGCTGAACTCGCAGGCGATAGGTACCTGGGTCGAGTTTCGTTGGACGCTGGTTGAATCTGGTCAAATCAAAGACATGCCGCCAGTTCTCCTTCTCAGGCACCACCATCATTGCGACCAGTAGGAGCAGGCCTACGTTCAGGACCACCAGCCACTTCAAGAAGTTGTTAGAAGTAAGTAGGACGACTGTCCCCATGCTCTCCACGAAAGGTGCCGATATGAGTCCGGTGATATGGCGACTCTCGTCGAACACTACTTGGAAGTTCGAGACATCATTCCTGACCTCTCCTGAAAGCTCGAGATTGTCGTGTTCCATCATCGAGTGAATTAGCAGTTGGTAGTACACTTCGTTGCCCCGCCACTCATTGTTGTCGTGAATTTCCTGCATCCAGCAACTCCCTATGACGCCCTCACAAGTAGGACTTGAACCCTCTTCCACAGCTACAGGAAGAGTCCATAGGCGATTAGAGAAAGCTTCCTCGTCCGATACGAAGACTATGCTCCCAGTGACCTTAATCTCACCTATGTCTCCTCCAACCAATCCGCCCTGCCCTACGCGTACCTGATCGTAGGCGGTGATATTGGGGTAGTCGAAACGGACCATCAGTGAGAGGTCTCCGGGGGCTGGGTTCAGAGGATTGCTCGCATCTCCGTCCCCTATCAGGTCGATGAACGCCGAAGAGGATGCTCTAGAGAGGATATTGACATCCCGCTCGTCAGGATGCGTGACGTCCCTGAGGGTAGGCTCAAACTTCATTCCGGTAGGCGAGCGAAACATCACGGGAATCCTGCAGGAGTCCGGGTTTTGGTTGACTATCTGAAAATCCGAGCAGCCTTTGCTCGCGGCTCCGGCCTGCATCTCGTTGACATCCTCATCGACGGCTGCGACACTCCACACGTTCTGCCAGGAAGGGTAGCATGGGCTCGGCTCGCAGTCGTATTCAAGCCAGTGCTGATTCTCGTCGTTCAACGGATCGCCGAAGAAGGTCACACCAAACTTGGTAGCTAGTCTGTTGGCGTTGGTTCCATCGGCTGCTACGATGACTTTGCCCCCTTTCTCGGTGACGAAATCGTAGATAGCATCGGCCTCAGTCTCGTCTATCGGTTTCTCTGGGGCTATGATTAGGAGCATGGTTCTGTGCGGGTCTTTCCAGTCATTGACAAGCATGGGTGTTGACATGGTGTTGGCGATGAAATAACCAGCACCTCCATCATCGAGGCTGCTGCGCATAGCCGAGAGTTGGTAGAGCTCCTCTTCTTCATACGCCGAGTAGGCGGTGGATTTGCCCATGACGAAAAGCATCGGAAGCAGTAACAGAAGTACTACAGTAGTGGCGATGGCGCCGATGATGTAGGTGGTAAATTGAACTTCCCGTTTATCTTCATCAGCCATTGGGGAACCTCCATTTTATCTATCGTAATACCTAGACAGCACCTACGGTGCTTTTGCGAGCGTCATTTCACAGTTATATGTTGCTCATCGTAGTTCATGTCTTTGGCCCTGTTCTTGTACGTCCAGTGTTGTTTCCACACTCTCTCAATATCCTCTTATTGAGTGTAAATGATGGAATTATTAGAATCTCCTAGGGACTGCTAGTGACGCGACAGTCAAGACACAAATCAGAGTTGTGATTCCGGGCGCTGGGAGGCTGGAACTAACGATTTCTACCGGATTGTTAGAATCGTCTGGATCATTGTTTTCCTCGTCGGCAACGAGAGGAGGCTCCACAGTCACCGTGGTATCGTCATCGGCTATCTCAGAACCTCCAGAGTTCATCGCTCCGTTGGAGGAGACAGAGACTTCAATCTTGCAGTTTCTGCGAGGATGGCTCTCTGATGCCGTTGCGATCAGATTCGCCTCGGCGGTCTGCCCCGCGCCGATGTTACTAATCATCAGGGAGTCCAGTCCGTTGTCGGTGGTCAGGAGGGGGCAGTTGTCACTCACTTCGACCTCTCCAACCTTGTCCTGAACGTTCCCCCTGTTGGTCACGGTGACCGTGAGAATGATGTCAGAGCCAGCGTTCATAGCTCCAACAGGGTCTGAGATGTCGACCCCGAGCGAGTAGATGGTCGGTATCTTCAGGTTACCTCCCGCTTCCTGCACTTCGCCCGGCAGAGAGATGGGAAGCCCTGCCCTAGATACCAGCGTGGCCGAGATGGTAAACTCCTCCTTGGAATCAGCAGCGTAACTCCAGACGTCGATATCCGAGATTGTGAGCATGAACGACTTGTTATCTCCCGCTCCAATGGTCTCTGACTCAGGACCGTCCGCCTCGCCACCGAATGGAATCTCGTAGTCGAACTCGACGCCTATGTCGGCAAGTTCCTCGTTGTTGATGAAGAACTGTATTGAGACGCCGCCGTCGGTACCGACGGCGAAGGGCACATCTTCGTTATCCTGGGGGTAGTCAATTCCTAGTTCCCAGGACCCTAGTTGTCCCTGAACCGGTGCAGCACAGATCAGGAGAAATAGGGCAACTCCTACGCTCAGAACCCATTTCATGCTAGACTTCCAATAGGCCGCTGCTCGCTCGCTTTGTTAAGACCTTGACCATCTTGCGCCTGTATGATGGAGGGTACCATGTGTTCAAAACCGGTTTGACCGCCTTTCTGACCGCCTCAGCCAGTTCATCAACACTAGGGCCTCCGTTCCAACCAGTTAGTGCTGCGATCGCCTCGGCAGAATGGAAGCCTGGAATCGACTCCAGTCCCGTGGTCGCGACCCTGAGGTCACTCGGAGAGCCGTCCGCCCCCGGCTTCCAGAGTACAGCGACCCCCGCCTCGGGAAAATCCCAAGATTCCCTCTGCCGTAGCTTTTGATAATCACCTCTCCACTCCGAGGCGTCATCAGGCAGGGTGAGATGAGTTACCAGCTCTCCAGGCGCGAGGGCATTGCGAGTAATCCCATCCAACTCGAAGAATTCGGTTAGGGGCATCGACCTGCTTTGTGAGGGGCTGGCTAGGTGAATAGTTGCACCAAGGCACATCAGAACCGGAGCCAAATCGGCCTGATAGGTGGCTACGCACTGAGTGTTCTGGTTTGGAATAACTCTGCAGTCAGCACCAGTACCACAGTCGCACTTGTAACACCACTCAATCGACTCTCGCCATTCCTCGGACTGATTGAACCAGAAGCACCTTGTGTCGAGGCAAATGTTTCCACCAACCGTGCCCGAACGCCGTATCATCACACTGGCGACCAGGCTGGAGGCCTTCGCTACGAGTGGGTGCACCGCTTCTGAATCAGCCAAATCTTGCAACCTCACCATCGCGCCAATGTGGGTCTCGGACAGCTCAGAGAGTTCCGGGACGCCGGCCAGAGAGATGACGTGCGGCTTGGCATTGAGATGCCACTTGTAATTGGGTAACAGATCTGTCCCACCGGCGACCCAGTCGAAATCCTGATTCGATTGCTGTAAGTCTCCGACCAGCGAGAGCGCCTCGTCGAGTGAACTGGGTGTATGGAGCTCGAACGGCGGCATGCGCATCAGGAACCACCCTCATACCGTCTCTCAGTGTGCTTCCAAGCGCTCCCCGCGAGGCGCGGACTCTCAATGTAGTCGCTTCCTGGGGTGACGCTGACAACCCAGCGTTCGTCTTGTTCGTCAGCAGGTATCTCCGGATCGAAACCGAAGAGAGCGCCGTTGTTGTAGTCAGAAGGGGCTGGGTCTGATGCCCGTGCAGCATCACGCGAGGCGTGCTCAGAGGCGCGAGCCTCGAGGACCCCTTGTAGTTCCGAATGATGTAACTCAGGTGAACCTAGGTCGAGCGGGGCGACTCCCTCCTGCTTGCAGCGAGCCTCAATCATCCTGTGCACCCTATCTGGAGTGATTGGTAATTCGCTGGTGCGGATGCCGATCGCGTCGTACACGGCATTACAAACTGCAGGCAGGATAGGTAGAAGGGGCCCCTCTCCTGCCTCCTTCGCTCCAAATGGGCCCTCGGAGTCGTTCGACTCAACGATGATGGGCACTACCTCAGGCATCTCATGTATGGTTGGGATTTTGTAATCGAGTAGGTCGGGGTTGATCAGGTGACCGTTTCTGCCGTATTTCATTTCCTCGCTGAGGACCTGACCTAGGCCCATGTGGCATGAACCGATTATCTGGCCCTTCACAGACAGCGGGTTGAGTGCCTTGCCGCAATCATGCGCGGCCCACACCTTGAGCACCTTGGTCTGCCCGGTCTCGATGTCGACCTTGACCTCGGCTACGTAGGCAGAGAACGAGTAGGCGGGAGCAATTCCCGCGCCGGCTCCCTTGTGTACCCGTCCCATCGGAGGCGTCCGGTAGGCACCAGATGACACTAGAGCGCCTTTGTCCTCCTGCGCCTTGTGAAGCGCTTCAAGATAGGACACTCCGACCGCTGGATCATCCTTCCTGTAGATGCGACGATCGCCAATCACCAGTCTCTCAACAGGCGCCTCAGTTACCGCTGCTGCTGCTTTCAGAAGTTCCTGCCGTATTTCCATTGCTGCGGAGATGGCTGCGTTGGCGTTCATGAAAGTCACACGAGATGAGTACGAGCCGAGGTCGACCGGAGAGGTGTCTGTCTCTCTACTCCTAATCCTAATCATGTCGAGAGGGAGGCCCAGAACTTCGGCCACCGACTGGGCGATTACGGTGTCAGAGCCCTGGCCAATCTCGGCGGCTCCGGTGTGGACCGTGACTCCTCCGTCCATGTCGATCTTGAGATGGACGGTGGCGTGAGGGAACTTGTTTGGCTCCCAGTGAATAGGCAGCCCACTGCCCGAGATAAAGAAGCCACAACCGATGCCGATTCCGTGACCGTCGGGCAGCTTGCGGAACTTGTCATCCCAACCTGAAGCCTGCCTGACACGCTCGAGACATTCGCGCATGCCGATACTGGTGACCCTGAATCCAGTGATGGTCGCGGAGTGAGGAGGCAGGAGATTGGCAAGCCTAAGGGTGATTGGGTCGACACTCAACTGTTCAGCGAGGTCATCCATTCCGACCTCAACTGCACATCGCGAGTTGACCGCCCCGTGTCCTCGCATCGCGCCGCTCGCAGGCTTGTTGGTCCAGACTCTCGCTCCGGTGTAGTGGAAGGCCCCGATTTCATATGGAGCGGTGTGGAGCACACCGTTGTAGTAAGTAGTGACGTGTCCGAAGGAGGCGAAGGCCCCACCATCGATCAGGGCATCAGTTTCGATACCACAGAGCCTGCCCTTGGAATCGGCGTGCAGATTCATCCCGATTCGAGAGGGGTGGCGCCCACGATTCACCCAGAAGACCTCTTCGCGGTCGAAGTTAATCCTGACTGGCCTGCCTGTCTTGCGAGACAGTATGGCGGCGCACATCTCGTGCGGAAACGGGTCTGACTTGCCTCCGAAACCACCGCCAACAAAGGTCCGGTGGACGTTGATTTGGTGCATTGGGATGTCAAGGACATCAGCCAGAGCCCTGTGGACATAGTGAGGGACCTGTTGCGGAGTGTACAATGTCAGTCTCCCAGATGGGTCCCAATTGGCGACTACGGCATGAGGCTCCGTGAATCCGTGGTTGGCACCGGCGAACAACCAGTTGGAGTTGTGGCTGACTACAGCATTAGTGGACATGCCCTCGATGTCACCGAACTCCTGGAACACCCTCTTTTGGACGTTCGACGCGCCGATGTGGTACTTACCCCTGTCATGGATAGGCTCGTCGGAGTCTTCCAGGCCTTGCCTCATGTCGTGGATTGCTTCAAGTTCCTCGTACTCAACCTCGACGAGTCGTACTGCTTCTCTCGCCGTGGCCTCATCGGCCGCGGCAACACAGGCAATCAGGTCTCCCACGTGGCGCACTTTCTCTTGGGCCATCGCGTGCTCGTCCTTGGTCACGGGAAGCACGCCGAATCTTCCACTGGCATCCTGCCCGGTAGCCACAGCGACCACTCCAGGCAACTCTATGGCTGCAGAGACATCGATGGACAGCACTCTGGCATAGTGATGCTTCGAACGAACAATCCTGCCAATCAACTCACCAGGAAGTCGCACATCGTCTCCGTACTGAGCCTGCCCGGTGACCTTCCATCGACCATCGATCAATGCAGTGGGTCTGCCGACGGCCGAACCGGTCACCACATCGTCGTGCTTGTGCCCACCGCCTCCTCTAATGCTCGCTAGCGTATCCTCGTCACGAGGCTTACTCATCTTGCGGCTGCCACCAGAACCCGGACGAGAGAATGGCAACTTACCGCTCTGCTGGCGGTAACCATCCACTCTGTCTTTGTCTTCGCTCATCGAATCACCTCAATTCCCTCCGTAGCCGGGATGGGGGTCACTCTTGGCCGCAGTAGAATCCTCGACATCTTTTCCCGATACTAGAATCTCGGAGGCAGACCGGACGGAATCGACAATCTGTTGGTATCCGGTACATCTGCAGAGGTTACCTTCGATGGCGCCCTTGATTTCGAGGTCACTGGGGGTTGGATTCTCCTCCAGAAGCGCTGAGATGACCACTAGGAAGCCGGGCGAACAGAAGCCACATTGGCTCCCTCCGCATTCAGTGAAGGTCTTTTGGATCGGGTGGAGATGATGACCATCCGCTAGTCCTTCAACCGTGGTAATCCCGCATCCGGATGCCTCCTGAGCCAAAGTCAGACAGGACAGTCTGGGGACTCCATCAATCAGTACGCTACAGCACCCGCAGGTGCCCATGTCACAGCCTCGTTTGGTGCCGAGGCTACCCGCTTTGTCACGAAGTACATCGAGCAGAATCGCATTGCTCTCTATCCGCACTGAGACCTCGTCACCATTCACTAATGCTGACCAAGGCACCTCGTCCGGCGCGGGCAGCATTGGCAGTCGGAACTGAACCATGCAGTGAGCACACCAGTGCTACAACCTTTGAGTATTCGGTTTGACCCCTAGGGGTCAATCCATATCCTCGACGACCTCTTTCATGATTTCTTGCTCTGCCCTCTGGAGATGTTCCCCTAGGGTACTCCGGGCCATCTCAAGTTCATCAGCCAACTCTCTCAGAGTTATGTCGCAATCCAGCTTGTAGTAGCCTCTTCGTACAGCGTGCGACAGGACCTCACGCTGTCTATTAGTCAGCGTTTTGGACCACCCATTCTTCTCCCCTCCTCTTAGGGATTGAACACTGATTTTGTCGGGCGGGAGTATCATCTTAAGAAGCGCTAGGAACCTGCGAATAGACTTGGAGTGGCCCGACAGTCTGAGCTCCATCCCACGCTCTGCATCTATCCCATAGGGCGGTTGCACGTGGATGTTCGACATCTCGATAGCGGAGACAGCCAGAGGGTGCGTACACAACAGGCTGACGAGGACTCCGTCAGAATCCTCTTCATGCTGCTCAAGGACCTTGAAACTATCAAAGTTTGAGATCTCATCCACTGAGTGCCCCTCTCGCATCTTAATCTCGACTAACTGGGTAACTCCCTCGGAATTAACGGCCAAATGCCCTAGGACTTCGACTCTCTCTGCCACCTCGAGGAATTTGGAGAGCTCTTTGGCTCCCCTCAATGAGGGAATCTTCCACCTCAGGACGACCTTTCTCACAACACATCGAAGGCGCGATGTGTATTGAATTCAACGGATTAACCTAATTCCAGTAGGCCTCACGAATCTCTTGATTCGCCTCCATGCACATCTCCACATCGCTCGGACGGTTTGACATGATTGATGTCCCGTTCAGATGCTCTATAATTGGCAGGACATTACTCTCGTTGACGACCCCCCAGCCAACTTGTGTGCAGGGGGCGATTGGCGATATCGGGGTAGTGCCTGAAAGAGGATCCCAGGTGTTGAACGAGGGATACCATCCTGAGAGGTTCAATGCGTCGCGCAGATCATCGTTTGTGGCAGAGAAGTTGGTACCATTCACCATCAGTCCCCCACGAGTGTCGGGATCTGCTCCAGATGACATGTCACTGAACTCTGAACGCAGGCTCATCAGAATCTTTGAGAGTAATCCAGCAGTCCTAGGTGTGGCGAATGAGGTCCCCGAGGTCTCGTGGTAACCATCGATGTCGTCGTGGTTAGGCAGGACCTGTGTCCAGTCAGCCGCGACATCGGGATATGAGCCACTCATCGTCTCCTTCTGATCGTCTCCTTCTTCGGCGTATCCCGATATGCCGATGCTCCAAGGAGGGCCAGCAGTGGAGTCCTGCACCGCTGGCGAGGGCGAATTGTCAGCAGCACCGGTGTGCAATTTCTTGTTCTGCACCACTGCGACCTTGGTAGCATCTTCTATTCCGGGCACTGGGACGGAGAGGATAGGTCCGAAGCTGGTGGTGATGACATCAACGAATGGCTGGTTTGCAGCGGCTAGCACGGCAGCGTCGCTGAAACCCTCTACGAAGAATATGACAGCATCAGGATTGGCGTTCAGGACCGCCCCTGTAACAGCCGTTCCGTGACCATCCTGAGGATCGTCGAGAATCGGTATGTCTGTGTCGTCATCGGGCGTCGTGCCGATTATTCGAGTACCTCTGAACCAGACCACGTCCTCCGAGGTGATATTGTCCCAGCAGACTTCCTTGTCCGCCTCATAACGCTCCTGCCAGGTACCTGTGAGCGTGACATCGCAGATTTTGTTCACACCGAGGCCATCGAGTAGCCATTGTGGATAAGATTCGTTCATCAGGAAGTGGTTGTGGTAGACGTTGATTCCAGTGTCAATAGGGGCAACTACACTGAAGGCTCCGAACCCCGACTCCTCCTCGGGTTGCACCTCTGGTCCCTTTTCGTCCTTCCAAAATAGGCAACCGCTCAGTGGGGCGGCCAAAACAAGGAGTGAGAGCATCAATGCCAGTTTGTGCACGCTCTACCGCAACGCCCGGAAGATTTCATCCTTCGGCGTGTTTGCAGCATAATTGCAGGCACATTCATGTAGGCATTTGCAATGACAATGTTAGAAGGTGACTAAGTGGGTTTCATCCTCAGAAAAACCGCCTCGAAAATATTCAGGTTCGCGACGAGCAATATTTCTCAAATTATCAATTTCATTTTCGGTGCCTTCCGTAAGATGCCTGTACGCGTAGGACTTGCGATAGTTGGTTCGATTTATTTGGTGATTACATTCGCGGTCGCACTTATGTGGAGTTGGTTTGCAGTCACATTAGAGAATGAGGAATTGTCAAAAACAGTGCAGGACTCATTTACCTTAGTACTGGTCATAATATTAATTTGGATTTCTATTGCAACTTTCATCCCAAGTCTGGAGAGGCAGCCTGAAGTCGTACAGGTTACAGAAAGTTACGATTCCAATATTATCGAAATAGAACCAATAACATCTGCCAGTGAAGATGACGAGGCGGAATTAGTCGAGTAACTCCGATTGCTTCTCAAGAGCCATTATCTCGGCGCACACCGCCACTGCAATTTCTTCTGGCGAGTCAGCTCCGATATCAAGCCCAATAGGGCATCTTACTGAGTCCACAGACTCCTTTGAGACTCCTGCGGCTATGGCAGAATCTCTGAATGAGCTCCACTTCACAGTTGAGCCTATGGCGCCAATTCTAGGTCGTGAGCCAGACTCGAGGCTGTCCAGTAAACCGAGCAGCATCTCTTGGTCGATCGCCCAGTCATGCCCCAGCAGCAGAACATCCGAGAATCTGGCCATGGAGTCCGAGTCCTCGTTTCCGAGGAACTCAGGCACAGAACCACTGTGCAACTCGCTCGCGAATGGGTAGCGGTCCGCTTCAGCATACTCGGCGCGCACGTCAAAGACACTGTGCGACCAACCTAGGGTATCGCAGACGATAGCAACCGCGCGACCTACATGACCTCCGCCCGCAATGAGTATGTGTGGCATTGGATCCATGACTTCCATCGCGACTGTGACGCGGCCCCCGCACAGGCTGTCAAGCGGTGTCGCCTCTTCTCCCTTCGCATCCTTGTAGAGGATAAATGTCTCAACCTTGCCGCTTTTTTTTTTAATGACACGGCGACCACCG
>Ga0206685_10000675_pt1 | contig 10216 bp, 13 predicted proteins | sample M220012015metaG_FD_161049 | JGI IMG/M metagenome (GOLD analysis project Ga0206685, IMG submission 161049) | Ammonia-oxidizing marine archaeal communities from Monterey Bay, California, United States - M2 200m 12015 | ecosystem: Environmental > Aquatic > Marine > Intertidal zone | place: USA...
GGGTGTAAGGACCGAGGTTCGCCGAGGTCTTCAGCCCAGCTGCACTAACCCCCCGAGCATCCAAAAAAATTTCTACAACACCAAGGCCTATTGTGGGCCTCTGTCCAACAGAGCATATCAATTCATATTCGAAGGAAGAGTTGTGCACGGCCATAGCGGAGGGGTGCTACCCGGTCCCATACCGAACCCGGAAGTCAAGCCCTCCTGCGTCGATTCCTGTACTGTGGCGCGAGAGCCCACGGGAACGTTCGTCGCTGTGCCACTCTCCTTCATCCCCGCAACAACTTACAAATCACTGGCGGAGCCATAGCCGATACAACTAGGTGGAACAATGTCAATCAGTACTGGAGATATCCACGGCCACACACAAGTCGGTGTCTATCTGTCAGTTGTCGATAAGATCCTGTTCTACCCCCGGTCTCTCGACGATGCAGCCACTGAGGAACTGAAGTCAGCATTCGATCTTGAGATGCACCCCTTCCTTGTCGGCGGGTCCTCACTACTCGGAAGCTTGCTCAGTGGTAATGCCAAGGGGATCGCCGTGGCCGATATCGCTACTGAGGAAGACCTCGACGAACTGACAAGCTTCAGTGACGTGGTCGTGATGGAGAGCGGAGTAAACGCCGCGGGCAATTTGATTGAGTGCAATGCCCACGGCGCCGTGGTCAGTCCAATAGTGCCCCAGAATGGTGTAGACATGATTGGCGAGGTCCTAGGAGTAGATGCTATCCGTAGTAAGGTGGCAGGACACGACACCGTCGGTAGCATGCTGGTGGCCAATGGTAACGGAGTGCTAGCTCACCCCGACGTATCCAGGTCAGAGGCTGAATCTATTGAGTCCGTGATGAAAGTCCCGGTGATGGTAGGGACAGTCACATTCGGCTCGCCTTATGTCGGAGCCGGATGCGCTGCCAGCGATACCCACGCTCTTGTAGGTTCAGGCTCGACGGGACCGGAATTGAATCGCATCGAAGATGCACTCGGCTTAATCTAACCAAACATCTGGTAGTCTACCTCGGCTCCCTTGTCAATTGACGAGGTCACCTCTGGCAGGGGGTACTTCAGTCCGGTAGCCGTGTTGAACAAGACGACGGTGTCATCCATTCCAATCAATCCCCTATCTAGTGCGGATTTACATGCAGCAGCAGTCGCAGCCCCCTCAGGGCACATCAGTAATCCATCCATTTGTCCTATTCCTTCTACCATACTGTGTATCTCGTCGTCGCTGACAGCGATGGCAAAGCCACCTGATTCACGCACAGCCTTCAGAATCAGGAAGTCTCCGAGGGCTGCAGGCACTCTGATTCCCGACGCGTCTGTCTCGGCGTTCTCCCAGAACTCAGCGAACTCTGCACCTTCGTCCCAAGCCTTGACTATGGGCGCGCATCCGGTCGACTGAACAGCTACCATTCGGGGCAATTCACAGTCTATCCAACCCAATTCGATCAGTTCTGCGAAAGCCTTCCACATTCCAATAAGTCCGGTTCCACCGCCAGTGGGGTAGAAAATAACATCAGGTAATTGCCACCCCATCTGCTCAGCCAATTCAATCCCCATGGTCTTCTTCCCTTCGATGCGGTAAGGCTCTTTCAGAGTTGAGACCGCGAACCAACCAACATCATCGGATCCCTCTGCAATTATCTTACCACAGTCTCCAATCAGGCCGTTGACAAGATGCGTATCGCCTCCCTGTGCCTTGGTTTCTCGAGTGTTTATTTCGGGTGTGTTGTCGGGGCACAGAATCGTGGCCTTGATGCCAGCCCTGCTGGCATATGCCGCAAGTGCGGAGCCGGCATTGCCGTTTGTCGGAACAGCGAGGTGCCCGACTCCTAACTGCTTGGCCATGGAAACCGCTAGTGCCAGTCCTCTAGCTTTGAATGAGCCAGTAGGTAATCTCGACTCATCCTTGACAATCACCTTCCCAGGTGCAGCACCAATCAGGTGAGCAGACCTCTCGAGTTTAACCAAGGGAGTGATAACCTCACCTAGTGAGACACGGTCTTCGAGTTTCGCTACCGGGAGTAAGGGAGAGTATCTCCAGAAACCTGGTTCTGTGGAGTTCTCAATATCAGCCCTGCTGATTTCTCTGCCAAGTCTGCTAAGGTCGTACCTGACAATAAGCGGTTTGCCTACATCGGAGATGGAATGGAGGCCGTCGGCAGAGTAGTGCTGACCAGTGTAAGCGCATTCGAGATGACTGACGTAAGAATCCACGGACTTACTGCAGGTGGCGATTCGATGAACCTACCGCTCATATCGCCGTGGGAGCAACGTGATCGTCGCCTTTGTCCTCTGTATCCCTGACGCGATTCCACACCGAAGTCATGAGCTCGTCGTGATGCTCTTTGCAGTAGTGGAATCGCCTATAGGCCTCTCTGAATGAGTATGCCTTGCTCCCAGTGGCCACTAGGAATCCCTCGGGCGATAGGCGACTAATCTGCTCACCCTGATTCGCACACTTCGGATAATCGCACTTTGGCACGAACAACCCTATCAATCACCACTCTTGAACTCTGTGAATCATCACACAGATTCATCAAAAGGCTCGATAATGACGAGCGGCACATTTGCCTCGACACTATCTCCCGATTCACAATTAACTTCGCTGACAGCCCCTGGAATGGGGGCTTGAATCTCATTCTGCATCTTCATGGCCTCTAGGATGAGTAGAACATCTCCTTCTTTGACCCGGTCACCCACCGCTGCATGTAGGGACACGACCTTCCCGGGGATAGAGGACGAGATAGTCCCAGATCGATTCCTCTTTTTGCCCCGCCCTGTCGAACGTCTTGCTACCTCGTTCGGCATTCCGCCGTCAACTTGAATCGAGAACTCTCTGCCACCGACTCGTACTTTCCAAGTTTCACCATCTCTCTCGACGTCGACCTCAAACTCCTCTCCGTCTACAGTGACCTTTCTCTTCTCGCTCATCGGTTCACCTCGGAGTGCTCCTTCGTGTGCGCGCGCGGAACAGGTTGCGTCTACCGATCAGCACCCGACGGTGATCGCGGGACCACGGATCACCTGACTTTCTCTGTCCAGTAGGCCCTACAGCCTCACCTTCTTTGGTTACCAACAATACAGCGGCCATGGCTGCAGCCAGTAACTTGGCTTCTCTATCTCCGCGCTTCCCCATTTTCGCTCCTCACAGTGGGATGTTGCCGTGCTTTCTAGCAGGGCGAATCTCCTCCTTCTCCAGTAATGCCCCCAGGGCGCGAATCAGGACAGTCCTGCTCTGATGTGGTTGGATAACATCGTCGAGGTATCCGAGCGCAGCAGCCCTGTAGGGATTGGCAAATGTCTCCACATAATCATCAACTAACCTCTCTCTCTCCTGCTCTGGATTTCCGGAAGTCTGGATTCTCTGGCGATGAATTATCTGGACTGCACCGTCAGCCCCCATAACTGCCAGTTGAGCGGTCGGCCATGCTATGTTGTAGTCGCCTCTGATGTGCTTGGAAGACATCACGTCGTAAGCACCTCCGTACGCCTTTCTGGTAATGACAGTGAGTTTTGGAACGGTTGCTTCGGCATATGCATAGAGTAACTTGGCCCCATGTCTGATGATGCCACCCCACTCTTGGCTTGCCCCCGGAAGGAACCCTGGTACATCGACGAATGTAAGGAGCGGCACGTTGAATGCATCACAGAATCGGACGAACCTCGCACTCTTGATTGAAGCGTCAATGTCGAGACATCCGGCTAGCACTTTGGGTTGATTCGCGACCACCCCGACGGTATGCCCTCCAAGACGTCCGAATCCAACCACTATGTTACTCGCAAAATCAGCTTGAACCTCTAGGAAGCCCCCATCGTCCAGCACAGATTCGACAGCAGTAATGATGTCGTATGGCTGACTGGGATCATCAGGGACAAGCGAGTCCAACTCGTCGCATGCTCTGTCATGAGGATCTGCCGTAGCAACGACAGGTGAATTTTCGAGATTATTGGATGGAATCAGCCCCACGAGATCTCTCACGATATTCAGCGCTTCTTCGTCGCCGCTCGCTGTAAAATGAGTCACTCCTGACTTAGTGGCATGGGTTGAAGCACCTCCTAAGTCCTCAAACGTGACCTCCTCGTTGGTCACCGTTTTGATTACCTCCGGTCCGGTGATGAACATGTGAGATGTTTGATCTACCATAATTACGAAGTCCGTAATTGCTGGAGAATATACCGCCCCTCCTGCGCATGGTCCCATAATCACCGAAATCTGAGGGATGACTCCACTGGCCCTGACATTCCTGAAGAAAATCTCAGCATACGAACCCAAGCTGGCAACCCCTTCTTGGATTCTAGCTCCGCCGCTGTCATTCAGGCCTATGACTGGAGAACCCGTCTTGAGGGCCATGTCCAGAATCTTGCATATCTTCAGCCCATGCATCTCGCCAAGAGATCCTCCATAGACTGTGAAGTCTTGAGCGAAACAGTACACCGTCCTACCTCCAATCGTACCGTGTCCGCAGACCACTCCATCTCCAGGAATCACGTTACGGTCCATTTCGAAATCCCTGCATCTATGCTCCACGAGCGTGTCAACCTCCATGAACGAGTCTTCGTCGAGCAGTAACTCGATTCTCTCCCTAGCCGTCATCTTTCCCTTGGCGTGTTGCGCCGAGACGCGAGCCTGCCCACCACCGCCTTCGGCGTGCGCTTTCCTGCGGCGGAGTTCCTCGACGCGCTCATCAGACTCAGCCATGGTGTCCGAAGGTAGGAAAACCACGTCAATGAGCATTCCCGTTTGGAATGCTGCCAGTCTCACGCGTCATCGGTTGCTTGAAGTCTGTCTCCCAACTCCCAGTTTTGTCATAATGCGTATCGTGATTGCTAAACCCGGGCTCGATGGCCACGACAGGGGGGCGAAAGTCATCGCCCGAGCTCTTAGAGACGGTGGCCACGAGGTTGTTTACACCGGACTGCGCAAGACACCGGAGGAAATCGTCCGAATTGTGATGGATGAGGATGCCACAGCTCTCGGACTTTCCACTCTTTCAGGGGCTCATGAGGTACTCGTTCCTGCAGTCTGCAACGGACTCAGGGCCGAAGGACTCTCCGAGGTAGTAGTCTTCGCTGGTGGTATCATCCCCTCAGACGATCACGATTCGCTTCATGACCAAGGGGTCCGGGCCATATTTGGACCGGGCGCGCGCACCTCTGAGATCCTAGATTTTCTCGAGGCCACATCCCGGCGAATTGAGTTGGGGCAGCCGGTAGGGATAGGGGAGAACTCTGGATGGCGATGGGATTGAATGATTTCGAGTTGCTGAATTCAGCACTTTCGGGAAACCGCAGAGATTTATCCAAGATTCTCACGGCCATTGAGAGTGGTGACAGTTTCGAGATGGATCCGCAAGACCCATGGACACTCGGAGTCACTGGGCCTCCAGGGGTCGGTAAGTCCTCATTGATAGGCAGGCTGATTTCGAAGTGGACCGACAGAGGGGAGAAAGTCGCCGTTCTGGCTGTCGACCCGTCCTCGCCGAACAGCGGCGGCGCCCTGCTCGCAGACAGAATGAGGATGGGAGCTACCGATTCAAGCGACTCTGTCTTTGTCAGATCATTGGCCACTAGGAATCATCCCGGAGGGATGGCTCCCCGCCTTTCTCCAATGATCGAATGCCTAGCTGCATGCGGTTGGAGCAGGATAGTCATCGAGACAGTCGGTGCTGGCCAATCGGAGATTCGAATCGTCGCCTTCGCTGACCGGGTGCTTCTGGTGGACGGACCCGACCGAGGAGACATGGTGCAGGCAGAGAAGGCCGGTATCATGGAGTTGGCAGACGTAATCGCGATTAACAAATCAGATATACCCAATTCTCAGCATGCCGCGGATTCAGTGCGCTCTGCCCTCGAGCTGAGTCAGGGTTCGCAGCCCCAAGTCCACTTGGTTTCGGCACATGATGGGTCCGGGGTGGACGAGTTGCTGGAGGAAATTGAAGCATGCTCGATATCTAACCCCAAGGGACGCCTCAGGACTAGGGAGAGGCTACTCTCGTTGTGGGATTCCCGCCTCCTTGACCACCCTAGGATAAATGAGGTGATGTATGCTGTTGAAACCGGAAGTATAACGCTCGATGAGGCCGTGGAATCGCTAAGATAGTAAGTCAGGAGAGGTTCTGGAATGGGCGAATCAGAGACTAGTTTCGACATCGATCACGTGAAACATTCAGTCGGAGGGATTGGTGGCCATGCGTTCAGGCGCCTGACACACGTATCGATGGCAGCTATTCCTCTAGCATACTACACCCGCGGGGACGATATCGCAGGCTATTTCTCAGTCGGACCCGATGAATTGGTTAGTTACGTCTTCCTCATGATTCTCGTCATCGAAGCCGTCAGACTGCGGTTCGGAATCGTCATTGTCGGCCAGAGGGAGTATGAATCCAAGCAGATTTCAGCCCTTGCATGGGGTGCTTTCGCAGTCTGCCTAACCCTTCTGATTACAGACATGGAGCCGTTCTCGAGTGGTACTGGGATTAAATCTGGAATTTACGGTATCCCGCTGATTTTTGGCCTTACTTTCGTCGATCCCTTGATGGGCGAGATAAAGCGCCAGAAGCAAGATATGAGGCTAGCAATAATCACAGGTCTAGCAGTCTCGTTTGTCATATGGGTCGGATGCAGTTTTTGGCTTGGGACTCCGTTGTGGGTTTGCATCCTCCTAGCTCCTCTCACAGTCCTAGGGGAACTGCCGAGGGTCAAGTACATCGATGACAATGCGACGATGATCCTTTTCCCTCTCGCCGCCCTATTGCTGCTCAGTCCTTTCCTGTGAGTCTCAGCCCGTCATCTTTACAATCCGGTTTCATCTGGCCAGTGTGTTAGCATGTCAGATGAGGGTTCAAATGGAGATATCGTAGATTCCCCTATATCTCAAAATACGTATGTTTTGATATGGACCATAGCTTCACTGGTTTCGTTCGCTATCTTTGTGGTATACTTCTGATTTCCCCTTACATAGTATAATGACGGGATTGTTACTCGAGTATCTGTGTGCGGCATCACTGGTATGCTCGGAAATGCAGATCAGGAAACTGCTCTGGCGATGGCTGCCTGCCTTAGCCATAGGGGGCCCGACGGAGGGGGCGGATTCTACGACGAACTCGAACACGGAGGCGTGGCGTTCGGTCATGCTAGGTTGTCGATAGTCGATATTGAAGGCTCTTCGCAACCCATCGGATCGGACCACGGGGCAGTATTAGTGCAGAATGGGGAGATATACAACCAATCGGAACTACGTTCTCGGTGCAATACCTATCCCTGGCGCACTTCAGGGGACAGCGAGGCTGTTCTAGCTGCACACAAGAACGCCATGCTCGCTGCAGAATCAACCAATCACAATTCAGCTGCGGACCACGCCCGATGGGTTTCTCTGCTGGATGGGATATGGGGCTTCTCTCTTTGGGATCCTGTGAGAAGAGAACTACTTCTGAGCAGGGATCCAATGGGTGTTAAACCACTGCTCAGAACACTGCTACCTGATGGTACGCTTCTGTTTGCTTCGGAAGTCAAGGCGTTCCATGCTCATCCTGAATTCATAGCCCAACCAGACATTGACGCTCTCGCCGTCAGACTCGCATACGAGTATCCGATGGACATGACGACACTCTTCCTCGGTGTCACACAAGTAGCCCCTGGGACAATCGAATCTTGGTCCTTGAACGATGATGGCAGAGCAGTTCTGAATGGAGTTTGCAGGTACTCTAGGAACATCATCTCACCTACGGAGCACTGGGATCCATCAGTTGAAGCCCGAATTCTCCTCGATAGTTTCCGAGAGGGCCTCGAGGATCGGATGATGTCCGACGTTCCAATAGGAATCGTGCTATCGGGGGGTTTGGATTCGAGTTTGGTGGCTGCACTCGCTCATCAGGTTTCTCAGAGTTCGGGAAAACCGGTACCAGAATGCTGGACTGTAGCCAGCAGTGAGGATAATCCTGATTTCGTTGCCTCCAAGATGATTGCCCAGCATCACGATCTGGGGCATCACACCAAGATAATCGAGGAGGACGCGTTTTGGAAAGGACTACCTCGCTTTGTTGCCAGCGGAGAGGATCTCGACATCACCGTACTGTTCTGGCAGTCTCTGTTTGAGGAGATGTCAAAGCAAGTGAGTGTGGGGCTTTGTGGCCAGGGGGCAGACGAACTTCATGCGGGCTATGCGCGATACCGCGAGCTGGATGAACATTCGCGGCTGGTATCAAACAGGCTTTCCCTAGCCGGGGGTTTCGATATCTCTGGTATCGAGCATGGCCCGGGAGAACCTTGGCTCAATACTAAGATAGATCCCAAACACCATTTCAAAGACTTGAGTACTACTCTGCAATTCGAACTTGACAGAGGTCAGTTGTCGAACTTCCAACTGCGTCTAGCTGACAGGCACAGCATGGCTCAGGGCATGGAAGTAAGGGTCCCTTTCCTGAGTTCACAGCACAGGGCCGTGTCCAACAGGTTACCAATGAGATGGAAACTCTCCGCGGATACGGAAAAACTCGCTCTGCGTGAGGCGGCTTCCCTGACCGACCTCCCTGAGATTATCGTGAGGCGCCCAAAGCTCCCGGCTGGAACAGCAACAGCCCCCGATTTGGTGTCCTCGCTGATACAGGAACTGACGCCCCATGCCACTGAGTGGGCCAAGGGATACGGCCGACTGAGCGAGCAACTCGCTGTTCATCCCGAGATGGCCATAGGGATGAGGCTGTTCCACTCGATTCACATGACAGGGAATCCTCAGCAACGGGCTACCAAGCCAATGATGGAACTTCTTGAGGATGTCAGTGACTGGCCCGAGAAATTATCTCGCTAATCGTAGACCGAGTTCCAACTCCCTACCTTCATGCTTGAGTAACCATGCCTTAGTTTCAGGACCGTTGCAGCCGCTGTAGTTCCCTAAAGCACCATCTCTGCGAACCACTCTGTGGCAGGGGACCAACAGGGTCCATGGATTGCCAGCCATGACTGAGCCGACAGCTCTGCTGGAATTCTCGTAGCCCGCTGCCAGTGCCAGATCGCCGTAACTAATCACCTCGCCGAAGGGTGCAACTTCCGGGAGAGTTGCGAGGACCTTTCTCTGGAACGCAGTAAGACTCCCTATGTCGAGCACGGGGACGGGGGCTTCGCGCTTCTGGAAGAAAGCTCTCACCCATCCTCTGGCCGTTTCCATGTGGTGTCTGCCCACCGCAGACTCGTTTTCCGGTTCTTCACTCCACTCAAGCCTACAGACTCCCTCTTCACTCGCCGCGACGATCATCCTACCTAGAGGGGTGGAAATCGCCCTAATCCCTACTTCCATCGAACTACCTGGCCTCTTCCTCAGGCTCGCCACCTTCGTCTCCGATAGCGATGTCATCCATTCCCACTATCTCGTAGTTCGAAGGGAACAGTGCGATGATTATCCCAGCCACTATACAGCCGAGACCGAGGTAGAATGACTGCATCACCACCATCAGTTCGAGACCAATCACGAACAAAACTAGGCCGCCTAGGTTGGACACCCATACTAGGGTCTTGAAGGTCGAAAGGGAGACGCCACTGGAATGACTGCTCCTCTTAGGGCCGAACTCGGCCCCGAATCTCAACGGCTCCTTATCTTCCACGACTATTCCTACCTGTCAATCATGATTATCGCATCGGTCGGGCAGCCTAGAACACACAACTTGCATCCCGTACACTCATCCCGTAGGATTCTAGCTTTCCGATTCACTTCTACTTGCATGATCGGACTTGCGAGCGGGGTGTCGTAAAGCTCAATGGCATCATCATCACAGACTATAGTGCATTGGTCGCAACCTATGCACAGCTCCTGCTTGACCCATGCGACAGCGTCCTCTCCCCCCTTGATCATGGCTTCCTCCTCTGCCCTCAGCGAATCGAGCATCATCCGGATGCGCTTCTGCTCGGCGGCTCGCCGGGCCAGCAGGTCGGGTATCTCCGTCACGTCCGGCAACTAGTGCCTCACATTCTCAATGTATGCTTCTCTCTGCCACCTTGATGCTGTGGCCGTCGGCGCCTAGTCGTAACTATTCTCTAGAGTTCACTTGGCGGGCGAGGAAACTGACAACGTCTAGAATCTCAAAGTCGTGACGTGGATCGCCCTCAAACTTGAGGCACTCAAAATGCGCCACGCACTTGGGACATGTCGTAAGCATCACGTCTGCCCCAGTCGCCTTCACTTCATCGAAGCGTTGTAGGCGCAGAGCTCTACTGTTCTCGTTGC
>Ga0206685_10000685_pt1 | contig 10162 bp, 9 predicted proteins | sample M220012015metaG_FD_161049 | JGI IMG/M metagenome (GOLD analysis project Ga0206685, IMG submission 161049) | Ammonia-oxidizing marine archaeal communities from Monterey Bay, California, United States - M2 200m 12015 | ecosystem: Environmental > Aquatic > Marine > Intertidal zone | place: USA...
CGCCGGCCCTAGCCGCCCAGAAGGTGGCCGTGCGGGTCGCCAACATGGGGCGGGCCAACTACCTGCGAATCGTTGGAGTGGTCGAGAACATGAGTGCCTACGTGGCACCCGACGGCAGCCGCCATGAACTGTTCGGCGCCGGGGGCGGTGGCGCGCTGGCCCAACAGGTCGGAGCCCCACTACTCGGCACCATCCCGCTGGACGGGGCGGTGGCTACCGCCGGCGATACCGGCTGCCCGATCTCCCTCGGCGAGGGTCCGGCGGCCGATGCCTACCGGGAGATCGTGGAACACATCGTCACCGAGGCGGCTCCACCGGTAGACATGGCGGGCTGCAGCGCCCGGCTTCTGGCCGCCGCCGAGGACGCTCTGGACGCCGCCGGGGCCTGAGCCAGAATCCGTACGAAACGACTCAGTCGAGCCGATCTGGCTCGTCCGGTCCGTCGGGAGTCCCGTCCTCCCAGGAGCCGGCGTCGATGATTCCTCCGGACGAGGGATCCTCGCCACGCCACCCGTACCGAAAGGTGGTACGCCCGCTGGCCATCGAACGGGTCAGCCGGCGGGTGGTCATGGCCCGTATCACGGCGCGTGTCGGCGGAAACAGCAGGGCCAGGCCAACAGCATCGGTTACGAACCCCGGGGTGAGCATGAGAGCACCGGCACCCAGAACCAGCAGACCGTCGACGATCTCGCGGCCGGGGATCCGACCCTGAGCCGCCTCCTCTTGGGCCCGACGCAGGATGCCGAGGCCCTCACGTCTTACGAGCCACGCGCCCACCACACTGACCAGCACCAGCAACCCGATGGTGTTCAGTACCCCGGTCGAGCCCGCTACCTGAACGATGACGGCCAACTCCACGATCGGTGTCACTACGAACACCAGGAACAGGATCAGGAACACGGCCGCATGTTAGAGCGGCCCGATACGGGTACCCCGATGTGGGGGCCCTGTGGAGGGAACACGGCGAGCCGGGCCCGGACGGGAACCATCCGCCTATCCTCGCGACTACATGACCCGCCCCTCAGAAAGTTCCCCCGGCCCGGCCCCTGACCGGCCCCCCAGCGTCGACCGTCTGGCCCGATCGCTGGCCGACATCGGCCTGCCCCACCCCCTACTGGTCGACGCGGCCCGCACCGCGGTGGCCGAAGCGGTGGCCGCGGACGAACCGGCCAGTGCCCTGATTCGGGCCCGCGAGCTGGCTGAGGCCACGGCCCGGGCCCTCCTATCCGACGTGGTCAACGCCACCGGCGTGCTGTTGCATACCAACCTGGGCCGGGCGCCTTGGAGCCCTTCTTCAGGCGACGATCGGCGCTACACGACGCTGGAGTTCGATCTGGCCAGTGGTTCACGGGGTTCTCGGCAAGATCGGGCCCCCGCGCTGCTGGCCCGGGCGTGCGGCGCCGAGGCCGCCATGGTGGTCAACAACTGCGCATCCGCTGTCCTGCTCGTGCTGGCTGCTCTGGCCGCCGGGCGGGGAGTGGTGGTGTCACGCGGCGAGATGGTCGAGATCGGTGGCGGCTTCCGGATCCCCAACGTGATGGCCCAGTCGGGTGCCCGTCTGGTCGAAGTCGGGACCACCAACCGGACCCGCATCGGTGACTTTTCGGCCGCCATCGCGTCCGACCCCGACGTGGCCCTGACCTTGTCCGTCCACCAGTCCAACTACCGGATCGAAGGCTTCACCGAGTCGGCGTCGGTGGCCGAACTGGCTGCTCTAGACGTGCCGGTAGTGGCCGACATCGGGTCGGGCCTGTTGGATGCCGCCTGCCCGTGGTTGGCTGACGGTCCACCGGGGTGGCTGGCCGACGAGCCGGCAGCCCGTCAGACACTGGAGGCCGGAGCGGCGTTGGTGACGTTCTCGGGCGACAAGCTGCTGGGCGGACCCCAAGCTGGGATCATCGCCGGTCGAGCGGACCTCATCGCGGCGTGCGCCGCTCATCCGTTGGCCCGGGCCCTTCGCCCGGGAAGCCTCGTGCTGCAGTCTCTTCAGAACCTGGCACTGGCCTATCTGACCCGGGACGGCTGGGCCATTCCGTTCTGGCGTATGGCCACCGAGCCGGTCTCCGACTTGCGGGCCCGCGCTGGACGGATCGCTGCCAATCTGACACCCGATCTGGTCGCCGACACGGTGGCCGTGCCCGGCGGGGGAACACTGCCCGGGGTGGAGATCCCTTCGGTCGGGCTGGTCCTCGCCGGTGACCGGGTGGCTGAGTTGCGTGCCGGTTCACCCCCTGTGGTGGCCCGGGTGACTGACCATTCCACCGTGCTTGACCTCCGGACCGTGCATCCTGATGATGACGACGTGATCGCCGCAGCCCTCGCCGGCCTGACACCCGACGCGGCCCCCGTACAGGCGACCGCCGACCACACCCCCTCCAGCGACAGGCGCTGACCGGTGCACGTCGTTGCTACGGCGGGCCACGTCGACCATGGCAAGTCGACCCTCGTTGAAGCCCTGACGGGAACCGATCCCGACCGGTTCGCCGAAGAGAAGGCCCGGGGCCTGACCATCGACCTGGGGTTCGCAGCCACCACGTTGCCTTCGGGGGCCGCCCTGTCGCTAGTCGACGTCCCTGGCCACGTGCGGTTCCTCAAGAACATGCTTGCCGGTGTGGGTGCCGTGGACGCCTGCCTATTCGTGGTGGCGGCCACCGAGGGCTGGAAACCCCAGTCCGAGGAACACCTGCGGATCCTCCAACTACTGGGCATCGGCCACGGCGTGATCGCCCTGACCAAGGTCGGCACGGCCGACGAGGACCTGGTCGACCTGGCCCGTCTGGAGATCATCGAGCAGGTGGAGGGCACGTTCCTCGACGGAGCCGCGGTGGTGGCCACCGATGCACCGACCGGGCTGGGCCTCGACGATCTGCGAGCCGCCCTCGACACCCTGGTGGCCGCTACGCCCACCGCTGTGGACCACGGCAGGCCCCGCCTGTGGGTCGACCGTGCCTTCTCCGCTAAAGGTGCTGGCACCGTCGTCACCGGCACGCTCTCCGGTGGTGCCCTGCGGGTCGACGATGAGTTAGCCATCCACCCCGCGGGCACTGCGGTCCGGGTGCGATCGCTAGAGAATCACCACGCCAGCCACCTCGAGTTGCCTCCCGGTAGCCGGTGTGCGGTCAATCTGGTCGGGGCCGCCCATGACGAGGTGGTCCGCGGCGACGTACTCGTTCGATCTGACCAGTGGCACCACACAGCGGTGTTCGACGCCTCGCTCCAGGTGCTGGAGCGGCTCGACCACCCGGTCTCAAGACGGGGCGCCCACGTCCTCTACCTCGGCTCGGGTGAACACCCGGTGAGGATGCGCATCCTCGGTCCCGATGCCCTCGAGCCGGGGTCCGAGGGATCAGTCCGGATCCACCTGCCCCGACCACTTCCCCTACTCCCCGGCGACCGGTTCATCCTACGCGAATCGGGCCGGTCGGAGACGGTGGGCGGGGGCGAGGTACTCGACGTAGACCCGACCGAAAAGGCCTCCGCCGCCCGACCCGACCGCTCCGTGGACCGGGTGGTGAAAGAGCGGGGCTGGGTGGACGCCGACGAGTTGGAACGACTCACTGGCGAACGTCGGGCTCCCGACGTCGACCGTTGGGTCGTCAATCCCGAGATACTCCATGAGACGCTCGAAAGGTTGCGAGACACCGTCGATTCCGTCGGTCCGCTGGGTCTCGAACTGTCTCGGCTAGATCCCTTCGAGCGGGCCGTCGCCGGGCTCCTAGGCGATGCGGTGATCGAAGCCGGCCGGCTGGTCCCGGTGGGAACCGTCGATCCGCTGGCCGACCACCCGTTCGTGGCCGCCCTGGCCGCCTCACCGTTCACCCCACCTGGACCCGACGGGGTCGACCGCGGCGAGCTACGGGAACTGGTCCGACGGGGCGACGTGATCGAAGTGGAGGGGATCTTCTATTCCACCTCGGCTATCGATGCGGCCGCCCGGCTGGCCGCCCGGCTACTGGTCGACGATCCCGACGGATTCACCGTCTCGGTATTCCGGGAGGCGGCGGGAAACACCCGCAAGCACGCCATGCCATTGTTGTCCCATCTAGACGGCACCGGTATAACCAGACGGCGCGGCGACGTCCGAATCGCCGGCCCACGCCTCCCCGTTCTCTGACGCAGTTTCAGATCCCGAGCAGCACCCGACGTTCGGACTCATTGGTCCCACCCCAGATTCCATGGGTCTCGCCACGGCCCACAGCGAACTCGAGACACCGTCCGGCCACCACACAACGATCACAGATCGCCTTGGCCCGGAGTTCCCGGAGACGCTTCTCGTCCCGGCCCTCACCGCTACCCGGCGGGTAGAACACCACAGCCTGCGGTCCTCGACAAGCCGCCTTCACCTGCCACTCTCGGAAGTTGCCGTTAACCGGCATCCGCACACCCCTCGTGGTCTGTCGGCCCGTCCGATCGGGCCGTAGACGACGAACCTATGACGCGCGTGCCGGACGGGACAAGGGTGAATTACCAGCCAACTCAGCGACGTCGATAGTCGCGGGCTGCGCCGTCGACAGGCTCGACCTCCAGCCACAAGCCATCGACCCCGGTCACCCGGATGTCGCCACCGGGTTCCACCGGGGTGGCCCGGTTGGTGGTGGCCCGCCACACGGCGTCGCGCACGCGGACCGTGCCGTTGGGCGAGAGTTCGTCCTCGGCGGTCCCCTCCTCGCCGATGATCCACTCCCGACCGATGGTGGGTGTCGAGAACCGGGTCCGGACCATGGTCGGCATTCCACCCACCACACCAGCCACCGTGCCCAACAGGCCGACAGTCAGAGTGATCCAGGAGAAGGACTGTCCCTCGAAGAGGAACACCGAGCCGGCCACCAGGGCGATTGTCCCAATGATCGACCAGAGACGCGGTACACCGGCCTGGACGTCGATGGCGAAGCCCACGAAGGCGAAGACGAGGATGCCAACCGCCCAACCCCGAGCAGGGAGCACACCGAGGCCATAGGTCGAAAGGAGGAAACATCCGGCGCCGATGACACCGGCGATGCCCACGCCGGCCGTGTACAACTCGAAGACCAGCAGGCCCATACCGATCAGCAGGAGCAGGTAGGCCACCGCCGGGCTGGCCACCGTATGGAAGAACTGGGCCACGACGTCGAGTTGACGAAAGCGGGTTGGGGTGACCGGCTGGACCGACGGGCCGTCGTCGCCGTCGACCGTCCGGACCTCGAAGCCGGGCACACCCACCAGCTGTTCTAGAAGTACCGGTGCAGAGCGAGCTAGGCCCCGTTCGATGGCCTCCTCGTAGCCCACGGCCCGGTCCACCAGATCGGTGTCGACGGGCAGGCCGAACGGAAGGCCGAAGCCACCGCCCAGCACGGAATCGCCCAACGCCCCGAGGTGGGCACCCGGCGCGATGCCGATGTCGTCGCCGAGGGCCACCAGTCGGGCCATCGGCCCGGTGGCCTCAGCGCCCGACGGGCCGACCCAGAACGAGACCGGAACCGGTGCGGCGACGATCAGTTCGGCGAGACGGACCAGTTCAGCGTCATCGACCACCGAGGTGGTGCTGTCGACCTGGAAGACCACGGCCACCGTCTCGGCCGGATCGAGGGACTCCAGGACGTCGGCCAGCATGTCGACCAGTACCGGGTCCAGGAAGCCCTGGACCTCCACGACGTCGACCACGGCCGGTGGGGTGTGCACCTCGCCCTCGTGTTCGGAATGGGCGACAACGGTCGGCGCGCCCAGCACGATGACGGCCGTCATGGTCAGCAGGACAGCGAGCACACGGCGAAGAAGGGAGAGCGGAGAGAGGGGTCGCATCACGGGTCCGGGAGGAGGGGAAGACAACGAGTCGGGCAAGCCTACGGACCGTTGTGCGCTGGCAACCTGCCCAGGCCAACCTGCTTCGGCGGGTGGATCTCCGTGGGCAGTATCCCTCAGAACTACTGGTCAGGTACCAGCCTCGCCGAGCGCCAGTGCGGCCTCCTCGACGGTTTCACGCACCGGCACGATCCGATCGAAGCCGGTGGTGTGCAGCAAGCGAATCAACGCCGGGCGATTGCACGCCACGGCCACGTCTCCGTCGTTCTCCCGGGCACGTCGGATCCCACCGATGAGCGCACCTAGGCCAGCGGAGTCCATGAACGGGACGTCGGAGAGGTCGACCAGGATGAAGGCCTCGATAGACAAATCGGTCAACGACTCCCGGAACTGGGCCACCGTGTAGGCGTCGAGTTCCCCGGCTGGTCGGCACAGGACATAGCCATCATGTCGTTCGACCGTGATCTCGAGCATCCGGGTCGCCTCCTGACCGATCGACGTGCGCGGAGGGCACGTCCGTTGGGGGCAACGTAGTCGGCGGCGGGCGGTAACGGTCACCGACCCCCCGGTACGCTCCCGCCCATGAGCGAGACCGCTGCCTCACCGACGGGTTATTTGACGGTTCTCGTGGCCACCGATGCCGACCACGTCCACGACGAGGTGGATGCTGCCCTCGAAGGCGACCACACGGTGGTCCGGGTACACACCGGAGCCGAGGTGCTGGCCGCGGTGGCCGCCCACGAGCCGGCGCTGGTGGTGCTCGACCTCCAGATCGGGAACATGGGTGGCATGGCCACTTGTATGGACCTTCGCCTCGAGCAGCGGGCCGACCGGATCCCCGAGCAACGGATCGTGATGCTCCTGGACCGCGATGCAGATGCCTTTCTGGCCCAGCGGGCCGAGGCGGACGCCTGGATGGTCAAGCCGGTCGACGCCCTCATCCTGCGACGCACCGCCCGTGATGTACTCGCCACCTGAACACACCCGTGACCCACGGAAGGCGACCTGAACGGGGCCATCCGAACTGGCCCGGTGGGCACGACCGGTCCCAGTAGGGCGCCGGTACCCTTGCCCGCTGAAACGGGTAGTGGCGCAGCTTGGTAGCGCGCCTCGTTCGGGACGAGGAGGTCGTGGGTTCAAATCCCGCCTACCCGACCAGGGGGTCTCGGCAGGTTATTGAAATCGGCTCGGCAGGTTTCGACCACCCAGAGTGGTCGCCTTCGGCTTGACCACGGTGTCTGAGGGTTCCCTGGCAAGTGAGTTGGCTGGTGTCCCGTGTCGAGATGGCATGTGAATGCATGCCAAAGACAGTCCAGAGAAATGCCCTAGGGGCAATGATCTGAGAACTGCAATCCGCAGGTTCCGGGTTCGAGTCCCGGGGGGCGTACCCATAAACCGAGAAAACGCATGTCGCAGTCCCGGCGCAACTTCCGCCAACACAGGGACATGACAGAGACATGGGAACTCCACAGAACACCGCCGCCATCTACGTCCGCCGCAGCGCCAACGTAGGTTTGCCCGGTGCCATTCCAGAGCCGCCATCGAACCGTGATCGCCATCCTGGCCATCGCTGCCCTGGGCGGTGCGTGCTCGCCTGGCGACGGTGGGGACCTGGCCCATCCGACGACAGGCGTCACGGCGATCGTCAACGCCGACGTGTACACCGTCGACCATGAAGGCTCATGGGCCGAGGCGTTCGCCTACGACTCCGACGGCGTCATCATCGCCGTCGGGTCCGAGGTCGACGTCCTGTCCGCTGCGGGTGGCGGGGCGCTCGTGATCGACGCCGGTGGCAACATGGTGCTGCCCGGCTTCCAGGACGTCCACGTCCACGTGCCCGAGGCCGGCATCAACCAGCGCCTGTGCTTCATGCCGAGCCGCCGCAACCTCGAGGACTACGAAGCCGGCGCCGCCAGGTGTGCCGGCCGGCAACGCAACGCCGACTGGGTCCGGGCCGTCGGGCCATCGCTGTTCGAACTGCGGGACACCGACGAGCTGCCCATCGACCTGCTGGACCGTGCCATCCCGGACCGGCCGGCGATGATCCTCGACGATCTCGGCCATGCAGTCTGGACCAACACCCTCGGGCTCGAGGCCGCCGGCATCGGCCCCGACGACCCCGACCCCCGGGGGGGCATCCTGCACCGAGACGCCGACTCGGGGCGCCTCACCGGCCTGCTGTTGGAGGACGCCCAACAGCTCGTGCGCAACGCCGCGGCCCTCGAAGACGACGCCAACTACAAGGGCCTTCTCATGGCCCTGGGCGACCTGGCCCGCAACGGCGTCACGGCCGTGAGCGACGCCGGCGGCTACTGGGCCCAGAACCACCCAGCCGCATGGGAGCGGGCAGCCACCGAGGGCACGCTCACGGTGCGGGCCGTCAACAGCCTCTACGTGTATCCCGACCTCGACCTCGACGAGCAACTCGCCGAGTTCGAGCGTCGGTTCAGCGACGATCCCGACCGCCTGCTCCGCTTCAACACGGCGAAGATCTACGTCGACGGCATCCTCGATCTCGGCACCGCAGCACTCATCGACCCCTACGACACGCCGATCGACGAGGACCACCCGTCGGGCTTCCACTACTTCACGCCCGACCTGCTCCAGGCCTACGTCTCCGGACTGCACGCCATCGGCTACCGGATCAGCTTTCACGTGATCGGTGACGCAGCGGTCCGTGCCGCCCTCGACTCGATCGAGGGGATCGACGACGACCCAGCCACGGTCGCCGAAAGGCGCCACCGCACCACCCACAACTTCCTCGTCCATCCCGACGACATCGGCCGCTTCGCCGACCTCGGCGTCATCGCCGACTTCCAACAGAGTCCCGACGCAATCGACCCCCGGTATCTCGACTTCCTCACCGACTTCATCGGTGACCGGGCCCTCGACCTGATCCCCACCGGGTCGCTGATCGTCGCCGGCGCCACGGTCACGCTTTCCAGCGACTGGGACGCCAGCCCCCTCTCGCCCCTCGGCACCATCGAGCGGTCGATCATGCGTGATGTCAACCCGGTGCTCGACGTCGGCACCGCCATCACCCTGATGACCATCGACGCCGCCTTCGCCCTCGGCCACGACGACCTCACCGGCTCCATCGAGGTCGGCAAGCAGGCCGACTTCGTCATCCTCGCCGACAACCTGTTCGAGATCGATGCCGCCGACATCGACAGGACCGATGTCCTGCTCACGGTGGTCGCAGGCTCCGAGGTCTACCGCAGCGTGGGGTTCCGCAACTGAGGGGACCGCCGGTCGGCGGGCTCGATCCCGCCTGGCCGGAGCGTCATTCGCGGGTCGTCGGAAGGATGATGGACTCGGTGGGCTTCCTACTGATGGAGGACGAGCAGTCCTTCTGCCCTGACGACTAACACCTGACTCGGCTCCGACCCGCTGGATTCTGACGACCCTGGCGGCGGGACGAGCCGCCAGGCCTTCACCGAACCCGAAGAAACCAGCAACGACGGCGGTTCGTTCCCGACCGGTGGGCTGGTCGCTGCCCTAGCCGGTCTCGCGGTGGCCGCCTGGATGGCGTTGACCGCAGCCGGTCAGGCCCTGTGGGGGCGGATCACCCAGTTCTTCGCCGGATCAATACTCGGGTTCCTTATCCTGGGCCGCAAACGCGACCGGTGCCGACACTGCAGCAAACCCCTCACCGACAAGGAAGGCATCCTCGTCGACGAAGACGACAGCTACGAATGTGCCGACAACCCCGGCGGCGACCACCACCAACTCAAACGACGCCGAGAATCGTGATGGTGACCGCATGTGGTGGTTTATGCACTGAACCGGTGGCGCTTCCGGTCCTCGATTGACCTGGTGAAACTGGACTCCGGTTCTGGGGTTGGCTGCTCAGCAGCCCCGACTGCCCGCATAGGCGAACGCAGCCCGGTCGGCGGTGGTTACCGAAGCCTTCCTATTGAGCCTGGGATACATGACCGAGCCGTCATCGACGCTGTGGCCAATGCCGACTGCGTGGCCGAGTTCATGGATGAGGGTGGTCCGGATGAAGTCTCCACCTGTGTTCGTGTCGAGATCGTGCTTGGTGAGGATCTCGTCGGAGAGCAGGACGATCGCCTGGAAGACGATGAGGCGGTCTACGACCTTCCGGTGCCAGACCTCGGCTGCACCGAGTTCGTGGTCTTCGAGTAGGCCGGTGTCACGGTTGACCCAGATGATCTGGATGGTGTTGGGCTGGGGTGCCGGATTGTCTCCGACGGTGTGAGTTGAGTCAGTTGTCGGGGTGAACTCCAGGCCGGTGAGTTCGCCAAGTTCGGTGATGGCATCCCGGGTGGCCAGGGCGGCAGCTGTGCTATCTGCCGAAGATTCGACGGTGTCGACCGTGACTCGGATCGGCGTGCAGTTGGGCCACAGGGCGGAACCGGTC
>Ga0206685_10000694_pt1 | contig 10134 bp, 9 predicted proteins | sample M220012015metaG_FD_161049 | JGI IMG/M metagenome (GOLD analysis project Ga0206685, IMG submission 161049) | Ammonia-oxidizing marine archaeal communities from Monterey Bay, California, United States - M2 200m 12015 | ecosystem: Environmental > Aquatic > Marine > Intertidal zone | place: USA...
TAAAGTAAATCATAGCAATTTATGCTCTGAGATTACGCTTGCCACCGACGAAGAAAGAACTGCAGTGTGTTGTTTATCTAGTGTCAATTTAGAATATTTTGACGACTGGAGTCAACACCCTGCTTTCATTCCTGATTTAATTAGAATGTTAGATAATGTTATAACCAGTTTTATCGAAAGAGCACCAGAGCAACTATATAGAGCAAAATTTTCTGCTATGCGGGAAAGAAGTTTAGGTTTAGGAGCAATGGGATTTCATGCGTACTTACAAAAGAATAATATTCCTTTTGAGAGTGCACAAGCGACGGGCGCAAATTTAAAAATGTTCTCGTATATTAAATCTCAAGCAGATACTACTACAAGAAAACTAGCACAAGAAAAAGGAGCTTGTCCAGATGATGATACAGCATCAGTAAGAAATGCACATCTTTTAGCAATAGCTCCAAATGCAAGTTCTAGTATTATATGTGGAAACACAAGCCCTAGTATAGAACCTTTCCGTGCTAATGCTTTTAATCAGAAAACAAAGTCTGGAAGCAATCTTCATAAAAATAAATTTTTGGAAACAACTTTAGAAGGTTACGATAAGAATGACGAAGAAACTTGGAGAACTATAGTAACAAACAAAGGAAGTGTACAACACTTAGATTTTTTGTCTGAGTGGGAAAAGAATGTATTTAAGACTGCTGTTGAATTAAACCAATCTTGGTTAATAGATCATGCAGCCCATAGACAAGAGTACATTTGTCAGTCCCAAAGTTTAAATTTGTTTTTTCCACCAGATATTGATAAGGGTAGCTTACATAATATACATATGCTAGCATGGGCAAGAAACTTAAAGACTCTTTATTATTTAAGGAGTGAAGCTATATCTAGAGCAGATGTAGTATCTGATTTAGTAAAAAGAGAAATAATCTTTGAACAATCTGATTGTTTAGCGTGTGAGGGTTGATATGAGTTTATTAGATGAAAGAACGTTCTATAAACCTTTTCAATACCCTTGGGCTTTTGAAGCGTATAAAATGGCACAACGAATGCATTGGATGCCTGAAGAAGTTACTTTACAAGATGATGTAAAGGATTATAAAGAAAACCTTACAGAAGACGATAAAATATTATTAGATAATCTTTTTTTGTTTTTCACACAGGCAGATGTTGATGTAGCTGGAGGATATGCTAATCATTATTTACCTACTTTTAAACAGCCTGAGGTACGAATGATGTTATCTGCTTTTGCAAGTATGGAAGCAGTACATATGGAGGCATACGCTTTATTAGTAGACACACTAGGTAAGAGTGAAGAATTCTATGAAGAGTTCTTAAACATACAAGCTATGACAGATAAGCATGAGTATCTAACAAATTTTAATATGGATACTCCATTTGATATAGCGAAAACGATAGCTGTGTATAGCGGATTTACTGAGGGAGTACAACTATTTGGTAGTTTTGCAATCCTTTTAAATTACCCTAGACACAACTTGATGAAAGGCATGGGACAGATAGTGACTTGGAGTATTAGAGATGAATCCCTCCATGTTGAGAGCATGTCTCAACTCTTTCGCACATTTTGCAAAGAAAATCCAGAAATATGGACAGACCGCCTGAAGTATGAGATATATTGTGCAGCGGAACGCGTTGTTGAATTAGAAGATCGATTTATAGATGTTTGTTTTGAAAACGCGAAAATTCCCGATTTGACATCAGAAGATGTTAAAGAATATATTCGCTATATTGGGGGTCGCAGATTATTAGGACTTGGATTAAAGAATATCTTTCATGCAAAAGTTAACCCATTACCTTGGATTGACATACAAGTAAACGCAGTTGAGCATACCAACTTTTTTGAAAACCGTGCTACAGAGTATGCTAAAAGTAGTACAAAAGGAAATTGGCAGGACATTTTCAAATGAGTGAACAAGAACACATAGAAGGACAAACTGTTACTATTGATGGAGTTATCCATGAATTAAGTACCTTATCCAAAGAGCAGTTACAAATAGTACATCATTGTCAAAGAGCAGATGCAGAAATAACCAGATTACAAGATTTAATGGCTATTCTCTCTACTGGACGACAATCATATATAAATGAATTGGGAAACCAATTAAACGAAGAAAAAGAGGCTACAGAAGGAAACTCTCACGATACCGAATGAGAATATTTATAGGATACGAAACTAAGTACCCCGAACAGTATGAGGTGTGTAAAGCCTCAATAGAGCGTTATAATGCAGGACACGATATTAGACCGCTTATTAAAGAAGAAATGGTACAGAAGGGGTACCATAGACCTGTAGAAGGGGAGTCAACAGACTTCGCCTTCACTAGATTTTTAGTGCCATATCTATGTGATTATACAGGGTATGCACTTTTTTGTGATAGTGATTTCTTGTGGAGGTCAGACCCCCAAGAAATTTGTTCCTTTAAAGAAAAAAAGTATTCAGTTCATGTAGTGAAGCACGCGCAGCTTATAGAGAGTGAACATAGCAAAATGCATGACAAAGTAAACAGACCGTACGCTAAAAAGTACTGGTCTAGTCTAATGTATATAAACTGCAATAAAGCAAAGAACTTAACTATGGAATCAGTTAATCATGCAGATGCAAGTGATTTACATGGATTTAAGTGGTTAAAGAATGATAATGAAATAGGGGATTTACCCGTTACTTATAACACGTTAGTAGGTTATTATAATATCAGAAACCCAAAAGCAGTACACTTTACAGACGGCGGACCGTGGTTGATAAGCTATGAAGACGTCCCTTATGCAGAAGAATGGAAATTAATTTACAACAACTTATAGAGAATAAGAATATTTTACTAGTAGGAAACTCTGTGGAGATTCTTCAGTATGACTATGGAAATACAATTGATAGTTATGATGCTATAGTACGTTTTGGAAGGGGTATGCCCACTAAAGAAAACGAACATGCAATAGGAGCAAGAACTGATATATGGGTATCGGGGTTTTTAAGAAAAAATTGTAGACCTAACTTTCCAAAAGCAATTCCATTAATTAATCGTTGCAGGATAGATTTAGATAGTAATACGGAACATCATTTTTTTAATTATGAATATATTGAAATGTTTTCAGATGAAGAATTAAAAGAAGTCTTTAAAGAATTTGGATATAAAAATAAAGATAAATGGAGTCCCCGTCCTTCTCAAGGATTTATGGCACTACTTTACTTTACAAGAAAAATGATGGTTTGGAAGAGTTTAACTATTATAGGATTTGACTTCTTTGCTAAAAAATTAAATTTTAAAGTAGGAGAAGCAAAGCCTTCTAGTTGGCACATGCCTACTAATACTATAAGTAAACTTCCCCATAGTGCAAAAACGGAAAGAAATTTTGCTCTTGATTTATCTAGAAATGGGGTTATTAAATGGATTATGCTTTCCGATTTAAAGGAAGAAGCAATTAGTGTTGTTTCTACGAGATAATTATCCCATCTTACCTAGTTGGTAACCTGCTTCTACAACCTTTCTAAGATACCTTTTCTGGTTATCTGATTTTATTAACAATACCTCATTCAAACTTGCATTGCGCAAATTAAGAGGAATCTTATCTATTAAACTTGACCATTGGTCAAACGGTACTGCTAATTGATATATAGTAGGAAGAACATGATAAGGACAATTAAGAACAGACCTAGGCATTTCTATAGACCAACTCTTTCTTAACATTAAGTTATAATTAAATGCGTCTTTTGGTCCGACTGCTTCATGTCTTAATAACTGGTCGTCTTTACCATTAATGTATAATGGAGTATAAACATGATTATTTTTAAGAAGTGCTGAAAAGAAAGTTGGATTATAAGCACTTAAAACATATTGGTCTATTTCTGCTAAAGGAGGTAAAGGTACCTCTGCATCCATATAGCCATCAAACGGAACAGGTGTTACTGTTCCTCCACTGAAGAAAGTATCATTAGTACCTATCTTACAAAAAGCTTCCCAATTTAGCATAAATACTTTTTTATCAAGGTCGTCCCTTCTAGAGTCCAAACCTAACAGATTATAATATCTTCTGAAATGAGTGTGGGTTATCCATTTATGTGTTCTACAAAGAATTGATACTTTATTATCAAAGTATTTTTCTGGTGGTATTTGTCCTTCATCTAGAGCTGTTAAAAATAATCGATTACCACTTGTAACTATTACTCTTTTTCCTAAGCCAGGTGACTTATCTTTCCAATGTTCTTTTAATTGAAGAACTGCTCTAGCTTGCATATCTTTTCTGCCCATCTGAGGCATTTGATAAATATTTACCTTATTAAAATTAGCCAATGCAAATTCTACAACCCTTTTGTCCCAGACAGAAGGTCGTATAAATAAATGTAGACGAAAGTTATCATCTTTTTTGTCCAATAAGGACGCCAAAGTGAACATTCCGTACACTTGTTCGTAAATTACTACTAATTCAATTTGTGGTGTCATAATTTTATCTTGTAATCCCAGAAGTTATCAAAATAACGTTCTACTCTTTCCTCGGCATCTTCATCAAAATCAAAGATGATGCCCGATCTTTTGCTTGAAAGAATTTTACTAAGTGCATCTTTAGAAGATTGGTTCTTCTGATCTGCTATCGTAGCATAAATACTTTCGTATGTTAAATGACTTTTTTCTCTCGCTATTTTTGGAGTAGAAATAAGTCGTAATCCTTTATCTAGAAGAAGTGCTATTAGTCCTGTTTCACTATTAGGAGAACAAGCTACTTCTTTAGCTTTTAATAATAAATCCATTCCGCTAACTTTTTTATCTAAAACCCTATCCTTACCGTAGTCTTTTTTAAACTTTGCCACAAATAAATTTGTGGTTATAGGATGAGGTTTTATAACAAAGCCATCTTCTATACATCTACGTACTCGTCCCCAGTCTATAACTTGCATATCTTTCCCTTCTTTAGTTAACAAGTTAGTACCTGGTGGAAATATTACTTTATCATGATAAGTTTCATTATCTTTAAGTAAATATTTATCTCTAAAATTATTTATTATTTTATCAATTCTTTCTTCGTCTATTTTTATGTCTGAATCAACGATTGACTTAAATATTTTATCATTTATTTTAACAGAATTTACTTTAAATAAAAGTCCGTTTCCCATAAAGTCTGTATATAACCATGCCCTTATTGTATGAATCTCATTAGTATTAAACCAGAGATCATATTCGAGTCGTAAACCTCTATGCCACTTTGGTAGAATTCTTTCTCTAAAAATCTTCAACTCATCTAACTGAGCCTTAGGTCTCATACTACTACCCGATTTCATATAGTGAGTAGGAACATCTCCTACTTGTTCATTTATCGAAAGAGGTGGTAAAGAATTTTTAAGTCTTCCTCTAATCGGCCTCTGTTTCTCTGCCATTTCTAAGCTCTTTCTTTAAATTAAATATTTCCATTTCCATATTTTTCAGTCGTTCTTCTGTCTCTCCGAGAGTGTCGAACATGGCTGATAACATGCTTTCCATTTTGTTATTTACATAGTTAACGTCTATTACTTTATCTCTATGTTCTACCATTATGCATTAGTCCACGTTGAGCCATCCCAATAAGATAATCCATAGTCTGTGGAGCTTGCGACTTCAGTATCAAATATGGTACCTGCTGAGCTGGCGGTTATTCTTTCAAACAGCGAAGTTGTAGTCGCTGTTGCTATTGTTGTTGAGTGTGTTGTTGCTACTGTTGTATCTGTTGATTTAGTAGTATCATACGTTGTTGTTGTTGCTTTATCTGTAGCTGTTGTTGCACTTGTACCTGTAGAAGAAGTAGTTGCAGTTGACCTACTTGTTAAAGTTCCTAAGGTAGTAGCGTAAACTGTACTTGTACTCTTACTTGTTATAGTATCAAATGTAGTTATAGTATCATATGTAGTTGTAGTAGCATGACTTGTTGCTGTAGTTATAGTAGTATCAAAAGTTGTTGTAGTAGCTCTACTTGTACTTGTAGCACGAGAACTTAATCTAGAAGTTCCATATGTTGTTTCATAACTCGTACTTCTTGATGTATTAGTAGACCAAGTCGTATTATCTACATATGCAGTACTTGTAGTTCTAGACGTATTCGTGTTATTAACGTCTGAAGTGCTATCTACGTATGCTGTAGTAGTACTTCTAGCGGTATTTGTATTGTTAGTACCTGCTGTATTATCCACATAAGCTGTAGTAGTACTTCTAGAGGTATTTGTATTATTAGTACCTGCTGTATTATCTACATAAGCTGTTGAAGTATCTCTGGCTGTATTAGTAGTATTAGTACCACTTGTAGCATTAGTTCCTGAAGTACCTGTACTTCTAGATGTATTTGTATTGTTAGTACCACTTGTTGCATTAGTACCAGATGTTCCTGTAGACCTAGATGTATTTGTATTGTTAGTACCTGATGTATTATTTGCACCTGTTGTATTGTACGCAGTATTTCTACTAGTATTCCAAGCTGTATTTGTGCTCCAACTCGTATTAGTACTTCTAGTTGTATTCCAAGAAGTGTTTGTGTTCTGAGACGTACTATTAGTACCTGATGTACCGTACGAAGTATTCCATGAAGTGTTTGTATTCCATGAAGTAGCTGTATTATGGGATTCTGATGTACTCCAACTTGTCAATATTGTAGTTTCATGCCCTGTAGGATGGGTTAAATAATTTCCTTCTCCCAAACTCTCTACAGTATTCCAAGAAGTAGCATAAGTAGTATTATTCCCTGTACTATAAGTATTTGATGTACTATTAGTGTCTGATGTACTATTAGTTCCACTTGTACCTCTACTAGTATTCCATGAAGTGTTTGTATTCCAAGAAGTACTGTTTGTACCACTTGTGCCATATGAAGTATTATTAGTACCTGCTGTATTATTTGTACCTGTAGTACCATAAGAAGTACTTCTAGTTGTACCCCAAGCTGTATTTGTACTCCAAGAAGTTCCAGTACTATCTACATATGCTGTAGTAGTATTCCATGAAGTGTTTGTATTCCAAGAAGTTGATGTACTATCTACATAAGCTGTTGAAGTATTCCATCCAGTATTGGTATTCCATGAAGTTGCTGTATTATCTACATAAGCTGTTGAAGTATTCCTAGCTGTGTTTGTAGCCCAAGAAGTATTGGTACTGTCTACATAAGCTGTTGAAGTAGATCTTGATGTATTTGTTGCCCATGAAGTATTGGTACTGTCTACATAAGCTGTTGAAGTAGCTCTTGATGTATTTGTATTCCAAGAAGTCGCTGTACTATCTACATAGGCTGTTGAAGTATCTCTCGCTGTATTTGTACTTTGAGTAGTATTATTCGTAAACCCTGTGTTTCTAGTTGTACTTATTGTAGTATCATAATTTGTTGTATATGTAGTTGTTGTATCATAAACAGTAGTTGTAGACCTTGTTGTAGCATAAGCTGTTTCAGTATTGAATATTGTTGTAGTACTAGGAGCTGTTGCTGTTGCATGACTAGTAGCTGTTTCAAACGCTGTAGTGGTAGCATGACTAGTATCAAAAGTTGTAGTTGTAGTATAAGTAGTAGTTGTTGCAAACGTAGTTACTGTATTAAAGGCAGTAGTTGTACTTTGTGCTGTATCAGTAGACCTTGTAGTTTCATAGGCAGTTGTTGTATTATAGGCAGTCTCATGAGTACCTGAAACATAAGTAGTTTGAGTATTTGTAGACCTTGATGTGGTATGAATTGCTGTAAAAGGCCCTTCTAGGCTTCCCCCATCATTTACGTAGACTTCGTTGACACGACGAACCGTACCACTATCATTGATAGCGATAAAGCGCAATGTTCGGAGTGTTCCGCTATCATTTACATAAATTGCCATTTAAACTCCTATGAAGAATAAACGTACCAGACGTGTCCGCTAGATGTTGCCCCCACTCCTGATGGTGCTGATGTAGTGATAGTATAAGGTAACCTACCCGCTGTAACGGTACCGCTGGTAATCTTCCCAGCAGCGATATCTAAGTTACTTACAGCTCTCGCTGAAGTAATGACCTCTGTACCGTCTACACTAAGTCCTGCATCTTCTATATTAAATTGTAATTTTGTTCCCATATTATACCTCGATGGTAGTTCTTATAAATTTATAAGCCATTGTATCTCCTGAAGCTGCAGTTGCTCTAAGTCGTACACTTCCAGAGTCTATATCTGCATCAAAAGCTGCTTGTGCCCCATTATCGAAAATGGATGCGTATTGTGTTAAATAAACTGTTGTCCCGTCATGGAATAGTACAATTTCCAATGCTTGGTAGTCACTATCTGTAGAGTTCGTAATTTGTACTAAATATTTAGCTACTCTAAATGTTGCCGCAGTAAATGAATCTAAAGTAAATTGAACAGTACTTGAGCTAGTCCCAGTTCCTACGTCCATACCTGCTATTTCATCAATATGGAATTTTTGTGGTGGATTACTGTCTTGTATACCAAGTGTACTTGTTCCGTTTACAATACCACTAAATGTAACTGCACCTGTCATTGTTTGACTTGCTAGTGCGTTAGCATTAAGTTCACTAGAGCTTACTGAATCAGCTCCTAATTGAGTTGCTGTAATACTTCCATCAGCTATTTTAGCTGCTGTAACTGCATTATCTGCTATCTTAACAGTTGTAATACTTCCAGTTCCAAGATCATCTGCTGTTAAAGTACCGTTTACAATCTTAGCCGCAGTAATACTATTATCTGCTAAATCTGCTGTAACAATAGTTCCATTGACTATCTTAGCTGAAGTAACTGCATTATCTGCTAGTTCTGTTGTTGCAACACTGCCCGCTACTATTGAAGCAGTTACTACTGCATTCGTTGCTAGTTTAGCGGCAGTTACTGCATCATCTGCTAAATGAGCCGTATCTATTGAGCCATCTGCATAATGTTCACTATCAATAGCATCATCAGCAATATGTTCATTATCTATTGAACCTGCTGCATAATGTTCACTATCAATAGTATTATCTGCTATTTTTGCCCCAGTAATTGCGTCTGCTGCTATCTTAGCAGTAGTTACATTTAGAGCTTTAATTTTAGCAGTCTCTACTGCATCATCAGCTAAGTGAGTGACTGTAATAACGTTTTGTGCTATTTCAGAAGCTCCTACTGCATTTGCAGCTATTAAGTCTGCGGTAATTAAACCACTAGATATCATACCTACATTATTGATTGCATTATCTGCCATCTTAGCAGCAGTTATTTGGTCATCAGCTATATGAATTGTGTCTATTGACCCATCTACATATTGGTCACTATCTACAGAGTTTGCTGACATATGTGCTAAGTCTATTGAGCCATCAACATATTGATCACTATCTATAGAGTTAACTGACATATGTGCTAAGTCTACTGCACCAGCGGCTAATTCGTCGCTATCTACAGCATCATCTGCTAACATAGAGTTTTCTACTGCACCTGCTTGTATTGTCGCGGCAGCTGTTACGTTACCTGAACCTGTAAAGGATGCAGACGTCCAAACGACATCTCCTGTCATACCAATAGTTCTACCTGTAGCTAAAGCTGTTGCGGTAGTGGCATTACCTGTGACATCACCCGTAACATCTCCTTCTACATTTGCAACTACAGTACCTACTGCATAACCTGTTCCTGATGTATTAACTGTTGTTGTAGGCGCTGCTTGTAAGTCTTTAAAGAACTTCCATTTTCCTGAGTCGCCCGCATCCCTAAATAATCCACTATAAAGGTCAAGTGATCCTGATGTATCGTATAATCCGTAAAATCCAATATCTACTACATCTGCTCCGCTATTTGTGGAGGCTAAGTGTAATAATGGATCTGCTGTTGTTATTGTGGTACTTGAAATTGTAGTTGTAGTACCTGAAACTGTTAGGTTGCCTGAGAGTGTTACGTTACCAGAGAACGTTTGCCCCGATAGGGAATCACTCTTAAGCTCACTAGCACTTACAGCGTTCGCTGCTATCTCACTCGCTGTTACCGCGTTGGCAGCAATCTGGTCGGCTGTAATTTGATCGTCGTCTATGTGTTGTGTTAAAATTGCGTTATTTGCTATATCAGCCGTTACGATAGTACCATTGACTATCTTAGCTGAAGTAACTGAATTGTCTGATAAATGGATAGTATCTATACTACCACTTACTAATTCTGCAGTATCTACTGAGTTGGCTGCTAAAGCTGCCG
>Ga0206685_10000700_pt1 | contig 10111 bp, 5 predicted proteins | sample M220012015metaG_FD_161049 | JGI IMG/M metagenome (GOLD analysis project Ga0206685, IMG submission 161049) | Ammonia-oxidizing marine archaeal communities from Monterey Bay, California, United States - M2 200m 12015 | ecosystem: Environmental > Aquatic > Marine > Intertidal zone | place: USA...
ATTCTGGTCGCTAGAGGGCGGCATTTCCTGAGCCTGAGTCCTCAGTAACTGAATAGGAACTGGGAACGTAAAGCACCACGGCGGGCTAACTGCCTGCCGTGGTGCCCCCCAACAATGATTACCGTACACAGACAGCGTCAGGCGGGCGCGTATGCGTCTGGTGACCCCCATGTCTGAGACACCAGTACAAGCAGCACTGGAGGGCGCGCGCGCGCTCTCCAGAGGACAACGCAGGACAGCCATCGCCCTGCTGATTCTCATAGAAGCGAACATCGGCCTGCTGTACGGCTCGGGCCTGCTAAACCTAGTAGATTCGATCGCAGGGGGCAAGATACCCAATGACATGGTTTGGCTGCTGCAGTCCCTTGAGTCGATATCAGGAGGATTCTTCCTAGTCAAGATCCTGTTCGACGACGTTCCGGCCGGTTGGCCTAGGTCGATTAGCATCGCCTTGTCTCCCTTGTTCCTGCTGTTCATAGTGGGCATTACTCTGGACAATCTGTTCAAGGGGCTTAACGATGACGTCAGGCTGACTTTTGACCTCATCTCCATAAGCACATCGACGCTCACTTGGTCGTCCACCTACCTCGCAATCGCTGTCGGCCTCACTCTCACTTACAAGGTCCAGCGCTACGGCAACTTCGCCCAGAGTGAGCTCTTCATGCTCGGCATGTACCTCTCGATGGTCATGGTCTGGTCGGAGCACTTCTTCCCGATGTACGATGCGCCTCTGGACGGCACGCTGGCGTGGTCAGTCCTCCTCTGGACGCTCGTCGCCGCGTTCTTGCTCACCGGCCTCGCTGGCATCATAATCGACAGGCTCGTGTACCGCGGTTTCCGCAGGAAGGAGGCATCCCCGCGGGTGATGATGATTGCCTCCTTGGGCGTTGCGCTGGTCCTGAGGGCAATCACCTATCTCCGCTTCGGAGCCGGCAAGAAGATGTTTGAGCCGGATGCTGATTGGAGGGTCCCATCTTTGAGGTGGGACATACCAACTCAGAAGCTGCGACTGAACCTAGGCGTCAGGGACCTCGAAGAGGGCGAGACGTACACCCACGGCCCTACCATCGGGGAATGCACCGACATCGACGGGGATGGCGTCCTCGAGAGGCTGGAAAGGGAAGGCAGCACCCCCCTCTTTGATGTCTATAATGCTGCCAACGACTGTTTGACCGAGGCCACTACCGGCTACGCTTACTACAAGGGCGCTATACCTGTCCTAGTCTTCTCCTCCGTCATCCTACTGCTGATTCTGCTCAGGAAGACACGGCTCGGGCGCAGGATGAGGGCCGTAGCCGACAACCCCGACCTAGCAGCCAGCAGCGGGATCAACGTCGAGCGCATCCAACTCACCAGCGCCTTCCTGTCCGCAGGCATATCGGGGATGGGTGGAGCCATCTTCGCGATGACTCTGAGATTCACCCCAGAGACCGCCTTCACACTGTTACTGCCGTCTTTCGCGGTGATAGTCCTGGGCACCATCGGCTCGATTCCAGGAGCCATCGTCGGCTCGCTGATCGTCGGCTTCGTCAGAGCCCTCTCTTCCCCCGTGCTGATTGGCATCGGGCTGCCTCTGGACCGTTCCAATTACACCGCTCTGGATGGGGTGATGCCCTATGTCTTCCTAGTCGCAATCCTGATGATTATGCCGGAGGGAATCGGGGACGCCTACGAGAAATGGAAGGTCGACAGGTTACGCAAACGGGCCGAGGAGCAGCCGTCCAAGCCATGGGGGGCGCTCCTCGCCATATCCCCGTTAGGCGCATTGGGGGCGCATAACTTCCAGCAGAGGAAGAACGCTCGTGGCGAATCGATGATGATAGCGACGGTCGCCGCCTATGTGATTAGCAGAATCACCCGTTTCATCAGTGGCAACTCGTTCGCCCATGGGGCCTGCTCCGACGATTGCCAGGCCACCGAAGGAGTAGCCACGAATTTCCAGTTATTGACTGGCAGGACAGAAGGCCAGTTCATCCTGGAAGACTCCCCATTCACCGCCTCCGATGTGCAGAGCAGCCCCCCCAGCGACTTGGACGCCACCGCTGCAGAACAGTGGCTCGCAGACGCACTCGCGGATCTGAACAACTCGTGGCTGGACCTGATGAACACCGAGCTCGCGCTGGTCGACAACCTCGTGAGCCTCGGAGATGCCATTTGGCCCGCCGTCCCGATTCTGGTCTGGCTGATTGCAGTCGTCGAGGGATACCATCTGCTCAAGGGACGTGACGACGACGCCCTGCGTCCGGTGAACAACTTCATGGACAGGCTTACTGCCCCTATCACCCAGTCGAGGAACTCGGGTTCAGTGGCCTTTACTCAGACTATCGGTTCGGCCAAGGCACCCCTAGATTCATTCCACACAGCGCTGTACGACAGTCTGGACAGGTTCCAGTCGGGATTCGACCGCAAAGGGAGGTACCTGCTCCTAGCCGTCTTGGTGGTAATCCTCATCTCAGCGCTTCCGCCGTTCTTCGGGAGAGCCCTCCTAGTGCTCGGACTACTCTGGATTGTCGGTCTCACTGTCCTCGCTGCGTTTTCGGGAGAGTCGGGCCTAGGCGAACTGAGGCGTCTGGCCCCCCATGGCAGAGAGAGCCCCTTCGGCTCATGGGCCATGTTCCTCTCCCTACTAGTGTTCCTCCTGCTGTTCGTTGAGTGGCTGCCAGTGGCCGAACAAGAGAACCAGAGCTTCATCAAGGTCCTTCAGGTTTCCAACGTCCTCCTAACTCTGTCCATCTTCTCCCTGATGGCGTTCTCGCTGAATCTGCATACCGGCGTTACTGGCATGGTCAACTTCGGTGTCATATTCTTCGTTGGGGTAGGGGCGATCACTGTCGGCATCCTCACCGCCCCCAAGGACTTTCACGGGTACGACTGGCCGATCTTTTGGGCAGTCGTCGCCGGTGTGCTCCTCTCGGCGGCCTTCGGATGGCTTCTGGCTTACCCCACAGCCAGACTGAGGATGGACTACTTCGCCATAGTCACCATCTCGCTGGGGGAGATAGTCCGAGTCCTGCTAATGGGTGAGCCCCTTCTGAGGGCAGGCTCTTGGGGCTCGTCAATCGGTATCTCCAGGTATGCGCAGCCGTTCGAGAACTGGTGGTTCTGCGGAAGTAAGACCCCTGTCGATGAAGCCGGTGAGCTACTGAGCCCCTTGGAATGCTCGGAGGTCATAGGGATAGGCAGCTTTGCCGAGAAGCTGGGGCGCTCGGACATCCCAGTGCTCGATGATACGGGAGGAACCGTCGATGGAGAGTTCCTGTACGAGGCGACTTCGTACTCCATGGAACTCGGCGAGCCGGCGCCATACATGCTGCTACTGGCCTTCATCGGCATTGTCAGCCTCATCCTAATTTGGTGGCTTCTGGAGACAGTTCTCAAGTCACCTTGGGGACGAATCCTGCGCTCGATCAGGGAGGACGAGGAAGTCGCCCAGCACCACGGTCACGACGTCTTGACTCACAAGGCCGCGAGCCTCGCATTCGGTGCTGCCATAGCCGCCTTTGCCGGGGCCCTGTGGGCTTGGAAGTTGACTGGCTTCCAACCATCCTTCATGGCCCCCGCAAGGTCGACGTTCCTAGTGTGGGCCGCCTTCGTAATCGGCGGTGCGGCCAACAACAAGGGGATGATCATTGGCGCATTCATCTACGTGCTGATGGAATTCGTGTTCAACGTCCTCGTAGCAGGTCAAGGCTCCTCGGACCTGCCGCTGAACGAAACCGCTGCAAAAATCGATCAGTTGTTCGAATGGCTCGTAACAGGCAGCGACCTTTGGTTTTGGCCGTACATCACACCCATAGAGACCTTCCTTCTGGTAGCCGTAATTGGGCTACTGGCCAACAAATGGGGGATGGTCGAAGTCGGTCTCGCCGGGGCCGCGGTGTTCTTGGCAAACCATCTGTTGCTGGGGGAGAGATCCATCGACGAGGGCTTCATCGGAGGAGTCGTCCTCACCGACATGGCATATGTCAAGGTCCTCCTCATCGGCTGCATGATCGTGTTCTCCCTCAAGTACAACCCCAAGGGCCTCCTGCCCGAGGTGCCTAGTCGGCCAGACCGCCCAGATGGAGGTGATGCTGGATGAGAACCGCTCTCAAAGTCGATGGACTCCGGAAGGAGTTTGGGGGTTTGGTCGCCGTTGAGGACGTCTCGTTCGAGATCGGTGAGGGCGAGTTCGTAGGCCTCATCGGACCGAACGGATGCGGCAAGTCAACCATCTTCAACTGCATCAGTGGACTTCTAGACAAGACCGCCGGAACCGTCGAGGTGTTCGGACAGGACGTCTCCGACAAGAGACCGGACGAGATTCAGAAGCTGGGCCTGACCAGAACATTCCAGCACACCAGACTATGGCGCCAGATGACGGTCATAGAGAACCTGTTGGTGCCTCCGAGAAAGCAGTTCTCCCCCAACCCACTTCAAGCGCTGCTGATGCCAGGCAGCCGACCCGATGAAGAGGAGCGACTGGCTAAGGCGTACTCGGTGCTCGACCAACTCGAGGTACCCCACATGGCCCACAACCTGACCAGCGATCTCTCCGGCGGTCAGAGCAAGCTGGTCGACATCGGCCGCTCGATGATGGGCGACCCGCAACTGCTGCTGCTCGACGAGCCGGTAGCGGGTGTCGCCGGCCCGCTCGCCATGAAGATATTCAACAACCTGAGGAAGGTAGTCGATGACACCGGCATCTCCGTGCTGATCATCGAGCACAACATGGACTTCATCCTGAGACAGGGTGTCGACCGCATCATCGTCGTGAAGGAGGGCGAGATACTCATGCAGGGCACGCCCGACGAGGTCAAGGGCAACAGGGAGGTCATCGAGGCCTATTTGGGTGCGACGGGAGAGCCACAGGAGGAAGATGCATGACCAGAGTCCTAGAAGTCAAGAACCTCGAGGGAGGCTACGGCTCGGTACAGATCCTGCACGGCATAGACATGCACGTCGATGAGGGGGAGTTCGTCACCGTCATCGGTCCCAACGGCTGCGGCAAGTCCACGCTGATCAAGACCATCTTCGGAATCGCCACATACTATGCAGGCGACATCGAGTACCGCGACAGGGACGTCTCGGGATGGAGGACCGACCAACTCGTCAACCACGGCATAGCGTACGTCCCGCAGGTGGACAACGTGTTCCCCTCGCTCTCCGTGGAGGAGAACCTGCAGATGGGCGGCAACACTCTGGATACCAGGACACTCAATGAGAGGATCGAGCGAGCCCTCGACATGTTCCCAGACCTGCGGTACCGGGTCCACGACCTAGCAGCCTCGCTCTCGGGCGGCGAGCGCCAGATGCTCGCCATCTCGCGCGCACTCATCTCCGACCCCAGCTTCCTGCTCCTCGACGAGCCCACCGCCGCCCTCTCTCCTCTCTACCAGCAGCAGATCATCGATCGCATCGACTCGCTCCGAGAGCAGGGCATCACGGTCCTCATCGTCGAGCAGAACGCCCGCCTCTCTCTGTCGCGCTCCGACCGAGGTTACATCATGGCCAGCGGCAAGATAGTCCACACAGGAGACGCCAGCCACATACTGACCGACCCAGAGATCGCCGAGTACTTCCTCGGCGGCACGAGCCAGTGAGGTCATTCGCTCTCGGACAATCCGCAGAATGACAGTCTCAGGAACTGGCTTCCCGTGGCTTCCCTCTCAAACGGAGCCCCACCGACACCGCTCAGGTCTCTGAGGTGAATCTCAGCGGTCATCGCCACGGTAGCCCTGATGAGGTGGCCGCCGTGGACCACGTGACCGTCGTCGGACAGGACGACGTGGATGTGAGTGAACGGTCCGTCCGGTCCGGGAGCCAAGTTGCCCTCCGTTGAAAGCAACTCCATCGCATCCTCGTGTACCACGGTCTGGTATACGCCATCGGCATCCAAGTAGCCGATTTCCGCGTCCCTCACGCGACCGATGCCACTGGTGATGACAGCAGCTGCCATTCCCAGTGGTTGCGACAGGCCGCGCAACGACTCGTGCATCTCCTCACCAGGGTCGAGCCTGACGAAGACGTCCTTGCCTTGGCGGGTGAAATCCATGCACACCCATCGAGCCCCGACGCTTGAATGCCACGCAACGTCGATTTCCTATGGGCCCGGCGTGGTTAAGGGGGGCCCTGCAGTGGAAGCGTTCAGTACCTCATTCGCAGGCCTGTCCGGGTTGATTTCCTCCAATGGAACAGTAGGGGTAGGAATTTCCTTCCGCACTGTTCATAGGCCCCCATGACGGAGCCGCAAAGCCCGGCGGCGAGAAATACATGACTATGACTGCTCACGACTCTTCAGCAAGGTGGCGCACCTTCCTAACCGAGGCCAAGGACGACGACATCGTCATGCTGCTTTCGAAACAGTCACCTCCGTACGTAGAGGTGCCCTTCCACGAGTTGCAGGGATGGGACCCCGAATTTGCCGAAGATGTCCTCGAGCATCCTCGACAGATACTCGATCGTGGCACTCAGACTCTCATTGAGATCTGTCGAGAGAGAGGCGAGCAGATTGACGCAGTACTACGTGTGGGGGAACTGCCTCGGGACAGCCGAAGATCCCTGCGGAACATCGGCACCGCCGACATCGAGCGTCTGCGCAGCGTCGAAGCCATCGTCACGAAGATGTCCGACCTCAAACCCCGTCTGCACATGGCTGTATTCACTTGCGAGGCGTGTGGCAACACCATCGAGATTAATCAGAAGAACGAGAGAGAACTCATCGAGCCACTAAGATGCCCCCCGGATTCTGGATGTGGAGGGAGTAGGAACTCCAAGGAAAATCCAACCAGATTTAATCTCGTGGTCAACATCTCGAGGATGGTAAACAATCAGTGGATAGAGATTCAAGAGCTTCCTGAGAACGTTCCCAGCGGGGCTCAGCCCACCCGGGGATCCGTCTTAGTGGAGGGGGATCAGGTCAATCGACACCTCCCAGGCGAGAGGATTGTCGCAAACCTCATGCCCGTGGTTCGCAGCGAGGTCCGCAGTAGGAAGAAGACGCCGATGTTCGACATCATCTATCATTTGATCAGTTCAGAGCATGAAAACACACCCTTCAACGAAATCAAAATCAGCGAGGAGGAGAGGGATGAGATTGTCGAGATCTCTCAGCGAGAAGATCTAATGAGGCTCATGCAACAATCAATCGCGCCGTCCATCTTCGCCACCGGAGTCATGCACTATGTGAAACGCTCTCTGGCTCTGCAACTCTTCGGTGGTGTCAGGAGAGTCAATCCAGACAGGACGCGCCTCCGTGGAGACATTCACATTCTGCTGATGGGAGACCCCGGTGTAGCCAAGTCGCAATTGTTGGATTACATGTCAAAACTCTCCCCTCGAGGTAAATTGGCTTCCGGGGGAGGGGTGTCAGGAGCCGGACTGACCGCGGCTGCGGTAAGGGATGCCTTCGGTGACGGCAGATTCGCTCTTGAGGCGGGCATCCTGCCGCTCTCTGATCGAGGACTGGCCGCCATCGATGAGTTCGACAAGATAAGCGATGACGACCGCCGTACAATGCATCCGGCGATGGAGCAGCAGCAGATACACGTGGCCAAGGGGGGGATAACGGCCACTCTGCCCGCGAGATGCGCTATTCTGGCGGCCGCCAACCCGAAGGATGGCCGCTTCTCCAAACGTGGACATAACCAAAGCGTCATGCACTCTTACAACGAAACCGGGCTCCCCCCTCCCCTCGCCTCCCGCTTTGATATCATCTGGATGATCAGGGACGAGATTCGAATCGAGGACGACGAGAGGATTGCCAGGCACATGCTCATGACTCGCACCAAAGGAGTCAGCGAGTCAAAGGTCGAGGAGTCCTTGGAACTGAACCCGACGGAAGGGCAGGAGGACCAGATATTCGCAACGGGCGTGGACAACGTCGAACACCTCACTCTTGAGTTTCTGCGCAAGTTCATCGCATACGCGAAGCGCAACATCCATCCTGACCTCAACAAAGACGCCACAGCCAAGCTCCTAGGATACTACACCGAGGAGAGACAGTCCTTCCACAAGGAGGACAGCGGGCGCCAGATGGGCGACGAGGCACAAGTCATCCCAATCACCCCCCGTGCCCTCGAGGCTCTGATACGACTGACCGAGGCACACGCCCGGATGCACCTGAGGGAGGTTGCCACGGCTGAGGACGCCGATGTCGCCCTCGCCGTCTTCAGGCATTGGAGGGAGGAATCCGGAATCGAGGACGAGTCGGAGTTGTACTCCGGTGTCTCAGCAAGGGTCCGCAGTGCGAACACCGTCGTGAGACAACTCATCAGAGACATATGCGTCGAGCGGGACGGGACGGCCCACCGCGATGAAATATACAGCAGGGCCTCATCTAGAAAAGTACCTGAAACCACCGTCGACGAGGTGCTTTCGAGGATGCGGATGAACGGCGAACTGTTCAGTCCCACCAACCATGTGTATTCATTCGTCCGTTGAGTCTATTGAACAGTACTGCCTCTGCGTCCTTGAGGACGATGGAGCCGTTGGGTGAAGTATCTGACTCAGGAAACCTAGATCCAGTCGGTCTGGGCTTCATGTGCGGGCTTGAGATTCACCAGCAGCTGGCAACTGGGAAGTTGCATTCCAGAATGCCCAGCGAACTCTTCGATTACAGTATCGACGAGGTCCCAGACGACTGGGCGCGCTCGAATCGACGGCTCAGGGCATCCGAGGGCGAGGCTGGGAAGATTGACGTAGCCGCCCGCTTCGAACAGAGACGAAACCGATCCTTCGTCTATGTCCAGCCCCCCAATGCCGGACTGATCGAGTTAGACGAAGCCCCCCCTCTCGAACACGACAACGATGCGGTCGATGTCGTTCTAACTATGGCTGCGATGATGGAGGCCAAACCAGTCCCCGCGCTTCAAGCGATGCGCAAGACAGTGGTCGACGGCTCCAATACCAGTGGGTTCCAACGGACGACTCTGATCGCTACAGGTGGCAGCGTCGCCACCCCTACGGGCGACGTCGGGGTCGATGTGATATGCTTGGAAGAGGATTCAGCCAGAAAGCTAGACACTCAGTCCTCCCTCTCCGGCGACACAGTCGTCTATACTCTCGACAGGCTGGGAATGCCACTGGTGGAGGTCGCTACCGCCCCAGAGGTCCAGACTCCAGAACACGCTAAGGAGACAGCACTAGCCCTAGGAACTCTGCTGAGGGACACTCGCCGAGTCAGAAGGGGACTCGGCTCGATTCGCCAAGATCTCAACGTGAGCATTGCCTGTGGGGACAGAGTCGAGATCAAGGGATGTCAGGATCTCGATTGGATACCGCGGATAATCAGTCTTGAGATGGCTCGGCAGTTGCACATGTACCGCTTGGCCAACGAACTCCGTGATGAGGCCAACCTGCCACTGCTACCTCCCAACAGGGATGATGACGAGATACCGGTGGAGAATAGGGTAGCAGCGGCCGCAGCATCACGCCTGCCTCTGGATATCCACGATCTCTCGGACCTGTTCGCTGACTGCGAATCAGACATGGTGCAGCATGCTCTGGGGGATGACTCGGTAATGCAGGCTGTGGTTCTAGCGGGATTCTCGGGAAAGTTGGGCACTAAGGAGACTGACTCCGATGACTCCCAACTACCAAGGCTCGGCAGGGAACTGGCCAGTGCTGCGAAACTTGCCGGAGTTGCGGGAATCTTCCATTCTGACGAATTGCCCGCCTATGGAATCACCGATGCCGAGGTGGGCGCAGTGCGTGACTCCTTGTCACTCAACGACTCAGACGCCTTCGCGCTTTGCATCGCTCCGGCATGGCAGTCTGAACTAGCATTGGAGTCGGTCATCCAGCGAGCGAGGCGCGCCTATCACAGGATCCCTCAGGAGGTCCGCAACGTCGTCATTCGGAAGGGTCAGCCCGAGGACGGCACGACGACAGCTATGAGGCCCCTTCCCGGAGGAGCGAGGATGTACCCTGAGACCGACATCCCAGTTCTGGATATTACTCTCGAGCACTGGGACAACATCCGGAATAACCTGCCTCTCACCACTGAACAGAGGAGAGAGAGGCTGCAGAGTCTTGACCTATCTCAGAACCAGATGGAAGCGATCCTCGGCTCGGAGATGGACGACGCCCTGATTACCGGAGTTGAGGGAGGGCTTTGCGGATGCCCTCCAAT
>Ga0206685_10000705_pt1 | contig 10072 bp, 19 predicted proteins | sample M220012015metaG_FD_161049 | JGI IMG/M metagenome (GOLD analysis project Ga0206685, IMG submission 161049) | Ammonia-oxidizing marine archaeal communities from Monterey Bay, California, United States - M2 200m 12015 | ecosystem: Environmental > Aquatic > Marine > Intertidal zone | place: USA...
TGTGGTGTAGACCAATGTATCAAAGCCTCTGCCATTTCTTTTCCAAAGGCATCAGCTTCTTCTTGGGTTATTTTCAGGTCACCTTTACAGATAGTCTGTATGGTGGAGTTCATATCATCTACGAGGTTCTCTAGTTTCTTCTTAGGCATTATCTGTGTCCTTATTTACAATCTTATGTGCGTAGCTGAAGAGTAAATCTTTATCCACAAGGTAAGCGTTCTTAGATGCTGTATCTCCCTTGCTTGTGAATGTCTTCATGTGTAAGTTATTCTCCACTATACAATCTTTTATTCTCTCTGGTTTGATGAAAGCGTATTCGGTGTGTGTTACAAAGACCCATACGTGTGCTTTGGTTGTCATTAATGCTGATGGTTTACCAAACATAGAGACCTCTACAACAATGTTATTTGTGTACTTGCTCTTATAGTCTTGTTTAACCTCATAGCCTTTACTTATCTCAGGTACGAAGATGTCGTACTCTTTACAGTAACCTTGTATGATAAAAGCGCTTGGGTGTTTTGTATGTAACAGTTTCAGCACGTCTCTTTCTATCATCTGTCCTGTTTTTAAGTCTTCTTTAAATGTATTCATGATATTATTATAACACACTACTTGAATGGTTTGGATAAATATCTTACAACCTTTATCATATCTTCTAACGTGTCCCCTAGTTGTCCGATTGAACGGTTACATTTATTACATAAGACACCTCTGAAATCTTCTGTGTCGTGGTTATGGTCATAGCTTAAGTTTTCTGTACTGCTACATATTTCACAAGAAGAAGAAGTAGACATTCTTTTCTTATACTCTTCAAGGGTTATTCCATAAGTATTGAGACAGTGGTGTTTCATTCTTTTATTATAAGCCTTTTCAGGATTTTCTTTTCTATAAACCCTTTCACTTTCCCTTTTACAAGGTAAGCATTTATTACGTTTACCATGTAAGTGTTCTTTACATGTTTCAAAGTTCTCTAAGTCTTCTTCGGTATAGGCTTCAGTGCCACAAGAGGTACATTTCCTTAACATATTAATGCGTGTCTGCCCAGTTATTGCCAATCTTATACTCAGCGTCCAAAGGACAACGTAGATTCAACGTCTCAGTGGTGTCTACCACAGCCTGTACCGCTAGTTCACCGAACCTAGTTGCTTGGTCTTCACGCACCTCTGTTTGTATCTCGTCATGAATGTTACCAATGAAGTGATAGTCAAGCCCTTCCTTGTTGGCATAGTCCTCAAGATGTACCAGTGCTTGCTTCATCACAACAGCACCTGCCCCTTGTAAGAGGGTGTTAAGTGCGGAGTGTTCGCTTCTGACTTTGATTCTTCTTCCGTCAAGTCCTTTGAGATACCCTTTTCCAGAAGCCTTTGCAACTCTGCTTCGTAAAGTAGCAAGTGCTGGCGTATTATTGAGGAAGTTTGCTTTAAGAACTTTACCTTGCCTAGCTGTTCCACCGACAATCTCCCCGATTTTGCCATCACCTGCTCCGTATAGGAAAGCGTAGATGAAAGTCTTAGCCTTATCTCTTGATTCAAGTCCTGCAGCTCTTTGATTTGCTGTGTGTATGTCTCCATTTAATACCTCGTATGTGTAATCTTTATCGTTCATATAATGTGCAAGCATCCGTAACTCCAAGCCTGAAGCGTCCATACCTACAAGCTTATAGCCTTTAGGTACAACAAACAGCGACCTACATTCTTTACCGTATGGACTATATACAGCTGGTACTTGTGCTAGGTTAGGTTTAGAGTGTGTCATCCTACCTGTTACAGTACCGCAAGGGTTAACATAACCCCTTATTCGTCCATCATTAGATAGTGCTTTTAACCAAGAGGTTACTTGTGCATATCTCTTCTGTAACATCAGGTAGTTATTGATTAACTCTGCCTCTGGTATGTCTGTTATCTCACCGAGTGTCTTCTCGTTAACAACAGGTAGTCCAGTCTCTGTTGTCTCTTTAGGTTTCCACCCAAAGTGTTGGAGGTATCTACCTATCTGTTGGCGTGACCCTAGATTAAACTCGGGGTAGTCATAGTAACCCCAAACATCGTCCACCCACTCAGCACCGAGGTCTAGTTGTTTCTGGTAACGAGCAGATATACTGCCATCTTTGTTAAGTTTCTTCTGTCCGGGGTGGTTAAGAGGTACGAAAACAGGCAAAGGTTTAAATGTCTCTCTGACTTTAGCGGTTACGTTTACAATCTCAGACTGTAACTCAGCAACTAAGACCATAGACTTACGTTCGTCTAAGAGCCATCCTCGTCTAGTTTGTCTTCCAATTGCTCCAGCAGTTCGGTGTTCGAGAGCAACAGATTCAGTTGATAAACTGTTATCTTCAGTATCAAATACTTTATACATAGCAAGGGTAACTCGAATATCGTTAACGCAATACTCAAGCATTTCTCCAGTAAACTTTGACCAGTCATTGTAATCTCCTTTGTGTTTGTTAAGTTCTATACCCCAAGACTTGAGGCTGTGTGACTGTCTAGTTGGGTCATACAGACGAGATAATACCAAAGTGTCTATTACCCCTACCTTAGAGAAGTCAACACCTAGAAGCCTCTCTAAGACAGGAACGTCATAACCTATGATATTGTGTCCGATTATCTCAACCACGTGGTTCTGTACGAGCCAAGAATTAAAGTCACTTAAATCTAATCCTTGATGACAAGGGCTAAATGTTGTTACGTTCTCTGTGTCTACGTCCATCACAGCTATACACCATACAGTAGTTACCTCGTGTAGTAGTCCATCTGTTTCACAGTCTAAGACGATTCTCAAAACTCTGTCTCCGTCTTAGCTACCGCTACTTTAGGTTCTTCACCACGCTCTAGCCTACCAGACATTACGTTGTACTGGAGGTAACCCGCAAGTCCAGTGTTACCTGTACGCCTACACTTCACCAGTTGTACTTTGGTTGTGTTACGTTCTACCGAACACTCAGACATCTTGTCCCTACTTAGGAGGATTGTGTTGTACGCTATCTGGTTGATAGACCCAGAACCTTTCATGTCGTACTCGTTAACGTTGTGAGCGTCCGAGTGATTAGGTTTACGGAGGTGAGATACTATGATGATGGAGGCATTAGTTTCTTTCGCTAACTTCAGCGACCTGTCCATAAAATCGTCTATCACCGAGTTCTCATTTGAAGACACACCTGCTTGGAGTGGGTCTATTATTATAACCTCACAACCTTTACCTTTAATAAGGAATCGCATCTTGTTAAACAGTTTGTCAGTTGAAGACGAACCTTGATAGTTGTATAGGTGTAGGTTATCTTTACCTGTCATCTCGAGGTACGCCTTGTGGTACGCATCGTAGTCTCTGTCTGCTTGTGGTATGTTAGCTATCTTCTGTGAAGTATGTACCGTTAACAAGTTCTCGATAGTCTCGCCAATAGTAGCTTCAAAGAAGACACAGCCTATACGCTTGTCTGTCTTTTGCATTATGTTGTACACAATCTCAGACACAAACGTAGACTTACCTACGCTGGTGTACGCACCTATGATTGTTAGTTCACCAAGGGCGATACCACCGTTGAGTAGTGTGTTGAGTGTACCGAAAGACTCTGGGAACGGTATAGTTTCTTCTGTTCCTCGTTCTGTAAAGAAGTCCCACGCATCGTCACCCGATACGATACCCTCGACACTATATGGTTTAGCTTCCCACCACTCAGAAACATATGCTGTCTGCTCGTTATTAGCGAGGTAATCACAAGCGTCTTTATGTTTTCTGAGTGACAGCAACCTAACCTTGTCGGGGCTTACTACTTCCGCAGTCTCTTTTAAACCATCTAGTCCAGCTTGGTCGTTATCAAAGTTAATGATGACGTTATCAAACTGTTCTACGTATTCTATGTTCTGGGCTACTACCTTTGCTGAATTCTGCGCACCGTTAGGTACAGACAAATGAGCATAGCGTGAGCCGTTGATTTGGTACGCGGCTAGAGCATCTAGTTCACCCTCTACAATCGTGAGGTACTTGCCGTTGCCACTGAATAGTTGTTGACCAAATAGCGTGTTGCCTGTTGAACCAGCTATCTTGAATTGTTTATCTTTAGTCCGTACCTTATAGCCAATTAACGTAGACCCGATGGTGTCGTAGTATGGCATTAAGATAGACCCCATAGCTGTTACTTTAACACCGTACTTCTTACAAGTCTCAAGTGTTATGCCTCTATCTGGTAATGCTTGGAACGAAGCTCTTGTGTACGCTTCCTGTTCTTTCTGTGTTAATTCTTTAGACATATTAGAAGACCCCTCAACTTTATATGTATTGTCGTTGTCAAACCAGACTTGGTTACCGCAACTAAAGCAGTTAGTGTGGTCTGTGTATGTGGTTACTGCATCAGACGAACCACAAGAAGAGCAAGCAGTGTGCATCTTGACCACTGCCTGTTCTCTATCAAAGGATGATTTAGAATTCGTCATCGTCCGTGACTGTTGCTGTAATAGCAGACTCTACTACTTCAAAGTCATCACCACCATCACCATAAGGTACGTGCTTAGTTACTTGTACCATATCTAGACCTTTACCAAGACCGTACTGTTTAGAGTAGGCGTGTTCGTAAGTATAGAACTTAACCCTACCTTCTGAACCGTTACCGATTAGCTTAGTCTGTTCCCAAGGGTTCTTAGAACCGTCTACTACCTTTGGGGCTTCCATTGCTTTACCACTCTTAGCAATAGCGTTCTTCTTAAAGCTAAACATATTAGCGTTCTTAGGTGAACCCTTAAGACCAATCTTCTCTAGACGCTTACGTTCTTTATCGTCTACAATTAGATTGATAGACCAAGTACCACCTGCTGGTGTAAAGTCATCAACGGGTGCAGTACCTAGTACTTTAGCCCACTCTATTGTTCCTGTTGCAATTCCACTCATCTTTGTGTTACTCCTATATTGTTATAAAGTTATGTTACTTTTGTTTTGTCTGTACAAGTTTGTACGTTAAAGACAATGATAATTATACACACTATATGCTACCTGTTTTGGTATTAATTTAAATAAAGAATATTCTTAGTGATATTCACTACAACTGTACATCTTTATAGTAGATTATTCTTTTATCTAAACTATCTACAGTTTAGCTATTGATTTATGTCTAAAAGTATGGTATAATATACTCGTAGGTTTAAAGAGGCTCTTTCAAAGGACTCCTTAAAAAGGTTAAGAGATAAAACCTTTTCCTACTTCTTCTATCCCTACCTCAAGGGTCTTAAGATTTAGCTTAGAGTCGTTAAAGTCATAGACTAAAGTCTACTCCTTTAACTCTACCCCTCTCACACTCTAAGCTACTTCTTAATCTTCTTTCGTACCGCCCCCCTTTGCGCCTACTACTTAGTAGTTTTCTTTTTAAAGGTTTTGGTCTTATGAGTTAAAGACATACCGTAAACAGCATCTCTATGAACTACTGAACAACCGTTACAGAGTTCTACGTAGGTGTCTGTCTTTTTGTCTTTGTAACATGCTTCTTGGTCTGTTAATAATTTGTCGCAAGCTCTACAATGTGGCATAGTTTCATTACTCCTGTTGTTATAAATTAAGGTTATACTACTAGGGCTATTATACACCTCTTTGATACCTATAAAGAGTGTATCAGTCATAGACATACGAGTGGTAGTTCTCTACGGCTATACAATCCCTTAAGGGGTCTTCAGCTGTACAGTGTCTTATCACTTCTCCGTGTGGCTCGTGTGTCTTTAGACAATGTACACAATCTGTACACAATATACCATCGTCATAAGTGTCTTCCCAAATAGCCCACTCTGTGTCTGTTAACCTTTTATCGTTACCTGTTACCATAATATTTCTCCAGTGCTTTGTGTGATTCAAAGGATGCTTTGTCTTCTTCGTCATCTGTAGTAACTCCTTTAGAGTGTAACCATTCCTCACGTTGTTGGCTTCGGTATCTCATTAGGCTCGAGGCTTCACCGAAAGTAAGCTTAACTCCGTCACGGTCTTTAGCACCGCCAATAGCTGAAGAACCATCCATATAGCTAGGGTTAATAGGAATACCCATTACTACCTTTACTGGTTTGTCCACCCATTGGTCTTTGCCTCCGTAATCCTTTCTACGCTGGTTAGTCTGTAAAGGCATTAATACTTTCTCTACTTTGTTGGACTTCTTTAGCCTTAGATACGCTGTGTTTAGCTTACAACCTACCTTTTCTGCTACGTCTTGCACTGTTACCGTTGTGCCGTCTGACAACGTGTATGATTTAACTTTCATCATGTTACTTTCTCCTTATTGTTAACATTATTAAACTCTTTAATGTATCTCGCTGGTACTTTTCTATGGGTGTAACCATAAGCATTAAGGAAAACACTTGACAGCTTACCATCTAGAACATATGCCCAGCTTTTTACACCTGTTATCCAATCCTCGCAAACCAATGCCCAGTCCGTGTTTTTATTGGTAGTGACAATAGGGGTGTGTTTAAGATGTGTCACGCCTACAATCTCACCGTCTAGTACATCTTCCGTTACCCATTCGTAGGTAACATTCTTGTAATCATACTTCATTCTACTTTCTCCCTGTTAATTGTTTGTGTCTTTCTAATAAAGCCCCGAGCCTGTCCATTGCTTCCATTAATGACTGACCAGCTAACTCTTCGTCCGTTATCCGTTCTACCTTTATAGGTACGATTGGTTCGAATACCTCGTGAGCCTCCATATACGGCTCATACAGCTGTGATTTAACTTGACCCATGGTTACCCCTCCTTTTTTAGTTCGTCGATAAGCCCGTGTGCTTCTTCTAACGTATTGAATAACATTCTAATTGTGTCTAGCTGGTTGATAGCCATTCTATCTTTATTGAAACGCTTAATAATATAGTACCTATCAGCCAATGTATACGTTATGTCGTTCAGTGTGTTTTGCTGTTGCTCAGTCATTTCTTGTTACTCCTTGCTCGCTTACGCTCGCTGTTATTCGCCTTTGTTAATAGTTCTTCCGGTGCTAATACAAACACCAGTGCCATTAGTATAAGCGTCATCCCGCCCATTGTCAATATAAAATATTCCATCTTATACCCTACTCATAGATGTTGGCAAAGTTCCTGTCTGTTTAACCCACCAGTCACGCGCGCTTTGTACGTCCCATCTTGGTATTATAACAATAACGCTTTGTTTACTATCTTTAAACCAGATTTGCCACTGCATACCACTAAATTTTGTCATTTTATCATCTTTCATTGTTTTCACCTTGTGACCATCGCCACGTTGTTATAAATTAGGTTGAGCCGTTTAACGTCAATTGCTCGGGACACACCCGCGCCAAGGAAGAGGCGCATAATATGGGTGGTTTTTATTCTTTATACCCTTGGATTAATCCCAAGATAATACTGGTCTGTTAAAAACCTATCAACATCTACTTCTAGATTTTCATACATGTTAGCTCTATCTATTTGGCATTGTGTTACTTCAGGCAATTGGTCATAGCTGTAATAGCTTGTGAAGTCTTTTAAAATGTTCTTTTGTTTTCTTGATAGTTTTCTCATAATATCCCCTATAAATTGACTAAATTAAACTTGTTTACCTTTGCAACCGTTCCATGCACATCAACCGTGATAGACTTGCCCTTACCATGTGCGCCCATTCCATCGCATAATGTGCAGTCTCGACATTGTACACCCGTTGTAGTGTTCGGGCAATCTATTTCATTTGATAGGTTGCTATCGTTCTCACCTTTGACCCTGAATGACCGGTATCCCATTGCATACGCTTGTATTACATCATCAGCACAATCAGACGAAGCCATGAAATATTTGTTATATTCAAGGTATTCAAGCTTGCGCCATTGATGCGTATAGCCCGTGAAGCCTTTCGAATGCTCCGCCATGAATGCCACTATATCCAAAGGAACTAGAACCGGCTCACCATACGCCCCAAAGCGTACCGCTTTCCACTTCAGCATGACTCGCAATACATCCATGTCTAAAGACGCATATTTACCCGCTTTATAAGCCTTGTAGACTGCCAAAGGCGCTTGACCCGTATTAACATAACAAGTACCGTTTGTTAGATGAGGGCAATCAAAGCATATTTCTTGACTTGCGCCACTCTTTAACGCTGTAACAGGGTCTATGTCTTTATTCAATATCCACACTTGCGCCATGTCCCCTGTTTTTCGGTTGGCGCTTGCAAATGTGACAATAACGACAATCTTATCGTTTTTGTGTAATATCATCCCTTTCATAATTTACCCCTTTCCTTTTTATTATCCGATAATTCAATATCTGGCATATAAGAATTACATATATCTAAAAAATCATATGTAGACATATTTATACCCTGATAATCTAGTTCGTTTTCTATATCGATTAGAGACGGGCTAGTTTCGTCATTCCACTCTATCAACTGTTTTAATTTTCTCATATAAGTCATTTTAGTTTCTCCCTGTCATTTTCAAATAAATATGTGGCGTTTCTTTATAATTAAAGTCGTTTTCTTCATCACCCATTAAATAAGTTTCTTGGGCATATGTAATGGTTTGTTTACCATAATAAGTACATACTTTTGCAAGTACCCCCTTACCATCGTAATTAGTAACAGCGTACCCGAACATTGCATCTGGTTGTGTTCTAAATTCCTCGCCATTAATCTCTACAAGGTAACGAGGATTTCCATTGCGTGAGCCTTTTAATCGTTTAATTACGTTTAAAGTACCTTGTGTAATGTATTCTTTTTGCATTGTATTTTTCCTTTTATAATCCGAACCTTTCGGGCGGTTCGCTTTGCCACTTTTAAAGGCTCTTAAATTGGTCTACTTTTATAATTGTTATAATATGTTTGCGTTACTTCACACGCTAACCCAATATCAAACCAATCATAATACCCCGTGCCGTGTTCGTCTAGCTTATCTTGAACATACTCGAACAACTCCGGCGGTCTGATGTCTAATTTAATCATTTCGTTAATACCTGCGCTAAAGTTACCGTTATAGAACGTGTCTAGTATGTCATCTCCTACGGTTTCTAAACCCTCTTCACTTGGCTCATAATCAGAGCCGTATAAATCAGTTAATAAAGTTCCTGTTGTTGCGTATTGTGTTGTTGTATTCATTTTCTTATTCCTATATTATCCGACCAATTTGGGCTGGTCGCTTTGCCACTTTTAAAGATTCTCATGTTGAAAACCCTTAAAGGTAGCGCCCGCCTTGCGACGGGCTTGTTGTTAATAGTCTACTGTTTCGCCTAATTCGTGATAATGGATTGCGTCACACAAATCAGCTAATATAAAGCTAATGTTATCATCGCCAAAACCACCGCATGGCGCTTGGTTTTCGTTAAATTCAACCTTATCGATAACGCCCATTTCATACTTAGGATAAAGACCAGCTACCAATCTAATATCAACAGCTACTGTTATCTCATCCCGTACTGGTTCAAATGCCTCGTTAGATGTTAACTTGATATAACCAACCATGAAAGGCTTTCGACCGTTTGTTAAATGACCGTGCAAATGTTTGTCGTAATTGTCAAATGTAAAGTCTACTATTGTATCGTTAATTAATGTTTTCATTTTCTTATTTCCTTTATTATCAGTCCCTTTAGGGTGGAACTCTTACCACTTTTAAAGACTCTGAATCAAAGCCCTTAAAGGTAGCGCCCGCCTTGCGACGGGCTAGGTTGGTTTTTCATTTGTCCTTGTTGAAAGCAAAGCCAGCAAGGATTAAAACACATCCCTCATCTATGTAGCAACCGATACCATGTTCGATACCGTCGTAATCTGAAACATGTTGATTGTTAGATGCGTGTTTAAACACATCTAAAAAATCCTTTTTAGAGGCTTGTATTTCTATGCTGTCAGCTCTTGTTTGTAAATACAGCTTTCCGCCTAATCTCAGAGCCTGCTTTACTTGTTTAAGCGTGGGGTTGTCGATATTTGACATTTTTAATCCTTTTTGTTATTCCCGCGAATGTGTGCGGTATGTGATAACTATCCCATGAACCCATTCACAAGTCAATAGTAATATATTCTTTTGTTTGGGTTATTTACAGAAGATAGTTAATGATGCTCTGTATCCTTAGTGTCATAAGGGAAATAGAGTTCTTTATAAAGACATACCAGTATA
>Ga0206685_10000706_pt1 | contig 10067 bp, 14 predicted proteins | sample M220012015metaG_FD_161049 | JGI IMG/M metagenome (GOLD analysis project Ga0206685, IMG submission 161049) | Ammonia-oxidizing marine archaeal communities from Monterey Bay, California, United States - M2 200m 12015 | ecosystem: Environmental > Aquatic > Marine > Intertidal zone | place: USA...
ATAATTCTTCCTTTCATTGTGGGGTGAGGCTGGCGGTATACTTTACCAACCCCACCCTACTAAAAACTGACCCCGTGATCAGTCCTTAACTATTTACTACGCAGCACGCAGAATCCTGAACGCATCGGCGGTTGCCATGCGACCATCGGATCGGGATGTTGCAAAGAATCCCACCTGACCATTGCCCATATAGAGGGAGTCATTTCTGCGTATACTAATTCCTGCCCTTTCGAACAGATAGTACGCTGACATGTTTCCCGCAATACCAATCTTTTCAGTTGATGTGATCGTCGTGCCTAACGGCTGACCAGTCACATCGACGTTGAGAACTTGGCGACCCATTAGGAACGCATCTGGCGCGTTCACCAACGAATCAACAGCGTGAACCCCTGCGGCAGTTGTACCGACGGAAGTTATAAGCGCCGAAATTTCAGATGGGAAAATCCACCTGAACGAATCAACGCCACGATGCTGTTGCGGAACATCGAAGTAAGCGCCGATGATGTCAGCAGCTACAACCGAAGTGGCATTTGCCATCGTGTAAAATGTCGTTGAGCTACCAGCAGCGTCAGTTCCATTCACGATCCCGTTATATCGAGCCGTGCCGTTACCTGCCAAAATCTCTTTGTCTTGGAATCTGCCGTTGGCGGATTGAAAGATTTGAGATAGTAGCGCAGGCAAGTTTGGAACCGAGTCGGCAAGCAATTCATCAGATACACGGACAAGACCCGCAACCTTCAAAACGCCGAATGCGACCTGCCCAACTGTTGGAGTGGCTTCCACTCCAGTGAAGGCAGCTTCCTCAGCTAGATAATTCATGGCTAAACTGTCCAGAGTTGGCACATAGCCATCCTTTGAATTTACCCGTATCAGAGTAGAGGCATCCTTAAGCTGGCTGCCCGATGCCTGTGGAATTACATATGTGTTATTAATGAATTCCTCAGGAACGAAGTACCCGCCCTCATTGTCAGTATCCTCTTGCATCGCTTTGGCTTCGTCAGCAGAAGCGTTTCGAAAAAACTCATCCGATGATTTTGAAGTGAACCACTTCATCCAAGTGTCAGTCTGGAACGCGGCCTCAGCTTTGAGGTTGGCTCCCATCTTATCTTGAACCCATTTGATCTGAGCCATAGGCGGCAAATCTTTTTGATAGCCTGCTGGCTTGTAGTTCGCATCAATGTGGTTTTGATATGTACCATCACCGCGCTGATAGTTCTTCGAGTCCACAGCCACATCTTCAGATGCAACTGGAACTTGATTAACTGGCTTCATGGTTGCTTCGTGAGCCTTGGCGAGTCGCTCTGTTACGTTCGACTCTTTTTCTGCTTCACTTTGCAGCCCTTCCATTTCGTCGGTAAAGCTTTCGGCCTTCTCGACATCTCCCTGAGCTAATGCTTCTTCGGCTAATGACCGAAGCGCATCCGCTCGTGCAAATTTCTCTGTGGTATCCACAGTATTTCCTTTCACTAGACTTTGTTTCTTAAACGGAAACCGATCTGCCTTGCTCTCAATTCGTCGAGCTTAGCCCTGATCTGATCTCGTTGTTCCTGCGTGGATGGCACAAATGCGTCTGTTACCAGAGGCACTTCGTCATCGGCGTCAGGCCAATCGTGATCTTCCGTTGTTGCTTTTTCATCGGCGATAGTTTCATCGTATTGGCGTCGCCGTCGCCGTCTATCTTCTGCACTTGTCATTATTTCGTCAGCCTGTGCTGCGCTCAATAATTCAGGTGCGTCTCGATCATCTGATTCTAGGTGTCTCCGTAAATGGTTGTAAACTCCCTTGCGATCTGATTCAGGAATGGAGGTGCCGCCTCTTGCTCCGTTGAGTGCGGCAATCCCCGCAGAGCACGCTCGAAGGTTAGCGGCTCCAACACCCCCATCCCATTGATGATGAGGAAATTTGTAATCGCTTTTCACTTCCCCATCGGTATCGCTGTCTACATAAGCAAACATGCGCCGCAGTGTTGATTTATTTGAATCGTTTGGAACGGCTGCAACTGTGCGCGGCCCGTTCCATTCGGTGTCTGTAGTTTCTGTCTCGCGATATGGGATCGCGGCTTTGTCCTCTGACTTTGCGCTAATGGTTTGGGTGTCAGGTGACGCGCCACGAATGACAGATGAGACTTCAATCCAGTCTACATTCTTAATCATTCGCACATTGGAATTATTGTATTGGGTGAACTCCGCTCCACCGTCAGGAATGTTAAACCCAACTGACCATTCCTTCGCATAACCGCCTGAGACATTACTAAACGCCTCACGACCCATCTGCGTTTCGAGATTGAATTGAATTTTGTTCCATAACTTCGCTTCGCCATCACCAACAGTGATCGGTGCAGCTTCAAGAACCTTGCCGATTATTTTGCTTGAGTCATGTCCTTGAAGAACAGTGACAGGCATGTTGTAGGAAATACTATTGTCAAATGCGTCGGGCATAATTACGTCGCCATCCGCATCGATAGCGCCCATCGTATTCGTAAACGCTTCGACAATCCCTTGCGCCTCATCCATCACTTTGATGTCGGTTAGTGTTGAGGATTTATACTGCATGCGTTACTCCGATCACTTCCCCTTGTTTCATTTCAATGACTGCGCCAGCTTTTCCTGCGGGCGTGAATCCGAGTTCGTCTTGCGGCAGCCATTGTAATCGCCCGTTGGGATGGTCGATTACATCAAATGGATTATCTGTTTCGACGTTGTACCATTGGAGATGACGTTGGATACAGGTTCGCCCGAAAGCGTCGCCAGCGGCGATGTATTTATCGTTCGAGTCGCCATCAGGGTCATACGCCTGAACCCACTGGCCGCCCTGCTCAGTGGTATACACAACAGTCGCACCGTTCTGAGCCTTCGCCATTTCTGTTCGAGCGATAGCACGGGTGCGGTTCTTATAGGTGTCTTTCACAATTTGGCGCACGCCCTTAAATCCATCATCAGCCACGCCGTTGGCTAATTGGGCAGTTGTGTAATTTCGTTCTGCTGCGTGGATAACTGCTTCCCGTAGTTGTCTCTGCGTGTAGCCGATAACCTCGGATGCGCTTTGAGTTGGCAGCCCCATAATCTTCCTAACCGCCCCAGACTTCGCATCAAACTTAAGGCGACCAAGACGAGTTCCCTCACCTAATTCCTTGAATGTCTTTTTTATCATGCGTTCATAACTCGGCGAAAGGATGCCACGCAACTCAGCAACGGACACTGGCGGAATTGCCGCATCCATCGCCGCTTGGATATACCCGATAGCCTCAAGCGAGATCGGTTGCTTAACCGTACCAACGGTGGCTGATTCTTCAATATGCCCTTCCTCAATTAGTCTGCCCAGAGTCCCGTCGACTTTGTTCTGTAGCCGCTTGAAAAATCTGTCCAGTTTTGGTTCAAGGTAATCCGCCTCATCTAATCGTAGGTCGAGCAGATTCGCAAGAAGTTCCTGCTGAGGTGGCAGCGTTGCATCATCGTCTGGTGTATATGGGGAATCAGGATCAAGCAACCTAGGCAGATCGGCCTTGAGTTGTAGTTGCTCCGTTGGCGCGATACTAGGCGGAGCGGTAATTTCAACTTGGTCGGATGATAACTCAAGCACGTTCAAAGGCAGCCGTCGGATCTCTCCGCCTTGTAACGGATCAAGACTCATCGCCGCCCGTGCTTCGTTTAGTGAAATCAGCCCCGCATCCCATTGTCTAATTATGCGGTCAGTGATAGATGTCTGATCTTCTGTCAGTGCTGCGATCTGAGTGAAGTCGGCTTCCACATAGCCCGCACCTTTGTACTCATACGAGAAACAGTGGTTCAGGAATCTCACGATCTTATTCGTGAGTGGGATCATTGTTTCAGTTTGAAACGATGCCCGCGCTTCTTTGTAGTTGGAATAGGTAGAGCGATTCAAGCCGAGTACCGATCCGATTAAGATCGGCGGGACTCCGAACGCCATGCAAATTCGAGACTCAACAGTGTCGCGCAATTCTGGAAAAGCCATCTCATTCAGATTGCCAGCACCGACAGCTTCATAGGTTGCATCTTCATCGAGTACAGCGATCCGATGGAAATTGTTCGGACCGCCAAATGTTGAACGCCATCGCTGCCTGATTGTGTTGGCTTGCTCGTCGTTTTGAATCTTGCGCTTCACTTTCAACATCCCAGACGGGACACCAGCATTCGCAAAGTAAGCATGAGCAAATGCCAACTGAGACAAATCAAGGTTAATAGTCTTGGCCAGAACAGTCAGTGGACTTAGCCCGTAGAGGTCATTTGTTGGATTAGTGTATTTCAGGTGCGAGATATCATCCGCGCTGATGTCGTAGGTCGTTCCGTTGAGGTCATATTCATATAACATGACGCCGTGCTTTGCGTCTGATTTGATAGACACGCGATCAGGTCTGAGAAGGTGCATCTCAATCATGCGGCCGCGCTGATCCCTGGTTTTGAATAAATACGCATTGCCTGCGACATTCAAATGAACGATCATCTGTTCGAGTAGATCAAACAAATCTTGATTCGGGTTGGGATAATGGATCAGGCGATAGATGGGATTGGTGTCAGGCGCTTCTATTGGCTCGCCGCTTGTTGGCAAGAGCACTTTGTAATTCGGTTCGGTTGATGCTGTTGTCAGTTCTCTGATACAGGCGTAGACCAATTCATCTTTTGCATAGCCCTGTTTGGCATACGCTTCATAGTTGTAATCTGGTTGCTGAATATAGCCCGAGCCGAATCCGACTGGTACGGAGGCGCTTACTTCAAACGATGATTCTTCTTTTGTACCGAACGGCCAGAGGTTTGGCATACGCATCCTGTCAGCAGTTCGGACACGTCTGCTTCAGGCCACTAGCGAAATGATATCACGAAATACTGCGTTCAGAGTCACATTGGTAACAAAACGCCGAACCGCTGTCTGTGATGTTTGTTGTATTATGTATAACAGTGTGCTATACTCAAGTATACAAGTTAACCAAATGGTTAGCAGTGAAGATGGAGGTAACGATGGACAAGGGTTCTTCACCCCAAGCGTTTGAGGTCAACGTAAAAGGACTTCAGGAAATTATTGGGGGCGCTGATGAATGGCGTCACCCGATAGAAATTGTAGCCAATGTATTCGATGAATATAATGGTTACGCTGAAGGCAAGAGACGGCCTACCTTTTGTGAAGTGACGTTCACTAAGGAAGGGAACTCTCCTGCCATACTGACTGTCACTGATGATGGTGCAGGGTTTGATGAAGTGTCTGACATTTGGACATTCTTTAGAACTACCCAAAAGCGCACCAATACAAAAGTGTCAGGTCGGTTCAACGCAGGCGAAAAGCAACTCGTGGCGTTGGCAAAGGAAGCGAAGATTGTGACAGGTTCCCATACTGTTGAATTTGTCGATGGTAAGAGGAATCACACTCACCACCGAACAGAGCAACGGCAAGGAACTCAAATTACTGCGACGCTTGCTTGGAAGTTTGATTTGGTCAAGAAAGCTATTCAGCAACTTGAATCAGTGATAGCTCCCGAAGGTCTGATTTACACAGTGAACGGAAAACTTATTTCGAATGGAATCAATAAAGTTGATGTCGTGAATGTGAGCTTGCCAACTGTTGTGTTGTCAGATGTAGATGGCACGGTCGCAATGAGACCCACTGAAAGAAAAAGTGATGTCACAATAATCGAGACTAGCGAGAATGAGCCTGATGCGTGGTTGTACGAACTAGGAGTTCCAGTGTGTCAGATGGCACATGACTTTCCGTACTCACTAAATGTCAATCAGAAAGTGCCAGTTCCAATGTCGAGAGATATGGTGAGCAAGAAATACATCGAAAGACTAATCGGTCTGGTGATAGAAGCTGCCCCACATATTTTGAATGAAGCTGATGCTGATGCTGAGTTCATTAAACCTGCTTTGGAATATGTGCAAGATGATGAAGCGGTTGCGGAAGTGGTGGCACGAGTGTTTCCTACTTCGCTCAGGTGGTCAAGTAATTCGAAAGCGAATGCGTATGCGTCGCTCGGCGAATACGACATTCTGTCGCGCGGTAAGTTCGGAAAGAAATTTTCCGACAAGCTAGACAGAAACGAAAAGCTGCCGACAACCTTTCACAAGTTCGAGGATAAGGTTAAGCCAGAGGAGCCAGATGATGATGCGCAAAAGCCCATCGAAAGCGTCATCTGCCCTGAGTGTAATCACCAGTTCCAGATCTTGAAGTCAGGGCTGTTCGGATAACGATTCGTGAGACTAGTCGACTCGACACATTGGAGGATGTGGCGGGTCGATATAGCTTCATAAATTGTGAAGTGAAGAACAAAGGAGAAGAAATGAAACGTAATGAAATGATAGAACGAAGCAGCGAACTGAAATTTCCACAGCCGCCGAATGTGCAGTACAGCAATGACGCAGTTATCGATGCATTGCTGTCGGCTGGCGGAGATAGGGATGATAAGTCTTTGCTGATGAACTTTCTGTTGACGAGAGATTTGTATGGCGATGTACTTGATCAGATTGAAGTAACTTTAACTCAACTGAATAAGTTAGACCCCGTGTGGGGATACCACAGTGTCAACAAAAGGCTTGAGGATTTGCATAAGCGAACTACAAAGTCGCAACGGCAAATTGGGAACGCAGCTATCGAATTAATTATGTCAATTAACTTTGGAGCATTGCAAAAGTTTCATGATGAACTAGAAGAAGGTGAAAACTAATGGCCCAACTGACTGCACAGCTTCGGATCGTACTAATCAACAATCTGAAGCGAGTGCATGACATACCCACACTAATGGAACTTGATGCAGAAATTCACAAACTAATGGTGGAAAAGCAATTACAAATTGAACGAAAGGAAATGCAAGATGATTGATATAGACAAATTATTGAAAACGAAATTAGATGTTGGCACTGAGCCTGAGCACATTTCTAACCCGTACACTGGTGCAACAATTTTACTCACACCAGAAGAAGTCGCAGTCCACGATCTGGTTAAAGGAGCAGAAAGTATGCGCGACTATGAAACCGTGGCGGCGGGCTGTGACTGGTTCAGGGAACACAATTCAAAAGCATATATGGTTTTACTAGATTAGGAGTTAACTAATGAGCCACGCACACGAACAAGACAGATTGGAAAGACAGTACGAGCAAGAGCAGGAGGATCTTGCGTACCAAGTTGAAACACTAATCAAGCTCTACAAAACATACGCACCAGACGGACATTGGTTCGAAGAAAGCACGATGCGATTTTTCGATTCGAGAATTGAGTTTGTTGGCGAGTATGGATATTTCGTCAGTAGCGAATGCGGCCCAGACAATGTTAGAAAATACACTGTTCGACAAGTGTACGAAAACAGCAGAGTCGGAATCAGAAACGTGTCGCAGCTAGGCGAATTCAAATCGTTCAGGGCTGCGATGACTAATTTGAAATTGAATGTCTGAACCACTTGTATTATGTATAAAATGTTGTTATACTTAGTATAAGTTAATAACAATTATTAATTGAACAAAGGAGAAAACGATGGCAAACCAAACATACAAGCAGAGCAAGATCGCAAATGACAAACTGAATACCGAGCGATTAGAGAAGGTAATAAATACGCTTGAAAAATTTATTCGAGACGATGGACAATTGCCCGAAAATGAAATTGCTGCTATTAAGAAACTGCTGCATGGAATGGGAATGATTCCATCGGCGACGCTTTTACTAACCGCAAAAAACGCAATAGCAAATCTGAAGCGCGACGAAGCATAGATTATTGGAACCAAGAATAGAAGGAGAAAACGATGAACACAGAACAAGCACTGAAACACTTGCTAAAGCAGAACCGCAAAAGACACGCAGCCGCAAGAGCCGACCGAATGGTTGGATGTTGGCACGTAGAAGGCACGAAGCGAACAGACGCAAGACTGGATGAAATTAATAACGAAGCTGTTGAAATTGTGCAGCTACTAGAAGCAATGAAAGTGAGATAACGATGAAACAGAATAATGAATTTATTGAATTTATAGATGCGCAGGAGTTGCCCGATGGCATGTTTTTCGGGCCGCGAACTGCGACGCTCGAAATTATGCTGAAGGACCTTGCCAACATTGCGAGAGTCGGAACGCGATTCGACACAGGACATGATTCAGATTGGGCCAATGACCACACTGCGGAAGATTGCCAACACATTCGACGCAGAATTAAAACTTGCAAGAAGGCATTGAAAGAAGCACGGGCGAAAGTCCTAAATTGGCATGACGGGCGAACACGGCTAGGCAAAGCGGAAAAAGCTAGAAAAGCACACACGCTCGCACTGCTCGAACAAAGGATCGCCATCGTCAAAATGGCTGAGGCTCAGATTCGACTGCATGGACACAGCGGCACTGACACCAATGTCGAGCGTTGGACTCGTGCCGCGTTCCTCATGCACAATGTATAAAAGTATGTTACAATAAATATACAAACGAACGGAAGAACAAAAGGAGAAAACGATGGGACACTTTAAGAATTTAGAAATTACAAAAGAATCAGAATTTGTACCAGAACAGGAAACAACGATGGTCACTGAATTCGCATCCATAAATACATTACTCAATATTGCAGTAACAGCAATGCACGAAAGCAGCAATCTTGGAACTGAACAAGGTTTGAGAGAAGCCGAAAGAATCAGGGATGCTATTTTCGAAGTGCATGCAAATGGTAATAATTGGCAAGTAATTATGCAGTGGATTGTAATTCAGAATAAGAACGTATAAGAAAAGACCAGAACAGGAGACAACGATGAAGCAGCCAGAAATTCCAAAAATAGCACCGAGAGAAACAAAAGTATGGGGGCAAGAGTTATTCGGCAAGAAGCCAGAACTGACAGACGAGCAACTTGCGCTGATTGCTGAATTTCAACAAAGTCACGACGAGCGGATTCACGAGATGTTATTTCCTAGTCCAGACATGCAGGAGGAATTCTAAAATGGAAACGCTAGAACATTTGAACAATCAACTCAGCGACACATTCATGCTCCACTTCGGTGGACATGGATCGTGGGCGCGGCTGCTAGGTCAAGGCGCGATCAAAGTGAACGGGCAAAAGGTTTTAGAAGATATGCGACTTGAAATTGGTGATGAATTACAAGTTGGGCGGAAGTTGCTATTTGTTATAAAGTGATCGCCGCAATCCGATGGCGGTTGCTTCTCTAGGATTATTTCCAATCCAGTCATGACAACGGCGGCAGACGGCTATGCAATTTTCTTCATCGAGAATTGAGCCGCCTTGTGAGCGGGCAAGCAGTTCGTGAATGTCTACAGATTTACCCAAACAAGTGGCAAGAATATTTGCTTGGCATTTCGGAAAGCGACGCAGCATTTCAATCACGAAATCTCTGCGCCCGCCCGTTCGCTCGTACAGGTCTTTCCTTTTTTTAGATCTTGGGTTCAGTCTGCCAGTGCGTTTGAGTGGGCTGCGTTTCATGCCTTGTTCACTGTCTTGCATCGTGAACATTTGATCACTGTGCCAACGACAGCAAGCTGCGCAAGTAATTTCTGGCATCGCTGACATCTAAACATAATCACCATATTCCGAAGCTCGGCCTGTTCTTCGTTTTCATCAGAGCCAGTGCTAAAGCGCATACCGCATCATCGTGCAATCCCACAGGAGCAGAATATTTCGTACCCGTCCGCGTGAATTCATATTCAAAGTCTAACAATTCCTGAAGCAATACGCCGCTCGGGATTGTGATCTCTTGGTTTTGAATCGCGACTGCTAAGCCTTCCATCAACTGCTGTTTCGAACTGCTGGTAAATTTGAAACCTTCAATCGTGTGATTTTCTTTTTGCAACCGTTCAACAATCGGATCGCCCACACCAGTCGAATCGATTAATGCACTTTCGTTGCCAATGGCATTTGTGATTCGTCGCTCTGTCGATTCCCAATCAGTCTGAAACCGATCAAAATATGACACATTTGAATCTTCATCAAGACCGACAATGCAAGTCCAGTCCACAGATTTTGCCAAGTCAACACCAAACACGATAGACGGCTTTTGAGATATTTCCCCGACGCATAAATTGATCGCATCTATTCCGAATGGGTTTCCTGCATCATCACTCGGCTCAGCTTCGTACAATTCCTTAAA
>Ga0206685_10000709_pt1 | contig 10060 bp, 9 predicted proteins | sample M220012015metaG_FD_161049 | JGI IMG/M metagenome (GOLD analysis project Ga0206685, IMG submission 161049) | Ammonia-oxidizing marine archaeal communities from Monterey Bay, California, United States - M2 200m 12015 | ecosystem: Environmental > Aquatic > Marine > Intertidal zone | place: USA...
TTTTTTATTACATCATTTGGTGTTTCACCAAAAACTAGAATCATTGGCTCTTTTCCTACATCCCCTTTGTGATAGATTACATCAGGTGATTTTATTTTGAGGGTATTATTTATGCCCCATTTTATAGATGAACCCTCCTTCCGTTTTGATTTTTTTGGCTCCTCATTTCTATCATAATTTAATACTACTAATCCACAACTTTTGGCTTTAGAAATAATCTTAGAATCAAATTTAATATTAAGACCAGAACGGATACTTGGAAATTTTTTACTAACTTCAATCACTGCAGTTCCAACATGATGTGATCCACCATAAATGATCTCACCTGCAGTTAGAACTTCTTTACCAGATTTTACCAATCGACCAGATACCCCTAAAACATCTCTTATGGTTTTTGGTCTTTTTTTCGAAAGAACAAAATTCGTTTGACATTCAGGAATTATTTTATGTACATTCTTAATCCGCTTAAAATCATTTATTGATTTTAATAATTCCAGTTTTTCAGCTGAGATTTTTTGATGAGTTATTCTAACGCCTTTTCCAATATTTTTTGAATTCTTGATAGAGTTGTAAACGTAATTTTTTGCAGTTTTTACGGCATATCTTAACGTATTTTGTTTTGCGAGTGATACAGCTATTGATGCGGAATAATTACATCCACTTCCATGATTTGTAATAGGAATAATTTTTCCAGTAATGAAATATTCCTTATCTCCATCTAGTATGAAATCAGAAATTTTACCTTTTGATTTTAGTGCGCCAGTTATAATGACAGATTTTGCACCTAGTGTTTGAAGCTTTTGTGCAGCTTTTTTTACATTTGAAATTCCTGACAAAATTTTTGATTCATATTTGTTTGGTGTTATGACATCAGCTAAAGGAATTATCATTTTTCTATAATCATTTAGAGCATCTTTTTTGAGAAGTGTAGTGCCAGTTGTTGACTTGATAATAGGATCAACTATTATTGGAACATGACTATTTCTAAATTTTTTATGAATGATTTTTATGATATCTGAATTGTAAACCATTCCAATTTTGATTCCATCTATATGAAAATCAGATAAAATTGAATCTAATTGTGTTTTCAAACTTTTTGTGGAAACAGGCTCAATATTCGATATATGTTTTGTATTTTGACTAGTGATAGCAGTTATGACAGTAAACCCATACGCATTGAAATCTGAGAAAGTTTTGATGTCACTTTGAATACCTGCACCTGAAGACGTATCTGAACCTCCAATAGTTAGAATATTCATAATGATCGGATTCTAAACGACTGTTTAAATTTACCAGAAGCACTATGACCATTATGACAACTCAAATGACCTCCGCTCGACGTGGTGTTGCAACAGATGAGATGAAGCAAGTTGCAAAAGATGAAGAAGTCTCATTGGATTGGCTTATACCAAAAATTGCAAGTGGCTCTATTATTATACCAAGCAATAACGTACGACCACAAAAAATTCATAATGTTGGCATCGGAAAAGGTATGAAGACTAAAGTTAATGTCAACATCGGGAGTTCAACATTAAATGTCAACGTTGAAGAGGAGATTGAGAAAGCCAAAGTTGCTGTGAAATATCATGCAGATACTATAATGGATCTAAGTGACGGTGGAGATGTTGGTAGTATAAGAAGATCTCTGTTGGATGCTGCACCTATAACATTTGGTACAGTCCCTATTTATGAAGCATATAATTTTGGTGTTGAAAAGCACAAAAATCCTTTAGATATAACAGAAGATGATTACCTTAACGCATTTGAAAATAACATAAAGGATGGGGTTGATTATACAACAATTCATTCTGGTATAACTAAGGAGATTGCAAAAAGAATTTTGAAAGTAGAGCGATATGCTGGAGTTGTTAGTAAAGGTGGTACAATAACTGCTGCTTGGATGTTAAAATATGATAAAGAAAATCCTTACATCACTAATTATGACTATATGATTGAACTTGCACAAAAATATGATGTGACATTTAGTTTAGGTGACGCGTTGCGTCCAGGCTCCATCCTTGATTCACATGACGAACTTCAAGTTCAAGAAATGATTAACATTTCCAGACTTGCAAAACGAGCTAACGAAAAAGATGTTCAAGTTATGGTTGAGGGGCCTGGTCATGTACCACTTAACGAAGTCGCAGCCAATGTTAGACTTGCTAAATCATTAATTGGAGATGTACCATACTATGTTCTAGGACCATTAGTAACTGATGTAGCATCTGGGCATGATCATATTGCTAGTGCAATTGGTGCTGCAGTTTCAGCCAGTGAGGGAGTAGATCTACTATGCTATCTTACACCATCAGAGCATTTAGCATTACCAAACACTGAAGAGGTGAAAGAAGGATTAATTGCATATAGAATTGCTGCACATGCTGGTGATATCGTAAAACTTCGAGATAAGGCAATAAAGTGGGATATGAAGATGACAGAGGCTAGACGAACACTAGACTGGGAAAAACAACTAGCATTGTCAATTGATCCTGAAAAAGCAGCAAAGATTCATGGACGGACAGGTCAACATGCTGGAAATAATGTTCCATGTACAATGTGTGGTGGTGCATGCGTCTATCTTATGCTCCCACAACAAAGAAAATATGAGAAAAATAGTGAATTATAGTACACTGAGTAATATTTTTTCTAAACTTGGAACAGTGTTGAATTCTTTTAATTGATGAACATCAATCCATCTAAATTCAGAATTTTCCCAATTTAGTTTAATGGCACTTTTATCTGTTTTAAAAAAGAATGGAAAAATTACCCACTGATGGTTTTTATATTGTGGTGATTCCACATTCAATTCTTTACTAGATTTGATTAATGTGATATATTCCTGTTGGATACCAACTTCTTCAAAAATTTCTATTTTTGCTCGTTCTATAGGTGCTTCATCATTTTCAATAATTCCACTAATTCCTGACCATAATCCTTTCATGGTTCTGACTTTTTCACTACGCTTTAGAATCAGAATTTTACCATCGTGTGTAATAAACGATGTTACTATTCTAGTTTTTTGCATTTAGTTTTTCTATTGTATTTACCATCTTTGTTAATTGTTTGTATGATTTTTCTAAATTAATATTCTCTGAAAGTTTTTCTTTATTAGAATTAATGTATGATACAATTTCATCACTATTTCCCTCTTGAGCTGAAGTTAATAATCGACCAATATCTTTCCAAAATTCTTCTGCAACTCTTCTAATCTCAGGATTAGAAATTATTGTCTCAATTAATTCAGGTGATTCAGTTAGTATACTCTCTGCAATAATTTTTTGAGCTTTAAATGTTGTACCAGCCATTTTTTCAGTCAATAATATTTTATCGTCCTTTGCTAAAATATTTGCAAAAGCAATATTGATCAAATGTGTTAGTCCTAAGATAATTGCAATTTTTTTATCATGTTCGTTTGAATCTATAGTCACAAAATCCGCTTCTGGAAATAGATTTTTTGCTACAGATAATTCTTTTTTTCCATCTTTAATTGGGATTGATATGATATTCTGATTTTTTACTCCTTTTGCACCAGGTCCAAACATAGGATGGATGCAGACAGGACAAACTTTTGCAGGTATTTTTCCTAGTGCAGTAGATGTTTTAGATTTTTGCGATGTAATGTCTATCAGGTAAGATTCACGTTTCATCTCTTTAGCAATTAAGCGGATGATTTCTGGAGTCTTCTTTGTTGGAGTTGACAGTAAAACATATTCCTTGTTTAAAATTGCGCTAATTAGTGATTCAGCTTTGTTAATGTTTGTTGGGATTGGATTGTCTGTGTCAAAACCTGTAACATCAAAACCATTTTTTTCAAAGTAGTTACAAAGCCATCTACCCATTTGCCCTCCAGCACCAATTATAGCAATCGTCTTCGCCATCACATATCATTAATTCTTGCTTTTAATATGTCCATTCCTTCAACAATTTTTTCGGTTTCAACGCATGCTGAGATTCTGAAAAAATATTTGTAGTCACCAAATGCATTTCCCGGCGCTATTGCTAATCCACATTCTAGTAGTTTTTCCGCTAATTTTGAGGTATCAACTTTATTTTTTGTTTGTGCAAAAATATACATCGCCCCATCAGGAATTTCAAACTCAAGATCCATATTTTGAGCAATTTCAGACAATATTGCAAGTCGTTTAGACATAATTCTACTGTTCTGGCTTACATCATCGTTGATGGAATTCATAGCAACATACTGTATAGGTTCTGAAACATTAGTAATGCATAGAGATTGCAGTTTCGCCATTTTTTCAATAATTTCCTTTGAACTTACAACATAACCAATTCTATATCCTGTCATAGAATGTGATTTAGAAAAGGATTGTGTGATTATTGATTTATCATAACCATATGACAGCACACTCTTCCAATTTTCATTAGCGTAATTACTATAAATCTCATCACTTAAAATATACAAATCATTATCTTTTGCAACATCAATAATAGAATCCTGTAGTTCTTTTGGCAGTATCTTACCAGTTGGATTATTTGGATAGTTCAAAACAATCATTTTTGTATTATTACTTAGGGATGATTTGATTTGTTCTAGTGTTGGCTCCCAATTACCTTCTAGCGTTGTCTTAATTGAACGAACCTTAACTCCTGCATTAATTGCACACTGTCTATATGCCGGCCATGCTGGTTCAATTATTATCACTTCATCACCATAATTGAGTAAAGTAGAAAATGTTAGAAACACACCAAACCTTGCACCAGGCACAACCATAACACTTTCAGAATTTATCTTACAATCAAAATGCTTATTTGCAAACATTGCTATAGAATCACGAAATTCTGGAATTCCTTTTGACGGGCCATATTTTCCTAATCCTGCATCATAAATTTTTGAAAGTGAATCTCGTACAGTTTCTGGTGGTCTAAAATCAGGTTCGCCAACTTCTAGATGTATAATCTTTTTCCCCTTACGCTCTAACTCTTTTGCTTTCAGAAAAATTGTAAGATGTGTTTGTGATTCTGATGATTGAACCTTAACTGATTCGTTTAACAAAAAGTTAAGAAGTTTTGTTGCGAGTGATTGATCAAATCCCATTTTATCACACGCTTGCATCATTTTATTTCGTAATTCATCTTCTCTAGTTTCATCTGTTACGGTAAGACCTTGTTTATTTTTTAAATTCCCAATCTCTTTTGCAATATAAGTTCTAGATTTAAGCAGTTTGAGCATATCCATCGTAATTTGCTCCATCTCTTTACGGAGTTCTTCTATATCTGACATAGTTTTACAAAACCGGTTTTATGAATCCGCTTAGTAGTGCATGATCAGCTAATGTTAGTGAAACCAGAGAATCAACAACAGGTGGAGCCCTTGGAACTACACATGGATCATGTCGTCCACCTACTTGTAGTTTGATCTTCTTCTTTGTTTTTACATCTACGGTATCTTGGTATTTTGCAATTGATGATGCTGGTTTAAACGCAACACGAAACACTATCGGCATTCCATTTGAAATACCTCCTAATATCCCACCTGAATTGTTAGTTTTCGTTAAGATTTTTCCATTTTTTATGATATATGGGTCATTATTTTGAGAACCAAATAGCTCTGAACCTGCAAAACCTGAACCAAATTCTACTCCTTTAACAGCTGGAATAGAAAACATTGCTCGACTAATATCTGATTCTAGGGAACCAAATATTGGTTCACCTAAACCTATAGGAATATTGGTTGATATAGATTCAATGATACCACCTAATGAATCACCTTTTTTTCTAGCTGCAAGAATACTTTTTTCCATGTTTTTAGCGGTAATTTTTGATGGACATCTAACAACATTTGAATAGATTATCTTAAGCATTTTCTTATCAGCTTCTTTACTCATTTTCACTTTTCCAATTTGACAAGTGTATGAATTAGTCTCAATTCCTAATTGCTCTTTGATTAGTTTCCTTGCAATTGCACCACCCATCACATGTGTTGCTGTTAATCTACCTGAGAACCTTCCACCACCTCTATGATCATTGAATTTCTTATACTTCATATATGCAGGATAGTCTGAGTGACCAGGTCTCATCTCAGTTCTTAATTTTTCATAGTCTGTAGATTTTTGATCCTTATTCCATATGATCATGGCAATTGGTGCACCAGTAGTACTACCTCTTAACGTTCCAGAAATTATCTCTACTTTGTCATCTTCCTTTCTTTGTGTTGACACAAGAGATTGTCCAGGTTTTCTAAGATCTAACATTTTTTGGATATCTTTTTCGGTTAAATCCAGCCCTGCCGGACATCCATCTAAAACCGTCCCAATGCACTTACCATGACTTTCACCAATACTAGTCAGAACTAAGCGTCTACCAATAGAGTTACCAGTCAACAATAAAATATTCTGTTAGGTGCTTATAATAGTTCTACATCATTGATATTCTTGCACCACAATGTTGCATGTCTGAAATAAATTTTGGGTATGAGACATCAACAGAATCAGGATCTGTTACTAGGCAATCTCCTATGGACATTGCCACAATTGAAAATGCCATGAATAATCTATGATCTCCATGTGAATCTAATTCTACACCATTTATTATATCACTTTTTTTCAAAATCATACCATCGTCTTTTTCAGAAACAGTTATACCAATTTTTTCTAATTCCTTACAGATTATTGCTATTCTGTCAGTTTCCTTATATCTAGCATGTTTTACATTGTAAATCTCAATAGGATTTTTGCATTTTAATGCAAGAATTGCTATGGCTGGCAAAAGATCTGGCGTACTAGACAAATCAAATTTTCCACCATCTAATAATTCTGGTGATCTAGTTGTTATAGTGCTACCATCCAGTGTAACAACCACACCTAGTTTTTCTAAAATATCTATAATTTCTTCATCACCTTGCGGTAATTCACCCAGACTTATCTTGATTTTCAGGTTATCACCTAATAGAACATTTGCAGCTAATAGTAATGCAAGATTTGAAAAATCAGATGGAATTGTAAATGTGGTAGGCTTGTAAATTTGATGTTCGATAGAGTATTTTTTATACGATTCTATAACTTTCACATCGACACCAAATTTTTTCATCGCAGTAATAGTCAAGTCAATGTAAGGCTTTGAAACTACATCACCATCAATTTCTATTGTTAATCCATTATCTAATCTTGGTCCAATAATTAGCAATGCTGAAATAAATTGGCTTGAGATGTTGCCATTTATGTTGACATGATCACCATTTATTTTCCCTTTAATTGTAATTGGTGGTTTACCATCATCTGATTCCGTGTTCACACCTAGTTTTTCGAGAGAATCTAAGAACGGCCTCATAGGTCTTTTTTTAAGACTATCATCTCCAGTAAGCTCTGTTATTCCGCCTGACAATGCTGCAATAGCAGTTGCTATTCTTAATGTGGTTCCTGAGTTCTGAGCATTTATCATTGAACCCTGTATAGTGGATCCGATTGAGTTTTCTATAGTTATCGTGTCCTCTGATTCATCCACCTCAACACCAAATGCTCTACAAGCAGAAATTGTTGCATTAGTATCACGTGAATGGAGCACTTTTTTTATTATACTCTTTCCATCAGATAATGCTGAAAGAAAGATTGCTCTATGCGTGTAACTCTTATTTGAAGGACAGACTACTTCGCCACTAATACGTGATTTTTCAATTTTACACTTCATAAGATTCAGCTTTTTTATTATTGATATTAGAAACTATCACTTTTCCTTCCAATGATGATAGTTCCTTCATAATATTTGAATTATGACCCTTTTTAGTTATTGCTACAATAGATGGACCATTACCAGAAACTGTTGCACTAATTGCTCCTTTCTTTATTAACTGAAAAATTAATTCTGGATTTGAATTTAGAATAGACGATGATGCAAGACCATTAAGTATTGATGCATTCCAGTAATCACGGTTTTTTGCTAATTCCCAGGCCTTTTCAAATGCAGGTTTAAAGTTTTTTAATTTTTTCACATTACCCCGTTTTCGTGATTTCGGAAGAAAGATTATGGCTTGTAAATCATTAGGTGCATTGCCCCTAAATACTAAATTTCTTTTGTAGTTGTTAGTAACATTAAATCCACCATAATAACATGCACATGCATCATCATATGCTCCTGTTATACTGACCTTGGTTTGTATTGATGATTCAACTCCAACATTTAAAATTTCTTCATCAGTTAATTTTTTTTTAAATGCTTTTGAACAAACCAACGACACCGCAGTAGAAATTGCACTTGAGCTTTTTAGGCCATAACCGGTTGGAATATTTGATTGAAAATCTAACTCCAATCTTACTTTCTCTAATTGCCGTTTTGAAATAACATTTTCAATCACTTTATTGATTAGTCTAGAACTAATTGTTTTATTATCAGACGTTATACTAATTCCTGTTCCATCTTTTACTTCTAATCTGGTTTTAACAAATGTATCTATACCAAGTGTTGCACCATTTCCTGTTGCAATGGCACTAACAATAGAAACTGCTCCATGAACTATAGCTTCCACAATTACCATTTAAAATCCACCCAAGATTGATTTCTTCATAGCTTCATACGGCGCTTTTTCCTTTAACCAAATTTCAAATGATCTTGACGCTTGCCCTAACAACATTTCGTACCCATAAATTATTTGTGCATTTTTGTTTTTAGCATCTTTAAGTAATTCCGTGTTAACTGGTTTATAGACAATATCATAAACTACAGTTTTGGCACTCATTAATTTAGATGGTATAACACTAGGCTCATTTTTTAGGCCTAATGATGACGCATTGACAATAAAATCATAAGTTTCATTCAGTTCTTCACATTCTTCTATCGGTATAGTTTCTGATTCAAGTCCAAGTTCATGTCCAAATTTTGCTAAATCAATAGCTTTCTGAACAGTGCGATTAGTTACTGTGATTTTTTTTGCATTTTCTTTTGCAAATCCAGCTATAACAGCTCTTGATGCACCACCTGCTCCAAGCAACAAAACGTTTGAATCTTTCATTGAAATTTTTCTATTTTTGATAGGTTCTAGAAATCCATCCATGTCAGTGTTGTATCCTTTAAGAGAATCATTATCGTTTACAATCGTATTTGCAGCACCTATTAGTTTGCAACTTTCATCTACATCGTCTAAAAACTTCATGACTTCAATTTTATGTGGAATTGTAACATTAAATCCAGAAATCTTAATTGATTTTAGAGATTCTATACCTGAGTTTAATTCACCGTTTGGGATTTTGTATGCAATGTATGTGCATTCCAGATTTAATTGTCTATATGCTGCGTTATGTATAGTGGGTGAAAGTGAGTGATCTATCGGATCCCCTATTACGGCAAACGTCTTTAGCATGTAATTTTCTCATAAAGGATTGATATAACATCTGTCATTTAGATTTATTTTGTAATTGAGAATGTTTGGAAATTAGTTTTTTTCGGTTCTGGTAAACAGGTTCAACATTATTAATCCCTTTTCTGTTATAGAATAGATTACATTTTGACCCATTGGTTTTTTCGTAATAAAATCATAGTTGATACAAAGATTCAGATAGTTTAGAAACGATCTTTTCATTCGTATATTTGATTTTGAATATAATTCAGAAAATGTTATTGATCTATCTCTGATTTGATATAGTAATTTTAGTAGTGAAAGTGTGCTAAAATCTTTGGTTCGTGCTTTAACTGTATCCAGCACCTGTTCGTCTCTTTTAATGATAAAATCATTAAACTGATCTGCCACTTCTACTGGTATGTAGGTCAATCTTGATCTCATATACGGTATAGTACGGTATATTACTTTATTAATCTTGACTCTAGATTTGTTGAGCTAACTGATCAGTTTTACTCGACATTTCTATTAGAAATGAAAATGATTTATTTTGATTGTTAGATTAGTAAATTTTGAACAAGGCATCTGGTTTAAACAAGATATCTTTGAATACTCGTTATGGAATTGCTTAATGCTGGATCAGTAATCGTTGGTTTAATCATATTATGCATTGGAGGTTATGCCATAGTTTCTGGTGGTGTTTCTCTTGCTAAGAAACTTAGGATTAGTAGTATGATTATTGGTTTGACAGTAGTAGCTTATGGCACATCTACT
>Ga0206685_10000710_pt1 | contig 10050 bp, 12 predicted proteins | sample M220012015metaG_FD_161049 | JGI IMG/M metagenome (GOLD analysis project Ga0206685, IMG submission 161049) | Ammonia-oxidizing marine archaeal communities from Monterey Bay, California, United States - M2 200m 12015 | ecosystem: Environmental > Aquatic > Marine > Intertidal zone | place: USA...
ACGTGCCAATAAAGAGCTGCAAAGACTCAAATTCAGACCAAGTAATCATTGAATTCAGAATAGATTCGCAAGAGAGTGTTTATGTTGAAGATAAGTGCGTTATTGTGGAAGGAACTAGTTCAAACTCATTAATTAAAGCATCAACTCGACTTGGTTACGCATTAGTTGGTATTTATTAAATTCAATAAATTGTCCTTTGAGATTAGTTCAGAAACAAAATGCTCATTATTGATTATTAATTGCGTTTCATCATCAAGTTCTAAAATATTCATCATCAATTTTAAAGAATTAATCTCTGTGTCGTAAGCAATAGGAATTAATATTGTGTTGTCATAATTAGTTTTTATTTCACTAGTTAAAGATGCAAAATATTCTTGCTTAATCGCGTTCTCATAACTGGGATCGAGATATTGATATAAATATACAATTATGTTATAATCTTCAAAACAACGACTTTGGTCGTCAGTTATTTTCCAAATAATTGCCCGAGTCAAGTCATACTTACGATGTATTTCATATAGTTTGTCACTATATACTTCTGATTCTTCCATTTGTTCCAGCTCAATTGCGTCAAAATAAGTATCATCAGCAAGGTTAATTGTTTCAGAACGAATCGTATCACAATCCAGTTTATCAAACATACTTATCTGCGTGTTTAGATCCAGTCGATTAGTTTCTGACTTAAAAGATAAGTCTTGAATATAATCTGCTCGCTGAGATTCGATATAATCACCTAAATAGAATCCCGTTGAAAATATAAATAGAGAAATAATTAATGTCTGAACGAATACTTTTTTTACCATCTGTAATCTCCCGTAATGAATCTGAATATTGAACTAAACCAAACAATTGGATAGATCGCCAGATATACAAAAATATAGAAGAGTAAGTTAAAAAAATTATTGAAAGAATGTATTTTTTCAAAACGTCCTTTTGTCTGAGTTAATACATAAGTAAAATAAATTATTGAGGAAATTGCTAAAAACACCAGTAAATATAGGATAACAGGTGGCGTTAGATTAACTAAATTTTTTTGAAAGATCCCAATGTTTGAGGATTTGAGTAATCCTGCATTTATGAGTTTTATAGATATATCTCGACCAATAGTTAAGGATAGCAGAATAAATCCAAGTACGCTAACTCCAATACTTAACATAACAAAAGGTATTACGAATGAACCAAATAAATTCCGTCTTAAAATTTCTCCCCTATACTTAAACAAAGCCTGAATTCCGCCTAAACCCCAACGAGTTCTTTGATGATAGAATGATTTTAGCGTATTTGGTGCAACAGTAGTAACATTAGCATCAAGACACATTGAAGTTTTATATCCGTGTCTCATTAAGTTCCAAGTTATATCTATATCTTCAGTAATTGATTCTGGGTCAAATCCACCAATTTTTTTTACAAATTTAGTTCGATATAAACTAAGTGGACCATTTGTAACATACACAGAATCAATAAAGTCTAATAATTTTCGAGACCATCCCATTAAGATATATTCTACTGCTTGTAATTTAGTAAGAAAATTATCATGCTGATTCCTTAATTTTACAAAAGAAGTTACTGCACCCATCTTACTATCATCAAAATATCCGCTCAGTTTTTTTAATGAGGTATTTGCAGGGAAACTATCCGAATCCACGACAGCAAACAAATCAGTTTTTACACTCTTTAATGCACAATTCAAAGAATCTGCTTTTCCACTATTTGATTTATCTAATAATTTCAAATTTTTATATTTTTTACATAATTTCTTAACAATATCTGAAGTATTATCATTACTGCCATCATTTACTACCAGAATTTTAACATTGGAATAATTCGAGTTTACTACGTGTTTAATTGTAGAAGATATACTCTTTTCTTCATTATATGCAGGGATAATTACGGTAATCGAATAAGATTCATTTGGAATAGGATATTTAAACATTTTATCACTATTTTGAATAGTCAATAGAATGAACATCGTAGTTACATAAATACCTACAAACATTAAACCAAGGAACAGAAGTGTAAGAAAGTCCATATGTTTTGTACAGAAATAGTTTATTAAGTCTTATTGACTTTTTGTCAAGTGACTTATTATTACTGTTGCGTATGCCCCCTTATCCAATTCAAATGATAAAACATCATTTGAGAATTTCAAATTCTTCGGTTTAAGAATTATTTTCCGATTTGCGCCCCAACTTTTTAATTCAGGCATTGAGTTAAGATTAAAAGATTCAACATCAATTTTTTCCTTCTTTAACTCCGTAGTCAATAATTTACCAAAGTCTGTTGAATAATCTGTATCTAATCCCGGAAGAGGAAGCTCTTGATTTTTAGGTAGTTTATCAGGGATAATAACTTGATGCCCCGGAAGATCAATTTTATCACCTTTCAACATTTTGGAAACAGCTCTATTCCAGATCAAAGACTGAAAAGCATGAACATATAAACGTCTTAAGGGTTTAGCAATTTTCCGGATTGAACCAGCATAATCTGTCGGATTTTTAACTAAATAATTCAGAACTTTACTTTCTATCCCAAAAAATCGCGGGCATTCCTTCAGAATTGCAGACCAATTTTTCCAATTGTCCAAAACAAATTTATCAAATTCATCTTGGTTCGAATGTTCAGATAAAATGATTTTTACTGCAGATTCAAAATCAGACTTCAAAATTTCTTTTCCAATTTTAGCAGTTCCACCCGATGAAAATCTTTGTTGACCAAAATAATTTATGAAACCTTTTCGAACTTCAGGAAGTCTCTTTTTGATAGTTTTTCGCTCATCATCAGAAAGATTTAATCTTATTTTGAATTGGTTCGCGACCAAATGCCCCAAAGAGATAGGATCGTCACCATACCCTAAAACTTTCAAATTCATATCTGCAAGTTTTAGTGATTTAATATCTTCTTCTGTTTTTTTAAAAATTGAAATAACTTGACTCGTTACAGCTCTTTTATCTTTGGTTCCAGCAAAACCGATTCGTCGTTTAGTTATTCGCAAAGCTCTTGCAATTGCATTTATTGCTCGCTGAGTTGTCCAATTAGTTTTAGTAAGAAGAACATAAATTTGATCACCTGATTTTTTCGGTTTAATAGTCGTTACTTCATCAACAATAAAATCTTCAGGTTTGTCCTTTATCATAATAATTTTATCAATCCCAAACTTAAAAGCAGACCCAAGATATTAGCAATTATTACTCCGAGTCCAATTACGAATGCAGACTTTCTTCTTTTTAGATTCAATATTCTGGAAGCTAAAATTGCAGAATATGCTCCACTAAAAGGCAATGGAATTGCAGTAAATATTAGAAGAGCAAATTCTTCCCACACTTCGAATTCGTGTCTATAATCATCAATTTTTTTCTGAATTTTATTTCCAAAAAATTTATGAACTGAATCAGAAAAATGCGCCAGTTTCAATAATCTAAACGTTATCGGAATGATTATCAAATTCCCCATTAATGCCAAAGGCGCGGCATACCATAGATTTAATCCAGCAGCGGCAGCGCCCAAAATTGCAAGTCGGCCCTCGATCAACGGAGTTCCTCCCGCAATGAACGTAGATAAGTATTCGTGCATATTAGAATTAGTTCAAAAACTTTATAAATGATTTTTAGTTGCACAGGTCATGAAAGTTTGTGTTTCAACAGGAGTAAATGTGGTAAACCAAAATGGTACGGTATCTTTTCCGTGCGCAAAATGCGGAACTATGTTAACTCGATCAGGATTTGCAAGAACAAATTCAATTAAATATGAATGCAAGTGCGGGTATAGAGGTCTATAATGGCACAAGTAGCAGTAATTATGAAAGTCATTCCAGGAAGTCCTGAAGCAAATTTCAAGAAAATTACAGAAGAATGTGTTGCAATTTGTAAAAAATATTCAGATACTGACACGGTAAATGTCAAAGAAGAACCACTGGCATTTGGTTTAAAATCACTTTTATTTAATTTCTTAATGGAAGAATCCATCGGAGATACAGAACCATTGGAAGCACAATTATCTGAAGTGGAAGAAGTTCAAACTGTAGAAACTTCTGATGTTAGACGAGCATTTGGATAAACAAATCCTTTTATGTCGAATTTTTATATCAAATTATGGGTATTCCATTCAAAGATATAGTTGTAAAACGAGAAATTGATTTTCTGGAACTTAAAGATAAAAAACTCGCTTTTGATGGAAATAACGTTCTATACCAATTTCTTTCAGCAATTCGAGGTCCCGACGGAAGGCCATTAACTAATTCTGAAGGAAAAATAACTTCTCATCTAATGGGTCTTTTTTCCAGAACAATTAAATTAATGGAGCATGGCATAAAACCAGTTTTCGTTTTTGACGGAAAGCCGCCAGAACTAAAATATAGGACTACTGAAAAACGAAGGGCAATCAAAGAAAAAGCCGCCGAAAAATTAAAAGCCGCCGAAAAGGCAGGAGATTTAGAAGCAATTAGAAAATATGCTCAACAAACAACGCGATTAACAGGAGATATGATTTCAGAAGCAAAAGAACTTCTTCGAGCATTAGGAATACCGGTAATTCAAGCATTGGCGGATGGCGAAGCAATGGCTGCAATTTTAGCTAATAAAGGGAGCGTATGGGCAGTAGCATCTCAAGATTACGATGCACTTCTTTACGGTTCCCCAAAACTTATTAGAAATCTCACAATATCTCAACGAAGAAAAGTTGCAGGAACTCGAAGTACAGTGCAAATAAAGCCAGAAATTATAGATCTGAATGAAACACTTCTTCAACATAAAATTTCACGGAAAGATTTAATTAATGCTGCAATTCTGATTGGAACAGATTTTAATGCAGGAATAAAAGGAATTGGTCCAAAAACATCTATGAAAATAGTGAAAGAGGGACGCATAGAAGAGTACCATGAAAAAATCCCTCGACATGAAGAAGTGGCAGATATTTTTTTAAAACCTGTTTCGGTAAACGATTATTCAGTCAAAACTGGTGAAATTAACGAGGACAGAGTAATTGAGTTATTAGTCAATAAAAATAAATTTAGTTTGACTCGTGTTGAAAAAAATCTAAAATCTTTGCAAAAATCACTAAAACAGAATAAACAATCAGGATTGTCAGAATTTATCTAAAGTTTTCCCGTCATAATTTCATAATTTCTTATGTCAACAATTAAGTAAATTACACCAACTAACATTAAAACAACGGTTGCTGCAGAATAATCTAATGCTTCAAGATATTTGACGATATATACAAATAAAGTCAAACTTAATACCTTGAATAAAGTGAATGCAATCTTTCCATGCATTGCAAAGTATTTGGCCAAAGGATTTGCTTCACGATTTATCCCAAATTTTTTCAAATCAATAATTGTTAAAATTTCATCGATAAACCATAAAACTCCGATTACAATTAATAATATATTATTTATCATATCAAATATCTCTCAATTTTAACTTTATTTCGTGCTGCTTGATGTTTTTTTAGAAAATTATTCGCTTTATCTGCAGTGTATTTTTTTAGTTCACCCGTTAACATTTTTCCAGATTTATAATCTTGATAAATTTGTTTCAATTTTTCATCATCATCTTCAAAGAAATATTTCAGATAAAGATAACTTGCATCAATGTCCGGGTTTCCGCCATATTTTTTATGATCCGCTAAAGTTTCCCTACCGCCAGAAAATGCTCGTTTTATCTTAGTTTCAACATCCTTTTTCAAATCAGTAGTGTAAATTGCAGATCGTTCATCAGATGACGACATCTTCCCAGATCCACTTAATCCAGGTAAATAAATATTAATCAAATCTCCTGGTTTTTTCAGACCAAGTTTACCTGCAATATCTCGTGTTAGTCTAACAAAAGGATCTTGATCCATCCCGACCATAACAACAGTAGGAGTATTGTATTTGTAAGTTGGATAAAGAATATGTGCTGCTTGAATAGCAGGGTAGAAAAAACTTCCAATATTTTTACTATCTTTGAAACCCATTATTGCCTTTATAGTAGATAAGGTAATTTTTGAACTCGCACGGATTGCTAAATTATAAATATCTTGATTCATATCTTTCAGGTCAAACATGATCTTTGTTTTCTTTGGATCAAAACCTAATGCCAAAATATCTTTAGCATTTTCTAGCGCCATTTTCCGAACTTCATCATAATCTAATCCCTTAACTAACATTTTTTCATCATCTGAAAAAGGAATAAATACGAAACATCCATGTTTTTTCTGAATATCTCTAATTGCTTTGAACATTGCTAAATGTCCTAAATGCATTTTTGAACTAGGACCTCTCCCAGAAACAATTGCGAATTTACCATTAAGGATTTTGTTTAAATCGCGATGTGCATAAAATCCACCTCTTCTGACAAGCAAATTATTCGTTCCAATTTTCTTCAAAAGAGCAGGAGAAATTTTGGAGACGCCGAACTGCTTAATCAATTTTTCATAATCAATGTCTCCTGAAACCTCATAGGGATTCACTTTTACCATAAAAATATTAGAAATTTAGCCTATAAAACCCTTTTTGGCATTGCCTTTAGTAAAAGAAATATGGGGACACAGGGATTTGAACCCCGACCAGCCGGTCTGGAACCGGCTACACTACCAGATTATGCTATGCCCCCAATAAGTTTTGGTCTTGTTTTCGGTTTATAAAACTTTCATATCCAAACAGTATCGCCACATATTTGGACCGAAATCTCCTGCTTTAATTGTTTTAGTGATCCGTAACGGATGAGTTGTTCGGAGTTCTTTTCTAAACCCATCAATTTCATTTTCTGATTGAATAGTGTACATATGAATAACTGCACCTTTTTTTGAAACCTTTAATGCGTTTTTCAAAAACTTTTCATTGTCATGAGGGAGGACCATTATAATTCTGTCAAACTTTTCTTTCAACTTCGGAAGTTCCTTTTTAACATCACCTTTAATCGAAAAAACTCGTGATCCCAAATGATTTAATTTTATATTTTTTTCAGCATATTTTGCAGCATCGGGATTCAATTCAATGTTCCAAACTTTTGCAAAAGGATGTTTTTTAGCAATAACAATCCCGAAAGGTGCGATACCTGAGAACATCACCAAAACTTTTTCTGAACCTCTAACCTTTTTAGCAAGTCTTAATCGCTCATTTCCAAGTCGCTGAGAAAAATAAGTTTTATTCAAATCAAATCGGAATAAACAATCAGATTCTCGATATTCGGTAGTTGTCCGTCTTTCACCTGCCAAAATTTTCACTTTCCGAATACGATATTCACCTTCAATTCTTTTAGGTTTTTTAGCAACAACCTTAATTTTTGAATTTGTTTTCAAAAGTGAAGTCGCAATCACGGTTTCATATTTTTTTAAAGAATCTGGAATTTCAATAACTGCGATATCCCCGATTAAATCATAGCTCCTTCGAACATCATGAATTAAGTTTAAAGGTACGACTTTCATGAATAGTTCTCTCAAACTTGATGGACGAGATTTGAATTTATCTAAATTTCTTTTTTCAAAAGTTCCAAGATTTGTCTTAAATTCACGAGTAACTGGAAAATAAATACAATTTTTTTCAGAATCAGGTTTATGTTCACCGTCAAAATAGCCTTTACCGATTAAGGTCCTTCTGGCGCGTTCGCCGTTTTTCTTACTAACTTTAAGAACCAAAGTCATAATTTTGACTGTTCGTAATCTTTTAAAATAACTCTGGAAGGGCAAGTATATGATGTATATAGTTGGATTGGGACATACGTTGAAAGATTTGTCACTGAATTCATTAGACGCACTAAAAAAATCTAAAGAAGTATATTTGGAGAGTTATACTTCTCTTTCAAATTTCAAAATTGAAGAATTAGAAAATTTGATCGGAAAGAAAGTCCAAATTTTAAATCGAAAAGGCGTCGAAGAAGAAAAATTATTCCTGAAAGATAATGCAGCGCTTTTAGTTTATGGAGATCCGCTTTCCGCAACAACTCATTTAGAAATTTTACAGGAAGCTAAAAAGAATAATATCAGAATTGAAATAATTCATGCACCTTCAATCATGACTACAATCGCAGAAACCGGATTACAACTTTACAAATTCGGTAAAACTGCATCAATTCCGTTTTGGACAGAAAATCACAAACCTGAATCTTTTTTTGATTATTTAGAACAAAATCAATCTATATCTGCTCATACATTATGTTTACTTGATTTAGATCCAGAAAATAAAAAATTCTTATCAATTTCAGACTCAATTTCAAGAATACTCGAAATTTCAAAATCTAGAAATTCAAATATTTCTGAAGAAACTAAATTTATTGGTTGCGCAAGACTTGGAATGAAAGATGCAGTAATAAAATATGGAAATCAGGAAGAACTTTCCAAGGTTGATTTTGGAAAAGCACCTTTCTGTTTAATTTTACCTGCAAAACTAAATTTCATGGAAAAAGAAATTATCGCAAAGTATTAATTATAAGTTCGTCAATTTAGTTTATGTTTTGGCGACGAATGAATTTAAATAAAACTAGAAAATTTAGAGAAAAAATACATAAGTTTGCTATGCGAGAACATGAATTAGACGATTCATTAAAGAAATTAATTCCTGCAGTTGACAAATTATTTGGCGACGAAAAGGAAATGGAAGATGCCAAAATCGCTGCGAAAAATGCAAAAACTAGAAACGAACACAAAAATCAATTAAAAAGATATAATGCTGCAAAACGGAGCGAATCACATAATGAAAAATACTTTTTAAGAGCACTTAAACGATTCAAAGATAAATGGAAAAAATTGAAAAGATCTGCATAAATTAGATATTTTTTTATATCTTTACTATTCATTAATAACAAGTATTAGTACTTTACATTAATGAATATGGGTAAACTCGAAAAAACCATCTTAGCTATTGAAAAAATTCTGAAGAAAGATACGAGAGGTCTAACTATACAAGATATATCAAATCAAACAAAAGTTTCCAGAATTACTGCATCTCTTGCACTTTCTCATTTAGTCGGAGCAAGAAAATTAAATGTTAGAACAATTGGAAAGTACAAATTACATTATTGGAGGTTCAAATGAGATTAGCTTGGTTATTGTTAGCAATTCCCGGAGTTTATGCACAATCAATGTTTGATCCAATCAAAGATTTAGCAATATCGTTGGGACCTGAAAATATAAATTTACTTTTAACATTTTGGATAAGCTACTTAATACTAAATTTTGCAATTAAATTAACGCCAATTTTTGGTAGTGATTCAGCACATAATCAAGGAGGTTCGATTGCCGTGGCAATGGCTGCAGCAACCACTTATTTCGTATATATCACCAAATTTAATTTCATAGGTGCAATAATGCCATTCATAGTATTCTTGGTGGTCGGAGCATTGATTCTATTAATATCAAAACTCTTTGGAAAGACTGGCGGATTCAAATCAGGACGTTTAATTGTAACTGGAATCTTAATGATTTTAATTTCATTAACTTTAATGGGATCAGCATCACTTTATACTACAGCAATCCTGGGATCCACATTATCTTGGTTACCTGAAACAATCTTTGCAATCGGAATAGTACTAATTATGTTGGGCGGAGTTATGACTCTGGGAGCTCCTACTGGAGATTCTAATATAACTGATTCTAATATTTTGAAAGCTGCAGGGAAACCATTCGGATGGTTATGGAGTAAGACTGGCAAAAAAATTTGGAATAGATTTAGAGGAACGCCAGAAGAAGCACCTGCGCCTGAAGATCAAAATTCAATGACACCCGCAGAACAAACTCCAAATCCTGAAAACACCAATTTAACGGAAGGAGTAGTCGCTGCCCACGAAGCCAATATTTTTCCTGCAATTCCTGAAGTAAAAAAGTTGTCAGCATTGTTATCCGAATTGTATTCAAGAATTGAGAATGAAGTTGCGACAGTTAGTGACACTATTGAAAAAGTGGAAAATTTTTATGATGCGACAGATAAAATTTCAAAACAAGGATATATTTGTTCATCATTAGCGTCAATTTGTGTTTTAGATATAGAAGATATTGTAAGGATTTTACGAGATGTTAATGGTTGGAATAGAAAATATGGTACAGGAATTCCTCCGGAACTGAAAGATAAGGCAATTG
>Ga0206685_10000716_pt1 | contig 10011 bp, 6 predicted proteins | sample M220012015metaG_FD_161049 | JGI IMG/M metagenome (GOLD analysis project Ga0206685, IMG submission 161049) | Ammonia-oxidizing marine archaeal communities from Monterey Bay, California, United States - M2 200m 12015 | ecosystem: Environmental > Aquatic > Marine > Intertidal zone | place: USA...
CGCTGGCTATGGACACGCATCACATTGTCAACAGTCCCAGCAGGGGTTTTTGCCTGCTCATAGGCTTCTTTAAGAGGGCCAGTGGCATTATTAACCGGCAGCATTTCAATCCAGGAACTCATGGTGTAAGATGGAGTTGGATGCCCTTGGAAGGGCGAGTGAAGATACGGTAAACCATCGGCTCAAAAAAAACCAGCGGAGCAGTATCATATTGTGATTGAATAGAGGTTTGGTCGTAACGGGCGACCCACTCAGCGGTGCACTCAAAATATGGATGCCCCCGGAATTGCTCACGCTCGTTCCAGTTCGCAGTAGGGTGTGTCTGAGCGTGGTAGTTTCCAAAGGCAGCATGGTTACGGAGAATCCAGTAATTCTGCTCGGAGATATAGTTGGCCAGTAAGGTAGCAGAAAATTCCCCATGGTTGTCCGGACAAACGTTGAAACCAAGGTCATGAAACAGCGCAATTACAACCTCCTCGTCGTCTCCCCCATCCCGATATACCATCGTCGCACTTTGCAAACAGTGACGATAGTTGTTGATCCGAAAGCCGTAACTGGGATCATCCTTTTGTAAAGCAAGCATCGCCAGTGCCTGCTTGGCTTGTTGCTCTCGGTTGTAAAGTTTCCTGTATTGCATCAGATTTTCCCAATCGCTCCGGCTGAGGTCGTCCATCTTGGATTGTGCTTCTTTTAGATGCTGGAGCTCCGCAGGAATCAGCGGAGATATTTGATTCAACAGACCGTCGTTTGGTATATCTTCTGAGACGCGTTGACCGTTACCGATCGGCAATGGAGGGTTTGCGGGAATGTTCATGCTGTCTTGAGTTAGATTGTGGTCAGTGAGAAAGGGCCGAGATTAAAAAAATTGGTTTGTTCATTTTCGTGATTATTGATAAATCAAATTACGAACTAACACTCTACCCTATGTTTTTTTGGATACTAAATCCCCAAAAGGGCTTTGAAAGGAAATTTTGTGAAGGTTTCACCATTTGGATAAAATGATGATACTCATTCCAATGATTTTTATTTTCCAAACAATACTTCAACTATATGTCTAATTAACGTGAAAACTGTAACATAGTCAAATGTTAATTACAGTATCCAATTCTACAACTAAACTGAAAATTTATCCTGCTGTCAATAACTGTTTTTCTTTTAGTTTGAATCTAACTGTTTTTGAGAGGTCGTGTCAATTGGAAAAAAGTTTCACGTGAGCTGTCTGTTCCAATTATAGCTGCACGGTCATTTGCCTGAAAGCGAAAATTTGCATCCGGGTTTGGTTCCAAGACATCATCCCGAATGACACCAACGACTGAGGAAGCCGTTATTGCCCTAATTTCAGACTCTCCAATCGTTTTACCAACCAGTACGCTTCCAGGTTTTATCAACATCCACTGCAAGTCAAACTGGTGTTCAGCCCACTGAAGCTGCTTCAAGATTTCATCCTCTTCATTTTCATTAAAGAGAGAAGCAAACAAATCCTGCCGAAGGGATTCAGTGTAATGCTGGATTTTGGCGGCGGGAATATGCAAATGCACCAGGGCCTTACGCGCCATTTCGAGCCCCGCCTCAAATTCTGGAATCACCACCTCAGAAATATTGAGCTTTTTGAATTCTTCCAAAAATTCAACGCCCGGAGCGCGAGCTACTACCTGAATTTCAGAATTAACTTTACGTGCTCGTTCAACAATCGTTTGCGTAATTACGATTTCCGGAGTAGTAATGATTAACAGTCGCGCCGAAGCCGCTTCTGCCGCCTCTAAAACCACTTCGTGACCAGCGTCTCCAAAAACAACTGGAATATCAGCATGTTTTGCCCTCTCAACCCGAAGTTGATCCAATTCAATAATTAACATGGGAACGCTGAGACGTTTCAGAACCTGGGCAATACGAAAACCAACCCGACCGCCTCCCACTATGATCACATGATTTCGTAATCCGGATTTAGGATAATTGATGGTGTCCAACGGCTCATGCTGGAACCAACGTTTACTGAGTGCATACAGATGCGCGGTTTGCCCGGAAATAATCGGTGTTAGAAACATCGTTATTATCGCTGTGGTCAAAACCAGTGAATAGACTTCATGGCTGATTGAATTTGTGGAGACCCCAACCTGTGCCAGCACAAACGAAAACTCTCCCACCTGAAAGAGCCCCAAACCAACGGCTAAGGGCACCACATTTCCGTATTTGAAAATCCTGGCCAGCAACGCGAAAATAATGCCTTTACCGAGACTGACTATCAAAACAAGCATGAGAACCTGTTTCCAGTGATCCAGCAAAAATCCAGGATTGAGAAGCATCCCCACGGATGCGAAAAATAATAAACCAAAAAGATCCCGAACCGGAATAATGTCACTCAATGCCTGATGTCCATAATCAGATTCGCTCAAAACCATTCCGGCGACAAATGCTCCAAAAGCAAAGGAAAGTCCCACCAGATAAGTCAAATATCCCACGCCCAAACCAATCGCGGTGATAGCGAGCAAAAATAATTCGCGTGACCCTAAATGGGCGATGTAGCGCATGATCAAGGGCAGCAAACGTGTTCCGAACAAAATCATTCCCGCCAAAAAAACAACTGTTTTCAGAATTGCGAGTTCCAATGAAATCCAACCCAGTGAAGGATCGTTCAACATCGGGAGCAACACGATAAGGGGAACAACCGCCAAATCCTGTACGATCAACATTCCCACCATGACCTTGCTGGAAAGCGTTCCCAGCCAGCCTTGATTCATCAAAGTTTTTAGCAGGACCATTGTGCTTGACAGAGAAACCAGCGCGCCTAGCCAAAGGGAGGACTTAGCATCCCAACCCATCAACTGCCCAATGCCGTAACCCATTCCAATAGTAAGAATAATTTGAATCGGCGTTCCGATCAGCGCGATCTTTTTAACAGGTTTGAGGTCTTTGAGAGAAAACTCCAAACCAAGTGCGAACAGCAAAAGCGCAACTCCGATTTCCGCAAGTAGTTCAATTTCGTTTACGCTGGTCAGCGCGAATCCGCCGGTGTATGGACCAAACATAATTCCGGTTAAAATGTATCCCAAAATCAACGGCTGTCCCAGTCTCTGCATAAGGAGGCCGCTGAAAAACGCTGTAACAACAAGCAGTATGAGATCTGTGGCAATACCCATGGGGTGAATGAGGCTAAGGTGCTAAAATTAAAATAAAGGCAAATGGCACGGGAAAAGTCCTAAAACTGTGTCATTTCGAACGAAATGAGAAATCTAGTATATACTAACAGGCTAATATCATAAATATTTCAGTCTTTTTTAGAAACCATCTTTTATGGGTTTAATTTTTTCCTACTTTTAATTATGCTCATACAGTTAATATGTCAATACAAAATCATGGAAAGCGGATGAATATTTTTGCGGAACTTGCCCTCATTCCGGAAGGCTGGGCTAAAAATGTACGGGTTACATTGGATCAAACTGGACGTATTGAGAGTGTAGAATCCGGAGTTGAACCGAATCCGGACGATCAAAATTTACGTAACCGAATTCTTCTTCCGGCTATGTCCAATCTGCACAGTCATTCGTTCCAACGGGCGATGTCCGGACTGACAGAAAAACGTTTGGAAAAACGGGACAGCTTTTGGAGTTGGCGTGAGTTGATGTACAGTTTTCTGGAACGCCTGACTCCGGAACAGATGGAGACGATTTCGGCTCTTGTTTTTATGGAAATGCTGGAGTGCGGTTATGCCTCAGTCGGTGAATTTCATTATGTCCACCATCAGAGCGGCGGACAGCATTACGAAAACATTGCTGAAACTTCATGTCTTATTATCAACGCCGCCCGGGAAACTGGAATCGGCTTAACGCATTTGCCGGTTTTTTACATGCAGGGTGGTTTGAACGATAAAAAACTTGCTGAAGGGCAACTTCGTTTTGGCAACGATCTTGAACAATATTTACGGATTCTGGATCAGACACAAGACTCGCTCAGGAATGCTCCGGAAGATTACTTGCTCGGCATGGCGCCGCATTCGTTAAGGGCGGTGTCTCCGGAATCCTTGAAGGAAATTCTTGAGGCAAGATCATCCGGTACGGTTCATATTCACATTGCTGAACAGCTTAAAGAAGTTGAGGAAATTCAAACACATTTCGGCGCACGTCCGGTGGAATGGTTACTCGAAAATGTTGTGGTTGATTCACGCTGGTGTTTGATTCATGCCACACACATAACTCAGGAGGAAACACAAAATCTTGCAAAATCCGGAGCGGTTGTTGGACTTTGTCCAATCACAGAAGCAAATCTTGGTGACGGGGTCTTCGATGGAACCGAATTGCTTTTGTCCGGAGGGAAATACGGCATCGGCTCCGATTCGAATGTGCGAATTTCCTTGACTGAAGAATTACGTTTGCTGGAATACAGTCAGCGTCTCATCCGCAAAGAGCGTAACGTGATGACAAACAAAACCGGATCTGTCGGCAGGGCACTTTACGATGATTCTCTGGCCGGAGGCGCTCAAGCTCTGGGCCGTAAATCCGGAAGTATTGTTCCCGGAAACTGGGCTGATTTGCTGACGCTTGATGCCGAAACCTTGACATTAAGCGACTGTACGGAGGATGAAATTTTGGATCGCTGGATTTTTTCCGGAGAGGATTCTCTTGTACGTGAAGTCTGGTCCGCGGGAAAGCAAATGGTTGTGGATGGACAACACATTCGGCACGATGAAATTGAACTAGAATACCGCTCTGTGATTCAAGAAATTAGACAATAAAAATAAAAAAATAAAGACCAAAAAGGAAAGACTTCCTGTCTATCAAACCATTAAAACTGAAATGCGGGAATGGATTCAAACCGGAATCTGATAACAGGGTGGTTTAATTCCCGTAGAAGCAGCGCTGGAATCCAGGGTTGAAACTACAATAATTCTTCTTTAGCTGATCGTTAATTTTGGAATAAATCCTTGTAAACACGATACCCTTCTTTTTCCAGGTCATTTTTTGAAATAAACCGAAGTGCGGCAGAATTGATGCAATAACGTAATCCTTCCGGTTTTGGGCCGTCATTAAACAAGTGTCCCAGATGAGAATCTGCTTTCTTGCTTCTGAGTTCAGTCCTTACAGAGAACCAGCTATTATCTTCTTTTTGGATTAAACTTGCTCCTTCAATAGGTCTTGTAAAACTGGGCCAGCCGGTGCCAGATTTATATTTATCTATTGAACTGAACAGAGGTTCGCCTGAAACTACATCAACATAAATACCTTCTCTCTTGTTATTCCAGTATTTATTTCTGAAAGGCGGTTCTGTAGCATCGTTTTGGGTAACTTCAAACTGTAAAGGAGTCAGGATTTTTTTGAGTTCTTCCAAATCCTGTTTTTGAAAATTGGATGTTTTTTTGAATGCTTTAACCTCGTTTATTTTTTCGTCCCATAATTCCTTAAGCCGCTGATCTCGTCCACATCTAAAACGGTAATAAAGATATTTCAGTTTGCTCTTTATGTAGTAATTCTGATGGTAATCCTCTGCAGGATAAAATTCCCCGGCCATAATAATCGGCGTTTTAACGGGCTCTTTCAAAATACCGGATTTTTCAAGCAGAGATTTTGATTCTTCCGCCAATCGTTCTTGTTCTGTAGAAAGATAAAAAACTGCAGTTGAATACTCATGACCTCGGTCACAAAATTGTCCATTTTTATCAGTAGGATCAATCTTGATCCAAAATATTTCCAGCAGTTCTGCATACGAAATAACAGACGGGTCAAAAGGAATCAACACTGCTTCAATATGACCTGCTCTTCCATAATTTTGATAGCTTGGATTTTTAGTAGTTCCACCGATATAACCTGAAATGACATCTTTTATTCCGGAAATCTTTTCAAAATCCGATTCCATACACCAGAAACACCCTCCGGCAAAGATGGCTTTTTCAAGATCTTTTCCTGCAAAAGTTGCGGGTGAAGTCAGGCAGTTCAGTCCAAAACTAAATAAGATAATAAAAAATAATTTACTCATACTGCTCCCATAAATACTTTAAAGTTCAGTTACCAGCAACCGCGTTAATTCTGCAGCAGGAATTTCACTGCAGCCGCTGATATTTTCTCCACACCAAAGTGGTGTAAAATCGTCAACTCCAACTGCTTCAGCTTTTGTCCGTAAAGCAGAAATTGTGGCAGCAGCAAGCGGGAATTCCGGTGTATCGGCATTGATTGGACCAATTTCTCGGATGCCTCGGTTTTCGATTCCACGGGCCGGCCTGCCGCTAAAAATATTTGTGATGACAGTCTTGCGGTTTTTTTTGTTTTTTATAGCTGCCCGTTGAATTTGACTGGTTTTTGTTTCAGGACAGAGCAGATATGCTGTGCCGATCTGGACTGCAGAGGCGCCAAGTGAAAGTGCTTTAGCAACATCATTTGCGGTTGAGATTCCACCGGCGGCAATTACAGGCAATTTGGAAATCCCAACAATTTGTTTTAAAAGCTCAAACGTTGCAACTTGAGTAGAGAGATCATTGTTTAAAAAAATGCCGCGATGACCTCCTGCTTCAAGCCCCTGGGCAATAATCGCGTCCGTGCCATTTGCTTCCAACCATTTTGCTTCTTCAAGATTGGTTGCAGAGGCCAAAACATATGCACCTAGATTTTTAATCTGTGCCAGCAAACTGTCTGCAGGTAAACCAAAATGGAAGCTGATTACCGGAGGGTTATATTCTGCCAGCAGATCTGCACTTTCCTGATTGAATGGAATACGTCCGGATCCTGTTGGAATATCACTCTTTTTCAAACCATATTCTTTGAAATATGGCTCCAGAATTTTGTGCCATTTTGCTTCGCGCTCAAGATCTGGTTCGGGAGCAGAATGACAAAAAAAATTTAGGTTGAAGGGCTTGCTGGTTTGGGATTTGATGGACTTCAATTCTGCACGAAGTGCATCCGGTCGAAGCATCGCACAGGGCAGGCTGCCCAAACCACCGGCATTGGAAACAGCAATTGTTAAAGCACTGTCTTGAACTCCGGCCATTGGAGCCTGAATTATGGGAAGTTCTGTACCAAAAAAAGTTTTGTTGAACATGGTTTTGACCATGACAAAAAATTTCAGCAAACAAAGAGAGAAAGCATCGCAGTCTGTGCGAACCGAAAAATTAAAGAGAAACAGCTCTTAAAGTGGGTTCACGTAAACCACAAAAACTAACGCCCTCCCTGAAAGACTTTGAATTTCTTTTTTTTGGGGTAATGTGAATTTTCGGAACGATTATGGCCCAGATAAACTCCAACGCCCCAACCGATGAAGCCGTATATTAGAGCATTTGTAGTCGGCTCCCCGCCTATAATTTCTGTGCTCCAAAATCCTGACAGAAGACCCAGCAAAGTGCCTGTTCTGACATAGTTATCCTGAAAAACAGTCAATACAAAAACCAGCAAATTTCGCATCATTTTGTTAAAATAGAATTATCAGCACCGCTGACAGTAATTGCAGATCGTTATTTTCGTAGGTTGTCTAAGCTAAAATACTAAAGACCTTATGGTTTGAGATAGTGCCAGGAACATTCTTGAAGAAAAATATATAACAAGAACACCACCTATAAACAAATCACCCTCTCCCTGTATGGGATGAAAAAATATTGTAACATTTGACGGGGGTTCCAGTTTTTCATCCAAAGGTCTCTTCTTTCGAAAGACAATCATTGCCACGAGTGATAGAATAGTTAAAGCGATCCAGGTTCCCATTTTATTTAATACTGAAGAAGAATTATGCAGTTTTGATCTTATCAGTCAAAACGTCTACTTGTATAGCTTATACGAGATGAACTAATGTGACAACGCAAAATCTATGCAATCATAATCAAAACCAATGCTTTTCGTAACTGTCTTTATATGAATGATGTCGTATTAAAAAGTCCTGTAACTGTGTCATTACGAGCGAAGCGAAAAATCTTGTATAAGCAACCGCACTAATATCATTAAGATTCCTCCCTACAGTCAAAATGACAGATTAGATTTTAGACTTTTTTTGAGACCGTCAAAAATAACTTTCTGGTAATAATACTTAAATCTCTCGCTTTCGAGGACTACTGTCTCTTTCGAAACCGCATTGCGTCTTCAGTTGACAAACGATAATATGGAATACACATAAATAAAGGAGCATGTATGGAAATTCCACCATTATTTAACTTGACTGAAAAAGTTGCCTTAGTTTCCGGTGCAAGCCGGGGAATTGGGGCAGCCATAGCACAAATTCTGGCTGAGTTTGGTGCCAATGTCATTCTGACCAGCCGCAGGGCAGAAAATTTAAAAGAAGTTGAAACAGCAATTCTAAAGTCTGGCAATCAGGCTTCCAGCATCGTTTGCCACAATGGTGATCTTGCTCAGATAGAATCACTTTTTCAAAACATTAAGAAAATCCACGGCAGACTGGACATTTTGATCAACAATGCGGCAACCAATCCTTTCTACGGTTCGGTCCTGGATGCAGATGAAGCGGCATGGGATAAAACACTGGATGTGAACCTGAAGGGACCATATTTCATGTGCCAGCATGCGGCAAAACTAATGTGGAAAAACGGAGGTGGATCAATCGTAAATGTATCTTCGATAAACGGTCGTATTCCGATGCATCAGCAAAGCATTTATTCAATTACAAAAGCAGGCCTGATTTCCATGACACAAGCCTTTGCCAAAGAACTTGGGGGTGGCAATATTCGTGTGAATGCGCTGCTTCCCGGTCTCACTGACACAAAATTTGCCTCTGCAGTCACACAAAATGAAGAGCTTATGAAAACTGTTTTACCGCAAATTCCATTGGGCAGAATTGCCCAGCCGAGTGAGATGTCCGGAATGGTGCTTTTTCTAGTTTCTGACGCAGCTTCATACGTTACAGGCAGCACATTCACAGTGGACGGTGGTGTATTGGCTTAGAACCAATGCAACGGAACTACTTGTAAAAAATTCTACATTTCAAACTTGTTTGTCATTCCCGCGAAGCTTGTCCTCGACCAGATCGGGGAGCGGGAATCCGGGGGTGTGCTTACAATGAGAGAATATTACATTTTTATCCTGACAAAAAAAATAGTATATTTGTTTCAAAATATTTTCACCAAACAACGTGATGAATAAATATAAACAAATAACCACAACAAACTAAAAGAAAGGAACAAATGAGTAAAGCATACCGCATTGAAAAAGATTCAATGGGAGAAGTCAAGGTTCCCCAGGAGGCACTTTATGGAGCGCAAACCCAGCGCGCGGTTGAAAACTTTCCAGTCAGCGGAATCTGCATCAGTCGTCCGCTGATACATGCACTAGGCGTAATCAAACAGGGTGCAGCAAAAGTAAATGCTGAAATGGACAACATTCCAAAAGATGTAGCACACGCGATCCAACTTGCGGCGCAGGAAGTGATTGACGGCAAGCTGGACGAACATTTTCCGATCGACATTTATCAAACCGGATCCGGGACGTCGAGTAATATGAATGCCAACGAGGTGATCGCGCACCGTGCGATGGAACTGGTTCCGGACTTGTCGGTCAAGGTGCATCCGAATGATCACATAAATTTTGGTCAAAGTTCAAATGACACTTTTCCGACTGCCATCAGGATTGCGGGATTTCTTGAGGCCAAAAACACTTTGATTCCGGCACTTAAATTTTTGAGGGAAACATTTTTGAAAAAAGGTGCCGAATATTCGCATGTGGTCAAAACCGGCCGGACACACCTCATGGACGCAATGCCGGTGACATTTGAACAGGAATTCAGCGGTTATGCACGGCAAATTGAAATCGGTATTCAGCGCATAGAATCAGCATTGCTTCAGATGGCGGAACTGCCGATGGGCGGGACCGCTGTTGGAACCGGAATTAATACTGATCCGGAATTTCCACCCAAATTCGCGGCAGAAATTTCAAAACTTACCGGTGAGTCATTTCGGGAGGCGGAAAATCATTTTGAAGCACAGTCAACGGTGGACGCACCGGTTGCCATGGGAGCCCTATCAAAAACTCTGGCAGTCAGTCTGTTGAAAATTGTCAACGATTTGCGTTGGATGAATTCCGGACCAAACGG
>Ga0206685_10000730_pt1 | contig 9953 bp, 13 predicted proteins | sample M220012015metaG_FD_161049 | JGI IMG/M metagenome (GOLD analysis project Ga0206685, IMG submission 161049) | Ammonia-oxidizing marine archaeal communities from Monterey Bay, California, United States - M2 200m 12015 | ecosystem: Environmental > Aquatic > Marine > Intertidal zone | place: USA...
ATTATCTGATCCTTTAGCAGATTATTTTTTTATACCTCATATGACCGAGTATACGTGGGATGAAATATATGAAGATTGGGACAGTACAGATTATCAATGGTATTGGTCTCACTTAGAATCAAAGTTTATGTCCCCGGAAGAAATAGACGACACAACAAACACTATTATGAGTCACACCACTCAATTTTAAATAATTATATGAAAACAAGTAAAATACCTGGATTAGGAAGCTTTGGCCTATTCATAGATGATCTGCGTTATGAAGATATTACTCCCGAATTATGGAATGAGATCGCCACTTTATATTTGGACAATTTAGTAATTATAATACGCAATTGTGATTTTACTTTACCACAATTCGAAGAGCTAACCTTGAAATGGGGCGATGGCACTAGTACTTTTTTGGTTAATATTACCAAAAAATATGGATTCACAGATGTTTTTCAATTTGCTAATAATATGGCAGAATTAGATTTAACTGATGAAGAGAAGCAATGGTTTAGGGCAGTGGATAAGGTTAAGGCTACTGATATAGATCCGGAAAAAGCTGCGGCAGTTAGAGTAACATCTAGAAGAGATTCCAATGGTGATTTTACAGGAATGTTCCCCGATGGTGATCTGCTCTGGCATGCTAATGAATCCGGCAATTTTTTATTCGCTCCCAGCGTATCTTTTTATGGGTATAGGGATGTCATAGGATCCTCTACTGGGTTTTTGACTACGGCCGATTGGTATGAAGATCAGACAGAATCTTTTAGAAGTGAGCTCGATGATATGATTATCATTCACGACTTTACTAAAAATAGATTTACTCCCGAATTATCGGAAGATGAACAACAAGTAATAATTAAAAATAATATGTGTCCCGAAAGATGTGAACTGCCTATGGTTATGCAGTCTCCTGGCGGAATAAAGGGTTTACATTATACTATTACCAGCACTGTTGCCGGAATTAAAGGTGCGACTGATTCAGAGTTTAAAAAAATAACCGATAATATAAATGAAACATTATTAGTAGATAAATACATTTACGATCACTGGTATACTTCCAGTGATTTAATTTTTCTTGATAATACAATTTCTCTGCATAGGCGTCAAGGCGATTTATCTACAGGTAGATTAGGATATAGGATTCAACATAATTTAAGATATATTCAAAGAGTTGATAGTTTATATTTAAAAGAACCATGGAAATCACAATATATAAAAGAAATTAATGAGATGAATAATATTTTAGGATTTAATGATGCAAGATTTCCAGCGTTCAATTCTTATTAAATAAAAGGGTAATTAAATGATACAAGATAAAGGATGGTATAGGCATGATAGCGATACAGTATTCAGTGGGAAACTTGCTAATGACTTTCCTATTGGAGACAATGATGCGTCTTTTAGTCTTCATCAGAAAATATTAGATGATTTGAGTTTATCTAATAAAAGAACCTCAATAGATATTGGAGCATATACAGGGGCCTGGTCAACGGTTTTGAGTGATAATTTTAATGCAGTCCATGCATTTGAACTCTCCGCAGACAATTGTGAATGCTTTAACAAAAATACGGAAAGTAAAACCGGGATAACCTTATATAATGTTATTATTTCACATCGGACTAGTAAGACTGTTACTCTGTCGGATGGTAAAGAATATGTCGTAGATATATTTTTGAAAGATGGAGCACAGGTCAAACAGGGTGAAGTTGGTATCATGGAATTAACTGATGCTGCCGACTATAGTTCTTCCAGATTTGTCAGAGCCGATAGACCAACGGTTGAGGCAGTGTTTTCCGCAGAAACTGATAGGTCTTCAGATATTACAATGAAAGAAATTGATGAATACAGTTTTACCGATGTTGATTTAATTAATTTGCATACTAATGGTAGTGAATATCTTGCTATTATGGGTGCTATTGATACCATAGCAGCATGCAGACCTGTTATAATATATCAAGCATATGAAGCTGAAATGAGTTATTACAGTCATCAATCAGATACTTGTAATTTTGATGAAAGTGCCAAAGGCGAAGACAAGTCAGGGCAAGATATGATACTGACTCCAGAAACGGTTGACGAATTTGTAACCAGCTTAGGATATTCTATTACAACAAACACATCATTTGATAAATGGGGCATGACTTATAAGATAGCTGTCCCCGATTAATATGATTAAAAACTTTACATGTGAATATCCATATAGTATGTTAAACATGACCATGGATGGGGACTATCAAACCTGTTCTTGGTCTAAGGTATATCCAAAATATCATAATTCATCTCCGAATAGTTTCTTTAATAGTTCTTTATTGAAAAATATTCGATCAGATATGGCTAATGGTATATTTTCTCCTGATATACAAGACATGTGCCGTTTTTGTATAAAATTAGAAAATTCTAATGAAACGTCTCCTAGAGTTCCTTTTCGGTCTAGAGGGATTAATAAACCCCCCAAAGAAGAATTAACTCATATTAATTTAAATCAAATTGGCAATCTATGCAACCTACAATGCGCTGGATGTGGCCCCGAGAGATCTTCCCAATATGGGCCATTAATAGATAATTGGAATTATAATATTGATGAGTTCAAAGATATTAAAAATATTGGGTTTATAGGTGGCGAAGCACTATTAATGAAAAGTGTAAAAGATGTTCTGTTTAATCTTGATGCGGAATTTGTACTCATAACTAATGCCACCACTTTTCCCAAATGGTTATATAAATTAACTAAGAAAAAAATTAAATTTATAGTTTCGATAGATGGTGTCGGACAATTAGATGATTATATTCGTCAAGGTTCTAATTTTACTAAAAAACATTTAAATGTAAAAAAATATGCAGAATACTTTGATATAGATTTTATGTGTACTATGCAAATGATGAATTATAAGTATTTAAATGATATTAAAAATTATGTGTCTGATGAATTTGGGAAAAAGTTAATTTCGGTTAATAGATTGATGGTGCCTAGTATTTTAGATGCTATAAATTTACCTATTCCTTATAAGCTTCAAAATAGTGAAAGTCATCAGTTAACAGAATCTTTTAAACACGCAGTACCAGATTTAGATAAATTTAAATCAGCCATGAGTTTTTTAAAGGTGCGCGATGTTCAATATAATAAATCATTATTAGATTTTTTACCAGAATTTGAAGATGAATATATGCAGGCTAAGCCTTCTGAATATGTCTTAGAGGATATGAGTAAAATGACTGATAATGTTCCACCCATTATAATGTATAATATATGATATTTGGAACAGTTGAAAAATGGGGTGACGATGGTCACGCTTTAAAAGGTAAGGGTACTGGAATTGAAGATGCTATAAAAGCCGGCTTCGATACTTTTGATACCGCACCTGTATATTTAAATGAGAAAGAAGTTGGTAATGATCTTGATGGCATTTTTCAAGTCCAGTCCAAATTAGATTATTTTAAATGGGGATATGAAAATGTTATTGAAGAGTTTGAAAATTCCAGCGAACATTTAAGTATAACAACATATTTAATACATTGGCCCGTTTTACCATTAAACGAGTTAAAAGAAACATGGAGGGCATTTGAATATCTTAAAAATAAAGGCCAAGTTGAAAAAATAGGTGTCTGCAATTTTACAATTAAACATCTTCATAAATTATTAGATATATGTGAAATCCCACCTGATATAAATCAATTTGAATTGAATATATTTTGTCAGAACGATGAATTAATTAATGAATGTAAACGTCATAATATTGAAGTGCAGTCTTATTCTTCTATTTGTAGGGGCAAACCTATTTTTGGAGCGCAGCCAATCTCATTAAGTGTTATGCTTGATTGGTTATTATCTAAAGGAGTTAATCCTATTGTTAGAAGCACTAAAATTAATCGATTACAAGATATGATAAAACTTGAAAGTGGATTAACAGAAATAGCTTTAGAGCATTATAAAGAATATGATAGACAATTTCGTTTATGTCCAGACCCAAATACCATGGGGAACTGGTAATATAAATATTATATTCACTTTATTTTCACTAATTTTTTCAACCATCGGTACATGGAGTCCGTTCAATAGAAGTAAAAACTAATGTCAAAAATATTACAGTTCACAGTACTAGTATTTTTTATTATGGCTACCGCGAATTGTTCATGGCATAATCCAGATGAAAATGGATGTTTTGGGTATTGGTATGATCCTGGTTTAAAAAGAGGAACATTACTAAAAAATCAAAATTATGTAACCCCTTATAGGCAATGCGTCGACGAGGCGGGCAACGACAGAGGAAAGAGACCACATGGCTAAAATAGCATTACTAGGATTGGTAATGCTATTGATGAATAGCTGTTCAGGGAATACAAATAATTGGCCTAATGGTATGACACCATTTTTTGCAGAATGTGAAGGAACACAAAATGTATATACCGATAATGCTTGGGGTAAAAGAAAAAAAAGTCCTTGTAAGGGCGGTTGGAGATTTTACGATAGAGGCGAACCAACTTTGACAAATGATTAATAGTTATATATGAAATGCTTAGCACCGTGGGTTACAGTCAGACAAGATGAAGATGGTTCGATAGTACCTTGCTCTTCTTATTTTACACGTTTTAAAAATGTTAAGATAGGAACTACACATAAGAACATTCAAGAATTTTTTAATAGTACTGAGTATAACGAATTTCGTATGCGAATGTGCAATGATGAAAATATTGAAGGATGTATTGAATGTAAAGTTGATACTGAGAATGGAAATCCAAGCCACAGAGATTATTGGAATAACAAATACAGCCATATAACAGAACCAGCAATAAGAGAGTTAGATATTTGTTTAAGTAACAAATGTAACTTTCAATGTATAATGTGTAACAGCTATTTTAGTAATAAGTGGTATGAAGATGATAAAGCATTAGAAGAGTTAGGAGTAGATAAAAAACACCAATTAGCTCCCCAAAGACATATAACTTCTCCTGATGATATGACAGGAGTTAAATTAGATAATTTAGAATTATTAAGAATTATTGGTGGTGAGCCTTTAATGGAACCTCGCTTTCTAAATATTTTCAAAGTATTAAAAGAAAGACAAATTATTCAAAATGTTGAATTGTTTATTAATACAAATAATTCTATTTTTCCAAATCAAGAATGGCAAGATTATTTAAAATTGTTTAAAAAGATTTCTTTAGTAATAAGTATAGATTCTGTTGGGAAGTTGGGAGAATGGAATAGGCGCGGCCTGGATATGAAAAAAATGGATATGCATGAAGGCCGCTGGCAAAATTTCACCGAGAATATTTCATATAATTCAGTTATTCATAATTTTTCTGTATTAGGTTTAAATGATTTAATTAATTGGGTAGACCTTCCGATTCACTATGGCACGGAAGGAAAAGATCATGCACTAGATTTAACATTGGGACCACCATACTTATGTATTCAGAATTTACCGGAACATACGAAAGAATTAATTGCGGATAAATTGAATCAAAGATTACATAAAGTAAAAGATTTTATGTTTGCAGAAAAACATAATCCAAGGTATGTAAAACAGTATAAAAAGTTTTATAACTATTTCGAGAAAAAATGGGGCATGCCAAAAGAAAATAAATTAATTTATGAAAGCGTATGCGAGAAATATTAGTAGTTGCATTAAAAGAAGAATTGTCAGATGCCGATATATATTGTGGGATAGGACGAAGTAGCGGATATAAATTATCAAGTTTTTTAGAAAACCGTGGACCTTATCCACGACCCAAAAAAGTTATAAATTATGGTACTTGTGGATCTTTTATACAAGGGTTAAAGGGATTACATAAAATAACAACTTTTAGTGATAGTGAAGAAGACCAAGGAGATGGTTTAGGTCTAAAACTTTTAACACAGGAAAAATTTGTTACAAAAATTGTACCTGGTTATGACTTAGTTGATTGTGAGGCTTTTTATTTAAAACAAATATGTGATAAAAGAGAAATAGAATTCGAATGTTACAAATATATAACAGATGAAGTTGGTAAAAATACAAAACAAGATTGGGCCAGTGGAATGAAGGAAGGTGAAGCATGTTACAGAGAATACTTGACGAGGGATATGTCAAAATTGATTACGAAATAGATTTCCCACACGAAGAATTCGAAAATCCAATTATTAGAGAAACTCCATATTGGAAATTGGAGATGATAGATTGGGTTCCATTTGAAGAGATTAAATGTGAAAAATGGTGTTCTGATATGTATCGACTTAATATGGATATTCTTAATGACCCACTTTATGAAGATACAAGAAACTGTAGAGCTTCAATATTAAGATATAATAAAGGGTATATCAAAGAACATACAGATAGAGGAATGTTTACCTTTCTTTATAATGTCTATCCCGGAATATATCTTAAAATAAATGAAAAATGGAAAGAGTTAGATTACGGGCTGTTTATTTGGCTTGGTGATATTGGTGCAAAACAATTTAATAAACAGGCAATGGAACATAAAGCTAATTGTGATGATATTCGTTGGTCACTTAATTATTTTTCAGTTCCAAGCAATATTGAAGATCCTTGGATTGCAAATGATATGACCGGCGTATTATGAGCAGATATATTATACAAACTTTATTGACATGTAAGGGAAAAACCTTTTTGTCCAAAGAATCATTTAAAAAGTGGTTTGAAGAAAATTTGGTGCCTCAAGATACTGATCCTTTAAGAAAATATAATTTTACTATCATGGAACAATATGGTCATGAGAATTTCTTTTTAACATTTATTGCTCCGAATAAAGGGATATTAACTCATATATATCAAACAAAAGAAGAATATTATAATAGTATAAAATTAAGAACTGACCAACAAATATTAATGCATAAATATAATATAGGATATGCAGTTTCAGATGTGATGAAACAGATTATCAACTAAAAGAATTATAGTAAGGAAATTATCATGTTACATGGTTCATTTAATAAGATGCTGAGAGAAACAATTCATGAATCTCAAAAGTGTCAAAGGAATTGGGATTTAAGTAAAGATATCCCTCAAGAAGATAAAGATTTAATCATCGAGGCCGCAACTAATTCTCCTTCAAAACAGAATCTTAATTATTTTAATATTCACGTTATTGAAGATCGAGATATGATTGAAAAGATACATTCATATACAGAAGGTTTTGGACCCATCTATAAAGATTTTGATGCAAATAAAACTCCTCATGAAAGATCTAAAGATGGTCAAGCTCATTATGAGAAAGGAAAAGAGAATGGTAAATATTATACAAATCCTCAAGTATTAGGACAAATGCTTTTAGCATTTACTCCTAATGAACCTTCTCAAGTGCGGGAAGAGAATGATTCTTATGATCAAGACAGAGATATGGCAATTGGTATCTCAGCTGGATATGTTAATGTTATAGCTACTCAAATGGGTTATTCTACCGGTTGTTGTAAGTGCATAAGTGATGTATCGGCAATTGGAGAAATTATAGGTGAAGAGCCTATTTTGCTAATGGGAGTTGGTGTTGCTGATGCAAAAAGAGATAGGCGAGAACATCACAACGATCCTTCTTTTACATTTCCATCATTAAAGCAAAATAAGAAAATTAGTGTTAATTATATTTAGAAATGCCTCTTTGTGATTTGCCATTTAAATCTGTTTTTTTTATAAATCGAAAAAAAGACTTTCCTCTTTTTATGCCTTGTGAGGCTATAACTAAACCGGATGAAAGCCATTGCCCTATTCAAAAAATACCTAACCCTCTTGAATGGCAATCTGATGATTCAGAATTAAATCCGGAACAGATAATTAATTCTTTAAATTATCAAACTCTACAAGATAATCACCGAAAGGGCATAAGAGATAAAAGGTGTAAATTTTGTTGGGACTTAGAAAAAACAGGACCTCATAGTCCTAGATTAAATCCTGACAAAATTGATAAAGACACTGACGGATTAATGGTGCATTTTTTATTAGATAATAAATGCAATATGGCCTGCCGGATGTGTACTCCAATGGCTTCAAGTTTACTACAAAAAGATTTTAATTATTTTAAACAACATGAAAATGTTGATGATATCACTTCGGTAACTGATGGATTTTTTTCTTCCGACGGTATATTAAGCTCAGCAGAATTGCCCCAGTGGGATTGGGTGATCAATAATATTCACAAAATTGGTGCATTAAAGGTAACTGGAGGAGAACCTCTTTTTAATAAACAATTTATTAATGCAATGATTCCATTAAAAAAAGATGAGCTAAATTTAAATGTGACAACGAATGGATCTTTATTTACTAATAAAATGTGTGATATTCTTAATGAATTTAAGGGATTGTATTTTACAATATCACTTGATTCAATAGGAAAAAATTATGAATATGTGAGATATCCATATAATTTTAAAAAAGTGGAAAAATCAATAGCCAATTTTATTAAAAGATGTTATAATATAAAAGAAATTAAATATAGTTGTGTTGTGAGCTCATTAAACATATTTTATATAGATGAATTGATAAAATGGAATAATGATTCATTTAATATTTATTTTACTGAAGTATATCCCAATTTAAGAGGCATAGGTATAAAAAGCTTGCCTGTATTTTTATTAAAAGACTTGAGGCTCCAAGTGTCGACAATGGAATTTAGTGATCATATGTTATTGAACATGATTCAAGGAGCTATTGATGATAATCAAGAAGATAAACAAAAGATGATAAAAGAAATAGAATTGTTTGATTCATCTCGAAATCAAAAGTTTGAAAACTATTTACATCCCAAATTAGTCCAATGGTTGCAGTCTTAAATTACGGTCATCAGCCGCTTGAAAAAGAAAAAAGAGAACAACGAAATAGATTGTTCAAAGGAATGAAACAGTTTTATTATGTTTCTGGTTCTATTGCATCTCCAAAACATAATACAATTTATTTAATGGGAGAAAGTGATAAAGTTTATATAGATGAATTGATCCCGGAAGAGACCAAACATCTCATGGGGCTTAAAGATATTAATTATTTTGATTATTTTCATTTATTAAATAAAGCACAATATTATTTTCCGGAACCTTTCCGGAAATTGGTAGATGCACCAAATACTATTAATACACTAACCGCTAATCATAGTGCTCAACAGAGTTTAAACGAACTTACTTATTGGATGGAATTTTGGAATAGAGATGGTGGAGATTTTGATAAAATTATCTTTATGTCAAATTCATTTTTTTGTGAAGATGAAGAATGGTTTGCAAAACAAATTCGAGAAGATAATTGGTTTATACATGATGTAAATCATAATGAACACGCTAAAAGTGTTTGGTCTTGTAAGAAGGATATATTTAAAGAATTAATAATAAACCACCTACAGTATTCGGCCGCAAATCACTGGAGAAATTTTCATTCTGGAGATCAATTCGATTACGATTCTGAAACATTTAAATTTAACTTATTTTTTAAAGAATTTAAATTAAAGCCAGTTCCACCGAATGGAATGATGAAGCGCGGAATACGACTTCCTGAAAATGGTCATCCTATAAGAATAGAAATAGGATGCAAGAAATGGTTACATGGACATTATTAGAAAAAGAAAAAAACAACCTGCTGCAGGCATGCAAAGATTACATTGTAATGAACGTATAACTCCTACCTGGAATGCTGTTAAAGCAGAATGGGATAATTTACAGCGTTATCCTGACCTTGATTATTATTATAAAGAATTTGAAGGTATTATAGGCCATAAAATATTTTTTACTGAAGGTATTTCCGGTGCAGTAAAAGAAATTATGTCTATTTTGGAATTTCGGAGAATGGAATATGAGGGCGATTGGGCACTCTATGATATTTTTAATAAGTTGTATGGACCAAAAACACTCTTAGACAATAGAGATGGCCCAGTAATAAAGTTTTGTTTATTTCCTGAAGCTGATATTGATAATATTGTTAAAAAATATGATCATGTAATTATAGATGATGCATATCAATATTTCCATGATAAGGATTGGACTCCATATT
>Ga0206685_10000737_pt1 | contig 9878 bp, 7 predicted proteins | sample M220012015metaG_FD_161049 | JGI IMG/M metagenome (GOLD analysis project Ga0206685, IMG submission 161049) | Ammonia-oxidizing marine archaeal communities from Monterey Bay, California, United States - M2 200m 12015 | ecosystem: Environmental > Aquatic > Marine > Intertidal zone | place: USA...
TTGATATAATTTCTAGCTTCTATTTCAAAGTCTATATCATACAATCCTGCTATCATATTCTTGATTGCTTCTAATCCTGGGATACCATATAGACCAGATACCGCAAAATAAGGCATCCAAAATCTTGTTGCCGCTTTACCGTGACCTACCTCTTTGTTGATCTTTCCCATATAAGTACCTAAACCAACTAGATACTTTTTAAACTGTCCAACAACTGGACCAATCGGACCTGAGTTTCTTAATAATTCTGGAGCATTGGCAACTGAATAATCAAAATTAACAAAATCATTTGCCTTAACCCCTTCTTGAATAGCTTGTTCGTGGGGCATCCCTTCTTTTCTTGCACGTTTGTAAGCTCCCATACCAGTTGCAATACGATTATTCAACTCAGCTTTTCTAAATAGAAACAATCCCCTGTCATACCATTTATTAGCATCGATGAATTTACTTTCTCCAAGCCCTGTTTCAAGTCCTTGCTGGATAGGAACTTCTAATTCTTCTACTAGCTCCATCAAATTTCTTTTTTCCAAACCCTGTGGTGTTTTAACTTCAGTTGTAAAAGGCTTGCCTTTATGAGCCATAATTCCAGATGAAGCAATAGATTTTCTTGTTCTTAAATAATCAGCACCTTGTCTCGATAAAACCCTGACGCTGTCTTTTAATCCTACCGTTAACCATTTAGGACCGAGATAACCATTTGCCATAGTTAACTGACTCATATTAACCAAGGCTGAACTTGTATTCCAAAGACCAAGTTTGAACGCCATCATTGTATTAGCTTCCGCTGAAGCCATACGCATCAATGGTCTATCACCAAGATTAAAGGTATCACCCAATCCGATTTTATTAAGAGTACGTTTAAGCCCAAGGGTGGCAGAAGCTTCTAAAGCCCCTGGTTTACCTAAAAGATTATCAACATATTGCCTGACAAAATCAGCTTCTCTTGCCGCTATTGGTTCTCCAGTTCTCCTAGTTACTTTAACAGTACCGCCTTTAACTAAAGCATCTGGTTTATATGGCATTACTCCTTCGGGATGTTTTTCACCCCCATACCTACCGGCAGGGACTTCTTCAGTAGCCCAAGCTTTTGTATCAACTGGGATTTCATCCAATCTTCTACTGTATTGCCTTTGATAAGCTCCTTCAGACCATCGTTTGAATTTATCCATTGCGATATATCTTGAAACCTGATTGATATATCTAGGAACTGAATATCCTAAATCAGTTTCATACCCCTTGTATCCTTTTCGATGACGCAAGTTGCCTATTTGCCGATTCCTTGCCTTCATCTTTATTAATTTTTCTAAAGCCGCCATATTACCTTGCTGTGCCTGATGAATTAAATCTCTTACAATATTATCAGCAACAATCTCTGGACCTTCAGTCCCTCTTCTACTTTTACCAGGATAAGGTTGTCCGTATCTACCCTCTCCCCCAGATGGTTTTAAATTAGGATCAACTTCAAATGGAGAACCACGTTCTTTTGCAAGAAACTCAGAGCCTATTAAAATCTCTCCTGCCCCTGGATCAATCTTTTCAAGATATTCTATAACATCCATCTTCCCAGTTTTCTCAATCTCTGATTTTAATTTAAAATACTGACCATCTCTTACAACTGCCGCACTTGATTCTGACTTAGGAAATTCAAATGATCTACCGTGTATTTCAAAATCAGCCATTGTTAAACCTGGGTTTCGTTCTAGATACCCCCGTAATTTAGTAATAGCTTCCCTTGGTGTTTTATAAGACGCTTGTCCCATTACATCCAGTACATTATCTTTCATCCATCCAACTTCACCCCTTTGTTTTTTCTGCAAGATAACCCAGTCTTTAAAAAAGTGAGGCATATATCCTTCTAATCCTGCCATTGGTTCCATACCAACTGATTTTCTATGGGTATTAATTTCCTTTAAAGCGTTCTTCATTACATTATTCAAAGCATTGTAGCTACGATAAACACCCCATTTTTCTCTTGGTTTAAGATGCTTCAGTTCTCCCATTTCCAAGACTTCATTTCTTGTTAACTCACGACCAAGCATATCGGCTTTCCACGCTACAGTACCTCTTAGTTTGCCGCCTTCTTTCAAACCCAAACCACTAAGGTTTAAATAGTCGTTTGATTTTTTAACCATATTATTCCATCGATAACGCAAGCTATCTTGTATCTTAACTGCCTTTCTTCCTTGTTCGTAAAATGGGCGAATACGGGGAATCTTATTAGCAACTTCTTTTAAGAATCCAAAGCGATGCCAAGTCTTCATTCCCTCCGGCAAAACTTCCCCAAAAATATCAGGACTCCCTGCCGCCTGATGAGCTAACCTTGCAGATGCTCTTTCGTGCATTGTATTTACATCTTCCCACTCAAACGGAGCGGTAGAAGCCTTACCTTCCATCTTATCAAGTTCGATAACTTTTGCTTGTCTTGCTTTTCCTTCCGGCATCCCATTAATTTCAGCTTTAAGATTATCAATATCTTTTAATAAAGCTTTTCTTGTCTTAACAGCTTGAAAATTTCTATAACCTTTAGCTGTACCTCTAACAACTTTAGGTGTAAATGGAGCAAGCATAGGGATAGATTCGCCTACTACTTTTGCTGTGACTTTACCTACAGGACTATCAATAGGATCAACCATCCATTTATCAACAACCCCCTCACTCCAATCGGTAAAGAGATTGCCAATACTATTAACCATTTTCTTTCCAGCTTCGGTGCGTGGTTCATAAGTAATAGCACCAGAATGTTTTGCAACTTCTCTTGGGATAGAACCCGTCAGATCATAAGTCCCGTCTGGTTTTTTAATAACATCCAGAATAGGTTCGTCTTTTTCGGAAGTAAACAGACCTGTGGCAGTACCGCTTGCAAGTGGTATCATACCAGTAAGCATATGCAACGCTGTTTCACCAGTACCTACAGCACCTTTGGGACCGAGAACCTCCGAAGACTTGTATGTAACAGGATATTTATCTAGGAATTTTTTATAAGTTTTATCAATATCGCCTTGAGATTTCCCTGACGATTCGAGTTCTGGAACTAAATATCTAGCGAAGAAATTATTGCGGTATTTTACTTGAGTATCAAAATCTAAATCATCGAACTGGTTATTATATACATCTTCCCATTTTTGAGCCGTTGGATGCATAGGAGGTTTAGGCGGAACCTTCCCATCGGGCATTCCTGGGTTTGCGTATTCTTTAGGTTCATAGGTATACGGATCATCTAACGGCATCGCTTCTCCTGTAGTTAATCAAGATTAAGACCACTACTACCGGTAATAGTGCCAGTATTAGCTCCGCTAGGAGAAGGCTTTTCTTCTTTTGAGTCTACCGACCCTTCGTATTCTAGAACCATTCTATCGTGGACAGAACGCTTCAAATCTTTCTGTGTTAACGCAAGCCATTGTCTGAAAGTTATCCTAGACCATAAATCTGTTGCCGCCACATTTTTCTTAGTTTTTGGTCGGTTCATTAATGTTTCCAACATATCTGTTTTATGTCCGAAAAATTTGTTAAGAAAATTTTGACCGCCGTGCATATAGGGTTTTGCCGCTTCCTTTTCATTAACTTTTACTTTATCAAGATATACTTGCCTAGCTCTATCTTCTAGAACTTCTGCCGCTTCCGGTCTTATACCTGCATCATATTGGAGTTTCTCAAGTTGTAAGGTTTGCAAATCTATCTCTTTTGGAGTATCTGGTTTCCAGATAGGAGATTCAGTAACCTCTTTATCCCATTTCTTTGTATCTGGATTATAAGTTTGGGTTGTGGTTACAAACTTGCCACCTTTTCTTACAGTTGTTTGAACTGGTTTAATTGGTTCTTTAGATTCTCTTTCGTATTTACTAATCTGGGCTTGCTTTAACTTGCGACTTAGTGGTTTGTCGATCAAGTAATCCATCATCTTCTGTCGTTCCATCATTCTCTTTTGACCCATATTGGTAACATTACTCAGCCAATCACCAAATCCCGCCCGATATTCATTCCCCTTTCTATCGTAAGTAAATTGGTTTTCTGGTCGCAATCCCATCAATCCAAGTTGTAACAAGTTATTAGGATTATATCCTTTTCTCGGCTCCATTCCTTCTTCGCCCATCTGGAAAGGCATTAACTTGTCAGCCAAATGACCGCCGAATCCTTTAGCTACAGTTCCTGCCTGTTTATACCAAGGATTATTTGGATTTCTTTGTGTGTTTTTATCTCGCCACCAAGCGTTATCGAAAAAACCTGCCATTAGTAATTACCTCCCATTGGCGGAGCAAATCCCTGCATTGGCGAATTAGGCATTTGTCCCATTGCTTGCATTTCTTGCATTCTCTGCATTTCCTGCATTGCTCTCATTTGTTTCATTGCTTCCATTCTTGGGTCAACCGTAAATGTAGAAGGAGGTGTTATTGCTCCCCCTATATTCTGTTGCGGAACAAATCCCTGCATTGGTGAATTCGGGATTGGATATTCTGGTGCTGGTTGTGGACGACCTGGACTCATCGGAGCTACTATCTGCTGATCCCAAGGCATCTGAGGAGGTTGTCTAACTTCTGGCGGAATATTCGGATTAGGATGAATACCCTCTCTGTAATAAGGTCCACCTTCTTGAAGAAATGTCTCGCCTCTATAATAAGGTTCCTCTGTAATACGCTCATCCCAAGGGGCTACAGTTTCCTCTGGGGATGGTACTTGTGCTTGAACTTGGGCTTCTAGTAATCCCCTAGCACCAGGCATTTGTGAAAAAGGATGACCTTCAAAAGCCATCGAGTAATCACCTGATGTTATGTGAGCCGGAATATCAGCGTCCCTGCCCTTATAATCTTTTCTTAACTTCTTTGCTTCTTCTTCTCCCAACAACATTTCAAATAGTCCCATTTTTTTCTCCTCACCACCAGTCAAATAATGATCCTGCTACCGATCCTGCAAGTAATGCCCATCCTACTGGATTCCAAGCATTTGCTAATCCTAGTCCTGTCATTGCTCCTGTACCTACGCCCATCGCACCTAAAGCACTCGCTCCTAACATACCGCTTCCTATTGCTCCCATCATATTACCAGGGGTTACTCCTTGATCAAACATATCATATATATTCATTCCAACCCCTGCGGCAGATCCTAAAGCACCTAAAGCACTTCCCATTCCTGCCCCTTTTGGTGCATTAGCAAAACCGCCACCTGCAAACTTACTTCCTGCCCCAACTGCATCTCCCATTAACTGACCGCCAGCCGGAGTAAATACTCCAGTAGAAGCATTTAAAGCCCCAGTTCCTGGTGTAAACAATCCACCACTTCCTAAACTTCCTGGCATATTTGAAAGTCCAGAAAATTCTGGTTGTGGATAAAGACCTGCATAGTCTAACGATTGAGTCCCAGAAGTTAAAGGATCAGCGGAGATATTTCCAAAATCTGCTACTCCACTTGCATTATAACCCTCAGACGCAACATCCCAAGGAATCGCATCTGGAGATGCACTTCCCGGTAAACTGGCAGTAGGATTCATTGGGTGAGCTATATAAGGATCGTTCAGAGTATCCCACAACCCCATAGGTTCTTTTACTTGTTGTGGCGGAAGAACTCCTAGTCTTGCTCCTGTAGACGGAACTTGAGTTCCTACAGATTGAGCTTGTGGAAGAGGATCAGTTACAAATTTCGTTGTTTGGCTTAATGGACCGCCACCTGTTTTAGCGGCAGTTACATCAGCTACAGTAAAACCGCCCTCATCAAGCCATTCTTTTCCTTTCTTCCAAGCATCACCAATATATTTTTTACCCTCTTGACCGCCTTCATACATCATCTTCATCTTATATGCAGTCGTCAATGGATCTTCTTGAGGCGGACCTAATGGGTCTTCACCCGTTGTGGTAGATGTCGTACCACCCATACCACCCATACCGCCACCACCTCTACCCTGATTTAATAATCCAGCGTTGGAGAAAAATAACCCTCGTTTTTGCTGTCTAGGGTCTTCTTGCCAAAAAGGATCGTAAGCCATATCCTATTAACCTCCCATCAATCCAGCCATCAGAGCGGCAGTTGATAATCCCTGCCCGATCTGACCGCCTAGACCCATACCACCCCTAGTGGATTGAGTTGTTGTTTGACCACCAAATACATTGCCTTGAATCAAATTCATATAATTAGCAAGTTTCTGTGCTTCTACATTTTGCTCGAAATTGTATCTGTCTTGTGATTCGTCAAGCTGTTGCTGACTCATTTGACGCTGTGCCATACCAACATCGGCAATCTGTTGAGGCATTCCAAGAGGAGCTTCCATAACGCCAGGATAAGCTCCCATTCCTCCACCAAGTCTTTGAGAAATAGCTTGTTCTCCCTGTAATGCAGGAGCCATTGCTCCGCCGAATTGCTGTAAAGCTTCTCCGGCTCTTGTTGCCCGTCCTTGTTCTGCTAAACCAAGACCAAATTGCTGTTGACCGATAGCTTGATTCTGGGCATCCATATAAGCCTTAGTCGCATTATTTGCCAATTGCTGTGCTAATCCACTTCCTGCCATACCCGTGACTATATCGCCTCTGCTTGAACCTCCTGGTTGATACTGAATCTGTGACGATCTAATTCCGGGCATCACTTGTTGCTGAAAATTCTGTACCGCTTCTTGTGTAGATGCCGCTAAAGCAGGAGCTATAAACGGGTTATCCATAGCCGAACCTGATAACATTTGTTGCATTACTGGATCATCCCCATAAGGAGTGCCAGTTGCCATACCGGTAAATCCCTGTGACGCTCCAAGACTTCCCAATCCTAATCCTGGTAAAGCTCTTGTCGTATTAAAAACAGGGTTAGTATAAGGGTTAGCTAACATTTCCCCAGTAAGAGCGGATTCCGCACCTAATTGCATTGCCTGTGGTCTTGTACCAGAAGCGTAATCCAGCATTGCTTGCTGTCCAGTTAATTCGTTTTGGTTAAAAGGAGATATTGTAGATCCTGGAAAAAACTGTGGTTGATCAGATCCAAATCTAGCTTTTGCCGCTTCGTACCCCTCTGTCAAAAAAGGTTGTTGACCGCTCCAAGGATCAGCCTTCTGGATGGTTTGAGTAGATTGTTGACCGCCCCCCCCACCGCCTTTAAATCTGGCGTGACGAAATAACTTATCGCCTATTTCCTTATCTTCTTGTTCAAATAACCTCGTAAGATCCACTCTTATCACCCCCTAAAATGTCTTTTGAAACGACTGTATATATATTATTATACCCTAAATGCTTCATCTTTTTTGCTAAACCACTCCTAACAAAAGCCTCCACACTTAAGCATCCCTCAGTCCTCGCCCATTCTTCCAAAATGAATAATCTTTGTTCCCACAATAAATGACTTTCCCCACCTAGAGCTACCACTCGGCAACTCTTTTTCTGGGGGTAGGTAATGATCTGGGTAATCACTGCCAAGACTATATTCTTGTTTGGCATCTCGTAGACTATCCATAGTTGCATCTCCCGATCCAATAAAGCGGAGTAAATGTCCTCGATCCCATATTCCCCGTTTCCGTATTCTAGAGCTTTGTTTATCCACGGTTGCACCTTAACCCATACCCCATCGATCATATCGATTGGAACGCCGGTTCCCTTTAAATCACGTTCTTCAGAATTTGACCCAACTTCCTGCGGCGTTGAAGAAGTAGACTCCTTCTCCACCTGATCCTGGGTTCCAGTTTGTTCCGTCTGCATACCTTATATCTCCCTGCCTCGGTTTAATGGGTGCTACGTTAATAACATCCAAATGCCCGAAACTTAATTGATCTATTGCCCAACTTATTTTCTCCAATTCATCTGTTATATAAAGCCTGTCGTATTCCTCTGGTGTACGCTTCGGGAAATACTTGTTTATCTTTATCTTACTGTAGTCCATTATTACATCCCAGACTTCCAAGTTCCGTCTTTACCACCCCGTTTGGTTTTCTTGACCTTGGGTTTGGGAGGTTTAGTTGTCTTTTTTTTAGCCATTAATCTATAAACCTTTCAAATTCTTTAGCCCAATAACCAAGTGGTTTAAATCCCATATCATCGAAAACCTTAGACTGTGCGGCATTTTTTTGCTCCATTGTCAGCGGCTTTTTCTTTCGCCTCCGAGGAGCTTTTTTGACTGGTTTTGATTTTGCCCCATTGCCAGTACCCCTTACCGTATTTTTTATGTCCCTAGCTGTTTTTTTCATTTCACGACTAGGTCTTAACATTTTCTCTAAATTTATTGCCATCAATTAGTACCTAAAGTAGTTATTTTCATTTCGTAAGCGTGAAGTTTCCATATTATCTTATCAGTACTTTCTATCTTTAATGCTAGATACCTTCCAGTTACCAAACAGTCTATCTTGTGACCCGTATCTGGATTAAATACAAACGGACCTTCCCACGTTACACTACTTTCAGTAGAATCGTGAGAGCCAACATAAACATTAACGTCACCAGAGCTTTCCATATTAAGAGATACACCTGTACACAACTTTAAAAGTTGAGGATCATCGTAATGTAAACCAGTTCTCTCGATATAAGATGTATAATTTACGGCATCAAATTGTCCTTTTGTATCAAGTAATTGAAGTTTTGTATTACCTTTATCAGCAAGAATCAAACGATACTTTGCAGGATTATAAATACGTTCATCCCACGCTGAATCATCATCATCCCAATCACCAGAATCAGTCCAATCGAGAGCATCACCCGGATTTACTACTCCAACACCTATATGTGGCGTTGCTGGCAAGTCCCTGATTCCGAATGTATTAGTTTTCCAGTTCCAAACTACGCATTGATCTGGAAATGTTGAGCCAGAAATAGGGTAACAAATCCAAATCTCACTCTTTTCGTGGTTAGCCACTACAAAACTATTACTATAATAAGTAGCATCTATAGAATTGTAAATATGCTTTCTTATTCTATCAGTCGTAATAGAGCGGATATTTTGACCATCAACGATCATACAATCATTAGTCCCAAATACAAAATGACCGCCTTCAAATTCTGCAATTGCGTGTTTGCCTAAAGCACCGAAACTTCTTGTTACCTCAAAGAAACGCCAGATAAATGGAGTCCCGATATAATTCATTCCCCAAATACTATCTTCTTTATAAAGCATAAAAGAATCACGAAGCTGAAAACCATTTAATAAATCTCCTTCCGTATCAGCAAGTTCATATTCTCCTGCATCAAGAATGGCACTTGTTTCATCCCAACTGCTTGGGATTGTATTGAATGCTGAAGCGTGTGACCACTTAACCATTCTGGGATAAAGCGTAGAAGTCAGTTTAGTATTCATAGCAATCATAAATTGCTTGAATGAACCCAGAGCTTTACAGGTAGTAACTGGGGAAGTAGAGGGCCAGTTAGGAAGATCGGTTAGTAAGGTAGGAGTTGCAAAATCAATCGTTGCCCATTGCTGTGGAATATCAGTACCGTTGTTAAGGTAAACCTTCCCACCCATAACACCGCCAGTCCACGGATTAGAATTAGCATCAGCGGAATAAGTACCAGATGCTCTGGTTATCGTTTTATGGGTTGTCCCGTCTGTTATATAGACGTTAGTTGTCCCAGCATAAATCCAGTAAGCGGCAGTCGCTGTTTTTATAGGCAATACAAAATAAGGAGCGGCGGAGGGAGTCCCCACGGCTTGCCGATGCCCTGTGAACTTCTCTACGCTCCCCTCTGCCATTCTTACATTTTTACCATCACTCCACGCATTCGGGGGTAACGTATAAGAAGGCTGGTCTTTTATTATTCCTATTGAGCCAAGCCCAGAAATCAAAGGCATCAGTATTCACTCGCTTCAAAATTTTTATCAATTCTTTCTTCATTCTCTTTTTGTGCTTGTTCTCCCTGGCAACAATCACCGTCCATTATATTTCCACACTTTTCACATTGATAATGCCCGTGTATCATTATTTCTTCTTT
>Ga0206685_10000743_pt1 | contig 9826 bp, 10 predicted proteins | sample M220012015metaG_FD_161049 | JGI IMG/M metagenome (GOLD analysis project Ga0206685, IMG submission 161049) | Ammonia-oxidizing marine archaeal communities from Monterey Bay, California, United States - M2 200m 12015 | ecosystem: Environmental > Aquatic > Marine > Intertidal zone | place: USA...
ATACAGATAGGGTAATAGGTAGAAAATGAGATATTATATAGGAACATTTCGTATGAAAGATGATGAAAGTTCTGATATATGGCACGATACAATTATGCAAGAGCAATTAGGTGACGTATTAAGTGATGCATTTATCTATGGTGGAGAATTAATGGAAGAAAGAAGTGTACCTCACGATTTTGATATAATGCATTGTCACGTATATGCAACATTTAAAGATGAACGTAAAGCTATATTGTTTCAATTAAAGTATCCACAAGTTAGGCCTTCAGAAAAAATTCAAAGAGAAGAATATGCGAAAGATTTAAACTGGGTAGGATAATGATTAATAAAGAATTAGTTAAAATTAAACAAATATTACCTGTAACAGATGAACTGTTTAGCCCAACATTTTGTTTAGCTAAATGGCACCATACTACAATTTATCTTGCAACAGGAGAAACACATAGTTGTTACCATCCTGCTCCGCACCCTATACCACTAGATGAAATAAAAGTTAATCCTAGTGCATTACATAACACTAAAGAGAAAAAAGAACAGCGTAAGCAAATGCTTTGTGGCGAAAAACCAGACGGGTGTAGTTATTGTTGGAAAATTGAAGCTATGGGTGATAGCTATATTAGTGATAGACATATTAAAACAGCAAGTATATTCACACCGGCACGTGTCCAAGAAATTAAAAACGCACCAGATGACTTTGACATTGATCCAGAGTATATAGAAATTAGTTTTTCAAATGAATGTAACTTCAAATGCGGGTATTGTCATCCTAAAGCCAGTAGTAGATACTGGAAAGAGATAGAAGATCATGGTCCTTATAGTATGTCAAGCACACATAGACAGGATATTGACTGGTTTAAGGTGTATAAAAATGAGGAAGAAAACCCCTATGTAGAAGCATGGTGGAAATGGTGGCCGCAAGTTAGCAGAACATTAAACATATTGCGTATTACTGGCGGAGAACCCTTAATGCACAAAAGTTTGTGGGACCTGTTTGATAAGTTAGATGAAGATCCTAAGCCTCATATACAAATAGAAGTTAATAGTAATATGGGTGTTAAGCCTGCGTTAGTGCATAAGCTAACAGAAACTGTTAAGAAATTAAAAGCTGGTAATAAAATTAGAAGTTTTAAACTTTATACTAGTATTGATACGTGGGGGCCTCGTGCCGAGTACGCTCGTACAGGGTTAGATATTAAATTATGGGAAGAAAATTTAGATTATTATTTGAGTAACACAGGTTGGCCTGTAACATTTATGATTACATTTAATATTTTTTCTGTAACTAGTTTTACTTTATTATTAGAAAAAATTCTCGAGTGGAGAACAAAATATAACTCCACTGCGAATGAAACTCAGTGGCAACGAATAAGATTTGATACTCCGCACTTAAAAGAACCTAGTATATACGATATGAATATCCTACCAAAAGATGACTTTATGCCATATATGTACCAGCATTTAGAGTTTTTACAAGATAATGAGGTAGAAGGTGACCGTACAAAATTTAGTATCTTAGAAGTTGAAAAATTTCGTCGTGTAGTAGACTATATGAAAACTACTAATTATGAAGAAGCAAAACTTAAACAAGCTCGTACTGATTTTTATCATTGGTTTACTGAGTTTGATAAAAGGAGAGAGTGTAATTTAGTTAATACGTTTCCTGAATTAGAAAAATTTTATAATGACTGCAAACAAATCTAAAACACTATGTATTTTACCATGGATCCATATGTATGCAAATGCAGATGGCAAAGTATTACCTTGTTGTATAGGTGATTATAATACACCTTTAGGTAATACCCGCGATACTCCTATAAAAGAAATATGGAATAGTCCTGAATATAGAAAATTACGTTTACGAATGATGAGCGGAGAACAACCTAACGTATGTAGACAATGTTGGAGTCATGAACGAGCAGGTAATAATAGTCCACGCATACATCATAATAGACAGTTTGCAAAGTATATGCCGTTTATTGATGAAACTAATCCAGACGGTAGTCTTGATGAAATGAAATTACGTTATATGGATGTGCGTTGGAGCAATATTTGTAATTTTAAATGTAGAACGTGTAGTGCAACATTTAGTTCTAGTTGGGCACAAGAAGATGGAAAAGAAAATATTGTTATTTTTGCAGGTGGCGAAAACAATGATGATTTATATGAACAATTTAAACCTTATTATAAAGATATAGATGTCTTTTATTTTGCTGGAGGTGAACCATTAATTACTGACAAACATTACGATGTTTTAGAATACTTAATTGCTAATAATCGTACTGATGTTATGTTAAGATATAATTCTAATGTTAGTAATTTATTTTATAAAAAAGAATGTATTACAAAGTTATGGAATAAATTTACTAATGTTAAGGTTGATGCTAGTTTAGATAGTTGGGGAGATAGAGCTGAATATATACGCGAAGGAACTATTTGGAGTGAAATTAAAGATAATTTAAATATTATAAAGAACGAGTCACCTCATGTTAAATTAAGTTTTAATACTGTAGTAAGTGTTTTTAATATTTTAACAATTACTGACTATTTAAGATATATGCAAGACCAAAATTTTGATGTATCAAATGGCATATTATATAATATTGTTGATCCTAAACATTATACATTATCTATATTGCCACAGCATTTAAAACAAGTTGCCTATCAAAAAATTACACAATATTTGCAAACAGCTTCTCGTAATGGTTTAGCTAATCAGTTAAATGGAGTATTAAGATATATTGATACTTCAGTATATGATCCCAAAGCTCATAGTAAGTTTAAATTTTATACAGAACATTATGATAAAATAAGGAATAGAGAGTTTAATAAAACGTTTCCAGAGCTTAACGGTGTGTTCTAAAGTCGATATCTTCAGATTTTCGTATATTTAAATCATGTCTTATCGCATTGTGCCAATTCGTAGACATATTGTAAATACTAAATTTGTTGTCAGTGGCAGTTGCTGATGCATCGTGCATGAGCTTAACCCATTTCTTTTGTAATTCGCCAACTTTCTCGTTAGTACTAGGTCTCCAGTTATGTTCAAATACACGTTTTAAATAATCATAGTGTTCTAACGGGTGTGGATGTCCATCTTGAAAATGTTTATTAACTATTTTTCTATCTGCTTTAAATTTCTGAGACCAATTATTATTATAAAGCACATCATAAAAACTAGGTTGAAGATTACTTATAGTTTCAGAATATAACTCTCTTAATTGTGTTACTCTAGATTTGTTACCGAATTCTCTTGGTAGTTTGCTATCTTCAACCTTTACATTTGAATCCCATTGATCAACGTAATGTACTAAATTATTCATTTGTAAAAAATGCCATTGGGCTTTGTGTTTAAGCATTCCATGAGCCGCTTTAATAAAAGCTAAATCTCGAACCAATGCTCCGTATTCACTAAAGTATTTTTCAATCCACGCTTCGTCATATGTGTCTTGGCTATAAATATTTCCTGGAGTAGACCATGCTCCGTGCTGAACTTCACTATCGTTTAAAATCGGAGCACCAGCATGGAAATATCTATCTTCTCTACTTACATTGGTCCATTGTACTATTACTATATCGTTATGTGTAAAATTATATGAGGCATCGGCCTGCATTATCATATTAAAAATATATTGATTGCCAGCTCCAGATTTTCCAAAATTATAAAATTCAGCGTCACGGAATTCATAGCCTAAAATATTTGCCCAAGTAGGCCATAAGTAATCTGTAAAACTACACCCAAAAGTAAAGAGCCTCTTGGGGTTATTATGTATTAATGTCTTTTTCAGTATCATTTAAAGCTGTCCTCGTTTTAACATTTCTTTTGTTACACGATAGGGTATTTTTTCAATTTTTCCACCCTTGGCAAGAAACTTCTTCATTAGTTCTTTGCGTTCTTTAGCTTTCTTTTCTTTTTTCTCTTCAGGCGTCATAAGTTACTTTATCAATTTAAATACAAGTTTTTTAAATGCTTGTTTAGTATGATCTTCACGATACATTACTTTATAGTTATGTTTAAGTACATCTTGTTGTTGGAACCGCCATTTAAGATGCTCTTCCTTACTCATTTTATTTAAGCGTTTTACAGTATTAGTAATTATCTTTAAAAGCATTGACCAACGCCTATATGTATCCCTTTCTGCATCAAAACTATAGTCAAACATTTTATCATATAGTTTATAGCCGTAATCTTGTAAATGTTTATTAGCATTCGGTTGTCCCCAAATAAGAAATGGTTGCATATGAAATATAGAACGAAATGTTTTTTCACTCCAAAATCGACTAGTACAATCCCAATCGTTTATAAATGTTTCTCCTACTACTTGAAATAATGTAGAATGATGTAAATTAGCATTTAAATACATAGCATGATTAGTTTTAAAATCATGCGTGTCTGCAATTAAAGGTAGATAGGTACTAAATTTTGATAAGTCCTTTTGTGTTATGCCAGCGTTTTTAGGTAATTGTTCATGCAGATGACGTATAGTTTCTTTTGTATTTTTTATCTTATCATGACTTAATACACCTTTACTGAATATCTCACTATGAAATAATTCATAAGCACTCAATGTTCTATGAGGTCTATTTACTCTACTAAGGCTTAAGAAGTATTTTTCACCATAATAAAGTTTTTTAGTCTCTCCAACCACTTCGAGATATTTCTTTTCAACAAGTTCATCAAGCCTTTCTGGATTATATGCAACATCAGGTTGTGGTAGTGTTTCTTTTCTTAAGTTAAAAAGCATCTGTTCAAAGTTATTAAAACAAATAACATTAATAGATTTATCTATATTATGTTCAGTATTATATCTAATTATATTTTGCTCGTCAACCATATTAGAGGAAATAAAAATAATTTTTTCTGGTGATATATCAAATTTTTCACAATTAAAATATAGTATATCGAAAAATGGAGTATTACCGTATATGGTACTAAATCCTTCAGTACTTGCATCTAATATAAAAAATACTTTTGGATTTTTACGTAATCGTTTTAAGTATTTTTTATCTAGATGTTCTAATAGACTAATATTTTCATACCATTGAGGATACTTTATTAAAGCATGAAGGAGTATTATTTCAGGATCATTGCAGTTATGCCTATGGAATGCTTCTAGAAGTTTTTGGATAGCAAGAGAGCTTCCTACTTGTCGTATATATACGTTTCTTTTGATGTAGTCAGTAAGTGGAATCATATAGAAAAATCGCCATAAATATTGCTAGTATTATTTATATACGTATATAATGATAGGAGATCAGTGTGAAGATAGGATTTATTGGTTTAGGTAAACTTGGGTTACCGTGTGCTGAGGTAATTGTTGAAAAGGGACACGAAGTAACTGGATATGATATTGCTAAAGTACAAAGCGATACTATAGACATTAAAGATAACATTGTTGAAACAGTTAAAGATAGGGACATTGTTTTTGTTGCTGTTCCAACACCACATCATCCAGATTATGACGGTAAGGCTCCTACGGCACATTTAGTACCTAAAGATTTTAGTTATGATATTGTTGTTGACGTTTTACGACAAGCAAATGCCACTATGAATAAAAATCAATTGTTAGTGCTTATCAGTACTGTTTTACCAGGTACCACACGTAATGAATTTGTAAAATTAGTCCCCAATACTCGTTTTGTTTATAATCCTTATTTTATTGCTATGGGTACAGTAGCTTGGGATATGGTAAATCCGGAGATGGTAATTATTGGAACTGAGGATGGAAAATTAACTACTGATGCAGAACAGTTAATAGAGTTTTATAAAACAATAATGGAAAATAAACCACGTTATGAAGTAGGAACATGGGACGAAGCAGAATGTGTTAAGGTTTTTTATAATACATTTATTAGTATGAAAATTGGATTTGTAAATATGATTCAAGATGTTGCTGAAACGCAAGGTAATATTAACGTTGATGTCGTCACTAACGCTCTTTCAAAAAGTAAAAAACGAATTATTAGTTCAAAATATATGACTGCTGGAATGGGCGACGGCGGATCTTGCCACCCAAGAGATAATATTGCATTACGGTATATGGCTCAAAAATTGGACTTGCAATATGATTTGTTTGATGCTATAATGCACACACGAGAAGTACAAGCTAAGAACATGGCTAAAAAATTAGTTAGATTAGCTATAGAAAATAACTTGCCGATACTTTTAAATGGTATTAGTTATAAACCAGGAGTAGATATAATAGATGGTAGTTATAGTTTGTTAGTTGGACATTATTGTTCAGAAGTAGAATATCATTGTATGAGAGTTGATCCATTGATATGTCCGCAGAAAGGACCATTTAGTGCAATTGTTTTATTAGCACATTCTGAATTATATTGCACTTTGAATGATGATAGTATAGTAGTAGACCCTTGGAGAAGATATAAATCAAGTAAACACAAGGTAATACACTATGGCAATACACGATGAAAAGAATATTAGTAGTTGGAGACAGTAACGGATTAGGTGAATGGGGACTGATTATTCCTGGCCCCGGCGTTGCCAATAATAATAACAATACTATTTTTAGACCTTTTAATCAAGACAAATATCTTAAAGGGGATTCTCCTAAACCTTTTCAATTAGTTTGGCCTGGATTCGGTTATTATTTAGAAACATTATTTGGTCATGCTGTAGCTAATCATTCTTTTGGTGGTGCTGGAAACTTTGAAGCAATTCTTAAAACAGAAGAAGCATTAGGATTAGCACCTCCTTTTACATCTCCTGTATTTTATAATCCCGATGTTATTATTTGGATGTTAACAGAACCTACTAGAAATTATACACGAATTCAAGAAAAGCGTGATAAGGCATTACAAGCTGGACTAATTGATTTAGAAAAACATTATCAAGCAAGTTATGAAGCAGGTGTAGATGATACTAAAACAATTAGTGAATTAGATCGTACTTTAATGCAAGTTGCATTTGAATCTGCTCAACGTGTTTATGATGAAACGCAAATTCCTTGGATTATAATTGAAGGATGGGGACGTACTTGGGGTATGGAAAAAGATTATTCTTTTATTAAGTACGTTCATAAAGATTGGTTGAAAAAAATACTAGGTAGAGATATACCGTTAATTACATCTTGGGAAGGTCTAAATAATATTCAAGCTCTTAGACCAGATTTAGCTCAAACAGAAGAATTTAAAAAAATAGTAAATGATTACGAAGAACTTATTAACTATATGAAAGAGTCAGATGATTTTCCTGATCATGCTCATCCTGGACGGATATTGCATGAGCAACTAGCAAAAGAGTTGGAACCCTATGTATGATATTGTTTTTATAAGCTATGAAGAACCTAATGCAGATAAAGTTTACGAAGATTTAAAGGCAAGGTTCCCTATGGCCAAGCGTGTGCATGGGGTGGAAGGAATACATCAAGCACATATAGCCGCGGCTAAAAAGTGTTTTACAAAAATGTTTTGGGTAGTAGACGGAGATGCTCAGTTAAAAGAAGATTGGAAGTTTGATTATATTGCAAGTGAATGGGACCATGATGCTGTTCATGTATGGCGTTGTCAGAATCCTATTAATTTTTTAGAATATGGACATGGCGGTGTAAAGTTATTGCCAAGGCAACTTACAATAGATATGGATGTTAGTCATCCTGATATGACAACTAGTATTAGTAATAAATTTTATGCTCATGAGGAAATTAGTAATACTACAGCATTTAATACAGATCCTTTTAATACGTGGAAAAGTGCATTCCGAGAATGTGTTAAATTATCAAGTAAACTTATTAGAGGACAAGTAGACGAAGAAACTGAAATGAGATTGATGGTGTGGTGTAATGAAGGTATGGATAAGCCTAATGGTGACTATGCTATAATGGGTGCAATCGCAGGTAAGAAATACGGAGAAGCAAAACAAGGTAATAAAGAAGCATTATTTAAAATTAATGATTTTAAATGGCTTAAAGAACAATACAATGCAGAGAATTAAAGATATAAAAACTGTTCATGTTGAATTAACTGATAAGTGTCAAGCCCAATGTCCAATGTGTGCAAGAAATTTTAATGGCGGAGCACCTCGTCCATTTATTCGTAATGGTGATATAAGCATAGCTCAGTTTAAGGAATGGTTTCCGAAAGAATTTTTAGCCCAGTTAACAAATTTTTATAGTTGTGGAAATTATGGCGATCCTGCATTTGCACAAGATTGTTTAGAAATTTTTCAGTATGTAAGAGATGCAAATCCTACTTGTAGATTAGCACTTCATACTAATGGTGGTATGCGTAATGAAGAATGGTGGAGCAAACTTGCTCCTGTAATAGGTTCAGTTAGTAATAGTAATGTTGTATTTGGTATAGACGGGTTTGAAGGGAAGCACGAACAGTATAGAAGAAATACAAAGTTTTCAAAAGTTATTGACAATATGGAAGCATTTATTAAAGCTGGAGGAGTAGCAAGAGTAGATAGTTTAGTTTTTAAACATAACGAAGATGATATTGAAACACTTGAATATTTTTTATTAGGAAAAGGAGTGCAAAAAGTAAATTTTGTTAGTACTGCAAGATTTTATGACTTAGATAAATTTGCAGTTCAAGATTTAGATGGAAATTATGAATATGATCTTGAACCTGCTACACGATCAGAATATAAAAAAGTACCAAATAAAGCATTAGATAGTTTATTAGATGATGATGTTAGATATGAAGTAATTAGTAAAGCTAGTATTAAACCAAAGTGTATGGAAGACCAAGGTATATATGTTGATCCATACGGAAATATCCTTTCTTGTTGTTTAATAGGTAGTGATTATTTAGAAGAACCATTAAAAGAAACGTTGCCTATTCATACGTTAAGGAATTTAACAGTACAAAATACAAAAGATATGTTAAAAGATATAGGTGTACCAAATTGTAAAGATGGTATTCTTAGTAAAGATATTATACTATGGGAACACATGGGAAATTATTGGCATGGTGATAATAAGTGTATGACCTGTGTCAAAGCGTGTTCTAAAACAATCTTTAATACAACAAAGAATATATCATGACAATACCATTTGAAAATATAGTTAAACTAGGACAAAGAACAATGCTGGAAAATAATGTTTTTTCAGTTAGTTGGATCTTAGGTAGGTTTTGTAATTATGATTGTAGCTATTGCTGGCCGTATGCTAAAAGCAAAGTTGTAGATCATAGGCCTCTTTTAGAATACATTCGTACAATGGATGAAATTAAAAGTCAAGCTAGAGCTCAAGGCTTTGATAAGTTTCATTTTAGCTTTAGTGGCGGTGAACCAACTGCATATAAAGGATTAATTGATTTAATTAAAGCATATAAAGAACCAGTTAGCAATTATCTTAGTGTGCATATGACTACTAATGCAAGTCCAGGATTTAATTGGTGGAATAAATGGTTAACAGCAACAGATGGATTAGATCGTAAAAGTATAACAGCAAGTTATCATGCAGAATTTTCTAATGAAAAAGAATTTATAGGTAAACTTAAATTTTTACAGGAACACGGAGTATTAGTTACAATTAATCAAGTTATGGTTCCTACAATGTTTGAAGAATACTATACAAGAGCTTTACGTTTTAAAGATGAAGGACTACACGTTACTCTTAAACCGCAAAGTAATGATACAGCAAGTGCAATAGTTGAAGGGTATAGTTTCGAACAATGGGAAATATTACAAAGTGAAATGGAACAAGAAATAAATCAAATAGCATTATATGATAAAAAAGGTACAGAATATAAATTAGATCAAGCAGAAAGACTCAATGCCCATCAGTTTAATAAATTTGAAGGGTGGATGTGTAATGCAGGATATCAAAGTTGTATTATTCGCGAACCGGGAGGAGAA
>Ga0206685_10000746_pt1 | contig 9810 bp, 8 predicted proteins | sample M220012015metaG_FD_161049 | JGI IMG/M metagenome (GOLD analysis project Ga0206685, IMG submission 161049) | Ammonia-oxidizing marine archaeal communities from Monterey Bay, California, United States - M2 200m 12015 | ecosystem: Environmental > Aquatic > Marine > Intertidal zone | place: USA...
GCTCAAGTTCAGCTAAAGATTTTTCAACAGAGCCTAACTTTTCCTTGAGCTCTTCGTGCTCTTTGGAAAGTGCTTCCCCGTTCTCTTTCGCTTCTTCTAACTGCTTTTCATAAGCGTTTTTTTCTTCCGAAAAATTTTCGGAAGCTTTCTTAAGTTCGCTTTCAATAAAGTCAGCGACTGCAGAAGCAGATGTCTCCTTCAAAGATTCATCCGTGATGTCTTTAATCGATTCGATTTTCATGATTTTCTCCCTTGGAATTACATCCGTATTTGGATTTTGTGAAATATTATTGGTTTCTTTAGCTGTTTTTGCCAAATTATTTTCTTTATTTTCCACAGTTTTTTTCGTGGATACACCCTCCACATCTGCTGCCGGAGACTCCGTAAGCCCGATGCCGAGAGGAACCACTTTTCCGATGACCTGTCTATATGCTTTAGTATTTTCGTCCACATACTCTTTGCCACCAAAAGCTCTTAAATAGTCTTGAAGTTCTTTAATCCTCGTTTCTTCCGCGATAACTTCACCGTTTTCTATATTTTTTTCGTCATTTTTAAGTAAAATGATATTAAAATCAGAAAAGCCTAATTCCCAACTTGCCGAGACCTTCAGGTAATTTTCGTCTGTTGGGTCGCTTGAACTTTCAATGAGATTAGCGATCTCGTCATTAACAATTTTCCATATAACACCACCTAAAGTTACGTTAAACGGACCAGTCATGTCTTTTACTTGCTCAGCGGAGAGGGGTTTATCTGTTCCAAATTCGCTAAATCCTGAGGCTAAAATTGTGCCTATGACTTTATCTCTATGATGTTCGATGTTAATAGGTTTATTTAAAAAATTCTCATAAATGTCTAGCGCGGTTTTCGTGTCTATCACGTCACCATTTCTGTTGACCCTATTAGCTACAAACGCATTAAAGGCTACGGGAAGCAGGTCCACATTCGCTTCGATGTCAATATCGGGGATAAAATCTCCCAAATTTACTAAGCTTGCTAGAGATAAATACTTATCCTTGTCTTCTGAGACAACGGATTTAATTTGCGAACTGAAACTTGTTTTATATTTAAATTCATTCATTTTGTTAATCCTCAAGATAGTAGGTAATCGTTACGTCACCCGCGCTAGAATTAGCGTATACACTTTCACCCTTTGCGATACTTATGGGAGAAGTAAGATTAATTGAGCCAGACACAACGTAAGCAAAAGTGGAGGTCCCCGCAGAAGCCGTTCCTAATGATCCATTATTTTCCGAAAGGATATCGCATATTACTATACGTTTGCCAGCAACGCCTGAAACAATTAGTCCGGGAGTTCCACCCGTTCCGTTACTAACAAGTCCCGGGTTTGGCTGGCCTGTTTCTCTAAAATACATAACCTAATCCTTTTTTTCTAGTTGATCCGGGGTTTTATCTAAGACGTCTCCTTCTTTCCAGTTTTTTCCAGCGTTAGTACATTTATAAGCAATGGTCACGCCTTTATCACCGGGAACGTCATTGAACTTTTTAATGACTCCTTCACTTCCGTAATGGGTACATTCCTTGTTGATGTTCTTGACTCTATCTCCCACTTTCAGGGGCCCGCCGTATTCGCCTGAAACCTTCTTGTATAGATCTGAATAATCTTTCGACTTACTCTTCTTCTTGTTTAGCCACGGTGGGAGTTTCTTACCGTCTTTACCTTCTTCTTTCTTATCTCCCTTCTTATCCCCTTTCTTGTCTCCCTTCTTACCGTCCTTTTTGTCTTCCTTCTTGTCCTTGTCCATCCACGGCGGAAGTTTTTTCTTGGAGGTTGTGGTCGATGCTTGCAGTTTCTCGTCGTGTGCAGGATGATTAGAAACGGGAGTAACTTGATGGTCCACTTCCCTAAGCTCCACAGCGCAATGGGGGATATCTTCCATTGTCCTAGAAGATTCGTGTTTTGTTTTGGTTTCTGCCGGGGCTTTATTCGGATCCCACTGAGGATCAGCAGCGACAGTCTCCACTTCTTTCAACTCAGGAAGAACTGTGCATAGACGGTTTTCGCAATCGAAGTTCGTATACTCATTCTTTCCTTCATCTCCCCAATCATAACCTAATGCGTTTAAATAAGTTTTGATTGCTTCCTCGCTTGAAAAGGTCATTTTAACAATTTGCCCTTCTTTATTCTTTGTAAAAAGAGCGTACCCTTCAAAGCATGGAAAAGGCTTGTGAAGGATGTTCCGTTCTTTCATTTCTCTAATTTGTCCTGTGAAGTCGATATTCATGATTTATTCCCAATTAAGTTGTATTTGTTTATAAGGCTCTAGGTAAAGTTCGTCTACGCTTGTGAAGTCTAAATTTAATTTATATTTTTTAATATCCGCTTTAGTCTGCTCAAGGTCTTCTTCTTGAGGAACCCATGCGTCAGAAATGTCTAAAGGCTCATTTGGGTTTTGAAGATTTTCCGATTCTAGGATTAAGCCAGAAAGCTTTTCTTTCGTTTTGATTTTTGCTGAAATGACGCCCATCATTTTTTGCTCTTTCATCCTGAGAAACATGTTGACCCTAGCAAGACCATTTAAATTTAAATCTTGATTGTCAGAACAAACGCCCTTTACATATACTTCCTTTAATTGTTCGATTTTAATTTTTGATTTATTTTTTTTGTTGAAGCTCTTCTTCTTGCCTTCCAGACAAGAAATAAGTCTAGCGGAGAAGGTTATCCTCCGTTCTTCTAAGTCTTTTTCGTTTTGTAGGGACGACAGTATGTTTTCTTCGGTTTCCTTTTTCATAAAAGCAAGCTTCAATATGGGCGCTTAATTTACAATATAATATACACTAAAAATAATCCCTAAAGATTATTTTAATTAACCTTATTTAGATATAATGTATATTTCTTTTAAAACGGTGTCCTTTCCAAAAAAAGATAATATATTTTTGTCCGCAGGAAAGCACATCCAGTGGTAGGTCAAAGTGCCTTTTTTCTTAATTAATATAATCGCTACATCTACCGCTTCCCTCAAATCTGAATACTTTTTGCCCCTTTCAATGGAGTATCCCTTGTCTTCTAACGTGTTAATCATTTCTTCTGGAAATGTTATGCTCCTAGCCTCATTACGAAAAATAGCGGCAAGATCTCTTACAAAAGTATTGAATTTGTGATTTTTTTGAATGGAATGACTTATATCCTCTTGGCTCACATAGATATTTAATTCCCGGAAAGCTTTTTCTAACGCTTCTGGCCCACAACTAAAAACGTGAAGAGGGTCTTTATTTTCTTTTCTTAATTCACGATAAGACAACGGTTCGTGAAACTGCTGCATCAATCCACACCCCGACAAAATAAGGCATAACAAAAAAATAAAAAAAAGGCGCATCTTTAAAGATTACACCTTCTTTAAAAAGGCAAGACGTTATAATTTCTTACATACCACTCGCAATTCTGACCATTTCTTTTAGCCTTTTACTGGGTTCAGCCACGCCTCCTACAACACAGAAAATGTTTAAAGTGGGTTTATCTCCACTGTAAACCCCTCCGTGGACAGTGCTTCCCGTCCTTAGCATCCTATTTAATTGGTCCAAAGATTGATCAATATAAGCTTGAGGAAGATTATCTAATACCTCTGTCCCACCTATCATGATCACTCCAGCCACTGATCCAGTTGACACGTCTACTCCCCCAGATAATAAATTGCTTTTTAAATTTTCTCTAACGACCCGAGCGATAGCCACGGGGTCTTCCCAATTTTTAACGGGGGACGCACCGAATACGATCATCCCAGAATTCAATACTCCTTTATAGTCGTTCTTATCAAAGGAAGTAAAACTGCTATCTTTTGATGAAGTCAAATTAAACAGATGAAATAACCCGGTAAAATTAGAGTTTGCCGCATTCCAGAACTTAGAAACAGCCACGTTAGGATATAGTTGGGATACCTTTTCGTTGTCTAATATAATCAAAGGAGAAACGGACCCTTCTTTGACTAGCGCGTAAACATTTCTTAACGCTGTGGCGGCGTTTGCATTTACTTTGGCTCCTTCAGAGTTTTTAGGAAGTGTTAAGATTACTCCTACTTTTTTTTCCGTTGTCCTTGTTAACTCTTGGACTTCTTTAGCTAAATGAACTAACGAGGTTACCATTCCTGACCCAGAACCTCCTCCGCCACCAGCACAAATAAATATTCTGTCGAACGAATCCCCGAAAGAATATCGCATAAAATCAATTACATCTTCCTTCTTCTCTTCAAGTAATTTTCTGGCTACTTCTGGATCTTTGCCTGCTCCCCCTTCTCCAATGCATAATTTATTTTCATCTTTTAATTTTACCGAGTTTAAATCTTGTTGAGCAGTGTTTACCACTGCGGTCCTATTATATCCTATTTTAGAAAAAGCCTCAACGATTCTTGACCCTCCTTGCCCAGCGCCTAAAAAACAAAACTTAAAAGATCCCGGCACGTCGTCTTCTATCGTAGTCACTTTATAACTAGCTGCATCTTCCGCCTCAGGAACCATGAGCTCATCCGGTAAAGAAATGTCTGCATCCCCATAAAAAGACTTTATCTGGTCGTCATTAATGTTTTCGTTGTCATCCATAATGTTATTTACACTTTTTTATAAGTAATTTCTTTCGATTTATGGTTCGGCAGTTGTCGATGTTGTCGTCGATGTTGTCGTCGATGTTGTCGTCGATGTTGTCGTCGATGTTGTCGTCGTTACCGAACAATCTCCGCTATCGACGCTCAATGTTCCACCCCATCCTGCCCCACTTGCGCCACTCGCCAACTCCCACGTAACTACATCATATGGGGATGAAACGTCTTCATCAGACTGATACGCCCATGAATAAGAGCTTGATCCATTATCGTGCGCCACAACCCAATATCCTCCACCCCAAGTCGTCCAGAATACCCATCCATAATCATCCAAGGCGTCCCCCTCTCTTTTATATTGAACCTTGCCTGCTTCCAATGCAACCTCTTTAGCGTAACCGCCATTAATATATGATGCGGAAAACGCCCCTGAGTGCGTTGCTCCAGCTATGCATAACTCACTTGCTGCTGGCGCTGCGGTGGTCGTCGCCGCTGGGGTGGTGACGCCTACGGCGGGGACATTATCAACTATAGCATAAGTGACCGTTATGTAGGAGTACTGCAATGAACTCGAGCAATAAATTGATTGACCTTTGGGAGCCGTTACTGAAATTCCAAAACGATTTACTCCTCCAGCCACTATACAAACTTTAGTCCCCCCTGCATCTGCGGAGGTTCCTAGCTCACCAGAGCCCGAAGACACTAATATGTCATATATAACAATGCATTTTCCTGAGACACCAGAAATGAGCAACCCATTATTATTACTTAGCCAAGTAGGGTTTCTGATTATAACTAATCCAGCTGATTTTCTCCCCGAGTCTCTAAAGCTCATTTTTATACTTCCTCTATATTATAATGAACCGTGATAGCATATGTGTTTCCGCCGGTTGAATCCACTGTTAAGCCTTTGTTTTCTCCGAGGGTTAACGGGGAAACAAATCCAGTGTGCCCCTCTGAAACTTTCATGATAAGACTTGCGCTACCATAGTCTCCCTCTCTAATATATTCTGATCCACCAGAAACAACGATATCCCAGATCAAAATACGCTTTCCTGCTCCCGGAGCGGCGATAAAAGTTGAAGTGAGTACGCCAGTGTTAACGAACTTTCTTAAAGCCGCATCTTTGTACCCCGTTTCTCTAAAGATATTCATAACTTAATCCTTATTCTCGGACGTTTCTTTACTGCAATCATTGTATGCGGCGGAACGCCCTTTGCAACTGCAAGCGCATTTATTGTTTTGATAAAGTCCTACTTTACATAGCCAGCGTTTGATTGCTTTCCACCATTTTCCATGATCTGGATCTTTTTTCTTAAATTTACCTATTCTTGAATTCCATGTGCTACTCATTTTCTTCTTCCTCCTTATCGGTTTTACTATGATATAATACACTTCCCATAAACGTATCGACTTGGTGCTCTAAACATATCTCGGAGACCTCTTCGACAATGTCATGATTTTTATCTACGGGTTTTTCGCAATATCCTGCAATTGACTCCTCCCAGTTATCTGGCATTTCATTTGCAATGATTATTTCTGATACTTGGGTTGCTACTTCTTTTTGTTTTTTATTTAGTTTTTTGACTTTATGACTTTTTCTTAAATGCGCTTCTACTTTCTTTTCAAGGCCTTGGAAAAGAATCATGTTGTCTTTTATTTTATTAAAACTAAAAAAGGATTTTGATTCTCTTTCCTTCTCTTGAGGTACGCCGTCACCCCCGGGCCTACCTGCGGGCTGCTTTACAGCCGGTTTCGTCGTTGGCTTTTTAGTTGGGCCTGCTGGGTTTGCTGGGTTTGCTGGGTCTGCTGGCGGCATTACTTTCGGTTGTTCTTTGGCAACTTTTTCTGCACTTTTAAGACCCTTGTCTTGCATCTTCATTTGGAGGTTGCGGTCTTTATCTGCCATCTCTTTTTGGGTAGCGGGTCCACCGACAATAGGTTCATACAAGCCTTGATTTTTGAGCGTTTTGAATTCTTTTTGGGCGATAAGAGATTCCTCTGCATTAGGTATCCTTCCGGTTTCTATAGCTTTTAACCCTTCCGTCGGAGTTAATATGCCTAGTTCGACCAATCTACTATAAACTTTTGCGAAGTTTGTGCTTTCCCTTAAAGAGATCTCATCAAAAAACGGTGTAGGATAATTTTTGAGCTTCACGGTTTGTGCTACTCTTTTGATTTCTGGAATTAAAAAGTCGTTAAGGAACGTTTCTCTAGCTTGCTTAAGTCTTGCTAAAAATATTTCTACCTTCATTGAGAAGCTGCTAGCTTTATCTCCCGAGTCTGCCGAGCTTGACGAACCTGCACCAGTAATCATACTGTTTAATCCAGCTTTAATATCCGCGTTAATAACTTGATACTTTTTGGGGTCTAGCAGGTCGCCAATCTGAGGTAATACAAATTGAGCTTTAGTTGTATAATCTGCGATAAGAACCCTTCCGACAGATTGGTTTTCGAAAAGCTTTTGTAGGTGTATTAAATTCTTTTGATTTACGCCACCCTTGTCTGGGTCAGTTCCGGTGGTGACAAGCAATACAGCTTGCTGCATTGTTCTGGCGATCGCCATGTCCATTCGTTTTAATTCCGATTTGAAGTTGATGTCTTCAAGCACTGGGTATCCCATTGGTACGGCAAACGGTTCATAATCCATTTTTTTATAGAAGACGGCGTAAATCTTGTCTGCCTCTAAAGGAATGTTGATATTGTTTACGACGTTACCTGAGTTTAACAATTTCTTAACGTCTTCCGGAAGGGAGTCTCTAATTTTTTTGTCTTCATCTGTTTTGGGGTTCCTTATCCTTTCTAATTCGTAATCTGAAAGGACTTTATGATACTTTTTAACATCAGCGGAAAAGCTTAGAGAACCAGATAGTTGAATATCGGCTGGGTTAAGGATTACATATCTATATGGAATTTTAATTTTTTTAGAACCAAAAGTCTGTGAGATTTTCTTAACGTCAGCTGGCTTTAAGGACGCGTCAAGCCTGTAAAGAAAAACATTTCCTGACCTAAAGAACTCTCTGAAAAATTGATCCTGCAAATCCCAAATGTTTATCTTCTTCAATAATGCTTCGAAAAACTTTATCGATTTTTTGCTTCCGCCTTGAAAATAAATAGGTGCTACAGAAAATTCTGTCATTAAATCTATGGCGTTTCTAAAAACCGAAAAATTATAATACGCTTTCTGGCACAGAATTACCGAGTCTCTAACGGAAAGCCCACCTTTATTATCAGCTACCCTAAATGGGACTAATCCTTTGTCGATATTGCCGAACTTGTCGGTTCTTTCTATAGAGCTAGAAACGTTTCTCCTTGTGCTTGTTCTTCCGGAAGAGGCTTGGCTTTGGTGTGGGGAGGAAGCCTCGGAAATCATCAGAGGCACCGTATCTTCAGACTTTTTCTTCCTTGATCTCTTTGCTTTCGTTGTTGCTTTTTTAGGGACGCTCATTTTAAGTTTTTTTGGCTTGTTTTGTTTAATAAAATCTTATTTTGGTATTACACCATTCTTGGGACAAAGGTTGCGGTATTATCTACTTTGTAGCTCTCCATGTCGAAGTAGCATTTTACTGCCCAATTAGCTAAAAGTAAAGCTGTATAATTATCTTTTCTTGCTCGGCTCGCTGCGGTGCTCCTTTTCAAATGTTGTGGTAAATCAAAGGTTTGTGTCCCTCTTGAGGTGGTTTTAACTTCTATGAGTGCGCATTGTTTTTTAACTTGATATATTAGATTATCTTGAGTTTCTATAAACATTCCCAAATTTTCTTCATTAACTTGTTTTGGGCTTATTTTAGACATGGTTTGTTTGTCGAATTCTGAGCCATTTGCGGTGGTTCTGGAGGCGAACCAGACTTTCTTATAGTCGATATTCGCTTGAAGTAATTCGTTCGCCTTTCTAATCCAATCACTAGAAAATACTTGATTAAAGACTATGCTACTTGTTTCTTTATTGTAAGCTCTCTTGAAATCTCTTACTTGTTTCGTATAATCAACCCCCTCTTTGTTAGAGTCAAATTCAATTGTTTTTAAATTAATTCTATTATCTAAAAAGAGCTTAGAATGATTTGCGGCTTCAAGGAACATGTCTGAACCAGCATTATCAACACTTATTAAGACTGGGTCAAAATGATCTAATATATATTTGAGGTACTGTACGTGTTTATTTAAATTACCCAATCCTGCGTAGTTATGGACAAGGGTAGACGTTTGTTTTTCTTCGTCTAATTCCATAATAGCTATCCCGAAATAGTCTGCACTAGGGCTATCGCTCATGTTTGGGTCAATGCCTACTACATATTTTTTATCAGATTTTTTTCTAATTAACGTGGTTGGTTCCTCACCGTCTGGTATGGTGCATTCGTGCATTTTGATTGCGCTAAAGTAGCTGTCACTACCATCAGTGAACTGAGCGCAATACTCTCTTTGAAAAGAAGCGTTCGAAGCGCCTCCGTCTTGAGCGGCTTCAATTATGCTATGATCAATCATATGTTCTGGCAAAGATTCGTACCCCATTTGAGAGACGAAGTAAGAAGAGTCTACCCTTTCTTCCTTGTCGTATATCTTATTTGTCCAGTCTTTATAAGTTTTATACAAATTTTCGAAAGTATAACTCGCGGAGGAAAGTGCTATCATTTTGCTATCGTTCTCAAAAACCATTCTGTCTTCCTCTGTCATTAGGCCTTTGTCTATCAAGCCGTCTTCCATTTCCCGCACTTCAATTCTTTCTTTCATATTTTGAGGCGCAACCAAAAATGGCATAAGCACCGTATTAATCAAGTCTTCTGGCAAAAGCAAATACTCGTCTAGCAGAAGCACGTTAGCGCGGAAACCGCGAATTTTTTCTCCGTTAAGAGGAATAGCCGTAATGGTTCCTTCGTTTATTTGCCATTGAAATTGATCGTTCCTTTTAGACTTAGCCCCGAAACATTGCATTAAAAGAGTGGCCCCTTCGGAGTCAACAATTTTTTCTAAATTCTCGAAGATGAACCTAGCTGTTCTAAACGTGGGGCCTGCTACTAAAATTTTTGTTCCGGGATTAAAAATACACTGCAAGAAGCAGAATACTGAAGCGATGAAAGTTTTGCCGCAGCCACGACCCCATACGCACATCGAAAAATTCTTTTCCATCATTCCCCTGAGGGTTATTTCCTGATAAGGGGCCAGCTTAATACCTGAAATCAATTCCGTAGTTAGCCCTAAATTCCCATGAAGAAATCTAATTAAAGACATCTTAGCTTCTTGGTCCGAAAGGGAGCCCTTTAGCCTC
>Ga0206685_10000748_pt1 | contig 9796 bp, 20 predicted proteins | sample M220012015metaG_FD_161049 | JGI IMG/M metagenome (GOLD analysis project Ga0206685, IMG submission 161049) | Ammonia-oxidizing marine archaeal communities from Monterey Bay, California, United States - M2 200m 12015 | ecosystem: Environmental > Aquatic > Marine > Intertidal zone | place: USA...
AGTTGGGTTGCAAAAGAGAGATCTTTTGTGTAAAGGAAAACAAACCCCTTTTTTTTATAAGAATTGCTATTACAGATCTATAATTATTGGTCTAAATTAAAAACAAAATAAGGATCTTATTGGAATTTATATCTGATAATTACAATACCTGAACCACCGTAACCAGCTCTAACGCTTGTGCCTGCACCGCCACCGCCAGCTCCTTTATTCGTAGCTCCAGCAGTTGCGTAATTTCCGCCCCCGCCAGTTCCGCCAGTTCCTGAACTTGCACTAGCTGAAACAAGAGCTCCACAACCTCCACCCGCATAAGTTACAGAACTTCCACTTATTGACGAAGCTAAACCATTACCACCATCCATATCAGGGGAATCATCTCCAGCTTGTCCAGCTCCTCCACCACCTCCACTTTTTGAATCAGATGTATTAGAATCTCCTCCATCATTTCCTTGATTTGGAGAAGCTGTTGATACACCGCCTGCAATACTAGCAACGTGTCCATGACCCCCTGCACCAGCTCCTGAACCGCCTGCTGTATTAAAATTATTTCCAGTGCCTCCTCCAAAACCTCCACCTGTTGAAGTTATTGTGTCAAAAACTGAATTACCTCCCATGCCTGCATTACCATGACCGTTAACGTTACATTGACCAGAATAACCGCCTGCACCTACTGTTATAGCATAAGTTTGAACTGAAACTTCATGATCAACACCTGTTAACATTCCGCCCGCACCGCCACCTCCACAATAACCACCGCCCCCGCCTGCAATAACTAAATATTCTACAACATTTCGATCCCCGTTTCCTACTGAATTAACTACAAAGTTAGCTGATGAGTTGTAGGTGTGGATTTTGTAATCTCCTGATGTGGTTTCAGTTCCACCGTCAGCGTCAATAAAAGTAGGATCTTCAACTGCACTTACAGCTTGACCAATTTTATTATTTAGGACTTGAGTTGATTGTCCAGCTCTAGCTATTCTTAAAAACATTAGTTAATTTCCTATAAATAATTCAGGTCTTTTTTTTCTTAGTAAATCCCTTAATTCTCTAAAGCATTGGTTTCTTTTTTCAATGTTGGATTGTAATTTTTTATGTAATAAATGACCCAATTTGAATTTGGATAAATTGATAAACATTTTGTTTAAAAATATTATTTTAGCATTGTATGCAGATAATTTTAATTCTAAATCAGCTTCATTAGACACGATTGCTCATTTCTCCTGATCCTTTACAGTGCATACAATGAGATTTTTGAATAGTGCCAGCTTCTTGATTTCTGATATAAGTTACTCTTTTGCCTCGACATACACGACAAATTACAGTTGTGTTTAATGTTTGTCTTAGATTCATTGTATGTAATTCAGGCATACTCCAAAATTTAGGTTTAATTCTATTTACATTATTTATTAAAAGCGGTTCAGATTTGTTAGAAAAAAAAGACATTAGTTTATCTTCGTCTCCTGTTAAAAGCTACAAGTTTTCTAGTTGCTCTTTTTTGTGCGGCTGTACGAGTTTTTCGAGTTTTTCTAATTTTACGTTTTGTAGTTACTCTTTTAGCTCCAGTTTTAGCCATGCTTAGAATATTTGATTTTACTGATTTTGGCACTACTGATGAACGGTAGATTTTAGCCAGTAAAAATAATAATCTAAGTTTTGAGACTTGAGATAAACCAATTCTTACTTCATTCCAAGAAGGTAATCTTTTACTTCTTGATTTTCGTTTTGTGGTTTTACGTTTCATAATTGACATTTTTAATATTTCCTCGCTAATAAGCTTAAAGCCACAGTTCCAAATAAGAAACCCTTCAAAGTATCGATTAATTTGTCTCTTGGTAATTCTCCTATAGGGTCATCAGGAACGCATTTGCCACTAAAATCTTTATGAAAACCAATTTCACAGGTGTTAGGAGGTTGAGGATCAAAAGGATCTGGAGGGGGTAATTCTTCTACAACTTGGATTTGTTTAGTTTCTGAAAACGGTAGCATGGATATAGGAGAATCCCAAACAAAGAAATCTATTGTTAATTCTTTCAAATTTCCAATGTCTTCATTAATCTGAATTCTTTCATCACGTTGTGTTTGGGTAAAATTTAGATTGTTTGGTTTTATTGCAATACCTACTCCAGTTTTAGATTTAATTTGAACTAAAGAAGTTAAATTTTTACCGTAATAAAATGGGTTAAAAGACTGATTTGCAATATACAGAATTTCTCCTTTAATTCTCCCATCTTTTAAAATAAAAGCTCCTATACTTTGAGATACCATAGTGGAGTCAATAGAAGTATCTACTGCAGGCGGTAAAGGAGTAAAACCGTAAAAATCTTGAATTTGTTTTTCAGTCGGTAAAGTAGTATCACTACAAGATATAACATATTGTGTTTGTTTTAATTCTTCAACTTTTTGTTGTGTAATTGATTCATAATGTGTTGAGTAAACTGATCCTGAATCTCTAATATTGTAAACATTTACACAAAATGTTAATTCAGGTTCGGGTTGAGGTCTAGGATAAGGTATTGCTCTTTCTTGTGCAGTAAGTAATCTACCGATATTTCTATCAATGTAAGATTGTACGTTTTCAGGAAATATTTTAATTTCTGTATATTCTACACTTCCTATTCTAAACATTCTTACTTTTCCATCAGGTTCAATAATAAAATCATAAGTTGGTGTAATAGTTTTATCAGTTATTAATCCACTATTCAATAAATTATTAAAAGTAGATACAAATAATTCACTTGTTACAGATCCATTTTTTACTAATTCAATACCAGCATTTACGCCACTAGGGATTAAATAATCTCCATTGTCAAATTTATTTAAAATTATTTGTGCTTCATTACTGATTATTATCGGTGCTGGTGTTGGTGTTGGTGTAACTACTGGCAATCCGATAGGTTGACCAATAAAATATTGGGTAAATTCAGATGATGAAAACAATGTTTTTCCGACTAGATTATTAGCAGAATTAGGTGGAAAATTTGAATTTTGTAAAATTGGATTATCTTTAAAATATTGAGCTACGTTAAAAATTCCTTTAATTTTCCCTGTTGGATCTTGCCATTCCTGCCAATTTCCATCAGGATCTCCTTGAGCATTAGAATAAAATACTCTGTCTCCTTGAAACTGTAAATACTTTCGTGCCAATTATCTTAAAGCCTCTAAATCAAAATCTGTAGTTTTTACCCTTTTTACTAATTCAGGCAAAGTAGTTAATCCTAAAGCCACAATAATTCCAACAAATAAACCGATAGTTAATGCGTTTTTGGTATTAGGGTTATTCTTAGAATATCTCATAAACTCAAAGAGAACCATTAAGATAGCTCCGATTTTTACAATATCCCAAAACTTGAAACCTTTAACGCCATCTTCTCCAAATAGATCCACTAAGAATTTAGGAAATTCTGTACTAGCTGGAATATTATAACCAAATAGATTTGCTAATGTTTTGTAAAATCCACGACCTAAAATTACTGCCTCCATAAATTTAGCAAATAATAATGATAAGGTAAAGTAAACAACTAATTTTGTAACTAATCCTACAAAATCATAATTGTATTCCCTTAATGATAATGATTTTAATTCATCTTTACCTACTTGAGCTGCAGTTAGTGCTAGACCTGCTTGACCTAGCTTTGCATTTTTTAGAAGCTTGCTGATTGTCGTTGCAGTTGCCATTAATTACCGATACCGCCTAAAACTTTCTCTAATATTTTACCAACTGAACCGCCTAACGGTTTTGCTAAATGTCCATATTTTGAAGCTAGTTTAAGGAGATCTTTTTCACTTTCTAATCTTGCAAGTAAAGGCTTGACTTGTTCTTCGGTCATTCCTTTTTTTATTGCCTCTTGTCTTATTGTCATAATTTCAGATTCAACTTGTGCAAGATTTTTTGGTGCTGAATCTATCATTTCATTTATCGCACCACTAAAAGATTCAGATTCTTTTTTCTGAATTTTACCCTGTTTGAGTTGTGTGACTTTGTAGCGTGATCTAATTGAAGCATACTTTAACAGTCCGATAACTACAATAGATAAAACTACAAAGACTGGAATCCAATTAATTAAGAAAGTTTCAATTTCACTCATTAGCTATTTGCCCTGTTTACTCCTTGTTTTGTTACGCCATCAAAATCAAGTTGATTTGTAATAGATTGATCTCTAAACACTGGGAAGGCATGGTCTAATGCTGGGTGTAAGTGCATTTCTAATCCTGATTCAATCATTGTTTTAGCTAAAGCACCTTCTTGACAGTAAAAGTAAGGCATAATTCCTTCGAAACTTGTTGCAGTATTGGTATCAGTGGAATTAAATTCAATAGCCATTCGCAAATAATTTCCTTGAGCAATTTTAAAAGGCGTATTTCCTTCAAAGTGCATAATGGCAGCTTGAGTTTTAACCGCTGCAATATTTGTCATATTTGTATCATGTAACATTGTTGCAATTTGTCTTTTTTCTGATTTATCAGGTAATAATTCTGAAAATGTTACTTTAACAGAATCTACGCTATGAGCTCCGCTAGTGTATGCTGTAACGTCTAATGCAACACAAAATGTCAAATTAAATTTGTAACACCATGCTGACATATCAGTTAAGAAATCAAAAGTTCTAGAATATCTAGTTCCATCGCCTTCATTTAAAATTCCTAAAGTGTCAATATCAGATACTAATCTTGAATAGGCTTCTAAATCTGTAGATTCTTCTTGGAGTAGTTCGTCTAGTTCACTCCATGTTATTGATTGAAGTGCTAGTGTATCTGTAGTTAATGGTAAAAAAAGATCTTCTCCATAATTAGAAATATCATAATTCCCTTTTGTTAAAAGTTGAGTCGAATTATATTCAGCCAAATTTTGCACCTTCAATTAAAAAAAGAGATTTTGTCGTCATACCTAAATTTTGGTATACCCGACACCACCAATAAAAGCGCCTGCCACTGTTTGGGCTTCTGATAATCTTAACACTGTACTAATAGTACAAGTTGGCTTCATTCCCATTGAAACATTTTTGTAATAACTTCCTTTGACATTCAAAGCACTGTTCAAAGCACCTAAACCAACTGACATTGGTTGTATTGGGACTTCTAAGGCTTGTGAGTTATCAAAGTCGTTGGAATTGAATTGCATTGATCCCAACCAAGATTGACTTGGAGTGATTGTCGTTGGTGCGATTGCACCGTATAGAGATTGCAAAACTTTTCCATCATTGATAGTTATTGTATTGCCTGCAACTGTAGTAGCTGCAGTTCCAGTTGAAGTCTCGTTATCAGGTTTCAAGTAAAACATTTCTGGGTTACTTGGTGCTGAATTACTCCAATGAAATGCAACTCCCATTGTAGGAGCTACAGTGTTTGCAACTTGTGATTGTCCAAATGCTTGTATGCTTGGAGTTGCACCAGCTTGTAAAGGCGTGTTACAATTCCATGCTTCTAACATTGGGATAGCAGTAGCTGCAGTAGCTCCTAAAGAGCTTGCAATAACTGGATTAATGATCCTTTTTGGAAGGAGATTAACAGAATTACTTTCTAAGGCGGTTTCTAAGAGCATACTTTCAGCGGCTGTTACTGCACCAGAAGGTGCATAATAAGGAACAAATTCAATTAATGATTGTACTTCTTCAGGTTTTGTAATATTTCCTAATGAGGTCTTAGCTACTCCAGTTCCGATAGAAGTTGGAGTAATAACGTCCCATGAAGTCATATTAGTTCAGTCCTGATAGCGTACTATCATTTCCTTGAAAACCTTGTGTATACATTGATTGCATAGTGCTTTGAGGCATTATGTTTGCAGTTCCTGTACTTGCAGTTCCAGTTGTAGGTTTATCATCAAATAATCCACCTAATGCACCACCTATCACGAGCTGTTTTCCAATAGATTTTACTGGAGAAATAGCAGGCATGATATTTGATCCTAGTGCTTTATTTGCTGATCTAGCAATAATTCCATAACCTATCATCGCAGCTCCTGCAGTAGTCCATTTATTGAAAATATTACTTATTTTTAACTGGGACAGTGGAGCTTGAAATTCATCTTTGAAGATATTCAAACCCGTTGTACTTCCTGTTACAATATTTGTAAGTATTTTCAGCTTTTGTCCTATTGGTGCATTTGTGTAAGCAGTTCCTAAAGTTTGTCTATGCTTTGAAGATATTTGCTCAATAAATGCCACTGGGCTTGCAAGATTTTTGGCTATTGGAAATATTTTTTTCCCTAAACTAAATCCTGATTTTGCTGATTTTCTAGCTCTTCGAGTGATTCTTGATCTTCTAGTTGTAGGACTTCTACGTCTAGTAGATCGTCTTTTCATTCGTTGTGCCATAATTCTGATATTATTAGAAAATTGTACTTATTATACAAATAGAATTAATGAAATAATTTCTCATAACACGATTGATGATAATGTCTAGTTCTTCTAGTTCTCTTTACAACTAATTTATCCGTAATTTCTTTTTCACACTTGTAACAAATTATGATTTGATTCTTAAAAATGAAGGCAGTTTTTTTATCAATGAATCTTTCTTTGTTCCAGTGCATTACTCACTGCAATAAGGACATTCTATTTGATCCTTGTGCTTCTTGATAATACCGCTGAAAGTATTTCCGCACGTTTGGCAACAAAATTTATTTTTTTTGTATTTTGTTTTGAGATATTTAAAAATAAAATATTCAAATTTAGTGAGTTTTCGTTTATGGATTTTCTGATCTTCATCAAGGAAATAAGCAAAACGTAAGTTTTTGGGTTTACGCCTTGAGCTAACCCTTCCGCTATAGTTGGAATATGTCTTTGAAACACTGACAAGATACAAGTTTTCCACACACTAACTACACACTAAGAAGATTATTAAGTTTAATAATTACTAAAAATATAGATAATTTATCTAATTTATTGTATTTTTGCGAGTAGCTTCCCTACTTTGTAAGCTATTTATCAAAAGGACATGGTTCTTTTTCGTTATGCAATTCTAAACAGGTTTTACATTCATAATATTTTGTAATTTTAACCATTATTGATATAGCATAATGTTTTTTAATAAAAGTATCTTAACAAAATTACTCGCAATTCTTAATAAGATTTGGGAATAAAAACCCATTTCTTATTAAGAAAAATTAACCCTTGTGTTTATCTAATCATCTTTTCAATTAGTATCAATAACATGACTAGCGTAAAGAAAAACGATTTTGCAGAAGGCATGATAACGTCAGGTACAGGTTACTTGATGACTGTCAAAAATTTGACAAACAAGCATACTGTAAAACTTGATGGGGATTCAGTAGCCGTTGAAGCATTTGGAAACCTAGAAAATCGACAAATATCCCAAATTTGGGATAAAATCAACAAAAGATTTGCCGTTCAAGAGGGACAAGGAACTCATTACGAAGTAACCTTGAAAAGTTTTGAAGACATACCACCAACATATATCAAAAAACATTTTGTAATAAAAGATGATATTATGGCTATGTTTGATAACTATGGAATAAATCCTAATTGGACTGTTTTTGATGTTGATTTACAACAATACAAAAAGGTAGAGTAATTAAAATGACAATTCCTTCAATCACTAAAAATGAAACTTTAGGGCTTGAAGCTGTTACGATTTTTAATGAAAAACCATACTTTTTTTTATTTTCCGATATTGATTCAAAAGATACAGAAGAATTACTCAAAGTTTTAAAATTCTATGAAAAATGGCATTATTCTTGTTATTACTATGAAACTACCAAAGGCTTTCATATTGTTAGTCCTGTATTACTAACCTTTAGAACGTGGCTATTCAGAATAGAATCTTTAAAGAAAAAAGTTCCCGAATATCGATTTGGAGCTATCAGGATTAGTAAAAGACCTATTGAAAGTGCTACTGCATATTATCAAAACTGGAATAGTAGAAAACAAAAAGAATCTTATTCTTTACACGTTTTAATGAATGAAATATTTTTTACTACTAATGTAAAAATGGTAAAACCAAAGAAAACCAAATTAAATTACATTTGGTATGATCAATTAAACTTCAAAAGTTTGAAAACCGTAGACAGTGAAAACACTGGCGGAATTTGTTTTCCGACCCATTCAGTTGGGTTGCAAAAGAGAGATCTTTTGTGTAAAGGAAAACAAACTTTTGATTTATGGAAAAATGAAAATATTATAGATCCAGTTACTTTTGATGAATGTAAAGAGGCACAATTATGATAAATAGAAGTAATTCAAGTAATATTATGAAATGTAGAGATTCTACTATTGGAATTGCTATAAGTTGCACGATTATTACTTACTTGATTTGTATTTCAGGAGTTTTACCTTTTGTTTAAAAAAAATAATAAAGAGATAAAATTAGAGACTTCTAGAGAAATTGATCAACGTATTGAAGCACCAAAATTTTCAACTTCTCATGCAGTATTGCAAGCCGACCTTGTTAAACTACTCACTATCAGTGAAGGTAGAAGGGATAAAAAATGGATTCAAGACTTTTGTAATTTGCGTGATCAATGTGTTAAATTAGACATTTGGGAATCTTTTAACGCTAAATACAATTTACATAGGGGATTTACTGCTCAATATGTCTAATATAATCTCAAAAATTTTAAATCAATCTTGGTATGAAAATAAATATTCTGAAAAATGTGATCATAAATTTGATATTAGTTGTTGTAACGAGGAAGGATTAGCTTGTTGTTCTGAATGTGGAATAGGTTTCAATGAGCTTCGATCCGAATAATCCCAGTGCAATTATCAAAGATGGGTTAATTTTTGCAGCTATTTCTCAAGTTGTGGCATTTGCAACTAGGAGAGTTTCTGATTTTGCTAATGAATTACCTGATAATGATGAAGAATTTTACGAAAATGAGGAATTTGAATAATGGTTACTGGATTCCCTGCTAGAGTTTTAGAAATGATTGATAGTTTAATAGCTAGAGATAAACTAGATAGTGGAGATTTAAAATTAATTCGTGATGAAATAGATTTTATTTTGGAAGATTTTGATTTTTACAAAGGAACAGATGATGATTGATTATAAAATAATACAAGATAATCTTAATAACAATACAACTTTAGATGACTTTATGGTAAACCCCGAATTAATACAAAAGTTCTTTCCAAAAAACGAGCGACAAGATAAGTCCGTTAATGATGAAGGCGTTTACCTAGTTGGATTCAATGGAATGTTTAGGACTTCAAGACGTTAAAATGGTAGAAGAAAATTTATCAGAATTATTAGCTGATTTTGATCAACGTGTAAATAATTTTAGTGATGGATATAGCATATCATATTTTGACAATGATACTTGGGGGAATGAAGGAATTTTCATAAATGAATTTAGAATTAGAGCTTTAGATATTGCCTTAATTGCTCAAAAATTAGAAAAATTTTCTAATGAAGAAATAGCAGAAGCTTTAGAGGAATACCAATAAAATGCCTGATGATATATACGATTATTTAGATTTGATTGAAGAAGATGTTAGAAGAATTAATGCAATTTTAATAGATACTGGAGCTGGAATTGATGTAACAAGAGAAGATTTAGATAGAATTTTTACAATTTTAGAAGATATTGAATCTTATGCAAATAAAGCACAAAAAGTTGTTTAAAATGCCTAGAGAAAAAAAACCGCTTTATGATAAGTATTCAATGGAACGTAACGTTACTGCAATTTTTAATCCTGATGAAGTAGAAGGATATAGACAGATGGGAAATCTTGACAAAATGATAGCTAAAAGACAATTTTTAAGAAAACAACCCGAATTTTTAAGAGAAGTTTTCACACATTGTGAAAACGTGCCATGTTTGCAAGGAGAAAAAGACGAGAGATTT
>Ga0206685_10000755_pt1 | contig 9765 bp, 8 predicted proteins | sample M220012015metaG_FD_161049 | JGI IMG/M metagenome (GOLD analysis project Ga0206685, IMG submission 161049) | Ammonia-oxidizing marine archaeal communities from Monterey Bay, California, United States - M2 200m 12015 | ecosystem: Environmental > Aquatic > Marine > Intertidal zone | place: USA...
CATCGGCTGTGGTGCGTCTTGGTCTTGCATTACTTGGCGGGCGGCCATCATCACCTTGCCGGTTTCGGTCTGGTCGAGGAACCAGCGCGTGCTAGCCCAGGCGGCAGGGGCGTGGTCGACCATCGCCAGGGCAGCGGTCTCGTAGTAACTGCGGATGTCGTGGCTGACCCGCATCGGCAAGCCCGGGATGCCGGCTTCGGCCCATGGAGTGCCTTCGGAGATACGGATGAAGGCTTCGATGGGGGCGGGGATGTCGTCGGCCGCAACGACGCGGCCCGCGCCGAATCGGCCGTCGCTCATCTCGACGCCGCGGTCGTAGGCGGCGAGCAGGCCGCGAGCCTCGTCGATGGCGGGATGGGCGTCGGGGTCGTGACGCGGGGGGAGCGGGCAGGCGAGCATCTCGTCGCCACCATCGGGGATCGATTCATCGAATTCGGCGAGGATGGGTTCGGTGGCGTTCAGCAGGGCGAACGCGACGTCGAGCACGCGGTGTTGGAACTCCGGATCACCTGGCTTGCCGAGCGGCCGCCCGAGCGGGAAGTCACACCACAGACCGCGGGGCGGGGCCGAACCCTCGATCTGCTTGCGGATCGATCCGAGGGCGACGGTGGCGATCCCCTCAGCCTCGAAGACATGGGCGAGCGTACTCACGGTACGCGTGCACAGCGGTCAAACCGGGGTGAGCAGCACAACGTCGACGCCCTGATCGCGCAGGAACTTGGCGCCAGCCGGCCCGGAGTCCATGCGGATAGCCGACAGGTCGAACTGGTTGCCGGCATAGGCCAGATGCTGATCGGCCACGCGGCCGATCACGCCGCGCTCGGCCAACTCGTCGAGTCGGTCCACCGGGAACACGGTGTTCATGTCGTAGGCGAATCCCGACCCGTCGAAGTTGGGACTCCAGTGGCCGGTCACGTAGTCACGTCGGCTGCCGTCGAGGACTCGGTAACCCGTGTCCATGACCTCGAAGTCGTCCTGGTCGGGATGATGCAGTGACGCTGTCGTCACGATCGCGACCGTCGCATCAGCGAGCGGTGGTGGTGTGGTGAACGCCGTCGTCTCGAAGGTCTCGCCGGGGAGCGCTTCGGTCAGCGCCTTGATGTCGGAGTCAGCCATGAGAGTGAAACTATCGCTAACGGAACGCCTCCCGGCGAGGCCATGACCACTCCAATCGAGCAGATCACCGTTACCGCCACGCGGTGCCTTGTCTGAGTTGCCCGAGGCGAGCACCCCTGCTGTCCCAGGACAGTTGTGAGAGGTGTCTCCCAATGTCCCATTTGCTTGGAACAATGGGAAGATGGCGCCAGGGAACGTGGTCGGGGGCGTTCAAGTCCCCCCTCCGACACCACACGTAGAGTGAGATTCGCTTTCGCCAGCCAAACAGGGACGCACCGGCATGACGTATGCAGGAAACCGACGGATCATCGACGTCGACAGCCACCTCTTCGAACTCGACGACTTCCTTCGCGCGGTCGCGACCGATGAGGAAGCCGCCTTCATCCGGCCGATGGAGGCACAGACCGAGCTGCCTGTCTCTCTGGAGGCCATTGAGCGGGGCCGTGAGCACCTCGATCGTCGGAACGCCGACCCCGAGTTGATGGCCAAGTTCGAAGCGGGCATGTTCGACATCAGCCGTAGTCCGTGGTCCCGCCTCGGTGCGTTCGATCCGGCCGAGCGGTCCCACGCACTCGACGTCCTCGGCTTCGAGCGTCAGATCGTGCTCGGCACGTTCTCGTTCCACCAGATCGCTCACGAGGACAACGCAAAGGCGCTCGAAATCGGTGCCCGTGTACACAACCGCGCAATGGGTCGCTTCTGTGCCCACGACGATCGGTTGCTCGCCGGAGGGTACGTGCCACTCTCACTCGGTCCCGACGTCGCCGGCCCACTCCTCGACGAGGCATTCGCCGACGGTTGCTACACGGTCATGGTGGACACGAATGAGGCTGATCCCAAAGCTCGCTCGTTCACGCATCCCGACTTCGATCCGATCTGGGCTCGCTTCGCTGAACAGGACGTGCCGCTGCTGGTGCACATCGCGGTGAACGGCCACTACGACCCCGTCTCGCCGAGCTTCAAGAACAACGGTCGGGTCTCCACTGCCGTGGGCGGTGATGCGCCGGACTCGAACCTGGGTCTCGTCGCGATGCACAACTCGGCCGAGCTGTTCCTGTCGGCGATGATCCTCGACGAGGTCTTCGAGCGTCACGACGGCCTGCGGTGCCTCTCGCTCGAGCATGGGGCGTCGTGGGTGCCGGGCTGGCTCCACAAGCTCGACTTCGTGGAACGCTCGACCCGTCCAGTTGCTCCTCGTAGCCACAGGGCTTCCGACGTCGCACGCGAGCGGGTCCGCTTCGCGCCCTTCGCTGGCGAGCCGGTCGGCTGGCTCATTGAACAGCTCGGTCCCGACATGCTCTGCTTCGCTTCCGACTACCCCCATCCCGAGGGCTCGAGCGATCCGATCCGGAAGTTCGAGGCGACCATGGACGGGGTCGCTCCAGCCGCGGTCGAGGCGTTCTACGCAGGCAACGGGGAGCGCTTTCTCGGTACCGCACCTAGACCGGTCTAATCGGGTGGGGCACCCAGTCGCCGCCGCGCTGTCTTAGCCCTAATTGTCGCCCAACCGGCAACTTGACTAGAAGACTTCCAGTTGTGGTCCGACCTTGATGTCACTCCCCCCTGGGGGGCGGGCGCGGTTCATCTGTGGTCACCCTGGGTTGTGATAGCGGTTCGAAATACCTGGGCGGCGAATTCTTTTCTCCACCCGTTCACGGCAGTGGGCGAAAGTGACGGTGCGTTCAAGTCCTCCCTCCGACACTGCTGTAGCGAATCCGGCAGGCCCTGCTGGTCGGTCCCGTCATTACCGCGCTACTCGTCATCGCCGGGTCGATGGCGCTTTACGCCTGATCGACGGACAGCCTCCGTGCGGCCTTTATCAAAGCGGGTGCCTTACCCAATAGCGATCAGGGCGACCGCGAGGCTTGATCCACCGAGCCCTAATGCCTGCCACCACCACATTCTCTGGCCTCGTATCGCAACGCCCAGGAGCACGGCCACCGCCGCGTACTGCGAGGCCACGACGCTCACCACGGCGAGGCTCCCCCCTCTGAGGGCAAGAACGAACAGGACCACTGCTGCGCTCGCAAATATGCCAGCCACGAACGAAGCGGTGAAGGCGTTTCGCTCTCTCGGAAAAAGCCGGGGTCCGGTAGAGCGAGTGACCGAGATCGCAAAAAGAAACGCCACGACGCGTTGGAGTAAGAGCGGTGAACCGCCGGCATCGTCCCCGATGTAACTGAGCAGGATAAACAAAATCCCAAAGACGACCCCGGCCAAGCCCGCTACGAAGAGGCCGGTCGGCCCGTTACCAGAATCTCCACGCTCGTAGGACGACAGCGCAATGGCGACAAGGCCCAATGAGAGACCGATTGAGGTGACCGTCGACGGTGAGGCACCCGAAACGAGAAGGTCCCACAACACCGGAACGCTAGACATCACTACCGCTGCAGTTGGCGCCGCGGTGCGCAACGACCCGCGGGAGTACGCGACAAACAACAACAAAATGCCAACCCCGTTGGCGGCACCGGCGAGAGCCCCGTGTGCCAGGTCAGAGGCTGTGGGGTTGCCAGACCAGAACACGGCGACAACCGCCATTACGAAAATGCCGGCGAGAAGCACCGTCGAAGTGACCTCGCTGGCGCGATGCCTCTTGGTGACGCCGGACGCAAAGAAGTCACTCAATGCAATTGAAAATGTCGAGAGCACCGCGTAGATCACCGACACAGGCAGCAGTATGCACTGCGTTCCTCCGTGTTGCGGGCAATGACAAGTCGGCCACCGAATCAGGTCGGCTACTTCGGGTCATACATGGTCGAAGTCCGGCACATCAGAGGTGTCGGCAGGTCGCATGCCGTGAATCTCGATGTTGAAGTCGTCGTACCCGTTGTCGGGAGGGCGGATCAGGCGTGGACCTTCAAGGGTGTTTTCGTTGTTGTCGGCGGTTGAACGACCGACAGCACACGCAGAGCTATTGGGTGCTCAACCCAGCGCGGAACAGGCCCTCGAGTTCGGCGGCTCGTACCGCATCCCCCGGTTCATCGAGGCGGGCGAGCGTAACTCCGACGATATTCGCCGAGCACACGAAGTCCGAAGGATACGGTCCTACTGGTGATCCGGTGTCGGTACCGACGTCGAAGGTTTCACCACTGATCGAGAACACGATCGGCACTGTGCGCTCGAGACGAGCATGCGCAACTGCGCTCTCGTCCACTACCAGGACAAGTTCGCCGCCCTGACCGAAACCGCCGTCGTAGTCGAACAACGCCTCGACCAGATGGGTTCCGGGGGCGAGCACCGGGCCGGTCACCGTCGTCACATCGTGACCGAAACAGTTGTAGGTGAACCGGGGCCGTCCACCATCTAGCCACATCGACCATCCGGACATGTTTCCGCCCTGGCAGGCGATAACGCCTTGATCGTCGATGGCGGCTACTACCTCGGCGGAGATTCGCCAAGAACAGTTCTTCAGTCGTACCACGGTGCTTTCGGGCAATCTCACGTGGGCGGTGGTGTAGGTCATCCTTCTCAGCCCGCCGAGCGCGTGAGGTACCGCAAGTTCGGCGCTTCGCGGCGACCCAGCATCACGTAACGGGTACACACCGAATTTGCGTGCCTCGACATCGAACATCTCCACCAACTCCGCGAGGCGCTCAGGATATTCTGATGCGAGGTCGACCGCCTGGGAGAAGTCGTTCTCCACGTCGTACAACTCCCACCGCTCATGGGGCCCGTCGAACTCGAATCCCTCCATCCTGATCCACGGCACACGGCCGTGGAAGCAGGACGCGATCCATCCGTCGTTGTAAATCGCCCGGTTCCCGAGAATCTCGAAATATTGAGTGGTACGGCGACTCGCTCCGTCCGCTGCGAATGAGTAGCCCATTGGCGTCCCGTGCATCGGGATCTGTTCGATCCCGTTCACGGTCTCTGGGGCATCGATGCCGGCGGCTTCCAGGATTGTCGGAGCGATGTCGACCACGTGATGGAATTGAGATCGCAGTCCCTTTCCGTCGGTGATTGTGCCCGGCCATTCGATAGCGAGTCCGTTTCTTGTCCCCCCAAAGTGCGAAGCAACCTGTTTCATCCACTGGAACGGGGAATCGAGGGCCCACGCCCAACCGACGTTGAAGTGATTTTCACACTTAGCGCTGCCGAAATCATCCATGTGCTCGAGTAGCCATTCAGGGTCTTCATGTACCCCGTTCTGGAACGATGGAGCGCTCCAAGCTCCGTGGATGGTGCCCTCGGCTGAGGCGCCGTTATCGCCGGAGAGATAAATGATGAGGGTTTCACGCTCCTCCCTTCTGGCGGCATCGATTACCCGACCGATGTGGTGATCGGTGTGGGCGAGGAAACCAGCGAAACATTCCATTAGCCGAGCTGCGACTGGCTGGTAGCGCTCCGGGTAGTCCATCCACGCCGGGACCTCGTCGGGCCTTCGGGTGAGAGCAGTGCCTGCTGGAATCACGCCCAAGTGGAGTTGATCCGCGTGGATCCGAGTACGGAGGTCGTCCCACCCGCTGTCGAACTCTCCTCGGAACTGCTCAATCCACTCACTCGGAGCATGATGCGGGGCGTGCACCGCTGGAGTCGAGAAGTAGCAGAACCACGGACGATCAGGTGCTGATACGCGGTGGCGGTCGATCCAAGTGACCGCCTGGTCCGCTAAGTCTTCGGTGAGGTGGTAACCGGGTCTCCCGACATGTGGTGAAACTGGTGTGGTCTGGTCATAGACGGCTGGCTCCCATTGAGATGCTTCGGCTCCGATGATCCCGTAGAAGCGGTCGAAGCCCATTCCGGTCGGCCAGCGCTCGAAGGGGCCAGCGGGACCCTGCTCCCACGACGGCGTCAAATGCCACTTACCGAAGCACGAGGTCGCGTAGCCCGACATCTGCAGTATCTGGGCCACGGTTGCAGTCTCGGTAGGTATTACTGAGTCGTAGCCAGGGAACGAGTTGGCGATCTCGGTAATTCCCCCCATGTGGACGGCATGGTGTTGCCGCCCGGTAAGCAGTGCGGCTCTTGTCGGTGAACACAAAGCTGTGGTGTGGAATTGGTTGTAAAGCAGTCCCCGGTCGACAACCCCTTGAAACGCTGGGGCCTGAACTGGCCCGCCAAAAGAAGCGAACGAGCCGAATCCCACATCGTCGAGCATGACGAGCAAGACATTTGGGGCATCGGAGAGAGCAGTGGGTCGATGCAGTCGGCGTGGTTCGGAGTCACGGAGCAAGCGTGCAATGTGCCCACTAAAGGGCTCTGAGGGTCTTGGCAAACGTTCGGTCATTCAAACCCCGGGTGGTCAATCGCCGCGAGAGCCTGGAACACCCGTGCCGTGTCGCCCTCGATTGACAAATCGCCTGAGTCCACAGCGCTACGAACGTCGCTCGAACCTGTGAGGATCTGATCCCAAACGTCTCTGCGTCCCATAAGCGCCGCCTCGGCATCGCGTCCGTCCGTCGGGCAAGCGATGTGGTTACGAAAGTGGATACCCGTACGTTCATCGTCGAGTACCACAGCCAGGTGTAGGTCGACACCGGTAAGCCGGTCGGGCTCAACGAGAACCCGGAGCACAGATACCGCTGAATCAAGAGACCACCGTGCTACCTGTCGCCGACTAAATCGATGCGTTCTCAGCCTCGACACGTCGATGCTGCCATCGAGGTCGAGAGCCCTTGTGAGGCACCAGTTGCGAACATTGGCTGAGGTCGTGCGCCGAGCCGCTGTCCGAAGAGCGTCAGCGAGCAGTCGTTGGTCCTGTTGCGTCGCACCTGGCCGGTGCGCGAGACGGCCGGCTAATGACAGGGCCCAACGGCGATCGTTGTCCGTCCCATCGAGCGCCTCGACGCAGAGCCCCCTCACTTTCTCTGCACCGCCCATTGCCGAGACCATTCGCTCTGCTTCATCGGCCGTCTCAAGTGGAAGTAGGCCTACCGGGTCGCCGTCGAAAAATCCGAAGAGGCCGGTCCGGATCTGACGGACGTGGTGTTCCGCCAAGCCGTAATGCTGTTGTGTCAACCAGTCCTCGTCGTACATCGCCGGCAAACGGATTCGGTGCGCGAGTTCTGAACTCGTCGCTCCGCGGTTCGTCCAGCGGACGGTCTGATCCCACAAGAACTGGATTGAGTCGCGATAGGCGGTCACCCTTCGCGCTATTTCCTGGTTCCCCGACAAGGGAGGGCCATGGGTTGCCACGAGGTGCTCGGCCTCGAGGGAAAGGAGGTGGTCAAGTCCGTTGAGTAGCACCCGAGGATCGCGGTACTCCTCCCCCCGAATAGCAAATACGTTGAACAGCGCTGGCCACACCAGGTTGTGAACCGCCACACTGAGTTGCGGGAACCAAAGAGTGACCGAGTCGTCGGCATCGGAAGGCGCCGGCGTCACTCGCATCTCCAGCCCTGCGAGGCTTACCGTGACTGGCTCCCCGAAGGTATGGTCGGCTGCCACGTAGCCAGGTGTCGACGGCGAGTGATGTGGCATGCGGTAGGCGAGGCCCAATCCCACATTGACGAGTCCGTCAGGCCCCTCGTCAGGTAGTTGGATGCCGAACTGCTCGACGAGTCCACGACTGTAAGCAGGTGCAATCTCCATCGTGGCCCGCTCAAGATTCTGGGCGATGCGCTCATGTCCCCAGATAGCGGTGATCGGTTCATGCTCAGTGAGCGCGACTGTGCCGCTGACGTAATGAAAATGCGTATAGACCACCGCAACCACTGGCTCTGTCGTGACTCGGCGCAGATGGTCCAAGGCACTCCGCATCTCCTCCACCGACTCGCCGGTGTCGATCGCGATGATGCCTTCAGGACCGCGGACGAACGTCTGGTTTGACAGGCCGTTGCCTACAAGGCACCAAACTCCGTCACATACCTCGTACATGTTGGGTGCCAGGCGCTTCGTATGCTCGTGCAGTGATCGGTCGGCAAGGCGGCCCTGTGCGTCAGCCACGACACGGGAGTCGTCATCGGCAAGCGTGTTCGAGTCGCCCATACACGGATCCTAAGTCGGGTAACGATCTGGTGGAGCGGCTTGGTCGATAAATGGAATGGCCGACCTCAGTGCCGGCGTCGAGGACATGGACGAGGAGGTGTCCGCGAGCGCGATGGGCAGGAACTTCGCCAAGGCGCCCTTCGTCATGTTCCGTGTACTCAACCTCGTCGTCATCCTGGGCATTGCCGTTACCCAACTGATGGCCCTCTACAACTGATCGGTACCCGTCGGAAGGGTAGGGAGACGCATCCCCAGGGAAGGGCAGTTCGATGTCGCACACCGTGATTCTCGAGTTCAAATGCAACGAGGGGGTCGGCCCCGGCTTCCTCGAGATGCTTCTCGGGGCCCTGGCCGACACCCGGGCCTTCGAAGGCTGCGAGAACGTCGAGACCTACACGGACGCCGATGATCCCGACCGCATCGTGCTCTGGGAGAAGTGGGCCACCCGTGAGGATCAGGAGGCCTACCTGGCCTGGCGCACCGAGACCGGGACGAGCATCTCGTCGATGACCGCGCCGATGATGGCGGAGCCGCCCCGGTTCGTGCACCTCGAGCCACAGGACTGACCCTGGACAGCCCCTCCGGGGGAGGACCGATCAGGCGCGTACGAATGCGCCGACGGTCTCGACATGGGTGGTGTCCGGAAACAGGTCGACGACGGCCAGGTGCTCGAGCCGCATGCCTACGGTGCACAACAGGCCCGCATCTCGGGCGAAGGAGCCCGGCTCGCATCCGACCAGCACGAACAACTGTGGGTCGGCGCGCACAAGGGCGTCCACGCCTGCCTTCCCCAGGCCCTCGCGTGCAGGATCAGCGATCACGATCGCGGCAGGCTGCGCCTTCCAACTCTCGACCGGAGCGTTGACGATCTTCACGTCGCTCCCGTCGAGGTTGACTCGGGCATCGGCGATCGAGTCCCTGCTCCGTTCGAGCGCATAGACGGTCCGACCCCGACCGATCGTTCCGGTGAAGATCCCGATGCCGGCATAGGCATCGACCAGGGGTCCCTCCTGTCCGAGCCCGCCGAGTGCATCGACCATCGCGCCAACCTCTGCGACGAGTGCGTCGACCCCGGCGGGGCGGTTCTGGAAGAACGAGCGTGCCGAGATGCGCCAACGGCGACCGGCCGCCTCCTCATGGATCCAGGCCCTCCGACCACCAGCGAGGTCGTCTGTGCTGACGACGAGGACATCGTCGGGAACGGAGATGTCCTCATCAGCGCCGGTGACCAGCACCAGTCGGTCGCCGGTGCGGTTGCCGACGCGGATCGTGACTTCGTCGGCGCCGCCGAAGTGACCCTCGACAAGGATCTGTTCGGCGAGGGGATCAATTGCACCACACGCCTCGGGCACGACGACATCGTGAGAGCCCCTGACCCGGTAGCCCCCACGCCCGTCGACCACTGCGGCCCGAACGGTGGTGCGTCCGTGGTCATCCCGGAGTGTCGTCAGGGACGGGTCGGGTGCTTCGACCCCGGCTCGTAGGAGTTGCTCACTCACGATCGACGCCTTCATACGGAGTTGGAAATCTGCGGCCACGTGCATCAGGTCGCAGCCACCGCAGCCTTCGAGTTGGTGGGCGCAGGGAATCGGCACGCGCTCTGGCGACGGTTCCAGGACTTCGAGCACCCGGGCACGAGACCAGCGTTTGTCGATCTGGGTCACCTCGGCCGTGACAGTCTCCCCCGGGAGCGCCCCTTCGACGAAGACGACACGTCCGTCC